>Ga0169931_10004697_pt1 | contig 21139 bp, 10 predicted proteins | sample Kivu_15m_20L_FD_129675 | JGI IMG/M metagenome (GOLD analysis project Ga0169931, IMG submission 129675) | Freshwater microbial communities from Lake Kivu, Western Province, Rwanda to study Microbial Dark Matter (Phase II) - Kivu_15m_20L... | ecosystem: Environmental > Aquatic > Freshwater > Lake... | reverse complement strand
TGAACACGGCCCCATTCGGCAGCCATCAATTCAGCCATGCATTCGGCTGGAATGGATTCAGAGGCAGGTGCTGATCCGCAATCAATTTCTTCGCACATCGCTGCGCTGTCACGGCTGGCAGTCGTATGATTGCTTTCGAAAAGTGAATTTTCAATATCCGCGAAAGAATCGATGGCCTCTTCTTCGCAGCCATTCCACTCTGTGTGGCAAGACTCATCAACTACTGGTGGGGTCACTAAGGGGCTATCGGTTACGACAAAGGTGGGTGTCCACCAATCACGTCGACGAATATCTGTCGCAGAGAAATAAGCTGGCTGTTCCACTGGAATCGAGTTGCTTGGGGAAAGACTTTCCGCTGGTAAATCGGCGACAAGTGACTCCGAAGGAATGGGAGGATTACCCATCTCTGGAGCTTCGGCAAATTCCGGCAATGCAACGTTGATTTCATTTTCGATAAAGCTGGTTGGATAGTCCTCGGGAACGGGAGGTGGGGGCACCAAGCAGTTCCAGCGATAGTTCCCATATTCAGGTAAATCATGGTAGCAAACAGGAGCCAACCAGCTCTCTGTATTCTTTGCTAGCACCACACTGCCAGTGTTAACGTAGCAGGCAAGACCGATTGCTACAAAAAAATTTCGAATTGATTTATTCATCCTCGTATTCTCCAACAGGTCAGCCAGTTTGGTGCGTGCGTCGCCCAGCGGGCTGGCGAAGGTTAAGGTGGGTGGGTAATGGTCCAGATGGAGTCGTTGATGGTTCAGACTCGCTTGGGATTTGACTTCTTGAGAAAGTTATCGATTCGCCATACCTTTTTCCTTCGTCGCAAAGTTCGCGTTCGTCAAACATCTTTCCCTTTCCGACCAGATTGACACGGGCGTACCGATTCTTCGGGCAATGGCGATTCTGTAATTCGCACGCATTGGCAAGACTGGACTTGGAAAAACGCGTGAAGTTTCCAACAATAGAGCGAGGTAGGCAACTTTTCCTAAATTGATGGAATACGAAAAGGGAAACGGCATGTGGCGTAAAATAGGTGCGGTATCCGCAGTTTTATGTTTCGGTTTGTTTGCGACTTACGTGATAAGCCTGTATTTTGCAACTGACCTCGTCGCGCAAACTGGTACGAACAACGTCCTTCCCCCGCCCACAGTGAATCCGTTTCCGGCAGCGCCCGTTCAGCAACCGCTGTTGGAAGATTGGATGACGCCGGAGGAACGGACCAACATCATGGTCTACGAAAAATGCAACCGCAGCGTCGTCAACATTCAAACCAAAAGTATTCAACCGGAATCCTTCTTCTCTTATGCCCGCGTTGAAGGATCTGGCAGTGGATCGATACTCGATCAGCAAGGACACATTCTCACCAATTACCATGTGATCGAGGGGGCGCGCGACATCACGGTAACGCTCTACACAGGACAGTCCCAGCAAGCGAGTATTGTAGGTATCGATCCTGATAACGATGTGGCCGTTATCAAAATCGATGTGCCTGCCGAAAGCTTATTCCCCATTGAATGGGGTGATGCTCAACGCTTGCGCGTCGGTCAGCGGATTTATGCCATCGGCAATCCTTTCGGATTCGAACGAACGATGTCTACTGGCATTATTTCAAGCCTCAATAGGCAATTGCCAAGTCGCAATGAGCGAACCATCAAATCGGTCATCCAAATCGATGCTGCATTGAATCAAGGCAATTCGGGTGGCCCATTGATTAATTCACAAGGCCGCTTAATCGGCATGAATACCGCGATTGCCACCAGTACCGGAGATAATGCAGGTATCGGTTTTGCAATCCCAGCGACAACCTTATTTCGCGTTGTGCCTCAATTGATCGCCAACGGACGAGTGGTTCGACCCGCGATCGGTATTGAACAAGTCTACAAATCGGAGAAAGGTTTATTGATTGTCCGCGTAACGCCCGGTGGACCAGCTGAAAAAGCTGGACTGCAAGGGGTTACCTTCAATCGTCGCACTCGCACGGGACCACTGGGTGTCTTTAGTGAAATACGCCCCGACATCTCCACAGCTGATATGATCGAGGCTGTGGATGGAAGGCAAGTTCAAACCGCCGATGATCTGCTTTCGGTCATCGAAGAAAAACGCCCCGGCGAAACTGTTCTGCTTACCGTCCTCCGGCAGCGACAACGTCGCGAAATCTCGATCATCCTTGGCGAAGGGGATGTAAAATAAAATCCATTTCGGCTGGAAGCGATTAGAATAAAAGGTCTCTCAACAGCGTAAGATGGTCGATGCGTTAGGAGCTTATCCGAAAACAATTAGCCCCCCGGCATTAGCCAAGGTTTGCGAGGTTTTCGGATAAACTCTTGGTACTGCGTCTTCATTTCTGTCAGCCAATGTGTTTGATCGCTCCCTCGAATTTACCTTCTACGAAAATTCACAATGATACTATCTCCCTCTCTGATTGCTTCAAAAACGCCAAAGTTATGGATGCTCCTCTGGATAACTTTCGCGATGCTATGCAGCACCCCATTAATGGCTCAACGCGATTCCGAGACGCCCGAACCAGAAGAACCAAAAGTAACTGCGGCCAGCGATGAAGCGGAAAGAGCACTCCGAAGTTTTCGTAAACCCGAGGGTTGGATCGGTCAGTTGGTAGCCGCTGAACCCAATGTTGCCAACCCAGTCGCATTTTATTTAGATTATGCGGGGCGGATCTTTGTCTGCGAATCTTTCCGACAAGGGATTGGGGTAACCGACAATCGAAGCCATGATGAGAAATGGCTTCAAGCCGACTTGGCCGCTATGACCGTTACAGATCGTATTCGCTTCCACCGCGAACTATTGGGTGATCAAGCGAGTCAATACGAACGGTACGATGATCGTATCCGACTGCTCAAGGATACCGATGGCGATGGAAAGTATGAAACGGCAATTGTCTTTGCTGATCACTTTAATCGCATCGAAGAAGGAACCGGCGCAGGAGTTTTAGTTCGAGGCAATTCGGCCTTCTATACTTGCATACCCAAACTCTGGAAACTCACCGACGGGGATGGCGATGGTATCGCAGAGAAAAAAGAAATTCTGCATGACGGTTTCGGTGTTCGCGTCGCTTTCCGCGGCCACGATTTGCATGGCTTGATCATCGGACCTGATGGTCGCCTTTATTTTTCCATAGGTGATCGCGGTTTTCATGTGCAAACGAAAGAAGGCTTGCTGAACAACCCCGAAAGCGGGGCCGTCTTTCGCTGCGAACTCGATGGTAGCCATCTTGAAGTCTTTGCTACAGGCCTACGCAACCCTCAGGAACTTGCTTTCGATGAGAATGGTAACCTTTTTACCGGCGACAATAATTCCGATAGCGGCGATAAAGCCCGCTGGGTCTATGTTGCCCGAGGAGGTGACTCAGGTTGGCGTATGTTCTATCAATACCTTCCTGATCGCGGTCCATTCAATCGTGATCAACTTTGGAAACCCTTTCAACCTTCTACACCTGCCTACATCGTCCCCCCGATCGTGAACTTTGCTGATGGCCCCTCGGGTCTAACTTATTACCCAGGCACCGGCTTAGGCGATATTTACCAAAACACATTTTTCTTGTGCGATTTTCGGGGTGGACCAGCCAATAGTGGAATTCGCACGATTCGACTCGAACGCGAAGGTGCATTTTTTAAAGTCGTCGAAGACTCACAACCCATCTGGCAAATTCTAGCCACCGACGTCGACTTCGGAACCGATGGCTTTATCTACATCAGCGATTGGGTCAATGGTTGGAATGGCGAAGGCAAAGGTCGTATCTATCGCTTCGGCGACCCACAACATTTGCAGAGTCCCGTTGTGCAGCAAACAGCAACGATCTTGCGCGAAGGAATGACCGAGCGTACAGCGGAGACGCTGGCCACTTTGCTATCCCATCCAGATCGCCGCGTCCGACAGGAAGCTCAGCTGGAACTTGCCTCAAGAGGTGCAATTTCCACATTGATCGCCGTAACGCAGACTGCGCAAACTCGACTCCCCAAACTTCATGCGATTTGGGGTTTAGGTCAATTCAGTCGTAAGTCGCCGGTGATTCAATCGCGAGATGATGACCCCGCTGCCGCCGTTGCCGCTTTGACGCAAATGCTGAACGATCTCGATATCGAAGTTGTTTGCGCAGCGCTCGATGCACTTGCCGATTCTATCCCTGCCGCAGTTTCTGAGAGCACAAAGCTTAAGGTCATGCAGCTTCTAACGCATGAGAACGCAGCAGTCCGGTATCATGCAGCGCTCGCGGTTGGCGTATTAAAAATTGAAGCCGCATTTGAAGCAGTTATACGTTTGCTGAGCGCAAATGCAGATACTGCGGGCAATGATGTGGATCCAATGCTGCGACATGGTGGGATCATGGCGCTCACAGGTCTCGGCGATGTCAGTAAGATCGTATCGCTCAAGTCGAATCCGAGTAAATCAGTACGCCTGGCCGCCGTTGTTGCCTTACGCAAACAGCAATCTCCCGAAGTTGCCCGATTTGTCGACGACTACGATTTTGCCGTCGCGACCGAAGCCGCGCGAACCGTCCATGATGAACCTTCTCTGCATGCTGGTGCGTTAGAAACGCTGGCGAATGCTCTCGATAATGCGATCCCGGTATTCGCTTTCGAACATCGTGCCCTCAATGCGGCTTATCGCTTAGGCCGACAACGCGATCTTAAAAGCATCGTTAGCTATGCGGCCGATGCAAATCGCAATGAATCGCTCCGCATTGAAGCGCTTGATATGGTTGAAACATGGTCTTATCCAAATCGCAATGATCGAGTCATGAATCGGTATTTACCGCTACCAAGTGGACGTTCGTCCGAAATGGTTACTAGTATCCTCCGACAATCGCTTCCGAGACTTGTTGCCAGCACCGAAAAGGTTCGTCAAAAAACCCTCGCATTGGCTGCAAAACTCGGGATCAGCGAAGTGGTCCCCTTGCTGACAGCAGTCGTGACGAATGACAAAGAAAGTCCAGATGCGAAAGCTCAATCGCTGAAAGCCCTATTCGACCTGGAAGGAGAGAAGATTTTAAACTTGGCTCAATCTCGCCTCGACGATGAAGCGGTCGAGGTACGTTCAACCGCTCTGATGATACTGGCCAAATTGAGTCCAGAATATTCCATCGATATCCTGGCACAGCGTGTGCAATCATCCCAGCCTTACGAGCGTCAAGCTGCTTGGGATTTAGTTGCCGCATTACCTGGAGACAAAGGTCAGAAACTTTTGGCTCAGGGCGCTCGAGATCTCATTCAGGGTAAATTGCCTGCAGACAGTTGGTTAAATGTCCTGGAGGGCTCTGCAGGAAAATTGGACGAACCGACTGCGAAAATGTTATCCGAATATCGCGAAAATATCGCGACAAAAGACAAGCTGGGAAGCTATCTTCATGTCCTTGAAGGGGGTGATCCAGCGAACGGAGAAATCTTGTTTTACACTCGTCCAGAACTATCTTGCGTGCGATGCCATAAGGTTGGAAGTAAGGGTGGTGAAGTCGGACCGAATTTAACGGGTATTGCGAAGCAGAAAGACCGGCGCTATCTGTTGGAATCTATCGTTATGCCCGATGCAACGCTGGCCCAAAATTATGAGACGGCGATCGTGCTAACCGAGGATGGTGACATATTCATCGGGATCGTAAAGTCAGAGAATGAGGATGGTATCGAGTTGGTTTTGGCAGATGGCAAAACGGCAAAGCTATCGAAATCGGAGATCAGTGAACGTCGCAAAGGAAAGTCTTCTATGCCCCTCGATCTCTACAAATATCTTTCGGACAGGGAATTGCGCGATTTGGTCGCTTTTCTGGCAAGTCTCGATGGAAATCAGAAGGCTGAAAAGAGCGAAACGGGCCATGGTCTTTAATTGAGAATCGCGGGCAAACTATGTATACTTGGGAAGTGGTGGAAAGGATATTTTCACCACTTCGCCCCTGTAGATCTCTCCCCACCTCGATGATTCGCGTCCAGCTAATCAGGAGACGCTGATGTCCCACCCAATGCCGTGTTGGTTTTATGCTGCTCTTTGTTCTTTCCTGCTGAATGCAGCGGTTCCATGCAAACCTCTGCGCGCTGAGGATTTGAAACCTGTTGACTTCAATCGGGATATCCGTCCAATACTTTCCGATAAGTGCTTTGCCTGTCATGGATTTGATCCAGGCCATCGTCAAGCCGATTTGAGATTGGATGTTCCTGAAGGGGCCTTGGATGCATCCCGTGCACCTTTGGCGATTGCACCTGGCGATATCGGTAAAAGCGAAGTGTGGACGCGTATTACCACCAAGGATCCTGAAACCGTAATGCCTCCCCCCGATAGCCGCAAGGAACTCACCGAAGCTGAAAGAACGCTGATCAGACGCTGGATCGAAGAAGGTGCCAAGTACGCCAAGCACTGGTCTTTTGAAGCACCTCAATCGATAGCCGTTCCGTCGACCGTGCAGGCCGGTGGGAATGAGATCGATGCATTTATCGATCATAAACTGGCGGAAAAGAACTTGCCGATCAATTCACGCGCTCCCAAAGAAGTTCTCATTCGTCGCTTGTCTTTTGCCTTGACCGGCTTACCGCCATCTGCCAGCGATGTGAAAATATTTGTCGAAGATTCGAGTGATGGAGCCTATGCAAAATTGGTAGAAAAGTATCTCGACAGCCCGCGATTTGGCGAAGAGATGGCTCGTCATTGGCTCGATGTTGCCCGATATGCCGATACCCATGGAATGCATCTGGATAATGAACGCCAAACGTGGGCCTATCGCGATTGGGTCATTCGAGCGTTCAATCAAAATCTTCCCTTCGATCAGTTTACCCTTGCGCAATTGGCAGGTGACTTGCTACCTGAACCGACTGAAGATCAACTCATCGCTACAGGTTTCAATCGTTGCAATGTGACCACCAGCGAAGGTGGTTCAATTAACGATGAATTGCTGTATCGATACGCAGTCGACAGAACCAGTACAACCATCTCGGCTTGGATGGGATTAACGGGAGGCTGTGCCGTTTGTCATGATCATAAATTTGATCCGATCAGCCAGCGCGAATTTTATCAGATGTACGCATTCTTCAATTCGGCTGCCGATCCAGGCTTCGACGGCAATGCATTGTTGACACAACCTGTGCTCAAATTGAGTATGCCTGAAGCGCGAAATCAACAATCCATGATCGATGAGAAATTGGCTGATCTTCAGAAACGAATCGATGAAAAAGCGGCCGCTGTTGCCTATCAAGATCCTGCCACTGCTGAGCCAAAACCGGAAGTGATGATGATCGAAAATGTTTGGATGGAGGATGAATTCCCCACCACCGGTCGCGTCTTTGCATCTCCAGGAGCTCCAACTCAATACGTAGAAAATCTAGAAGGTGGAACGGTCTTTAGCGGCAAGAAGGCCGTCAAACGAACCGATGCCGGTTTGGCACAAGATGTATGGGATCAGGCCAAAGAACCGCTGGTGCTCCCGCAAGCGGGCAAGCTTTTTGCGTACGTTTGGTTAGATCCTGCGAATCCCCCCAAGTCAATTATGCTGCAGTATCACCGCAGCGGTTGGCAGCATCGCGCTGTTTGGGGCGACTATGAAGCGATCGCATGGGGCGCAGCGAATACGACAGAACGTGTCAGCATGGGCGTTTTGCCTGAAGTCGGCAAATGGGTTCGATTAGAAATTCCAGTGGAGACCGTTGGACTAAATCCTGGCGATGCCTTAACCGGTTTTGCCATGACCCAATTCGGTGGAACAGTCTACTGGGATAAAGTTGGTGTCGCTGGCGCAGTCAATCCGGGTACCGACCCCAAGCTTTCGTTCCAAGCCTGGTGGCAACAAATCGCCGGTAAAGATGTTCCAGGTATTCCCGATGCAATCAAAGAAGTGGCCAAAGCTGGTCCCAAACCCGATGTCGATACCACTGGTTTAAAACGCCATTACGTGCAAACCGTTTGCGAAACTACGAAATCCAATTTCACAGAATTCAGTAGTCAAATTGATAGTTTGAAAAAAGAACGCCAACGACTGGAAGACTCGATTCCCAGCACCTTCATCTTTAAAGACATGCCCAGCCCACGCGAGAGCTTTATAATGATGCGTGGAGCCTACGATAAAAAAGGGGAACCGGTTCAACCCGATGTTTTCGCCTTCTTACCTCCACTGACAAAAAGCGATCCCGCCGCTCGCGCAACGCGACTTGACCTTGCCAAATGGCTCGTTGCCCCCCAACATCCGCTGACCGCTCGTGTCACCGTCAATCGTTTCTGGCAACAGTTCTTTGGTGTCGGGCTTGTAAAATCAAGTTACGACTTCGGTTCCCAAGGCGAACTACCCAGCCATCCGGAACTTCTTGATTGGCTAGCTTCTCGCTTTCAGTCGACAGGCTGGGACATGAAACAATTGATTCGCTTGATGGTCTTGAGTGCGGCCTTCCAACGCGATTCTAAAGTAGATAGCGAACTGCTATCGAAAGATTTCGAAAACAGATACTACGCTCGTGGTCCACGGTTCCGCTTGGATGCTGAGCAAATACGCGACAATGCCCTCAAAGTTAGCGGACTTTTGATTGACAAGATGGGGGGCAAAGGTGTTAAGCCTTACCAGCCAGCGAATATTTGGGAACCTGTCGGATTCACTGGATCCAATACCCAGAACTATACGCGTGATTCGGGTGAATCACTCTACCGCAGAAGCATCTATACCTTTCTGAAACGTACCGCGCCACCTCCATTCATGAGCAATTTTGATGGCCCGAACCGCGAGCAGTTTTGCACTCGTCGCGAACGATCCAACACGCCTCTGCAAGCTTTGCAATTGATGAACGACATTCAACATGTAGAAGCGGCCCGAGTCCTGGCACAACGTATCTTGAAAGAAGGTGGTGAAGACGATACGAAACGTATTCAATTTGTGTTTCAAGAGATCCTCTCGCGTCAACCATCAACCGATGAAGCGGCTATCGTCCAAACTCAATTAAATCTTCATCGACAACGATACCAAGCCGACAAGGATGCGGCGACAAAGTTGGTATCTATCGGCGATTCCAAACGAGATGAAACCTTAGACGTGTCGGAGTTGGCAGCGTATACGTTGGTTTCAAGTATGATGCTGAATCTCGATGAAACTTTAACTCGCAACTAATGAAGGCGGAATTTATGGATCCTCGCTTTGCTTATCAAGTGAATCAAACCCGCCGTCATTTTTTTGGCGATAGCGGCTTAAAGCTGGGTACACTGGCTTTGGCCACCATGGGCCTCGCCCAAAACGCGTCAGCCGATGATGCAGTATCGGCAGTTCATCCACCTCTGCAAGGCGTCCCTCATTTTCCGCCCAAAGCGAAGTCGATCATTTATCTGCATATGAATGGCGGACCGTCACAAATTGATCTATGGGATTATAAGCCAGTCCTCAACGACTATTACGACAAAGATCTTCCAGCGAGTGTCCAAGGAGGGCAACGCTTGTCCACAATGACTAGTGGCCAAACACGATTCCCTTGTGCGCCGACCAAGTTCAAGTTCGAGCAAAAAGGGGAATGCGGGATGTGGGTCAACACCGACATTCTGCCCCACACTGCCAAGATCGTCGACGATATCACACTGATCAAAACGATCAACACCAACGCGATCAACCATGACCCGGCATGTACCTTTGTGATGACTGGATCGGAGATACCAGGCAAGCCAAGCTTGGGTTCATGGCTCGCCTATGGACTGGGCAGCGATAACAATGATCTCCCTGCGTTCGTGGTCTTTACGCCCCAATTCCCCGGCGATAGCAACGGACAGGCACTCTATAACCGCATGTGGGGAAGCGGTTTCTTACCGACCCGCTATAACGGCGTCGCCCTGCGTGGCTCAGGCGACCCAGTTCTCTATCTTCCTGATCCAGAAGGTGTCGCACGGTCCGACCGCCGGCAAATGCTTGATGCCCTACAGGCACTCAACCAAAAAACGATGCAGCGTTTCGGCGACCCAGAAACCCAAACTCGCATTAGTCAATATGAGATGGCGTTCCGCATGCAAAGCAGCGTACCGGATCTGACTCGTATCGAGGAAGAATCCCCTGCGACTCTGGAACTCTACGGTCCCGATGTCACTAAACCGGGCACTTTTGCCCACAGCGCGCTACTAGCTCGGCGGTTGGTCGAGCGAGGAGTGCGAGTTGTTCAGTTATTTCATCGGGGCTGGGATCAACATGGATCTCTGCCATACCAGATCTCCAATCAGTGCCGACAGACCGATCAAGCGAGTGCTGCTTTGGTGATGGATTTGAAGCAACGAGGTTTGCTGGATGAGACCTTGATCGTCTGGGGCGGGGAATTTGGCCGTACTGTTTATTCTCAAGGAAGCATATCCAAAGATAATTATGGCCGAGATCATCACCCGAGAAACTATTGCATGTGGATGGCAGGGGGTGGCGTGCGCGGTGGGTATGTTCACGGTGAGACAGACGATTTTAGTTACAATATCGTCAAGGATCCCGTTTCAATCAATGATTTGAATGCAACCATTCTGCATTGTTTGGGGATCGATCACATGCGACTGACACACAAATTCCAGGGTCTGGATGCAAGACTAACCGGCGTCGAATCCCCTTCGGTGATCAAATCCATTTTGGCCTAAAAGACGTTCAAAAAATGCGTGTCACCGTCAGAGATTTGCCAAACTGATATCTGGCAGGAGATCTGCAGCGCTCAGTCGAAATCAAACAGTTCACCGCGATCCAACCAAATGCCTCGGCACTTGGGGCAATAGTCGATTTCGATTCCCTGTCGATCGGTCATCAACAACGTTTGATTGCAATGCGGACAGAGCATCGATCGTTCCCTGGCTGTAAATGCATTTTGACCTGACGATTTAGTTGGGTCTTATGTAGTTTGGTCTTAGCTCTTGTTTGGCTGGACTATTTTTCGCTTATCGGACGACGTTTCTTGACGTTCAACGCCGTAGGTTGCGGCCGGATTATCCAGCGTAGTTGTAGGGTTGTGACGCTGGCCCGCAGGACACTGAGCGTATCTGTTGACCAAGGACACTCTACGTGAATAATCCGGCTTGAACCAAACTTCTAACGTTAATTTATAGTAATATAGGCTTCTTGTATTCTTTGAATACCTTAAATTTTTTGCATCATCACTTTAAAAAAAGTAAACCATGAGGCACGGACATGGAATGGCTAAATTATCACCATTTGTTGAATTTTTGGATGGTCGCCCGTGAAGGGAGTATTCAACGTGCGAGCGAGCAACTGCATGTGACTCCTGCCAGCGTGAGCGTTCAGGTTCGACAGTTGGAGAAATCGCTGGGAGTTCGCTTGTTGGCGAAGCAGGGTAGGGGGCTGGTGCTTACGGAGATGGGCAAGGAGGTGCTCGATTATGCCGAGCAGATATTCAGCACAGGTCGTGAGTTGCTCGAAATGGTGAAAGGAAAACCGCTGGGTCGTCCGATGGCGTTAAGGGTAGGCGTGCGGGACGTGATGTCCAAGCTGGTTGCTTTTCAGCTGCTGCAGCCTGCTTTATCGATCGACCCGCCGCTGCGTCTGGTTTGTCGCGAGGGGAACATGGCGGACTTAATCGCCGATTTAGCCATTCATAAACTGGATATTGTTTTGTCCGATACCGCATTGGATCCGTTGTTTCGTATCCATGCGCATTCTTATAAATTGGGATCGTCGGAGGTGAGCATTGTTGGGCAGGCTGAACTGGCCAAAAAACACCGAAGTAACTTTCCGGCATCGCTTAATGGTGCTCCCTTTCTTTTGCCGACACAGGATACTGTGCTTCGCCGTCAACTTGATCGCTGGTTCTCTGAGCACAACATAACACCGCGAATAAGGGCGGAGTTTGCCGACAGCGCGATGTTAAAAATCGCCGGCCGCAGCGGCATGGGGCTCTTCGCCACTCCAACGATTGTCGAAGAAGAAGTGCGAAAGCTATATGGTTTAGCCAAAGTGGGGAACATTCCAGACATACAAGAGCAGTTTTTTGCGGTATCGGTCGAGCGCAGAATCAAACATCCTGGTGTGCTCGCCATTTGCAAAGGTAAAGATCACTAAGAACTTACCAAAAACTATTAGTGACAGGCGTTAGATAGGTAGTTTGGACTTTTTCGGATGGGCTCCAAGTTAGCAATCAAAATACAAGCCGAATTCCATAGGATGGGGGCGTTGATTGACAACTCTTGATTCTTTATTTCGCTTGTGTTGGATCCAGATGCGAATGGTATCTTCGGTGAATACATCACCCCGCAGTAGAAAGGTATGATTTTTTTCTAACGCTTGCAGAGATTCATCAAGTGACGAGGGCGTCTGGGGAACGGTGGTTCGTTCCTCGGGAGGTAGGTCATACAGATTCTTGTCGAGCGGTTCACCGGGGTGAATCTTATTTTGTATTCCATCGATGATGGCCATAAGCATGGCGGCAAAGGCCAAATAGGGATTGCAGCTTGGATCGGGAACTCGGAATTCGATCCTTTTCGCTTTAGGACTGGGGCTATACATCGGTATTCGGCAACACGCCGATCGATTCCGTTGGGAATAGGCCAAATTGACAGGGGCTTCAAAATCTGGAACTAATCGCTTGTAGCTATTGGTCGTGGGGTTGGTAATTGCGAGCAGGGCGGGCGCATGCTTCAATAACCCTCCCATGGCGTACATTGCCGTGTCGCTCAGTCCCGCATAACCCCGTCCGGCAAACAGTGGTTCATTATTTTTCCACAGAGAAAAATGGACGTGCATTCCGGAGCCATAATCTCCGTAGATGGGTTTGGGCATGAAGGTCGCCGTTTTTCCATACTTACGCGCGACGTTCTTGACGATGTATTTGTACTTCATCACATCGTCAGCCGTTCTCACCATTTCGTTAAACCGTATATCGATTTCTCCTTGGCCAGCGCTGGCGACTTCGCGATGCTGACACTCGACATCAATGCCCGAGTCGATCATCGTTTGCATCATCTCGTTGCGAAGATCGAACAATTGATCCGCCGGAGGGCAGAGACAAAATCCATCCTTTGCGCGAACCTTGTACGCTTGATTCGGATTTTCAGCCCGACCGCGATTCCAATCTGCTTCAATGCTGTCAAGATAATAGTAGGCTTGGTGCTCGCGGGCATCAAATCGAACGTCATCAAAGATAAAGAATTCGCATTCCGGTCCAAAGAAAGCTCGATCCGCGATTCCCGTGCTTAACAGATAATTGGTAGCTTTGCGAGCCACATGACGTGGATCGCGCGAGTAATCTTCGCGGGTAATTGGATCCTGCACATTGCAAATCAGCGCAAGCGTTGGCAGTTGCGCGAAAGGATCGATAAAGGAGGTTTCCGGTTGTGGCAGCAGTAACATATCGCTCTCATTGATCGATTGCCAACCGCGAACACTCGATCCATCGAATCCAAATCCATCTTCGAAAGAATCTTCTCTAAGATGCGATACGGGAACGGTGATATGTCGCCATTGACCCAAGAAATCCGTGAAGCGCAGATCAACACTACGAACTTCCTTTTCGCGGCAATACGCCAACACATCTTTGGGAGTTACCGGCAATCTCTTCCGATCTGACCCGAAAAAACTTGAATCCTCACGCAACGTCATGCACTGCTCCCAAGATCACTCTTTACCGATAATCCCACGGCGATTCCTTCGACGCGCGAGCGTTCCAACCACTGCGCTGACAACGCCATTGCACCGGGAAGAAGTATACTGCGAACTACCATCGTATCGATTACGATGCCCACGGTAAGGGCTACACCCAATTCAATCATGCTCTTTAGCAACAAGCCTCGATCGGCTGGCGGTATAGACCACCCAAGCCCCATATCTGAAAGCCAGTGCAAAACGGGTCCCGCGGACATAGAAATAAACGTTCCCGCCATCACAGCTCCACAGCTGGTGATAATTCCACCTGTCAACATCAATCCGCGACGAATACCCTCCAAATTTCCATACTGTCGCTGCTCCTCAAAAACTCGGGTGGCAAGATAAACATTGTAGTCCTGACCGACTGCGATCAGGATGACGAATAAGAAAAATGGAACCTTCCAGTCCAAGCCATGGAAATCCTCAGCATAAAGCCAGTAAAAAACACCATGTGTGACACCCAGTGTCGTAAAGTAGCTGAGCATAACCGACAACATCAAAAAGCCGCAGAGCACAGGCCGGCCAATGGTAGCCAACAAAACGACGTAAACACCTAGAGGAACCAACCAACGAATCCTCGCTTCATCTCTTTGCGTCACATCTTTGAGATCGACAATACCGGCGGTCGTGCCTGTATAGCTGTAGTCTGCACCGTACCATGGCGAGGCAGGATCCAAAACTTCACTGGCAATTATCTTGCGCAGGCTCTGCAGCATCTCGGCAGCTGAATTCGAAAACGGATTGTCCGCTACGACAACATCAATTCGTGCCATCCGATCGCGAAAGGGTGTTTCGCTAGCTACAAAGTAATCTTTGGAAAAGCGATGCGTTTGAAGAAGTCGCCTTCGCCATGCGTCTTTCTCAAACAGCCCCATTATTCTTCCGGGTGGATAATCGCCCAATGGATCAGCGAGGGACCGAACGCTCTGGACGCCGGGAAGATACAACTTTTGTCCCAGCAATTCACATGCGGCGACGCAATCTTCCGCTGTTGAAAATGGAGTTTCCCGTATCATGATAAAATGAATGGGACTGCTGTCCGCACTCGGGAAAAAACGATGAATGATCTGTTGACCACGACGACTGGGAGAATCGGAGCCGAGCTCATTTCCCAAATCATAGGAGACCCGATCTTGCCAAAACCAACCACCGATGGCTGGAATGATCATCAATGTCAAACTTAAAGCACATGCTAGCCCTGGTCGCGCAGTGACCAAGACCGATAAACGTCCCCAGGCGGCCAGCCACCAGGGAGTGCTTGACTTTACTTGGCTCTGCCCATCTTGACGTCGTAAACTGGGCCAGAAAGCCCAGGGACCTAGCCCGCATACCGCTGCTGGAGTGAACGTTAAACTGACCAAGATCGTTATCGTCAAGCATAAGCCGATGATTGGACCGGTAGAACGAAACTTTTCGAATTCCGAAAACCATAAGAGACCCAGACCAATGATGGTCGTAAATGCGCTGGCAATCAAACCATCATGCACCGCGCGCCAACTTCGCGCAACCACGCGTTCCATGCCCCTTCTTTGAGTTGAGGGCCGCAAAACTAACTCCTCTCGACAGCGCGCCAAGAAGAACAAGCAAAAATCTGTGCCCGCTCCAAATAGTAAAACGACAATGAAAATTTTAGTCGTGGTAAAGATATTCAGCGGCGGTATCACCCATCCTGTCCACGCCTGTATCGATGCACTCCATAGCGACACCAATGCTACCGTTGACGTAGAAATCCAGAAACTAATTCCGATTGTCGCTAAAGGAATCCCAATCAACATCGGGCCGCGATACACAAATGTGAGAATCACGAGAATTAAAACAAAGGTGACCACTTCAGTCTGCTTGACACTCAGCAATGATGCCCGCCGAATATCGCCCCCCAGAGCGGCAGATCCGCTTATCTCCGTCTTTAGCCCCGCTACCAAGTCTTCACCAACCGCACTTCGCGAATCCGCAATCAAGCTTTCCAAATGCTTCAATAAGGCCATATTGCCAGTCGCAATGAACTCGCTCGAAAGCTCCAGCAACAGCAAACGCGCTTGCCGATGCTTCGCCCCAAGTTTGCTACCCAACACCGGATCATGCCACGTCCAAACACCCACTAATGCTTGAACATCCCCGGTATCGCGCTGATCGATTTGAGTTGCCCGCTTGATATCGGGATCGATGATCTGGGCTGTTTCTTCATCTGCATCCGCTTGGCGATAATCGCCTAATGCTCGAGCCAATTGTCCGCGATCCCAATAAATGATGGGGGAACGATCCAAACGTTTTCGAATCGGGGCTTGGTCTCCAAATTGAGATAGAACCTCACTCAATTGCTCATCACACGCTATTGCCTGGTTGAGCGAATCCATGGCCTTATCCAGCCAACGCTGTCTGTCCGCAAGCGATTTCGCTTTGAGCCCCTCCTGCCAACTCACTTCGGCCAACTGATGAAGTAACTTCCGACCGATATCCAAACCTACCGCCAAATCGCTTTCCTGCAGCGGTTGCGAGGGGCGAGCGAGTACAATCGCAATTTGGCTCTTCACTCGATGATCGGGGAAACCAGCATCCAGCCAAGCTTGACCCTGCAAACTGGGCATATCTGCTGGCATGTAGGCAAAATCGCCATCTTTGGCAACGCTATCCCAACTAGGAGCAATCGATTGCAAAACAAGTCCGACCACGATCCACGCCGCAAGAACCACCGGCCAGTACTTGGTGATCGCATAAGAAGAACTGACGCGGTATCGATTCAACCATTTTGAACCGATACCGCCAGTTGGAGTACAGGAAACTTGCTGAGAAGGAGATGAGGTTTTCACCTCCTTATTGTAACCTATCCATAGTCCCAATTAAAAGAATCAACCCTGTTCTGGACGGATTAAGACCATTGATAAACGTCCAAACCCTTTTGATGACGGATGAAAATTTGTCCATCAGCCAGTGCCAAGTGTGCCCAGCTTTCCTCGTTGGTCATCTCGCGCTCGGAAAGCAGCTCAAACTTTTCCGGGTTAGCCTGAATTAATCGCAATTTTCCATCGTGATCTAGTGCCAAGATTTGCTGACCATTGGTGATCATGCTCCAGTATTCACCCCATGGTCGTGTGGTCCAAGTGGTTTCCCCCTTGACCAGATCCAGACAAGCAAATCGACGATTTCGCAAATGCATGTAGCAATGTGAGCCGATCAATACTGGCGAACTCATGTAACCTTCAATTTTATTTTCCCACCGAACTTTCGGCTTCCACGCATCGCCATCCTTAACATCCAACAATAAAGATCTCCCCCCGTAACTGCTGGTAAAAATCGCATTGTCGTAAACGGTTGGAGTTAAAATATTCATGCCGCGGAAGGAAGCGACCGCATACTTCCAATAAGGATTGCCCGTTTCCAAATCCAAACCGCACAACTCAGATCTTGTCTGAACCAACAATTGTCTTACGCCATGAATTTCTGCAATGATCGGCGAAGAAAACGCGCCACTGGACATAATATTTCCATCATCCTGCAACGATTTCCAAACCGTTTTCCCTGTCGCCTTTTCCAACTTGTAAATCGCTTGCCCCGCCTGGATGTATAGATGATCGCCATCGATTAGAGGAGATGACGCCATACCGAACGCAGGAATGTTACCGCCGGCTAAAGCGGCAAAGTCCACCCGCCATGCCTCTTTACCCGAACCACACTCGATTGCTAATAAAACATCGCGGATGCCGCCAACGTACAACAACTTGCCATCGGTAGCAGGTGTGGAGCGAATCCAACTTCCATTGCGAGCCGCAAAGAAAGGCACAGACATCGAACCAGGCCACTCGACCATCCAATCCTGCTTTCCATCCCCCCGCTGCAATGCTCGAGCGGTTTCATTTTTTTTATTCAGTGTTTCAGTGACAAACACATGCGAGTCACTCACAATCGGACCGCTGTAACTGTCGCTCAAGGAACAAGACCATACCAATTTCAAGTGTTCATCAGCCAAAGAGGTCGGCCATGCTTCCGCAGGAGCATAACTATCTCGATTCGGACCGCGCCAACTTGGCCAACTCTGCCCCGCAGACGCCAATGAGGATGCAGCAGACGCTGCTGTCGATAACGCCAAACCCTGCAAAAAGAAACGCCGTTGCATCCTATACCCTTTGTGAAAAAGAAATTGATCGCCGTGAAAAGAACCCGAACCGATATCGTTACCAAACTTAGTTTGTCGAAGCCTTCAAGTTGTAATCCCCTCCATGCATCGCTGCAGCGAATCTTGCTAATTGCTGAAGATTGTCACAGTGCGCAGTGTATTTCAATTGAGGCCGAATGCGATCATCAAGCGCTCGGCCACCAAGAACGATCACCATCTCTTTCGGGATATTGTCGCAAAACTCGCGATAACTACTCAAAAACCTCTCATTGTCCTCAATGTGCGAAACGCTGAGCCAAAACAATTTCGGACTTGAGCGACGCACGGCCGCCGCCAGCGACTTCAGCGGCAAATTAACACCAAGATTCGAGGGCCGCCAACCGCTCTCCCTCAACACGATTTCGACCATTTGACTCGGCAATGAGTAGTGATCGCCCTCGGGCGAGCCCCCTATCGCCAACGGTGCATTCGGAGCAGGCTCCGGAATCAGTCTACGCAACTCATATAAAAGCTGTGTACAGATCTCACATCCACGTCGCTCTTCATATACTTCTAAATTCTGACAACTCCACATCTCGCCCAATCGATGAAACGTGTGAGCAATTAGTTCGTCCGCTAGTTTCGAAAATTTCTGTTCAATAGCAAACCACTGCGTCAAAACGCGTCGACACGCTTTTTCATCCCCAGCAATAACTGCTTGCTCGAATTGCTCTCGAAGCTTCCGAGTTGCCTCAGCGATGTCATCCGTCAATCGGCCCGTTATTCGAGATTCGCTGCTAATACGAGAGACGGGAATCGTCAGACCGATCTCTTCCGGTTTCACTAGTTGCCGATTTGTTGCTTCCAAAAACTCCAACAGTCCATCCAGCGGAATCCTGCGATGACCGCCAACAGTGCGCACCGTGGGAATCACCCCCGCATCGCACCAGCGTTTGACGGACGATTCGCTCACCTGGAGCGCCGTAGCAACTTGGCGAGTTGTCAGTTGAGATTCCACAGCTTTGAAAACCAATCTCTAAGAAGACAAAAAACACTAATTTGAGGCCGCGCATGAACGATTTCAGGAGTATACATGAACGCTTTGGACGTGAATACAACAAATATTCGTTCAATGAACGATTTTCGACACTTTTGACCGCTTGCATAAAACTTTAGTGCAAATTAGACGTATTTTCAAGTGTTTGCCACTATTTGGTAAATTATTTGCAAAAGTTATTGCAGCTCACATGAACGTTCGATATAACCTCAGATGCACGAATTGAACGAATTTGAATCTCACAGAGTTAATTGTGGTCGTTTTGGCCGGGTTTCTACTGGCAACCAACAGTTTGTCGGATCACGAAAAGATCGGAAAATCCGCAAACTGACAGGATCGATTTTCAGCAATACCAGAAAAAGGGGTAAACAATGTCGGCAGTCGCTAATCCAGTGCGAAAACAGGCCCATCGAAAAAGCTCTACTGAAACCGCATCGGCAACCCGAGAAGTGGCCGCCGAATCTACAGCGAGTGCTCCTTCTCTGTTAGCAAGAACTTTCGAATCCGAAGCTCTCGAGCAATCCTTTTTGGAGTATTGCCAATTGATGATAGCGGACTGCGATCTACATCTCAGTCCCGATTTGCTGCTTCGACGTCTGCAAACACAAGTTATCGAACTGATCGACAATAGTCAGTTCGCCCTGCTCGAAAGCGAAAGCATTTTAGGAGATCGACTTCTTGGATTCGGCGAAGTTGGTAGCAAGGCGAAATTCAGCAAGGTTCCAGACCTTCCCCCGCACTTAGCTCGCCTCTGCGAAACAAAACTGCTCAAACCGAGCGAGGAGCAAGACCTGTTCCAGCGGATGAATTATCTGCGACATCGGGCTAAAAGATTGCTTGCATCGCTCGATGAAGAGACAGTCTCTTCCTGGGACATCCTAAGAGTGGTGTCTTTAATGAAAGCGGCCGATTGGCATCGAGACTGTGTCGTCAAAGCAAACATGCGGCTGGTGATTTCAATCGTCAAGAAGTTTGTGAATCAAAACAACGCGTTCGATGATTTGCTCAGCGATGGCATCGTTGCACTGATGCGTGCCGTAGATAAGTTTGACTACGATCGTGGCTTTCGCTTTAGCACCTACGCGACGCAAGTTGTCCGTCGCAACGCGTATCGCATGGTTGTCCAAAAGCAGCGCGAACGAATGCGAATCGTCGGCAATCTGCAAGATAATGGCTTGGACATCTCCGACGAAGATCGAACTCCGACGATTGATGAGCACAAGTGGCATGAACTCCGCTCGCGTTTGGCCTTGTTGATGGATAACTTGGATCGACGCGAGAAACTGATTATCCGCGCACGTTTTTCGCTCGGCGGACACCGCACGGTTCAGACTCTGCAACGCCTTGCCGATAAGCTTGGTGTTTCGAAAGAGCGAGTACGTCAATTGGAAAAGCGTGCCCTCGACAAGTTGCGAGGAATGGCAGATGAAATGCAATTCGCTGAACTCAGCCCACCTGAGGAGTGAAGCCAAGTCAAAGAAATTAGTCGGGGGCGGTTCATGAGCCAGTTTGTAGCTAAATGTGAAGTCAAAGCCCCTTTGCAAGACCTGTTTGTCTACCATACGCGGCCCGGTGCCTTGGATCGCTTATTGCCACCCTGGCAGAATGTAAAGATAGCGAAGCGCGGGTTTTCGATAGACGTTGGCACAGAAGTCATTCTCGCGCTCGGAACACCCTTTGGATTTCCTATCTACTGGCATGCTAAGCACACCAAACTTCATCCTCCTTACTTGTTTGAAGACATTCAAACGAAGGGTCCTATGAAAAGCTGGACCCATCAGCATCGCTTTGAAGCGATGGGTGATGGGGGAAGCCGCATGATAGACTCCATCGATTTCAAACTTCCCCTGGAACCTTTGGGAGGTATTCTCGGCGGCAGGTACTTTCAAAACGAATTAGAGAGGATGTTTCGCTATCGCCACCAAACGACGCAAGGCGATGTAGAACTATTTCAGAAGTTCCCGAGGCACTCTCTCCGGATCGGTATCTCTGGAGCCAATGGATTTGTCGGGAGCAATCTAGCTGCGCTGCTGCGTGTCGCCGGCCACCAAGTTACTAAATTGACCCGAAGTAAAGTCACAAGTTCCCTGCAAGCAAAGCGAACACAATCTTCGGAATATCAATCTTCAGAATATCTCGAGTGGTCCCCACCTGACGGACTTAAGCATCCCGAAGATGCGGAAGGTTTAGATGCCGTCATCCATCTTGCAGGAAAAGGGATAGGCGATCATCGCTGGAGCCAAGCGGTCAAAAAAGAAATTCGCGATAGCCGCGTGCTTGCGACGGAAATTCTCGCGAGGCAACTTTCACAACTGGATGCCCCTCCGAAAGTCTTCATCGGCTGCTCTGCAATTGGTTATTACGGAAATCGCGGCGATGAACACTTGGACGAGCAGAGTCCAAGAGGCGAAGG
>Ga0169931_10004696_pt1 | contig 21141 bp, 20 predicted proteins | sample Kivu_15m_20L_FD_129675 | JGI IMG/M metagenome (GOLD analysis project Ga0169931, IMG submission 129675) | Freshwater microbial communities from Lake Kivu, Western Province, Rwanda to study Microbial Dark Matter (Phase II) - Kivu_15m_20L... | ecosystem: Environmental > Aquatic > Freshwater > Lake... | reverse complement strand
TGCCACCATCGGCGCGAAGGTGAAGGAGGTCCTGGGGTGATCGCGCGGTCCTTGCGGACATAACAAGGTGCGGTGCCTGTATCGGTCACAGGCATCCATGAACGGGCTCCCGGTCCCGCGTTCTCACTTGTCCTTCCGCTTGAACGCCCCGTTCTGCCAGGCTTGCAGGAACTGTGCCCAGGCGATCGGGTTGAACAGGTTGATGTTGGGCGTTCCACCGCTGTAGTACAGCTTGGTCTGGTCCAGTGCCATCTGGTACCGGAAGCTTTGGTAGGCATCCGGTGGAAGGTTCTCCATCCGCTGCACCATTTCTGCCGGGCTCAGGTTCTTCAAGGCCAGCTGGTAGTCGTCGTCCGGCAGGCGCAGGTTCAGGAACGCATCACGGAACTGCTCCTTGGATGGCCACGGATATACGGACAACTCCCTCAATTGGACGGTGTCGCGGCTCATCACATGGATCATTGAGTACTTGTTTTCATTGAGATCGGTGGGGATCACGTATTGCGACCGCTCGAACCCCACGGCACTGAAGAGCACGGTATCGCCCTCCTGCGCCACGAAACTGAAGTAGCCGTAAACATCGCTCATGGTTCCGCGGTATGTGTTGCGGATGAGGATGTTGGTGAACGGAACGGGGGACAGGCTGTCGGTGACCACCACTCCGCTGAATTGGATGAGGTCGCGCTGACCGGGGGCCTGGGCATGGGCGGTGAGCTGTGCCAGAAGAAGGCAGCTAAGCAGGATGGAACGCATGGATGTCCAAAGGTAACGTGAACCCTTGCAAGCATCGGGCCATTGTGCGCCATTGCATGGTATGCGCCGTTCCGGTAACTTTGCAGGCAGCCCGTGCACCATGCGCCATCTTTTGACATTATCGTTCTGCCTTCTGGCTGGCCGTGCCGCCGCCCAGATCACCATCGGGCCCAACGACATGCCCAGCGCTGGCGATACGGTGCGATACGTGAACACTGTTGCCGATGGGGTCGACCTGGACCTGACCGGGCCCGGTGTGGTTTGGGACCTGTCATGGCTTGAGCCCGGCGCGGAAGGGGCGGATACGGTTGTGGGGGTGAGTTCCACTCCGGCCCTTTACCAGTTCTTCTTCAACAACCCGTTCATCTATCCCGAACACGATGCGGACATTGCCATGCGCGGGCAGGCCTTCTCCTTCCAGCAGTTGAACGTCTCCAACGTGTTCGAGTATTTCAAGCGCGATGCATCCGGCTATCGGAACGTGGGTTTCGGTGCCAATGTGAGCGGTGTCCCCACCAGTGTGCGTCGCATCCCGGTTGACCGCATCCATGCCTTTCCCTTGAATTTCGGGGACACCGATCAGTCATTCAGCTCCTTTTCGTTGGATGTACCCTCGCTGTTCAGTTTCACGCAGGACCAACTGCGTACCAACACGGTGGACGGTTGGGGGACCCTGTATCTGCCGGCCGATACCTTCGAGGTGTTGCGCGTTCGGTCCGTCCTGCAGCGTGATGATTCGGTCTTCATCGCACAATTCGGCCAGGGTTTCGCCTTTCCGGAGCCCGAGACCGTGGAATACAAATGGATCGCCAACGGCATGGATGAACCCGTGCTGTTGATCACTACGGTCGGCGGCCAGATCAGCGAAGCACGCTTCCACTATTCCCCCAACGAGATCCAGACCGGTGTGGCAGCGATGGACAGGGTGGACGTGGGGCTCTATCCCAATCCGGCCACTGGCACGGTGCGCCTGCGCTTGGCGGGCGATGAAGCAGGCGAGGTGAGTGTGGTGGACGCGCAAGGCCGCAGGGTCATCGCTGCGCAACGCATCCCGACGGCGGGCGATGTTGCGTTGGATGTGAGCGGTCTTGCCCCAGGACGCTATCAGGTAGTGGTGCAAGGTGCGCGGCAGCACGCGCTGCCTTTGATCGTGCAGCCATAGACGGCCCTTGAGGGAGTCGCTTCCGATGCGGGGGGGGCGGAACGTCTGTCGGTACCACCGGTCATAGGAAGTTCAACGCGGAGGGCGGGGGATGCCGCTTGCCAGATCGGCAGGCCGTTCGTAACGGCACAGCTCTTGAGTATGGTCGTGCTCCTCGGTGGTGAGTACCTTCGCGACGAGGACCGAACATCGTACCAACCATGAAGAACATCCGACTCTTTGCCGTTCTCGGCGTGATCCTGGTCATCGGCCTGTGGGCCATGAGCTTCTACAACGCGACCATCGGGATCAATGAGGACGTGAACAAGCAATGGAGCAACGTGGAGAACGCCTACCAGCTCCGCGCTGACAAGACCAAGAACCTCGTGGAGATCGTGAAGGGTGCCGCGAACTTCGAACAGGAGACCCTCGCTCAGGTGGTTGAGGCACGTGCCAAGGCCACCAGCACCACCATCGATGCCGGTGATCTCGGGCCTGAGAAGATCCAGCAGTTCCAACAGGCACAGGAACAATTCAGCGGTGCGCTGTCGCGCCTGTTGGTGACCATTGAGCGCTATCCTGAACTGAAAGCGGTGAAGGGATTCCAGGATTTCCAGACCCAGTATGAGGGTATGGAGAACCGTATCGGGGTTGAGCGACGGAATTTCAACGAAGTGGCGCGGACATACAACACCCGCATCAAGCGCTTCCCGGGGAACCTGCTGGCCGGTGTCTTTGGGTTTACGGAGAAGGGCTATTTCGAGGCTCAGGCAGGCACGGAGAACGCCCCTGATATCTCTTTCAAGTGAGCGGGTATACGGCGGCCGAGTTCCTGACACCGGAGGAACGTCAGCAGGTCGAGGCGGCGATCGCCGAGGCGGAGCGCATGACCTCCGGAGAGTTGCGCATTCATCTGGAGGACCACATCGAGGAGGAGGTGCTCGATCACGCTGCCTTCATCTTCGAGGAGTTGGCCATGCACCGCACCCGCGACCGCAATGCCGTGCTGCTGTATGTCTGTGTGGCAGACCGCCAGGTGGCCGTAGTCGGCGACAGGGGCATCCATGCCAGGGTGGGTCCTGGTTTCTGGAGTGATGTGGTGGCCGTGCTCAAGCTGCAATTCGCGGCCGATCGCCGGTGTGAGGGGTTGTGTGATGCGGCCCGGATGATCGGGGAGAAGCTCAAGGAACATTTTCCGCAACGTAGTGATGATGACGACGAGCTCAGCAACACCGTCACGTTCTCCAAGGGATGAGACGGGTGCTGCTGCATAGTGCCCTGGTGCTGGCCTTGCCTGTTCAAGCCGCGCGTTTCGACTGCAGCCTTGCACCCCCACCCGAGCGTGACCAGGGCAACCTTGTATGGGACCTTACAGGGTGGCTCGAACACGGCGAGGCCGATCGGCTGAACGCCAAGCTGGCCTCCTTCGCCCGCGAGACCAGCAACCAACTGCTCGTGCTCATCGTGGACACGTTGTGCGGCCTCCCGGAGAGCGATGTTGCATTCGAGGTGGGAGAGCGCTGGGGCATCGGGCAACAGCGCTTTGACAATGGTATCGTGCTGCTCGTTAAACCGAATGGCCCTCCTGGACAGCGAAAGGTCTTCATCGCCGTAGGCTACGGTTTGGAAGGCGCCATTCCGGACCTGCGTGCCAAACAGGTGGTGGAGGGGATCATCCTCCCACGCTTCAGGCAGGGCGATCATTACGGTGCCTTGGATGCTGCCACGAGCACACTGATGGCCATGGCCAAGGGAGAGTACAACGAGGCCATGCAACCCGCCAAGCCACCGCTCTGGCCCTTGCTACTGGTGTTCGCGTTGGTGGCGACGGTCATCTTCCTTTCCTGGCGCAACCGTGTACGCAACTATGCCACCACCAACCGGGTGGACTGGTGGACCGCCATGTGGTTGTTGAGCCAGATGGATAGCCGTACGGGGCGATGGCACCGCGGTGGAGGTGGCTGGTCCGGTGGCGGGGGAGGTGGCTTCGGTGGTTTCGGCGGCGGCAGCTTCGGTGGCGGCGGTGCTGGAGGCAGCTGGTGAAGAATACAACGATAATGGCGTTCTCCAAATGGATCGGCGGTGGATTGGGATGGGCCTTCGGTGGACCCATCGGTGGCCTTCTGGGCTTTGCTGTGGGGGCCATGCTGGACCGCATGGGCGGAGATGGGTCGGCGGTGGAGCAGGCCACACACACGCGCAACTCCCGAGCCACTACTGCAGGTGACCTTGCCATGAGCCTGGTGGTGCTGACCGCGGCACTGATGCGGGTGGATGGACGGGTGACCCAGCGCGAACTCGATCACGTGCGCCGCTTTTTCGTGAAACAGTTCGGAGCGGCCCATGCCGGCGAATTGCTCATCGCCCTGCGGGATGTCCTCAAGCGGGACATCGCGGTGGATCAGGTATGCGCACAGGTGCGCGCCAACATGCCGCATCCATTGCGCCTGCAGTTGATGCACTACCTCATCGGATTGGCGCACGCCGATGGCCAGGTGGACAGGGCCGAGAAGGAACTCCTCCAACGCATGGCACTGGCCATGGGCATCAGCGACAAGGACCTCGGTTCGCTGAGCGCGATGTTCCGGACAGCGGACCCCGCAGCCGCCTACCAGATCCTCGAGGTGGGGCCCGATGCCAGTGACGATGAGGTGAAGAAAGCCTACCGGCGCATGGCCATGAAGTACCACCCGGACAAGGTGGCCCAGTTGGGCGAGGAGGTGCAGAAGGCCGCCACCGAGAAGTTCAAGAAGGTGCAGGAGGCCTACGAACGGATCCAGCAGCAGCGGGGTATGAAGTAAGCGGAACACCCATGATCATCCTGCTTTCACCCGCCAAGGACCTTGCCGCCGAAGTGCCGGCTCGTGTCTGCGGCACCACGCAACCGGCTCTGCTTACCCACAGCGAGCCGCTGATCGCGAAACTGCGGACCTTGTCGCCGCGGAAGATCGCCGCGCTCATGGATGTGAGCGATGGATTGGCCGGGCTCAACCATGCGCGCTATCAACAGTGGACACCCGGCCATGACGGCAGCAATGCGCGTCCCGCGGCCTTCGTTTTCAATGGTGAGGCTTACAAGGGCCTGGACGTGCGCAGCCTTTCGGGTGATGATCTGCGTTTCGCGCAAAGCCATCTCCGCATCCTGTCAGGCCTATACGGTGTGCTGCGCCCCCTCGACCTCATCCAGGACCATCGACTTGAAATGGGTACCGCTCTTTCCGTGGCGAGGAAGAAGGACCTGTACGCCTACTGGGGCGAGCGCATCGCCCAGCGGTTGAAGGAGGACCTTGCCGCCTCCGGGTCCTCGATGGTGTTGAACCTTGCGAGCGCAGAGTATTTCAAGGCGGCACGCGCGGGCCTGTCTACAGTACCGGTGGTGACCCCGGTCTTCAAGGACCGTGGACCTGGCGGATTCCGGACCGTGATGGTGTTCGCCAAACACCAGCGGGGGGCGATGGCGCGGTTTGCGATCCAGCACCGCCTGATGGAACCGGCATCGCTGAAAGCCTACGATGTTGGCGGTTATCGCTACAGCCCAGCCGACAGTACGAACACCGAATGGGTCTTCCTGCGCGGTTGAACGTGGTTCAGAAGCGCACCAGCAATCCGATACCTCCGCTCAGGGCGGTCCATCCCACCATCACCTGCTCCCCGCGCTCGTCGTTGACCGGTGCGTCCTCCAGCGTGAGCGGTGCCTCCGCAGCGGTGCTTAGCGAAACGTTCGTGCGCAACCCAATGGTCCTGCTGAGCATCCGCATCCAACTGAACTCCAAGCCGATGTTGCCGTTGGATGCGCGGGTCTGTAACCGCGCGCCCCGGGGGCTCAGCACGCTGATGGAAGGCCCAAGGCCCGCGGCGAATTCGATCCAGGATCGTGCTCGGACCAGCGGGCGCACCAGCACCTGCACCTGGTGCACGGAGACCCGGTAACGGTCCAGCAGCGCCGGATGTGCCGTACTACCAAGTCGCTCGAAGCAGTAGCCGAGCGCGAACCGATCCCCTGCCGCATAGCTCACTGCGTACCGTATGGAACCAGCGAGGGAGTAAGGGCTTCGAAGTACCTCGGTGGTGCTTTTCAGGGTGATCGTTCCAGCCCCCGTACCGTAGCTCATCAGCAGGTTGCCCCGCTGGATGGCCTGCCCGAACAAGGCACACGTCATCAGTGCAAGCAGGAGTGAGAGAGCGGCGTGACGCCTCATCGTGCAAAGATGGCCCTTCCTCCGCACCCCCGTAGATTTGTGCATCCATGCGTCTGTTGCTCGCTTTGTGCCTTGTCTGTATGCTGGCGTATGCAGCACTTTGCCTGTTCTATTATGTGGCGCAGGAACGGTTCATCTTCATCCGGTTCAGGCTTAGTGATGGTTATCGGTTCAAGTTCGCGGAACCGTTCGGGGAACACTTGCTGGAACGTCCGGACGGGGCACGCTTGCATGCGCTCCATTTTCTGGTGGATGGAGCGAAGGGAACTGTGCTGTACTTCCATGGCAATACGGGAACCCTGCGGCGCTGGGGAAGGCAGGCACCCCGCTTCCTGCATAAGGGTTATAACGTGTTGATGCCCGACCCCCGCGGTTATGGCAAGAGCCGGGGGGTGTTGAGCGAGACGGCCCTGCACGCCGATGCACAGGCTTGGTACGAACACCTGAGCGCAACTGAGCCGCAGCAACGCATCGTGGTCTATGGCCGCTCACTTGGCAGCGGACTCGCAACACCCGTTGCGGCGCACAACCGGCCCAGGATGCTGCTGTTGGAGACCCCGTTCGCCAACCTGTACGATGTGGCCAATTCCTACCTGCGCATTCTTCCTTACCGGCTGCTGCTGCGCTACCGGTTCCGCAACGACCTCGCGATACAACGGGTCTCATGCCCAACCTATCTGTTCCACGGCAGGCGTGACGCGGTGGTGCCCTACAGCTCGGCGCTGAACCTCTACGCTCATGTCCCAAGTTCGGTGCCACGCGAGCTGTTCACCTTCAGCAAGGGCCAGCATTCCAACCTGGCGAGGTTCGCCCGCTTCGATCGCATCCTGGAGCGGCTACTGGATAGTGGTTCTTCCGTGGTGTCATCCGGTAGCCTACCTTCGCGCACCATTCCATCCACATGAACACACGCATTTTCAGTGCAGCCTTGGCAGTCGTCCTGCTCAACGCCTGCTCGCAGGGCCAAAAGGGACCCGTGACCTTGACCACCGAAATGGATTCCGTCAGCTATGCCATCGGTGTTGATATCGGAGGCAACTTCAAGCGCGGCAAGATGGAGGATGTGAACGTGGACGCGCTCGCCCTGGGTCTGCGCGATGGGTTGGACAGCAATGCGATGATGGACCAGGCCCTGCTGGAGCAGGTGATGCAGGCCTACATGAAGAAGCTACAGGACAAGCGGATGGCCGAAGAGCAGGCCGCCACAGAAGAGAATCGTGTCAAGGGCGAGGCGTTCCTCGCAGAGAACGGCAAGAAGCCGGGCGTCGTCACCACCGAAAGCGGCCTGCAGTACGAAGTGGTCACGAAGGGCAGCGGCCCCAAGCCAGCCGCCACGGACAAGGTTACGGTGCATTATACCGGTACGCTCATCGACGGTACCAAATTCGATAGCTCTGTTGACCGCGGTCAGCCTGCCACCTTCCCGGTCGGTGGGGTGATCCGCGGCTGGGTGGAGGCCCTTCAGTTGATGCCGGTGGGCAGCAAATGGAAGCTGTACATCCCCAGTGACCTTGCCTATGGTCCCTCGGGAGGTCCTGGTGGAAGTATTCCAGGGAACAGCACCCTTCTCTTTGAAGTGGAGCTTCTGGAGATCGCCAAGTAAGCAGTAACGTACGTGGTCGGCGGGGTGCCAGGTATTATTCCTGTGCACCCCGCCCGCTTTCGGGGGTCAGTTCACTGCGGTTGGAGGTAGCTCCATCCAATGACTGACCTCTGCGAAGAACCGGTTGCTGGTGCCCTCGCCAAGCCAGAAATGGGGAATGCCGTCGTAGCCGGTGCGGCTGGGGTTCTTCCGGAAGAAATCGCGGGCGAACTTCATGATGACCACTTCGCGAAGTTCCACGGCACCGGTCTTGCCGGGCAGGTGAACCACATTTCCGGGTACGCGGCACAGCACCCGCTCACCGTCCTCCGGCAGCCGCACACCGGTGGGTATCCAATCGCCGTGTGACATCGCGGTGAAGGTATGCAGCGCTCCGAAGCTGTTCAAAGCATCGGCTCCATGGGCTGGTCGTCGGCCAGCACCAGTTCCAGGATATGGTCTGCTGCGCGGGCCGCCATCCGGCGCGTATGCTCGTCCGCTTCGCCGAACATCTTGTCACTCTCCTTGCGCACCAGGAAACGGATGAGGTTCTCGGATATCGCAAGACCGGTGGATGTGATGACCCCTGCATCGCTGTGCGTCCACTGCCAGAGCAGGCGCAGGCAGAGACGGAGGCTGGAGCGATCGTGTTTGCGTCCACCCTGGACGATCCAGCCTCGTCCCTCCTCACGTTGGACGAGGTATCTCAGCGCCGTACGGATCATCCCCACCAGGCTATCCACCGTGATGTTTCCCTCAGGGCGCCTCACCAGATCGCCCGGGGCAAGCTCATCGTGGCGCAGGAAGTAGAGCTGGTTGGCGCGTGGCATGCTCTTGTTGAACTCGACCATCGCGGGGTTCACGGTGTCATTATGGACCACGATCGTGCCATCGAAACCATCCACGGCTTCGCGTTCCTTATCGCCCAGCATCTCCAGGTAGCTGGATCCTGGTCGTTCTTCCTTCAGGGGGGGAAGAACGAAGCTGGGTGCACCGATGGCATGGCAGCCACGCCGGTGGCACACGCCGATCACATGCAGGTTGAGCGCACGCAACATGGGCGCATTAAGCACGATGGACTCCCGATCCGGCAGTACCGGCTGCTCCCTGCCGTGGAACAATGCGATGTGGTCCGCTGCATACCCTTGTGGGTCGAGTGAAAGGCCCGCGGCATGGTGCATCAGTTCGAAGAGGATCTCATCCGCTTCCAATGCGGCGTTGGCGCTGTCGATCATGATGGTGGCCCGGATGGTTCCGCGCTCCATGCCGATCTGCTCCTCCAGCAGGTCGAAGACCTGCTCCCACAGGCGGGCTTCAAGGTGGCTGTGGACATCACGCAGCACCACGAACATGCCACCCTGTTTCTTTTCACATGCATGGGCGCAGTGATGGGTGAGCATCGCCAGGTCGAAAAAAGCGGCCGGCACGGGCTCATCATTCAACAGTATCGCTGATTCCATGGCCGGGAGAGCGCGAGGAACCACCATCAGGCGGGTGGTGGTGGCCGGGTTCACACGGATGCGGCCCTTCCGGTCGTCCAGACATGCCAGTTCCGAGCGGGCGGCACGTTCAAGGCTGCGGTGCGCACGCAGGATGTTCCAGGTATCGTTCGGGGTGAAGTTCCAGAGGTCTGCGATGTAGGATTTCGCTCCGGAGTTCAGGCCATGCACGAGCTCCGAACGGGAGGCGCCACCGATGAGTTCTACGCGCCGCTCCATGAGCGTGTCAGGCAACCGGTCCACGGTCCAATCCATCCGCCTGACATGGGCTGTCTCGGGTCGCAGGTCCACGTAACCGCTGCGGATCCTGTCCCGGTGGGCTGTCCGTTCCACCAATAATTCGTGGCGTCGCTTACCAAAGCGATGACACAGTTCCCTGACAAGGTCCATCACCCTTGGGGCCAGTGTGCGGCCATGCATACGCTCAAGGGCGTTCATTTTTGTCGAATATAATAATGTCCAGAGCGCAGTTCTGGTGCCGTTCATCGAAGGAACGGTCCGGCAAATGTACGTGTCGGGTTTTGTGCCACGGCCCTGCGGGACCTTCCGTGTGGTACAAAAAAGTGGGGCAAGCGACCCGCATCGCACCGCTACGACCGCCTACCCTTGCTTCCTTCCGGACCTGGGGGATTCAGCGGGAGCTGGTCGTACGGGACTTGCCCCATGCAAAGGTAAGGGATCATGGTGATCGGTTGGTCGTCATGTGTCGTCATATATTTGCTTGTACAAGCAAATAGTCACAGAATTGTCATGGAGCCTTTCAGTTCACCTTACAGCAGCTGTTTCCTCTTCAGCGTGAACGCGTTCGCCCGTGCATTATCAAAGGCTGCAGAGCCCTATTTCGCCGAGCTTGGTCTCACCATGACGCAAGCGTTCCTATTGATGAGCGTTGTGCGCGAGCCAGGGATCTCAACCGGTCAATTAGCCCGGGAGGTGCAGTTGGAGCCATCGACGGTGACCCGTGCTTTGGACAAGATGGAGCGTAAGCTATTGATATACAGAGAGACGAGGGGCCTGTCCGTAAGGGTGTTCCCGTCACCCGAAGCCCGCCGGATCGAGAAGGATGCCAGAGCGGCGTGGGGAAAGGTCAAAGTGTTGTACCAGGATAAGTATACCAAGGAAATATCCGACGGTTGGGCGGTCGAGCTCGACCGTGCACTCAGGTGGCTGAAGGTCTGAACGACTATTTGCATGTACAAGCAAATAGTCGGCGTCGGTTCCGAATACACCGCTTCCCATCACCTCCGTATCCTTGCACCCGCCCCCGCACATTCCGGTCGTACCATGGACCTTTCCATCGTCATTCCCCTCCTGAACGAACGCGGATCGCTGCCCATCCTGGTGCAACGCCTGCACACCGTCCTCGGTACCATGGGTGTGCGCTACGAGCTGCTCCTGGTCGACGATGGCAGTACTGACGGTTCGTGGGATGTCATAGCCGCAGCAGCTGCTGCCGATCCCCGCGTCAAGGGCATCCGCTTTGGCCGCAATTACGGCAAGAGCCCCGCACTGAACGAGGGTTTCCGTGCTGCGCAGGGCGAGGTGGTCATCACCATGGATGCCGACCTGCAGGACGATCCCGACGAGGTGCCTGAGCTTTACCGGATGATCCGTGCCGATGGGTTCGACCTTGTGAGCGGATGGAAACAGAAGCGCTTCGACCCGCTGAGCAAGACCATTCCCACCAAATTGTTCAACTGGACCACCCGCAGGGTGAGCGGCGTACACCTCCACGACTTCAATTGTGGATTGAAGGCTTACCGGAAGGACGTTGTGAAGAGCATCGAGGTGTTCGGTGAAATGCACCGCTACATCCCCTTCATCGCCAAGAAGGAGGGCTTCCGCAACATCGGCGAGAAAGTGGTGAAGCATCACCCGCGCAAGTACGGGCAGACCAAGTTCGGCTTCGACCGCTTCATCAACGGGTTCCTGGACCTGCTCACCATCACCTTCATCTTCCGCTTCGGCAAGAAGCCGATGCACTTCTTCGGTGGGTTGGGTACCGCGATGTTCGTCTTCGGTTCTGCTGCGGTGACTTGGTTGCTGGCCAGCAAATTGTACTTCCTCTTCGTGTTGCACCAGGTCGCACCCCGAGTGGCCGATCAGGCGCTCTTCCACGTGGCACTGGTGGCCATGATCATCGGTGTGCAGCTGTTCACCGCCGGTTTCGTGGCCGAACTGGTGAGCCGCAACAGCGCCGATCGCAACAGCTATCGGGTGCAGGAACGCCTGGGTCTGTGAGCCATGCCGCATGCGCCGGCATCCTCCCGGACGGTCATCATCGTTGCGATCCTTTTGCTGCTGCCGTTCCTTTGGCTGGCAAGGTATGCGCATCCATATGCGGATGACCTTAGCTATGCGGCCCACAGCGAGGGGGCGCTGTTGCCAAGGCTCTGGCAGGAGCATCAGGGATGGAACGGGCGGATCAGTTCCAACATATTGGTCCTGCGCGGGCCCCTGAAGACCGGCGTGGTGGATACGCTCGTTGCGTATCGTTGGATGCCCGTTGGTTGGACGGTCGGTCTGCTTGTTGCATGGCACCTGCTTCTTGGAGCATCCGCGTTCGGTTCGCTCACACCCGGGCAGCGCATCCTTGGCGCCTCCTCGGTTACCCTGCTCTGGTTCAATATCATGCCCGATATCACCGAGGGTCTGTATTGGTATACGGGTGCTGCCACATACACAGCGGGCAGTATCGCATTGATCCTTGCCTGGCGCGGTTGGTTGCTGCTTGTGGAGGGGAGGAGTGGTGTATGGTCCGTGGTGGCGGGCACCTTGCTTGCTTCCTTGTGGGCGCTGTTGAGCAGTGAGGTGCACCTGGTCCTGGTCGTGGTGTCGATGGCGTTCCTGTTGGTCTGGCTGTGGCACAGGGGGCGGCTTGGGTTTCCTGTCGTGCTCTGTGCGGTGGTCGTTCTCGCTGCCGCCGCGGTCATGATCGGCGCGCCCGGAAATGCATTGCGGTCGGCTCACTTTCCCGAGCGTGGAAGGGTGGGTCTTACGGTATTCATGGCTACGGTACAGACCCTCCGCTTTGTGGTGGAGTGGATCACCACGCCGGCGCTGGCTGTTCTATCCGTGGTCTGGTACAGGGTATCCGACCGGTTCACGTCGATCCCATTGGCGCGGGTCACGCCCATGGTCCCCTTGCTGGCCGGCCTGCTCCTCACAGGCGTGCTGATGGCGCTTCCCTATTGGACAACCGGTATGCTTGGGCAGCATCGCACCGTGAACGTTGCCTGCCTGTTCTTCCTTCCGTGTTGGGCCTTGTTCCTGCTCTCGTTGCGCGGACGCAAGCCGGTGCGATATTCGCTCGGGCCTTCCAGGCAAGCGCTCATGGTATTGCTCCTCATCGCTTTTTCATGCGGAGGGAATGGCGGGCGCGTTATGGACGATCTCGTCTCCGGTTCCGCGCGATCGAACGATGAAGCACTGTGCAAGCGCTATCGTGCCGTGCTGGATGGTCGCTCTGATGGCGGAAGCGTGCTGCTGACCCCACAGCCGCGTTGCACAAAGGCGTTGCGTATTCCAGACCCGGTTTCCGATCCGGCGCATTGGGTCAACCGCTCGATGGCCCGGTCGCTGGACCGTGAAGGTGTGCGCATTATCGGGCCTGAAACCAACGCATGCGCGGCCTTCAAGGGGGGGCGGTGATCCAATTCCGGCACGACGCCGGACATGGCATGGTGACCGTTATCGATGGAGGGTATACGGAGCGCCATGCGCCCCGGTCATGGGGTCTGGGTCATGTCATCGTTCGGCAAGGGTATGCCGAACAGCTCAAGGGCCAGGCGAGCGTCATGACCGTAGATATCGTCGCGGAAGTGGAGGAGTCCATCGGCATCCACCCATGCAGTGAAATAGGCGATCGTCACGGGCCGTTTCCTTTTCAGCCTTACGTATTGCTCCCGTTCGCTGAACATCGCTTCGTGGATTGCTTCCGTCGTCCAGGTACTGTCGTTGCGCAACAGGTATTCCGCCAGCTCGGTGGGTTTGCCAAGCCTGATGCATCCGTGGCTGAATGCGCGCTTCTCACGGGCGAAAACGCCCTTCCCCGGGGTGTCGTGCAGGTAGATGTTGTAGCTGTTCGGGAAGATGAACTTCACCCTGCCCAGTGCATTCCCAGCCCCCGGCCTTTGCCGGATGATGGGGTTGGCATCGCTGCCGCCCACGCGCTCCATGCCTTTGCGCTTCAGGTACCCGGGATCGCGCGCCAGTGCGGGTAGGATCTCATTGCGAACAATGCTTTGCGGGATGGACCAGCTGGGGCTGAACACGATGTGCGACAGCGAATCATTGAAGATGACCGTCCGTGTCGCCGCGGTCCCCACCACCACATCCATGCTTAACACCTCCTCCCCACCCTCATACACGTGCATTCTGTATTCCGGGATGTTCACAAGGATGAGATCGGGCGCGACCTGCTCCGGCATCCAACGCAGGCGTTCCATGTTCACCAGGATCGTCCGGAGCCGTTCATGCGGTGGTACGTTCATCGCGGCGATGACACCCCTGCCAACGACCCCATCAGGGATGAGACCGTGCCGCACCTGGAAACGCCGCATGGCACTTACCATGGTGCTGTCATAGGTGTCGTTGCTCATTACCGCGCTATCGCCCGTGGATGTGAGGTCTCCCAGTGAAATGAGGCGGTATCGAAGGTCGGACACCAATGGATGTGACCCTCCCGGTTCCACCTTGCGGGTTTCGCCCAGGTCGAGGATCGGCCAGTTGTTGATACTGTCCAAGCGGTGATGATCGCGAAGTCGCTCCTTGAGCTTCTGGTATTGGGGGTGTACCGGCTCCCAAACACTCAGGTCCATGTGGCCAGCGGCAAGCGAGTCGATGAGCCGGGACGGGTCCTTCTTGCGGCGTGGGATGAACCAGTCAAGCTCGCGCAAGTCGCGCCCCACGACACCGCTGTACCGTTGGTCGGCGAGCCGGAAGAACAGTTCGGTAAGTCCCAGTTCGATGGCGCTCAGGCAACTATCGCATGGCAGCGTGTCGGCGCCAGCACCTTGCCGGTGATCCAGGAGCCGGCCTGCCTGGTCACGAAGGTCCTTGAGGCTGGGGAAGAGGGTGTCAGCACTGCGGGACAGGTCCATGAATGAGAGCGCAGCCTGGGAGAGCGAGTCGTTGACGATCCACGCGTATTGGTAATTGCGGCGGGCATAGAAACCGGCGATCGCGGTAGAGTCACCGGGGTGCACGGAACCGTGGTTCAGGAAGGCGTCCACGTCGCTCTTGTCGAGGTAGCGCGTGCTGTACGCTTCGTGGGTTTGGAACACGGAATCGATACCGGCGGCTTCTTGTGCCGCTGTGCTTGCCGTAGGAAGCTCCGGTGCAGTGCAGGCAGCCCCGAGGAGAGGGGAAAGCCAATACAAGAGACGTAACTGATGCATGGCTGAGCGTGCTCGCATCAGCGTCCGTGCACATATAGATAGCCCTGACCAGCAAGCAATCCGACCATCCTGTCCATTTCCTCGTGTGCCACGGCAGGGCAACCCCAGCTACGGCCCAATCGACCGTGCATGGAGATGAACTCAGCGCTCACGTAGTCGGCTCCGTGCATGATCACCTCGCGGGCCTCTGCCTGGCAGTTACGGCCCTTGTCCAGCCCATGCAGCAGCAGCGCAGGTCCATGCTTGGGGCTCATGATCTGCGCGCCGATCCTGTAAAGGCCCCTGCTGGTGGCATGTGATCCTTCCTGGTTGCTGAAACGGTCGCACATCAGCTCACCACTGCCCTGACCGTGAGCCACCCAGGTATGGGTAACGAGGCACTGTTCATGCAGGTCTATGAGAAAGAGCCGTTTGCTGGTACTGGGCAGGGTCATGTCCGCCACCACCAGATAACGCATCTCCTGCCGCCCGTTCTTCAAACGCAGCAGCGCCTCTTCGATCGCACCATTCGAAATGGTCGTTGTCCAGGCCGAGCGAAGTGCTGGAAAGGACCATCCCATCCTCGGAGCGTGGTGGACAGGTCCAAGCGGACGACCTACCCTGCAACATCGGGAGGAGACTGCCCACCAAGGTCGATAACAGGACGATCAGCAGTGGCGTATTCACCATTGTTCCGGGCAGGCTGTTGAATTGGGCGCACGCTGCGGTCTTCCACCTCCGCCACACCCTTTTCTCCGGTTGAAGTTAATGTCTTCAACCCTTGGCGACCATGACGGACGCTTCGGGCTTGGGGTCGATTTGTCGGTTGCCTGCGTCATCGGGCCTTTGTGCCGCGTTAGTACCCACTGGCTAATAACACCCTGCACGCTACCGTTTAGCCGTTAAGGATCGCCTTTGCATAATTGGACCAGCTCATCGCTTTCGTGGCTTCCACCACGTTCTCGCGGGGAATAGGTCGCTCTATGCTTGCGTGCATCACGCGCACCATGTCGGCGATGTCCTTCGGGTTGGCCAGATAGCCGTTGAAGCCGTCGGTGATGGTCTCGGGGAAGTGCCCCACGCGCGTGGCCACGGCGGGTAGCTTGAAGTTGTAACTGAGGCTTTCCACACCGCTGGGGGTGGCCGTCTCGTAGAATAGCACGATGGTATCCGCCGCTTGGAAGTAGGGCGGCACCTCCTCGTTCGGGATAAAGCGGTCCACCACGTGGGTGCGGTCGCGGATGCCCTGGGTGTCCACCAGCGCCAGCGGATCGTAGTCGCGCTCGTCGTCGGCCTTTTTCAGGAAGAGCTTCTTCAGCGTACCGAACACCGCGTTCTTCACTTTGGTGCTCAGCTTGCTTTGGTCCACCGTCTGCCAGAAGCGCTCACCTACGATCATCAGGCTCACATCATCGCGCTGCTTCGCCAGCTCCGCAAAGGCCTCGATGCAATAGTGCAGCCCCTTGTATTTGCGGATGAACCCGAAGAACAGGAACACATGCTTCCGAAGGTGGTGCTGCGCCTTCCATGCCTCCTTGTCGAACGAAGGGTCGGGCTTGAAGAGGGTGTAGATGGGGTGGTAGAGCTTGAGGATCGGGTGGATGGAGTTCGCAGTAGGCAGTTGGTAGTTGGCAGCACTAGCGGAGCCGACTGCAAACTGCTGACTGCCTACTGCTCTCTTCCCATCCAACGTCACCGCGAACGCCTTGTCCGGTATCAACGCTTTCAGCTCTTCCGCGGTCTTGTAAGCATGGACGATGAAGCTGTGCCCGTGGCAGAGCGCCATCCGCGTGAGCCGCGCGTCAAGCGAGCTCTGTTCTTTGGCGGCCACGAAGTGCAGGTCGAATAGGATCTCGGCCTTCGTGTGCCTCCGCAGGTACTTCGCGATGGTGTTCAGCGGAATGCCCTGCGTGGGGTTGTACCACTGGATGATCACCTTGTCCGGGTTCAGTTCGGCGATGGACTTCGCGGTGGCCCACCAGGTGCGTGGGTCGTTCCAGTTGGTGAGGTACTTGACCGGAATGTCGTAGCCCTCCAGGAAGTCGCTCCGGCTGGCCTTGTCCACGAACTCGCGCGGGATGATCGCCGGGTACTGCTGAGTCCAACTGATGATGGTGACCTGCGCCCCTTCATCCTTCAGCGCACGCGCCAACGCCGTGTTGTACTGCGCGATGCCGCCCTTGAACTTGGGGCCAGGGCCGAAGCAGACGACATGCATGATCAGAAGATCAGAAAATGAGATGATCAGTAGAGCGTTCGGAAGAAGGCATTCCCATTATCTGATCGTCTGATCGTCTAATTTTCTGATCGGCGTTTCGCTTCCTCGTACACCCGCCGCATCCCTTCCTCGATGCTGATCTTGGCCTTCCAGCCGAGGTTCTCCTCCACCCAGGTCATGTCGCAGTAGCGGCTGTGTACGCCAACGGGCTTGTCGAGCAGTGGTTTGATGGTGGGCTTGTAGCCTGCGAAGCCGGTGAAGACCTCGATCAGTTCCAGGAAGCTGGTGAGCCGGCCCATGCCGATGTTGATGGCCCGGCCGTCGCTGATCTTGTCCATGGCCAGCAACGTGAGGTCGAGCACGTCGTCGATGTGCACGAAATCGCGGCCTTGTTTGCCGGTGCCCCATACCTCGAAGGGGTTCTCCTTCTTGGCGGCGCGCGCAGCGATGGCGGGCACGGGATAGGAGAGGTCCTGGTCCTCGCCATAGCCACTGAAGGGACGGATGCAGGTGACATGCACGCCGTAATGGCTGGCTGCGATCTTGGCCAGGAACTCGCCCGTGAGCTTGCTCCAGCCATAGGTCATGTCCGGCTCGCCCATCTTCTTGAAGTCGATGTCGCTCTCCTTCAGCTGCAGGGTGTTGCTCTCGGTCTGCAGGTCGATGGGGTAGGCAGCACTGCTGCTGGGGTACAGGAAGCGCCCGGGCTTGTTGCGGCACACGTAGAGGAAGATCTCCGCATCGATGCTCAGGTCCTGGGCCACCATCATGGGGTCGCCGTCGATCTTGCTGCGCCCTCCCACGATGGCCGCGAAGTGGAAGATGTCCTTGAAGCGCACCACGTCGAGCCCGTGCCGCTTCACCAGGTATTCCGGGTCCTTGTTCAGCTCGCGCAGCACATCGCGCAGATCGGCCTTCAGGAAGAGGACACGGCCATCGCCATACACGGTGATGCCGCGGTCAACGCCATCGCACTTCCATGGGGCCCACGTGTCGGGATGGGTGCCCACGCTGAGGTCGTCGATGAGCAGGATACGGTCCGAGGTGGTGTTGAACAGGCGTTTGACCATATTGCGGCCCACGAATCCGCAACCGCCTGTAACGAGGTGTGTTGGCATCGATGCAAAGATGCGGCATCGCGCGCAAGCAGAAATTGACCGGATCAGCGTTGATATATTGCACGCATGCGGCAGGGACGAGTGCAGGACAGCTTGATCGCCGCAGCGCGCTATGAAGGGCATGAGCTGGATGCCCTGGCCCGTCTGGTGCAGGACCTGCGGCCTTCGGCAGCACAGCTGCCTGCGGGCGACCTCGGGCGCTTCTTCGAACTGCTTTCCCTGTTGGAAGCGGATGCTACACTTCGCGATGGCCTGGGAGCCTATGTGCGACGCGTGCTGAACGGGGTGGGCTTCCGCCGGACGCTCACCGACGCAGGACTCGCCAATGGCGGGTTTTGGACCGAATTGCGCCAACGGGTCGGTTACAAGGTGCTGCCACCACAGCCCGATCCGCGCACCAGTGATCATCTGCTGGTGAACGTGTTCTATCGCGAGGCCGATGCGCGCTGGGTGTCCGCAATACCTGAAGCCGCCTGCCAACGCCTGCTGGAGTTGCTTCAGTTGAGCGGTGACCCGGACGCTTTGACCCGCCTTGCCAACGAGCTGCTCTTCGCCGCGCAGGTACTGGGCTTGCGCATCGCTGGCATGGCCTTCGAGCCTGAGGTACTGCGTATGGTGCCGGAACAGGAGCACCTGCGGAACCCCTTCCTGCTCCTCGCAGAGGATCTCGATGAACACATCTTGCTTATGCGTGAGGCGGGTTCCGGTGCGCCCAGCGATCATCAGCTGGACCTGCTGGGCCAATGTCGCGCAGTGATCGAGCAAGCCTACGCCAATGCCCGCGAACACGGCATGGGCATGCGGGTGAACCAGACCCTGTTGCGGATGCAGCGGTTGCTGGAGCGTTTGGAAGTGGTGCTTGATATCCTGGCCGAACAGGAACGGTCGCCCCGAACAGCGCAGGTGAAGCTCTTGAAGCAGCTGGTCCGCTACAGTGCAGGAAGCACCAATGTGAGCGGCTACCTCAATGCGAGCACGCAGGTGATGGCACGGGAGGTGATGGGGCATACCGGTCGTAAGGGCGAGCACTACATCACCAATACCGTTGCGGAATATGGGCACATGTTCCGGTCTGCGTTGGGAGGTGGTGCAGTGGTGGCGGTGGCTTGCCTGCTGAAAGTGCTGGCCTCCCAAGTGGATACGAGCCCCTTTGGGCACGCCGTGCTCTATAGCCTCAACTATGCGTGGGCCTTCATTGGTATCTACCTGTTACACCTGACCCTGGCCACCAAGCAGCCGGCCATGACAGCGAGCACCATCGCTGCCGCCCTGGACGAGGGGCGGGGCGATGGAGGCACCGCCAGCTACACCGCGCTTGCCGATCTGGTGGCCCGTGTGTGGCGTTCGCAGTTCGTGGCCTTCGTTGGCAATGTGCTGATGGCCTTTCCGGTGGCGATGGCGATCGGGCTTGGGTGGAACACGCTATTCGGTCCTGATTTGCTGGACCACAAGGCGGCGAAGCTGTTGCATGACCTTGATCCGTTCCGTTCGCTGGCGATCCCGCATGCTGCGTTGGCGGGTGTGTTCCTCTTCCTCTCAGGGCTGATCGCAGGCAACGTGGCCAACAATACCATCCACCTGCGCATCCCACAACGCATAGAGGCCCATCCCATGCTGAAGCTGACCTTGTCCCCAGGGCGTCGTAGAAGGCTTGCGGACCTTTACGAACGTCACTCCAGCGGCATTATCAGCAACTTCTGGTTCGCCGTGTTCATGGGTTCTGTGGGGGTGGTGGGGGGCTTCTTCGGTCTGCCGCTGGATATCCGTCACATCACCTTTGCAGCCGGTAACCTCGCCTTGGGCATGGTGGGGATGGGGGCTTCCATCAGTGCCTCGACGGTCGCCATCTCAGCGCTTGGTATCGGTCTCATCGGGCTGTTCAACTTCCTTGTGAGCTTCGGTCTTTCGCTGGTCTTGGCGTTGCGGTCGCGCGGGCTCGGCATGCGCGATCTTCTGCCGATGTTGGAGGCCATCAAAGTGCATTTCCAACAAGCTCCATTGCGCTTCTTTTTTCCGCCGCGCAGCTGATCAGAACTGGAAGTAAATGAAGGGTACCATCTCGGCGGAGCGGGCCTGTTGAATTACGATGACCACTGCCACGCAGATCGCAGTCATCGTCCACAGGGGAAGTGCGGCAAAGCCCTGACGGTAGCGTTCCTTCCAGCGCTCGGGCAGCCAGTGCACAAGCATACCAAGGGCGAACAGACCGAACACGGACGGCGTGCCTTGCACTACGTTGAGCAGCACACCCAGGTCGATGCCGCCGGCCAGCCGATCAAGCATTGCGTTGGCGGTGGCCATGCTATCGCTGCGGAACCAGATGCGAGTGAAACTGATGAACGCGAACGTGATCAGCACCCGTAACCCGAGCACCGCCCAGTGGTCGCGCCCTTCCCAAGGACTGATGCGCTTCCAATACCGGTAGACCACGAGCCCTAGTCCGTTCAGTCCACCCCAGATGACGAAGAGCCAGCTGGCACCGTGCCACAGCCCACCGATGAGCATCGTGATCATGAGGTTGGTATTAGTGCTTACCGCAGTGCGAAAGGTGGGGGAGAGTCGCACCAACACCTGCACCAGAGCGAGCAGCGAGAGGTAGATCACCGGCAACCACCACCACCCGGTGAGCAGGATCAACGCGGCACCTATGAAGGTCAGCATGATCCAAGTGAAGAGCGATCCGTTGCGGTTGCCGCCCATGGGGATGTAGAGGTAATCGCGCAACCAAGTGCTCAGACTGATGTGCCAGCGCTTCCAGAATTCCGCCACGTTGCGCGCCTTGTACGGACTGTTGAAGTTGATGCTGAGGTGGAAGCCCATGACCAACGCCAGACCGATCGCCACATCCGTGTATCCGCTGAAATCAGCATACACCTGGAGCGAGTACGAGAGGATGGCTAGCAAGGCTTCGGAACCCGAATAGCGCAGGGGGTCGGCGAAGACCCGGTCGATGAAGTTGACCGCGATGTGATCGCCGATGACCATCTTCTTGAAGAGCCCGTTGAGGATCCAGAAGATCGCAATGCCGAACTGCGTGCGGGTGAGCGCGTAGGGCCGCTCCAGTTGCGGAAGGAACTCCGATGCCCGGACAATTGGGCCTGCCACGAGTTGCGGGAAGAAGCTGACGTAGAACCCCAGGTCGATGAGGCTGCGTACCGGCTTCAGTTCACCGCGGTATACATCCACAGCGTAGCTCATACATTGGAAGGTGTAGAAGCTTATCCCCACTGGCAGCAGGATCTTGTTCTCCACG
>Ga0169931_10004692_pt1 | contig 21156 bp, 18 predicted proteins | sample Kivu_15m_20L_FD_129675 | JGI IMG/M metagenome (GOLD analysis project Ga0169931, IMG submission 129675) | Freshwater microbial communities from Lake Kivu, Western Province, Rwanda to study Microbial Dark Matter (Phase II) - Kivu_15m_20L... | ecosystem: Environmental > Aquatic > Freshwater > Lake... | reverse complement strand
GACTTCGAGGTCCGCGCGCGGGTCTGGCGCGAGGCCCGCGACCTGGTCTACAACGTGATCAACTGCGACCGGCCGATCGTCTCGGCGATGCACGGGCCGGCGGTCGGTGCGGGGCTGGTCGCCGGGCTGCTCGCCGACATCCCGATTGCCGCCCGCGATGCGCGGATCGTCGACGGGCACACGCGGCTGGGCGTCGCTGCGGGCGACCACGCGGCGATCATCTGGCCGCTGCTGTGCGGCATGGCCAAGGCGAAGTACTACCTGCTGCTGTGCGAGCCGGTGTCCGGCGAGGAAGCCGAGCGCATCGGCCTGGTCGCGAAGTGCGTCGACGCGTCCGAGCTGCGCGACACCGCGCTCGGCGTGGCTCAGCGCCTGGCGGTCGGATCGCAGACCGCGATCCGCTGGACCAAGTACGCGCTGAACAACTGGCTGCGGATGATGGGTCCGACCTTCGACGCGTCGCTCGCGGTCGAGTTCCTCGGGTTCTCGGGGCCGGACGTGCGCGAGGGCGTCGCCAGCCACCGCGAGCGCCGCCCGCCGGACTTCGCCAAGGACGCACCGTTCTGACCGCCGCGCCGCCGAGCCCGCGGCTCAACCCCGCAGCCCGGCCGCCTCGAGCACCGCCCGGACCACGGTCTCGCACTGCGCGTCGGTGAGCTCGGGGTACACCGGCAGCGCGAGCACCTCGCTGCTCGCACGTTCCGCGTTCGGGAAGCGGCCCCGCGCATAGCCGAGGTCCGCATAGGCCGGCATCAGGTGCACCGGCACCGGGTAGTGCACGCCGGTGGCCACGCCGCGCTCGTGCAGCGCTTCGCGCAGCCGATCCCGCTCGCGGCGTCGGATCGTGAAGACGTGGTACACGTGCCGGACGTCGGGCCGCTCGACCGGCAGCGTGAGGTCGGCGTCGGCGAGCCGTTCGCGGTAGTGCGAGGCGATCGCGCGGCGGCGTTCGGTCCAGCGCTCCAGATGGCGCAGCTTGACCCTCAGGATCGCACCCTGCAGCCCCTCGAGTCGCAGGTTGAAGCCCTTGACGACGGGGTGGTACTTGCGCTCGGCGCCCCAGTCGCGCAGCAGGCGCAGCCGGCTCGCGTACCGGTCCTCGCCGGTGACCACGATGCCGCCTTCGCCGCAGGCGCCGAGGTTCTTGGTCGGGTAGAAGCTGAAGCAGCCCAGGTCGCCGAGGCCGCCCGCCCGTCGGCCGCGGTACTCGGCCAGATGCGCCTGCGCCGCGTCCTCGATGACCACGAGCCCGTGCCGGCGGGCCAGCGCAACGATCGGGTCCATGTCGGCCGGCTGGCCGTACAGGTGCACCGGCACGATCGCACGGGTGCGCGGCGTGATCGCATCGGCCGCCGCCGCCGGATCGAGGTTGAAGGTCTCCGGGTCGATGTCGGCGAGGACCGGCGTGGCGCCCGCGTACTGGATCGCGGCGACGGTGGCGACGAACGTGAACGGGGTGGTGATCACCTCGTCGCCCGGGCCGACGCCGGCGGCCAGCAGCGCGAGGTGCAGCGCCGCCGTGCCGCTGCTGGTGCCCACGGCGTGGGCGGCCGAGCAGGCGGCGGCGAACTCGCGCTCGAAGGCGGCGACCTCGGGCCCGAGGATGAAGCCGCACTCGTCGATCACGCCGCGGATCGCCTGATCGATCTCGGCGCGGATCGCGGCGTGCTGCGCCTTCCGGTCGACCAGCGGGATCACGTCCGGTCTCCGGCGGGCGCGAGCTCGACCGGTCGGCCGCCGTCGCGCATCGAGCGGTTCGCCGCCTCGATCAGCTCGACCATCCGCGCCCCTGCTCGCGCATCGGTGAGCGGCCGGCGGCCGGCGAGCACGCAGTCGACGAAGTGCCGCGCGAGCGCCTGCAGCGGGTCGGCGGCGTCGACCTCGGGTCGCCAGGCCACGCCGTCGTGGCAGTCGACCCGCAGGACGCCGGGATGCGCCGGGTCGCTGCGCGGGGTCGCGTGCTTGTCGTGGATCTCCAGCGGCGCGGCCGGCTCGAGTTCGTGGTGAACGGCCATCCTGCGGGTGCCGGTCACCGTCAGCCGTCGCGAGCGCACCGGCGCGATCCAGCTCACGCTGACCTGCGCGGTCGCGCCGCCCGGGTAGTCCAGCCAGACCGTGGCGGCGTCCTCGGGGGCGCCGGTGAAGTGCGCGCGGCCGTTCGCCGACACCGCGAGCGGCCGCTCCTTCACGAGAGGGTCCAGGATCGCGAAGTCGTGCACGCCCAGGTCGGCGATCACGTTGACGTCCTGGAACCGGCCGAGGCTCATCCGCGTCGCATCCAGGTGCAGCAGCGTGCCGAGCTCGCCCGCGTCGATCAGCTCGGCCAGGCGGCGCACGCCCGCGCCATACACGAGCGTGTGGTCGACCACCAGCACGCGCGCGCGGCGGTCCGCCTCGTCGGCCAGCCGCAGCGCCTGCGCGACGGTCTCGGCGATCGGCTTCTCGACCCAGACGTGCTTGCCGGCCGCGAGCGCCAGCATCGCGAGATCGAAGTGCGTGGCGCTCGGGGTGGCGACCACCACCGCGTCGACCGACGGATCGGCGAGCAGGTCGCGGTGGTCGGGCGAGGTCCGCACGCCCGGCAGGTCGTGCGTCGCCCGCTCGAGCCGCTCGCCGTGGTGGTCGCACACCGCGACCACGCGAGCGTCGTCGAGCGACGCGAGGTTGCGCGCCGGATTCGGTCCCCAGCGCCCGTAGCCGATCACGCCGACACCGATCATCGGAAGCTCCCTGGATTGCCGCGCGGCCCGCGGGCGTTGCGTCCGCGGGCCGCTGCGGCGCGCCTTCAAGCGGTCCGCTGCTCCTGCAGCCCCAGTTCCCGGGCCATCTGCTCGCGCATCAGGTACTTCTGGATCTTGCCCGTGATGGTCATCGGGAACGCATCGACGAACTTCACGTGCCGGGGCACCTTGTAGTGCGCGATCTGTCCGCGGCAGAACTCGCGGACGTCCTCGGCGGTCGCGGTCTGGCCGTCGCGAAGCCGGATCCAGGCGCACAGCTCCTCGCCGTACTTCGGGTCGGGCACGCCGATCACCTGCACGTCCTGCACCTTCGGGTGCCGGTACAGGAACTCCTCGACCTCGCGCGGGTAGATGTTCTCGCCGCCCCGGATCACCATGTCCTTCAGTCGCCCGACGATGTTGACGTAGCCCTCGTCGTCCATGGTCGCCAGGTCGCCGGTGTGCATCCAGCCGCCGGCGTCGATCGCCTCGCGGGTGCGGTCATCGTCGTTCCAGTAGCCGCGCATCACCGAGTAGCCGCGGGTGCAGAACTCGCCGGTGGTGCCCCGCGGCACCACGCGTCCCTGCGCGTCGACGATCTTGATCTCGATGTGCGGCTGCACGCGGCCCACGGTCGACACCCGGCGCTCGAGCGGGTCGTCGACCGAGCTCTGCGTGGACACCGGCGAGGTCTCGGTCATCCCGTAGGCGATGGTGACCTGTCGCAGGTTCATCTGCGACTGCACGCGCTTCATCACCTCGATCGGGCACGGCGAGCCCGCCATGATCCCGGTGCGCAGCGTGCTCAGGTCGAACTCGGCGAAGCGCGGGTGGTCGAGCTCGGCGATGAACATGGTCGGCACGCCGTACAGCGCGGTGCAGCGCTCCTCGGCGAGCGCCTCCAGCACGCTCAGCGGATCGAACGCATCGGCCGGATAGATCATGGTCGCGCCGTGGGTCACGCAGCCGAGGTTGCCCATCACCATCCCGAAGCAGTGGTACAGCGGCACGGGGATGCACAGCCGGTCCGCCTCGGTCAGGCGGATCGCCTCGCCGACGAAGAACCCGTTGTTCAGGATGTTCGCGTGCGTCAGCGTGGCGCCCTTCGGGAATCCCGTGGTGCCCGAGGTGAACTGGATGTTGATCGGGTCGTCGAACTGCAGCGACTCGGCGAGTTGCGCGAGCCGGGCGCGCTCGGCGTCGCCGCCGCCGCGCGCGACCTGATCGAAGTTCAGCATGCCGGGCGTGTGTCCGTCGCCCAGCCGCAGCACGGTGCGCAGGTGCGGCAGCGCCCGCGCGTGCAGCGCGCCCGGGGCGGCGCGGGCCAGTTCGGGCGCGAGGTCGGCGACGATCGCGAGGTAGTCGCTGGCCTTAAGCGCCGGGGCGAGCACGAGCGCCTTGCACTCGACCTTGTTGAGCGCGTATTCGAGCTCGGCCCGCCGGTACGCCGGGTTGATGTTGACCAGGATCAGCCCGGCCTTGGCGGTCGCGAACTGGGTGAGCGTCCATTCGGCGCAGTTCGGCGCCCAGATGCCGATCCGGTCGCCGGGCTCCAGGCCGAGGGCGAGCAGGCCGGCGGCGAGCGCGTCCACCCGCTCGCCGAGCTCCCGCCAGCTCCAGCGCACCTGCTGGTGGCGAACGACCAGCGCCTCGCGCTCCGGCCAGCGCGCCACCGTGCGATCGAACGACCGGCCGATGGTCTCGCCGATCAGCTTGACGGCACTGGTGCCGTGATCGTAGGACGGGGCGGCGGGCATCGGGGGCTCCTCGGGACGACAGGGCGAGCGTGGATGCTACCGGAGGCCTGCGCCACCGGCGGCGGATTCCCGGGCGCCGCGCCCGGTTCAGCCTCGGGCGCCCTCCGAGCCCGCGAGCCCGAGCGCGCGGATCAGCCGGCCGAGCCGGTCGGTGTCCTCGCGCAGCAGCCGCGCCAGGTCCTCGGGCGAGCCGCCTCCAGGCACGAAGAACACGCGTTCGTATTCGGCGATCAGGTCGGGTTGCCGCAGCAGGCGGTCGACGTCGACCGCGAGCCGGTCCACGATGCTCCTGGGGGTGCCCGCGGGCGCGAACACCGCCATCCAGACCCCGGATTCGTAGCCCGGCAGTCCGGCCGCCTCCGCCACCGTGGGGGCGTCGACGCCGGCGACGCGCCGCGGGCTCGCCACGCCGAGCAGGCGCAGCCGGCCGGACTGCTCGTGCTGCAGGAACGCGGTGATCGGGCTGAGCATCACCTGGACCTCGTTGCCGAGCAGCCCGATCAGCGCCGGCCCGCCGCCCTTGTACGGCACGTGGACGATGTCGATGCCGGCCTGGGACTTCAGCAGCTCCATGCCGAGGTGGTTGGTGCCGCCCACGCCCGAGGAGCCGTAGTTGAGCCGGCCCGGTTGCTCGCGCGCGTACCGGATCAGTTCGGCGACCGTGCGTACCGGCAGCGACGCGTTGACCGCCAGCGCGTTCGGGATGTTGGTGAGCAGCGTGATCGGCTGCAGGTCCCGGACCGGGTCGTACGACAGCGACCGGTACAGCGTCGGGTTGATCGCGAGGCTGCTGGTGCCCATCAGCAGCGTGTGCCCGTCCGGTTTCGCGCGGGCGACCACCTCGTTGCCGATGTTGGTGCCGGCGCCGCCGCGGTTCTCGATCAGGAAGTTCTGCCCGTACAGCTGCTGCAGCCGGGTGGTGACCGGCCGCAGCGCGGGATCGCTCGAGCCGCCCGGCGCGTACGGGTTGACCACCCGGACCGGCCGGCTGGGGTACTCCTGGGGCGCGGCCGGGAGCGGCAGCGCCGCGAGCGCGCAGCCCGCGGCGAGGAATCGACGTCGATCGGTCATCGGGGCACCTCGTTCGGTGGCGGGACGGCGTCGGTCCCGTCGGTGATCAGCCGTCGGATCGGGTGCCCATCCAGCCACGCGCGGATGGCCTCGACGATCTGGGTGAAGAACAGCCGGTAGCCGGCCTCGGTCACGTAGCCGACGTGCGGCAGTGCGACCACGTTCGGCAGCCGGCGCAGCGGGTGATCGGGCGGCAGCGGCTCGACGTCGAACACGTCCAGTCCGGCGCCGGCGATGCGCCCCGCGACCAGCGCGTCGATCAGCGCGCGCTCGTCGACCAGCGGCCCACGCGAGGTGTTGACCAGGAACGCCTGCGGCTTCATCAGCGCGAGCTCGCGGGCGCCGATCAGGTGCCGCGTGCGCGCGCTCAGTCGCAGGTGCAGGCTCACGAAGTCGCTGTCGCGCAGCAGCGTGTCCCGGTCGACGTACTCGGCGCCGGCCTCGGCCGCCCGCTCCCGGGTCAGGTTCTGGCTCCACGCCAGCACCCGCATGCCGAACGCGTCGGCGACCTTCGCGACCCGCACGCCGATCGTGCCGAGCCCGAGCAGCCCGATCGAACGCTTGCGCAGGTCGACGCCGACCGAGGTCTGCCAGCCGCCGGAGCGCACCGATGCGGTCTCCGCCTCGAACCGCCTCGCCAGCGCGAGCACCAGCAGCCAGGTGAGCTCGGGCGTCCCGGACTGGATCGACTGCGTGCCGCTCACGACGATGCCCCGGCGAACCGCGTGCGCGACGTCGAGCGAGGCGTTCCACATCGCCGTGGTCACGATCAGCTTCAGGTTCGGCAGCGCGTCGATCAGCGCCGCGTCGAGCGGCGTGCGTTCGCGCATCAGGCAGACGACCTCGAAGGGTTCGAGCCGCTCGATCAGTGCGCGCCGGTCGGACAGGTGGTCCTGAAAGCAGTGCAGTTCGACCTCGGACTCGACCTGCGACCACGGGCCGTAGCGCACGGCCGCCTGCTGGTAGTCGTCGAGGACGGCTGCGAGGACCCGCCGCGCGGGTCCGCCGTCCCGGCCGTGCGCCGGGGTCATGCCGCGCCCGCCGCGCGTGCCGTCGCGGCGCCGTCGACCACCGCCCCGGACCGCAGCAGCGCGTCGATCTCGTGATCCGCGAGACCGGCTTCGCGCAGCACCGGGACGGTGTGTTCGCCCAGCCGCGGCGCGGGCCCGGCCGGGCTGGCATCGCCGCGCGGGCCGCCGTCGCGCACCGGGAAGGACGGCACGCGCAGCCGGCCCTCGCTCGGGTGCTCGACCGCGTGCCAGAACCCGACGTCGGCGAGGTGCGCGTCGTGGGTCAGGTCCTCGAGGGTGTTGACCGGCCCGTAGGGCACGTCGTGCAGCGTGAACAGCGCTTCCCACTGCGCGGTCGTGCGCGTGGGCAGGATCGTGCTGATCTCCTCGTACAGCGCCGCCACGTTGCGCGAGCGGCTCGCCGGGTCGGCGAAGCGCGCATCGGCGATCAGGTCCTGCCGGCCCACGATCTCGAGGAACTTGCGCCACTGCTTCTCACCGTGCGGCATCACCGCCAGGAAGCCGTCGCGGGTACGGTGCGGACGGCGCCACGGGTTGAGCAGCCGCGTGTAGCCGGACGGCGCGGCCGGCGGGTCCCAGGTCAGGCCGTTCAGGTGCTCGATGCTGAGGAAGTGGGTCATCGTCTCCAGCATCGGCACCTCGAGCTGGCGGCCGGCGCCGGTGGCGGCGCGCTCCATCAGCGCGCCGAGCACGCCGAGCGCGACGAACAGCGCCGTGGTCTTGTCGGCGATGATCGTCGGCGCATAGGCGGGCACGCCGTCGATCGCGCCCTTGAGCGCCGCGACCCCGCAGCCGGCCTGGATGATGTCGTCGTACGCGGGCCGGTGGGCGCCGCGGCCGGCCGCGCCGTACCCGTAGGTCGCGCAGTACACGAGCTCCGGGCGGATCCGCGACAGCGCCGCGTAGCCGACGCCCAGCCGTTCGGCGGTGTCGTGCCGCAGGTTGTGGACGAACACGTCGGCGGCGGCGACCAGACGCTCGAGGGCTGCGAGGCCACCGGGCCGCTTCAGGTCGATCACCACGCTGCGCTTGCCCCGGTTGCAGTTGAGGAACAGCGACGCCATCCCGGCATGACGCGCGTGCCCGAGGCTGCGCGTGGTGTCGCCCTCGGGCGGCTCGACCTTCAGCACGCGGGCGCCCAGGTCCGCGAGCAGCTGGCACGCGTACGGCGCGAGCACGACGCTGCCGAGTTCGACGACCACGACGTCCTTCAGCGGCTTCACCGGGTTGCCTCGTCATGCTGCTCGCCACCGGCGGGGCGGCCGGTACGTCGTGGGGCGTTCAGTTCGTGCCTCCGCCTGCGCCCGGCGGCGCGTCCCGGCGCCGCCGGCTCGATTCGCGTGCGTGCCGAACCGCGTCGCCCAGCGGCATGCCGGCCATCTCCTCGAGGAGCCGCTTGGTCTCGCGCAGCGCGGCCCGATCGGTCCCCGCGAGGGTGCGCGCCCGACGCAGCGCCAGCGGCATCAGCTCGCCGGGGGGCACGAGTTCGTTCGCCAGCCCGAGCGCGAGCGCCTCGGCCGCGCCCAGCGGCGCGGCGAGCGCGAGCAGCTCGTAGGCGCGCTTGCGCCCGAGCCGATGCTGCAGCACCGGGATCATCAGGCCGGGGACCATGCCGTGGCGCACCTCCGGGTAGACCAGCGTCGCATCCTGCGCGAGCAGCGTGAGGTCGGCGGCGATCGCGAGCGATGCACCGGCACCGATCGCCTGCCCCTGGACCGCGGCGATCGTCGGCACCCGCACTTCGGCGAACAGCAGCTGCAGCTCGGCGAACAGGTCCGACCGCCGCGATTCGGCGACCGGGTCGGCCCGTTCGCCCCGGAACTCGCCCAGATCGGCGCCGGCGCAGAAGGTCGGACCGTTGCCTGCGATCACCACCGCGCCGATCCCGGCGTCGGCGTCGGCGCGGCGCACGGCCTCGATCAGCGCCTGGGTCAGCCCGCTGTCCAGCGCGTTTCGGCGCTGTGGCCGATCGAGCGTCAGCACCCGGATGCCGTCGGCGGCGGTCTCCTCGAGCAGCGTCTCGGCGGGCGGTCGGTCCATCGCGGGGCGGCCAACGGGTCGGGGTCGGGCCGCGCGAGCGGCCGACGGGCCGGGCTCGTCCGCGTCGGCGGGCGGGGCGGCCTTCGCGCCGATGGTATCCGATGATTGCATTGGCGCAAAGAATTTGCTGTGGTACAAAACAGCGATGCGAGAGACCGTCACGACCGAACCCCCCGGAAGCCTGGGTGCGTTCCGGCACGAGGTCCGGGAGTTCGTCCGGGGGGCGCTGCCCGAGGATCTGCGCGAGCGGGTGCGGCGCGGCTACACGCAACTCGACAAGGCGGACCACACGCTGTGGCAGAAGCGGCTGCACGCCCGCGGCTGGGGCGCGCCCGCGTGGCCGGTCGCCTACGGCGGCACCGGCTGGACGCCGGCGCAGCGCCAGGTGTTCGAGGACGAGTGCGCGCGGCTCGGCTGCCCGCGGACCCAGCCGCAGGGCGTGAAGATGATCGGTCCGCTGCTGTGCGCGTTCGGCACCGAAGCGCAGAAGCGGCGCTTCCTGCCGCCGATCCTGTCCGCCGACGAGTGGTGGTGCCAGGGGTATTCCGAGCCGGGCGCCGGCTCGGACCTCGCGGCGCTGTCGACGCGGGCGGTCCTCGAGGGCGATCACTACCGGGTCAGCGGCCAGAAGGTCTGGACGTCGCTCGCCCACTGGGCGGACTGGATGTTCTGCCTGGTTCGTACCGACGCCTCGGGTCGCCGCCAGGACGGCATCACCTTCCTGCTGATCGACATGCGCAGCGCCGGGATCACCCTCAAGCCGATCCGCACGCTGGACCTCGCGCACCACACGAACGAGGTGTTCCTCGACGACGTGCGCGTGCCGGTGGCGAACCGCGTCGGCGACGAGGGACGCGGCTGGACCTACGCGAAGGCGCTGCTCGCGCACGAGCGCACCGGGATCGCCGAACTCGGCCGCGCCCGCGAGCGGCTGGAGCGGCTCAAGCGCATCGCGGCCGATCCGCGGGTCAACGGCGGACGGCTGATCGAAGACGGCGCGTTCCGGGCCCAGGTCGCGCTGCTCGAGGTGGAGATCACCGCCGCGGAGGCGACCACCGTGAGGCTGCTCGAGCGCGAGGCCGATCCGGCGCTGTCCTCGGTGCTCAAGCTGCGCGGCTCGGAGATCGCCCAGCGTCTGTCCCGGCTGAACGTCGAGGCCCTCGGTCCGCACGCACTGCGCTTCGATCTCGACCGAGCGACGTCGGCGCCCGGTGCCGGCGATCCACTGCCCTCGGATGCGATCGGCCGGGTGCCCGAGTACCTGGTCTGGCGCTCGATCACGATCGCGGGGGGCTCGAGCGAGATCCAGCGCAACATCATCGCCAAGCAGGCCTTCGGCGACTAGCGGGACCACGGGCGAAGCGGCCGATGCAATTCACCCCGGGCGACGACGAGCGGCAGCTGCGCGACAGCGCCGAGCGCTTCGTGGACGAGCGCTACGGGTTCGACGCCTGGCGGGCCACCGCCCGGGAACACGGCGGCTTCCGGCGGCAGACCTGGGACGCGATGGCCGGTCTCGGCTGGATGGCGGTGGCGCTGCCCGAGGACTGCGGCGGCCTGGGGCTGGGCGCGCGCGAGCGGGCCGCGATCGTCGAGGCGCTCGGGTCCGGTCTGGTGCTCGAGCCCTACTGGAGCACCGCGGTGATGTGCGCCGAGCTGCTGCTGGGCGCGGCGGCGCCGCCGCAGCGCCGCGCGTGGGCGTCGCGGATCGCCGACGGCTCGCTGCGCGGCGCGTTCGCGTGCTTCGAGCCCTCGACCGGCTACGACTGGCGCGCGGTGCGATGCACGGCGCGCCGGGTCGACGGCCGTTGGCGGATCGACGGCGAGAAGATCGCGGTGCTCGATGCGCCGCTCGCCGACCGGCTGATGGTCCTGGCGCGCACCGGCGGGGCGCCCGGCGACGCGGCCGGCCTGTCGCTGTTCTGGATTCCGGCCGACCTGGACGGCGTCGCGCGCCGGGACTTCCCGAGCGTGGACGAGCGGCGCTGCAGCGACCTGACCCTCACCCGGGTCGAGCCGCCCGAGGACGCGCTGCTCGGCGAGGCCGGCGCGGCGGCCGAGGCGGTCGGTCGGGCGATCGACCACGGGCTGGCCGCGCTGTGCGCCGAGTCGGTCGGCGTGATGACCCGTGCGCTGCGCGACACGGTCGCGTACCTGAAGGTGCGCCGCCAGTTCGGTCGGCCGCTGGCCGAGTTCCAGGCGTTGCGGCACCGGGTCGCCGACATGGTGATGGCGCTCGAGCAGTCGCGCTCGATCGCGACGCTGTGCACGGTGTCGCTCGACGACACCCCGGCGCAGCGTGCACGGACGGCGGCTGCCGCCAAGGCCCAGATCGGCCTCGCCGGCCGCTTCGTCGGCGAGAGCGCGGTGCAGCTGCACGGCGGCATCGGCGTCACCGACGAGCTGCAGGTCGGCCACCACCTGAAGCGGCTGCTGGCGATCGACGCGCTGCTCGGCGACGCGAACCACCAGCTCGCCCGGGTCGCCGACCTGACCCTGCAGCCGTCCGGAGCGCGGCCGTGGGCATGATCCTGCGGCCGCTGCACCCGACCTTCGGCGTCGAGGTGCTGGGATTCGACCCGCGCGAGCCCTGGGACGCGGCTGCCGGCGAGGCGCTGTACCGCGCGCTGATCGAGCACCGGCTGCTGCTGCTGCGCGACGCGCCGCTGGAGGCGGCGCAGCAGGTCCGGCTGTCGGCGCTGGCCGGCGTGCCCAACGTGCGCGGCGCCGGCGAACGCTCGGACCCGGAGAAGGCCTGGTCGCTGGTGTCGAACGTCCACGACGACGGCCTGTTCGGCGACGGCGAGCTGTCGTTCCACTCCGACCTGAGCTTCACGCCGACGCTGCTGAAGGCGCGTTCGCTGCACGCGCTGCGGCTGCCCGCGTCTGCGGCCGCCGGCGGACAGACGCTGTTCTGCGACGTGCAGGCCGCCTGCGACGAACTGCCGGCCGAGCTGCGGGACCGCGCCGCCGGGCTGCAGGCCCGGTTCGCGGTGACCTACGACGAGGGCGACCGGCAGCAGACGCTCGAGTTCGTACGGCCCCTGATCGACGCCCACCCGCTGACCGGGCGGCGCTTCATCGCGGCCAGCCGGGCGGTCACCAAGGAGGTGATCGGCCTGCCGCGCGAGGTGTTCCGCCCGCTGCTCAAGGCGATCTGGGCGCACATGGAGCAGCCGCGCTACGTGTACCGCCACGACTGGCGGCTCGGCGACACGCTGTTCTGGGACAACGTGGGCACCCAGCATGCGCGCACCGCGTTCGACCCGACCGAGGCGCGGGCGCTGCGCGCGGTGTCGGTCGACGAGCCGTGGGTGGCCGAGCGCGCGGCGCGCGAACACGCGGCGCGCGGGGCGGCGGTGCGGCCCGGCCCGCGCTGACGACCCCAACCGATCCGACGACGAAGGAGACCCGCATGTCCGCTGCAGCCCGCCGATTCGGCGCCCTCGCCATGGCCCTGTTCGCGGCCACCGGCGCGGCCGCGCAGACCGCCTACCCGACCAAGCCGATCCGCCTGATCGTGCCGTTCGCCGCCGGCGGCGCGACCGACATCATCGCGCGCCTGGTCGGCGGGGCGATCGCCGAGCAGGTGGGCCAGCCGGTGGTGATCGAGAACCGCACCGGCGCGGGGGGCAACATCGGCACCGAGGCGATCGCGTGTGCCGCGCCGGACGGCTACACGGTGGGCATCTGCGGCGCCTCGACCACGATCGCGCCCGCGATCGCCAAGACGCCGTACGACGTGCCCGGCGACTTCACCGGGATCGGCACGATGACCAGCGGCGACAACATCCTGCTGGTGCCGGCCTCCTCGCCCGCCCGCACGACGCAGGAGCTGATCGCGCTGCTCAAGCAGAAGGGCGACCGGGCGAACTACGCGTCGGCCGCGGTCGGCGGCTCGACGCACCTCGCCACCGAGCTGTTCAAGATCGAGACCGGAACGCTGCCGGTCCACATCCCGTTCCGCGGCAGCGCGCCGGCGCTGGTCGAACTGATCGCCGGGCGGGTCGACCTGATGTTCGACAACATCCCGGCCGGGCTGCCGCACATCCGCTCCGGCGCGATCCGCGCGCTGGCCACGACCGGCCCGCGGCGTAACCCGGCGCTGCCCGACACGCCCACGCTGCGCGAGCTCGGCATCAACGTCGAGGTCACCAGCTGGACCGCGCTGTGCGGCCCCGCCGGCCTGCCCCGGGGCATCGTCGATCGGCTGAACGCCGAGATCGACCGCGCGCTCGACCGCGCCGAGATCGGCGCCCGGCTCGCCGATCTCGGCCAGGCGCCGCTCAAGATGGCGCCCGACCGGCTGCAGGAGCGGCTCGCGAGCGAAGTCGCGCGCTGGCGACGCGTGGCCGAGATCGGCAAGATCAAGGCCGAGTGACCCGGCGGGCACGGGGATGAGCGCGCCGCTGCTGGGCCGCGACCGCCGCTGGCGGACCGCGATCTCGAGCGCCGACCCGGACGGCGCCCGACTGCGCGGCTACGCGCTGCTCGAACTGGCGGCGAGCGACCGCGTGCCGTTCTCGGACCTGCTGTACCTGACGGCGACCGGCGAGCTGCCCGACCCCGGGCGCTCGCGGATGCTGCGGATGATGCTGACGGTCACCGCCGCCCAGGGCATCAGCGTCACCGGGGTCTCCACCCGGACCGCGGCTGCGGCTGGGGTGGCGACCCAGGTGGGGATCTGCGCCGGTCTCACGACGATCGGCGAGGAGGTCGGCGGGGCCGGCGAGGAACTCGCCCGCGACCTGCAGCGGGCGCTGCCGCTGGCCGAGGCGCGCACGCTCGACCGCGCACGGCGCCACGAGGCGGCGCACGACGTCGCCGCGTCGCTCGCGGCGGGCTATCTGGCCCGGCGCGGCCGCGTACCGGGCTTCGGGCACGTGCTGCACCGCGAGGGCGACCCGCGCGCGGCGCTGCTGCTCGCGCAGGCCGGCGCCTGCGGCCTCGACGGGGTGTACGTCGGCGTGCTGCGCCGGCTCGAGGCATCGGTCGCGGAGCGTGCGGGCCGCCCGATCCCGCCGAACATCGACGGCGCCGACGCCGCGCTGCTGTGCGAGCTCGGGATGCCCTGGCCGTACGCGCGGCCGGTGGTCATGCTCGGCCGGCTGGTCGGGCTGGCGGGCATCGCCGCCGAGGCCGCGCTCGACGGCGCGAGCCTGCCCGCAGGGCTGCTCGAGTTCGACTACGACGGGCCGGCGCCGCGGCCGCTGCCTGCGGGCTGACCGCGCGGGGCGCCCGGACCGTGGCCGCGACGCTGACCGAGAAGGTGCTCGCCCGGGCCGCCGGGCTGAGCTCGGTGTCGGCGGGCGAGCCGGTGTCGGCGCGGCCGGACCACGCGATCGCCTACGACTTCCCCGGGTTCAGCGACCGGCTGTTCGACACGCTCGAGGCGGTCGGTCGCGCCGGCGTTCCCTCCGCCGCGGTGCTCGGGCACCGCGTGATGTTCATCGATCACCTGACCACGCGACGTTCGCCGCGCATCGACGCGGTCCACGCGCAGACCCGGGCCGCAGCCGCGCGACACGGCTTCGAGCTGCACGAGGGCCTGGGCATCGGCCACCAGGTCGCCTGCGAGCTCGGGCTGGCCGCGCCGGGGGCGCTGATCGTGCACTTCGACCCGCACGTGGCCGCGGCGGGCGCCCACGGGGCGCTCGCGCTCGGCATCGGCAGCCGCTACGAGACCATCTGGGCGACCGGCGTCTGGCACACGAGGGTGCCGGCCGCCGTGCAGGTCGTGCTGCAGGGGCGCCTGAGCGATCCGGTCGACGCACGCGACCTCGCGCACGAGCTGGTCCGCACGCTGCCGCCCGGGCGGGTCGCCGGCGCGGTGCTGGAGTTCGACGGTCCGGGGCTGCGCGGCCTGTCGTTGGGGCAGCGGCAGACGCTGTGCGCGATGTCGGTGTTCACCGGGGCGGTGACCGGGGTCTGCCTGGGCGGCGTCGACGACGCCGCGGCCGCCCGCGCCGACCCGGACGCGCGCTACGCCGACCGGTTCGAGGTCGACCTGGCGCGTGTCGAGCCGCTGCTGGTCCGGCCGGGGTCGGCGCGGCCCGAGCATACGGTGCCGGTCGCCGCGCTGCGCGGCGAGCGGATCACCCGCGCCTACGTCGGATCGTGCTCGAGCGGCCGCATCGATGACCTGCGTGCGGTCGCGACGATGCTCGAGGGCCGCACGGTGGCCGCCGGCGTGCGCTGCGTCGTCGTACCGACCTCCGAGGCGATCCGCGCGCAGGCGGGCCGCGAGGGGCTGCTCGCACGGCTGGAGCGGGCGGGCGTCGAGATCGCCGAGCCCTCCTGCGACCGCTGCTACGGCTTCGCCGATCCGCTGGCCGACGACGACGTGTGTCTGTCCTCGGGCACGCTGAACGTCGCGGGCCGGATGGGCAGCGCGCGGGCGCGGATCGTCCTCGCCAGCGCGGCGACGGTCGCCGCGTCGGCGGCGGCCGGCTGCGTGGTCGACCCGCGCGAGGCGGGGCGCGACGCGTCGAACGACCCGGTCCGCGACCCTGGGGCCGCGCGGTGACCGAGGTCGCGGGACCGCCGCCGTCGCCGGTGCACGGGCGGATCGCCTTCGTGTTCGACGACCACTTCGACACCGACCGGATCATCGGGGCCGCGCGCATGCATGACCGGCGCGTGCACGATCCGGACTACCTGCAGACCTGGGTGATGCACGACCTGGACCCGGGCTTCGCGGGCGCGGTCACGCCCGGCGACGTGCTGGTCGCCGGCCAGCTCTTCGGCTTCGGCCACCCGCACGCGCAGGCGATGCGCGCGATGCGGGCGCTCGGCATCCGCACCGTGGTGGCGGAGTCGTTCTTCCCGACGTTCGAGTGCAACGAGCGCCATGCCGGGATGATCCTGCTCGCGTGTCCCGGCGTGTCGGCGCACGCGCGTCGCGGCGATCCGATCGAGGTCGACTGGCGGCGGGCGATCGTGCGCCTGCCGGGCGCCTCGGCGGTGCTGACCGCGGTGCCGCTCACCGACCACGAGATCGCGTGCCTGCAGGCGGGCGGCGAGCGCGAGTGGTTGCTGCGCGCGATGCGCGGCGGGATCGCGTGAGCGGCACGCGGCGCGGGGGCGCGACCGCGCGCACCGCGCCGGTCCCGGCGCGCGTCGGTTCACCGTCGCGCACGGGGCCGGCCGCCGCGCCCGACCGCTCGGCGCCGCGGCAGGTGCCGGCGGTGCGACGCGCGCTGTCGATCCTCTTCCATCTGGGCTCGGCGACGCAGCGCGCGACGCTGTCGCAGATCGCGCGCGACGTCGACGTGCTGCCGAGCACGTGTCTGCACATCCTGCGAGCGCTGGTCGCCGAGGGCATGGTCGACTTCGATCCGGCGACCAAGTCGTACGCGCTCGGCTCGCGTGTGCTCACGCTGGCCCACCAGTTCGGCCGCAGGAACCGTTTCGTCGAGGTCGCCCGTCCGCTGATGGAGGCGGTCGCGCGCGAGCTGTCGCTCGAGCTGACCGCCCACGAGTGCGACGGCCTGGGTCACATCGTCGTGGTCGCCGGCACCGAGATCGTCGAGGACATGCAGCTGAGGATCCCGCCGGGGCAGCGGGTGCCGATCCTCGCCGGGGCGAGCGGCCGGCTGATCGCCGCGTTCCACGGGCTGCCCGAAGCCCGTCTGCGCGAGCTCTTCGCGCGCGTGCGCTGGCAGAAGCCCCTGCCGTACGCGCGCTGGCGCGAGCAGGTCGAGGCAGCGCGGGTCGCCGGATACGGCATCGACGACGGCTGGTCCCGACCGGGGATCACGATGATCGCGGTACCGGTGCGTACCGGTGCCGCGCCGCCGGTGCGCTTCATCGGCGCGATCGACGTCAGCGACGGGCTGACGCCGGCCCGGCGCGGCGCCGTGGTCCGGGCGCTGAAGGCCGCCGCCGCGCGGATCGGCGAGCGGCTGGCCTGGCCGGGCTGAGCCGCGCCCGGCGCGCTCAGCGCGGGTCGATCGGCACCCGCGGCCCCTCGTGCGCCTCGATCGCCTCGGCGGCGTCGAACAGCAGGTCCTCCCGCCAGCGGCTCGCCACCAGCTGCACGCCCATCGGCAGGTCGCCGTCCATGCCCACCGGCACCGCGAGCCCCGGCAGCCCCAGCACCGGCAGCGTCAGCTGGAACCACAGGGCGTCGAGCATCCGCTGCGCGCCGGCCCGGCCCTGGACGTCGACGCCCGCCGGGATCGGCCGCTCGACCGACGCGGGCATCACCACGATCGGATACGCGTCCAGGAAGCGCAGCCAGCGGGCGAGCAGGTCGTCGCGCTCGACGTAGGCGCGCATGTAGCCGGCCAGATCGCGCGGCGGCCGCAGCGACCACCAGTGGCCGAGGAACTCGGCGATGCCGGGATCGCCCGACTGCTCGAGCCGGGGCCCGAGGAACGCGTGCTGCTCGGTGGTGCCGATCGCGTGCCACAGCTCGCTGGTCGCGCGCAGGTCCGGCGGATCGACCGCCTCGACACGGTAGCCCGCCGACTCGAGGTGGCGGCCGGCGGTGCGCACCGCGTTCCAGCAGGACTCGGCGACCGTGGGGCCGCCCTCGGCGCGGGTCACCAGCGCGACCCGGATCGGTCGCGGCGCAGGCGCCAGCCGCAGCGGCACCGGAGTCCAGCGGTTGTCGCGCAGATCGCCACGCCCGGCCATCACCTCGAAGCCCAGCCGGAGGTCGCGCACCGAGCGGGCGAGCGGCCCGTCGACCGACATCAGCTGCGAGGACATCGGCCGTCCGCCGGGGACGGTGTCGTTGGTCCGTGCGACCCGCCCCGGGCTCGGGCGCAGGCCGAACACGCCGTTGCAGAACGCCGGCCAGCGGATCGATCCGCCGATGTCGTTGCCGTGGGCGATCGTGCCGATGCCGGTGGCGGTGGCGGCCCCCGCGCCACCGCTCGAGCCGCCGGGCGTGGCGTCGCGGTGCCACGGATTGCGGGTGGCGCCGTGCAGCGCGTTGTCGGTGTGGCCGCGCATCGAGAACGCCGGCGTGTTGGTGCGCCCCACGATCACCGCGCCGGCCTCGCGCAGTGCGGCGACCACCGGCGAGTCGGTCGGTGCGATCAGTGCCTTCATCGCCGGTACGCCGTTGTCGGTCGGCACCCCCCGCTGGTCGACGTTGCACTTGGTCGTGACCGGTACGCCGGCGAGCGGGCCCAGCGCCTCGCCGCGTGCGCGGGCGGCGTCGAGCGCGTCCGCGGCCGCGCGCGCCTCGGCGTCGAGCGCGAGCGTGATCGCGTTGATCGCCGGGTTGACCTCGTGCAGCCGGGCGAGCGCGGAGTCGACCGCCTCGCGGGCGGACAGGCGGCCGTGCCGGATCAGCGCGGCCTGTTCGACGGCGTCCAGCCGCCAGGGTTCGCCGCAGGTGCGGGTCATGATCGGTCTCCCAGGTGGCGTCGGGAGGCCGAGCGTAGCGCAGCCGGGCGCGCCGGTGAACGCCCGCGCCGCATCCGACCGCGACGCGGCGCCGGTCGGCGCGCCGCACCCGCGTCGGGTTTGACGCGCGGCACGGCATCGCGGACACTTCGGCCGTCCGGAAGAAAACATTTTTCCCGGGCGTGCGGCCCGTCCTCGGGGTTCGTGCGTCCGGTGCTTCGGCGCGGTCGCCGACCCGGTGCGGTACCGGCCCGATCCCAAGGAGGTCCGAGGAGACCGCGATGATCCGAACCGTCCGCCGACTCGCCGCCGTCGGATTCGCGCTCGCCACCGGCATCGCATTCGCCCAGCCCGCGCAGACCATCTACGTCGGGGGCGACATCCTGACGATGAGCGGGCCGCAGCCGGCCTACGTCGAGGCGCTCGCGGTGCGCGAGGGCCGGATCGTCGCGGTGGGTCCGCGCGCGACGGTGATGCGGCTGCGCGGCTCGGACACGCGGGTGATCGACCTGCAGGGACGCACGCTGCTGCCCGGGTTCGTCGACGGTCACGGCCACCTCGGGCTCGCGATCCAGTGGCAGCAGTACGCGTGGCTGCGCACGCCCGGGATCGACTCGATTCCGGCCTTGCTCGACGCGCTGCGCGCGCACGCCAGGCGCATGGGTCTCGGGCCCGGCGACTGGATCGTGGGCAACGGCTACGATCCCAGCCTGCTCAGGGAAAGGCGTCATCCGACCGCGGCCGAGCTGGACACCGTGTCCTCCGAGTCTCCGGTGTTCCTGATCCACGCCTCGGGTCATGCCGGCGTGGTCAACCGGGTGCTGCTCTTACGCAACCGGATCACCGCCGACACGCCGGACCCCGAGGGCGGCGCGATCGGACGCGTCGCCGGCTCGCGCGAGCCCAACGGGCTGCTCGAGGAGGTGCCCCACATCGCGGTGCTGCGCAGCATGCCGCCGCTCACGCCGCAGACCGCGCCGCGCTACGTGAGGTCCGCGCTCGAGTAGGTCGCGCGCGCGGGGATCACGACCGTGCGCGAGGACTTCGCGTCGGCCGAGGAACTGGCGCTGTTGAGCGGCGCCGCGCGCGCCGGTCAGCTGAGCCTGGACGTGATCGTCCACGCGGTCGACGCGTTCGGCGGCCAGCTGATGGCGCTCGCGCGATCGCCGTCCGACGTGCCGATCCAGGAGATCGTCGGCTCGACGACCCCGGTCAGCGGCGGCGCCGAGCGCGCGATGCGCGATGCGCCGGAGTTCACGCGCGGCTACGTGAACCGGATGCGCATCGCCGGCGTGAAGTTCCACGCCGACGGCGCGCCGACCGCGGGCACGGGCTACCTGCTGCAGCCCTACACCGCACGCTTTCCCGGCAAGGACCCGAACTACGCCGGCATCCCGACGCTGACCGCGGCGCAGTGGGACGCGATCGTCGACACCTGGTACCCGAGCCGGTTCCAGATGCTCGTGCACGCCAACGGCGATGCCGCGATCCAGCAGATGATCGATGCGATCGGGCGGGCGAGGCGCAAGCACGGCACGGGCGACAAGCGGCCGGTGATGATCCACGCCGCGATGGCCTCCGAGGCTCAGATGCGCCGGATCCGCGACTACGGGATCGTGCCGTCGTTGTACTCGTCGATGATTCCGGTGGCCGCACAGATCTACGAGGCCAACATCGGCGCCCGGGCGCAGACCATGCAGCCCGCGGGCTACGCGCAGCGGCTGGGTATCCCCTACACGATCCACAACGACGCCCCGCTCGTGCCGTGGGCGATCCTGCCGCTGGTCGAGGCGGCGGTGACGCGGCGCAACGATGCGCCCGGCCGGGTCTACGGACCGCAGCTTCGCATCACGCCGTACCAGGCGCTGCTCGCGGTGACCCGGCACGGCGCGTACCAGGCGTTCGAGGAGCGAACCAAGGGCAGTCTGGCGCCGGGCAAGGTGGCCGACCTGGTCGTGCTCGAGCGCAACCCCCTGAAGGTCAGTCCCGACCAGATCCGCCACATCCGCGTGATGCAGACGATCAAGGACGGGGTGCCGGTGTTCACGCGGTGACCGACGGCCGCGGTCCGCTCCCGCCGTCCGGCACTCGAGCGATCACGATGACCGCAGGTCGCTTCGGCGGGTCGATTCGAACGGGGGTTCGCGTCGCGGCCGCCCTCGCGCTGGCCTGCGCCGGGGCCTGGGCCCTCGCCCGTCCCGCGCACACCGTCTACGTGGGCGGGGACATCCTGACGATGAAGGGCCCGCGGCCGGTGTACGCGCAGGCGCTCGCGGTGCGCGACGGCCGGATCGTCGCGGTCGGCACCACCGCCGCGGTGATGCGCCTGCGCGGCAAGGGCACCGAGGTGGTCGACCTCGCGGGTCGGGCGCTGCTGCCCGGCTTCATCGACGCGCACGGACACATTCCCGACTACGTGATCACCTGGGGGCTGCCGGACCTCTCGCCGCCGCCGGTCGGCGTCGTGCGATCGATCGCCGACCTGCAGCAGCGGTTCCGGGATCACCTGTCGCGCGCCGCGCCGGCGCCGGGCGAGGCGGTGGTCGGATCCGGGTACGACGACAGCCTGCTCGCCGAGGGCCGGCATCCGACGCGCGCCGACCTGGACGCGGTCTCGCGCGAGATCGTGCTGATCGCGCGCCACGCGTCGGGGCACCTGCTGGTGGCCAACTCGGCCGCGATCGCCCGGGCCGGCCTGACCCGCGAGACGCCGGATCCCGAGGGCGGGGTGATCCGTCGCGGTGCCGACGGCGAGCCCGACGGCGTGATGGAGGAGCAGGCGATGCTCCCGTTCCTCGCGATGCTCGGGCGCCCGTCGGCGCCCGAGTGGACGCGTCGGTTCGTCGAGGTCCAGCGCATGGTGCTCGGCTACGGGCTTACCACGGTCGGCGATCACCTCTCCACGCCGGACACGGTGACCGCGCTGCGGCGCGCCGACGGCGAGGGCGGGCTGCAGGTCGACGTGGTCAGCTACCCCGCGTACCTGCTGTTCGACGCCGTGCTCGACGGGCGGCGCTCGGCCGAGGGCATCGAGTGGTTCGCGCCCGGCTCGGCGCTGTCGAACCTGGGCTCGAGCCGCCCGCCCGAGCGGCTGCCGCCGGCGCCTGCGCTCGCCGACCCGGCCACCGGACGGCTGCGCGCCGGGGTCTACGTCGGACGCCACAAGATCCAGGGCAT
>Ga0169931_10004690_pt1 | contig 21161 bp, 17 predicted proteins | sample Kivu_15m_20L_FD_129675 | JGI IMG/M metagenome (GOLD analysis project Ga0169931, IMG submission 129675) | Freshwater microbial communities from Lake Kivu, Western Province, Rwanda to study Microbial Dark Matter (Phase II) - Kivu_15m_20L... | ecosystem: Environmental > Aquatic > Freshwater > Lake... | reverse complement strand
TTTTAGGATCTAAACAAATCGTAAGGTGAGATCTAGAGCTTAGAAAACAACTTTGATTCCTGGGTGATGCTCTAAGATCCGCCTATATAGGAAATATTTGTCTAGAATCATCCTCGAGCATCGGCTTCGAGGTGTTTGCCTGGCTTTGAAACTATAAAAACTTGCCGTATAAGCCAATAAAGTAAGATATAAGAGTTTTTGAGAAATCACAAGCTAAAACTCGCGATCCGAATCAAAACTAACTAGATAGGGAAAAATGAAAAAGAAACTTACTCATCGAGTCTGAGTCCTAGAAAGACTAAAAGAATATAAAAGAATAAACCGTTTACAATGTTAAATTCCTAAAAATGACTAGCTGATGATATATTCAGTTATTTACCAACATTTTTAATATTTATATTTTATGGAGTTAGACAAGCTACAATAAAAAATCACTAGACTGTAAAATCTCTTCCCGGACATATCTTCGGGGCAATCAATGTCCAAATGTATATCAAAGTAGTCACCCAAGACATAGCTACCCTTACCCAAAATCCAAAATCATTCGAAGTCAGTGTGCCTGTTGTGAGACTAGCAGATGTCCAGTTTGTCAACAACATGCCTACGTAGATTGAAGCAAGACACATGTAAAAATGCCATTTTGCCCACTTCCAACTTTATATATAGTTTTTGACATATTATTATTAATTTTCTTAGCTTACCTATTTAGGTTCTTATTTCTTTTAAACATAAGGATTTTGTCTATTATTTTCCTACATTTTTTAGTCAGAAATCGGTTCAGTAGGAGCCACATCCATAGCTTTGTTAATATCTCCATTTTAGGTCACTTTTACTTGTCCTGAGCCTCCCATCACCGAGCCATACATAGTGACAATAAAAATAAATGTAGAAGCAACTATATCAGCTACTAAAGATTTGATTGTGAGTCTTCCTGTGCCTGAATCATAAAATACTTACACGAGTTGCCTCCGTACGAAAACTGGCAAATGAGAGCGAGAAAAGAAATATACAGAGAGACGATGGCAGTGGTAAGCAGACTGTTTTGTTTATTGAAATTCAAGCACTGCAGCAAAGGCAGAGCAATAAGTATTACTGATGTAATTATATTGACCCAAAGTGAGTTTCCGCACTAATCAGTTCCCGAAAACAAAACATATCCTACGACATTCAATATAACTGCTCCTGCTTCAAAGAGAATCGTCAATAGAACTAAGCAAAAGCCATATCGAGTTTAGCCTTGATCATATTTGGCCACTAACTTGATACCAGCCAGATAGAAAAGATCTATCAAAATGATAGACTAAATTTGATTTAAATTACCTGTACGAACATAAAAACGATTGAAACGTATTTTGAAGCTTATGAGTAACTAACGAACGGCGATGAACCTATAAAAAAAAACCTATGAATGCTCCAAGCACCATCAAATACTTAATACAAAAGCAGCCCTAGTTTATGACCATTGATATCCTGCAACGAATAAGCATGAAAAACAGCATTAGAATGAAGAGGGCTAAAAAACTTAAAGAAATTCTGTATACGGCTGAAGCTCCTATGCACTCAAGATTTCTATATGATGATATTTTTACCCTCCTGAGCTGCTAGGACAGGTCATCCAGCTAAAATGATTTTTGTATGCTTCCCAGTTATTGATAAAGAAAAAGACGAGTATGGCTGACACAGTGAAGATGACGACGATAAAGAGATAGCAAAATTTAGTGTATCGTTACTTTCCTAAACTCTTCTGAATGCCATCGCAGCACTACTGGCAACAGCATTTAAGGCAGCAACAGATTGCCTCAGTGGCCATTATAAATTATAAAACTAAACAGTATTAGTTTAGATTTGAATATTCATCTATTAAAACCTAAGCTATTTTCTTAATTTGTTTAGAATATTTTGTTTATATTAATTAGCAGTATCAGGCAGGTTTTCAACGACAATGACGAAGTAGATTGGTCTTGGAGCAAGAAATCGAAGGTGTCGGCTTGGAGTTGTGCTCGACTTTTACCAATCTATCTTAGATCATATGTACTTAAATGCTTATTTTTGATTCTATGCTACTTCCTTTTTCACACTTCTCTAAATTACTCCTTCTTATTTGTACACAACTGGATTAAAACTTTTATTGCGAGACACGCAGCTAGGTTTAAAAGGTTCATCATGACTTGCATCTAACTTAGATTGCTGTTTAAAAGCTGCTTCCTTTTTGAGATTTTATTCAAAATAAGTTTGTTTGTTGGAAGTGAAGACCTATTTGCTAGGATTTGATCCTTTCCAAGGCTCTTTTTTCTACTAATCACTCGTGTTTTTAGTTAGATTCAACTTTTAAGGCACACCTGAAGGAAGATACTTATGTTTCTTGATCCTTTAGAAATCTAGCTTAGAACTAGGACTTGTTTGCATATTGGGACTTTTAGTTATCACTTTTCCATCACTGTCTCGGTACCTTTTGGCATCTTTCTTAGCATCGTAAGGACTTATGTATTCATAAGAGGCATTTATACTCATTTAAGAAATTTTTACATAGTTTTGTTGAGACTAGCTGGCTTGTACTTGTCTTTTTCTTACCATTTTTTGCTCTATTAAAGATTGGTCATTCTGTCATGTTTGCCAGGATCGAGGTAGGGACTGCCGGTAAAAGCTGAGGGGGCGTAAGAAAAGTAATTTTTTCTAAGAGTGCCGGTGGAAGTTGTGCCAGGGTAGATCTGTCTGGGTTCAGTTTTGACTCTTCCATCCTATTAGCGTGGATCTAGATATGTGTGAGTGTACGCAGATGATGAGCAAAGTCGGTGTGGGCTGCAGTATGTGAGGGCAAAAGACTGAAGTATCCGAATCTGGCTTTATTGGCCATGGTATCTGCGTCCTTAATATAGGTGCTTTTGAGCTCTTAAATTTTGCTCATTCTTCTATATAGAATAATAATAACATCATAAAATCATATAATGCTAAGAAGAATACTTTTAAAAAATAGTTTTTATGATATATAATCAGCATATCGGTATCATTGATTAGCTGTCTAAGGCTGGTTTACGAATTCTTGATCAAAAGCTATTCCAGTTTTGAGCTGGAAAACAGTTGTGTCCTCATTCTGATTGTCAATTGCATGCAGCTATAGTTGCCCTGCGATTTCACATCCTCGGCCGCAGTTGGCTTCAGTGTATGCATAACTAGTATCTAAAGAAGCGTATTTGCCAGTAATCACGTGTTTCAGTCTTATCTGATCGTTGTAATGAATATCACTGCCTTACTCCTTGTCAGTGCATAGGATCTGGAAATTAATTTTTTAGTCTAAGCCTTGAGTTTTAACTCCATGGACCATCGGGAGAAGCTCAGTTGTAAGTCCGAACTGGGTCTCCTCGACTCTCAGAGTATAGCCTATGACCACACTTGAGAGAGTGATCACGTCTCCACATTTGACTGCATCATTATAAGTCTTTGTTTTTCTTTGGAATTTTTAGTTAATCTGCCAGTACGACCCAAGATCATCAACATGGAAACCTGTGACTGACATGACGCCTCCCCTACCAAAGAAAACATCGTGTGAGTGCAAACTTTGTTATTGAAAATATACAATAATCTATTGAGTGGATTGATGATCTTCATGACACTTCCATACGTGATCTTGACGCTACTGTCTTGATTAGAAACAAAGTACCGAACTAAGGGAGGGCAAGGGTGGCGACTAGCAGAGTGATGAGACTGAGAATGGCTATGGATCTCATACGTGTTATTTTAATGATTATAAATGGTATATGAAGTAGTGGAATGATATGTTAGTAAGGAAGTAAGAAGTAGTTGTATGTCAGATAATCACACTCATCTTTGATCAGTTTGATTTCTGCTTTGTTAGCTAAGTCTAAAAATTATCTACTATCTTCAGTTTCTTAAACCAAGAGTGCTTCAGAGTCTCCTCCAGGCTAATCCTCTGCTTATGGTCCTTGTTCAACAACTTTGATATCAGATCCTGAGCCTATGCAGAAATAGGGATTTTAGGACTAAAAGCGAACACTCCGCTTATGGTATTTTCGAGTATTTTGGGGATTGTGCAGGCATTGAAGGGAAGATTGCCGATCAACCTGAGTATATGTATATTTACATGAAGTATAGGATGACTCCGATTGCGAAGTTGTCTATCTTGAAGTCGTAGGGCTCTTCGAGCAGCACTTCGGGAGCGATGTAATTGGGAGTTCCTACTAGATTTTCTATTTGTTTCGAGACTTACCTTAAGTAGTCTGCTCTTCGATTTTGGAGATATAGTTGCTGAACCCGAAGTCAATGATTTTGATGCTGCTAACTTCTTAAGTATTCTAATCTGTTACCACCTGCATACAAACAACTCTACCATTATGTTCTCCGGCTTGAGATCTCGATGCACTATATCGAAGGAGTGAAGAAAACGGATACCCACGACTATCTGCTGGAAAATTCTACCGGCTTACTTCTCAGACAAATGGCCTTTGGAATTGACATAATCGAACAAATCTTTGCCGTTGACTAGCTAGGTAATGATGTAGATATGAGTGGGAGTTGTTATGCATTCTTTGAATTGAAGCAGCAAAGGATGAGAGATGACTTGCATTATAATTCTTTAATGGCTATGTTATACTATAGTTACGAGATGAGTTGCTTGGATTAGTGGTCTAGCTTAAAAGTAGCTATTTCTTTGAGGGCATATTAAACTTGCTATTAGTTATGAATGCACTTGTACACAATTGAAAATTTACCAGTTCCTATTTTGGCGCCAATGTCGTACTTCTGATGCACAGTCTACCCTCTATAGTACTTCAACAGTTCCATCCAGTTACTCATTACGTTCTAATTTTTCAAATAAAATTGTTTCTCAGGATAAAGTCCATCAGTATGAGTGATTTCAAAACCAAAGCCATTATTTTAATCAAACACTCTACCTACTGATAGACCCTGAAGACAAATGATATGCAAAGGATGACCTAGAGAACGGATTTCAGCTACGACTAGGACAGAATTTATAAGGAACAGCCTGACGTTCATAAGATTGCCTTAGATCTTCATTTTTCCCTAGGAAACTATCTAGCACTCAGATGTTAGGTATTTGGGTTTTTTAGTCACAGGGTCCACCTACCAGATCGAAGGGTGGAAGCCGTGATAGTAGTTTTCGTAGAGTGCCTGGTGAGTTATGATCCAGTTATGAAATTGGTCAAAATTTAACCTAAATTTCAAAATATTTACGTGCCTTAGTTTTAGTCTACCTTGCACTGGGCGAACACTTGCTGAGCATACTTCTTGACTAGCTGCTGAATGTTGATAGTTTGAATGTTGTAGACCTATTCGCCTGACCCCAGACGAATCACATTCTTTTCATTCAACTTACACTTTACATGCTTCAAAACATCCTTGCCGATCATACTGTGCAAAGAAACCGGTCCTTCAGTATCTTTAATAGGCGAACCAGTAGTAGAACCATTGCCATTTTGTCTGTTCTATCTGCGTCGATAGCTACGTCCCTCCTACTTGCGTACAATGCCTTTAGGAAGAGTGGTACTTTAGAGCCTATAGGTATGATTGTTATTGTCGTTGTTTTCGACAGGGACTAGGCATTTTTTGAGTTCGCTGTTGATGAATTATTTATCGTTGAGTATGGAGTTGAGGTCTTATTTGGGGTAGTTGTAGAGCTGGGTTTGAATGTTGTTACCATGGTCAGGAACTCGGTGAAGAACACTCCTTCATGCTTGTGGCGGTTCTTTGCGAAAAACTTGTAGAGCAGTTCTATCTTTTCCTTCTGAGTCGATTTGAAGATCTGGGCTGGCTTAAAAGATGTTGACCTATGCCGCAGATAAACTCGACCTCGTTGATGAGGTTGCTTTCGTCGTAGTCGAACTCCTTAAAGAGCCGTTCGCCCCAGAAGCCGTTCTTGTTGAAGAAGAGCATGAAGTTTTCGAGGTTGATTTTGTGTTTGGCTATGCGAACTGCCAGGTCGTTATAGATGAGATGCAGGATAAACATCTCCTCGTTGGAAACTGAGTGGGACAATACCTACTTATCTTGTGGATTCTCTCCATGGTCTCTTTAGGAAACAGCCGGTACCTGTCTTCGTGACCGCCCGCACAACTTCCCATCGCCTTCTTCCGATAATACAATAACAAAAAAACTACAGCAATACATCACAACAAACACCACAACCACCTTCAGCATAGACTTCTTATCACTCATATACACGCTAATCTCTTAACTTTGATTTCCAGGTAATAGATATTCATTTGATGTATATTTTAAACAGAAATTTGACCAACTTTGAAGAGAAATTCTATCATCGTTTCTATGAGTATTGTATCCATAGTTAAAATATTAGCTTACTCAAAAAAGTTTAGCAACAAACAAGCTGAAAATGTTATTTCTATTATAGATTTGAGGTCTAGCTCATGAAATCTCTTATTTTTTATTTATATTTCCTTTATTGATTATTTAATTTGATATTATTGATAGTTGTGACATTATTGTAATCATTAATGATACTCTGCTTGCTAGCACTTATAGCTCTATCCTCAGCCTCCAACTACTCAGTTGCCACTCCCAACTGGGTCACCAGCAATTTCTTCAGAGCAGGAAATCAGAAAGTTATCAACTCCCTTACTGGCAAAAACAGCTTGCCCCAGTTCACTTTCGTTTTCTCCACTCCAGTCAATGGCACGCCCTCACTTGCCTACGGAGTTAAAAATTACAGAGGTAAGCACTTTGTGATACAGGCAACGACTATCTGATTCAATAGTTTTTTTAGATCAGAAAAATAGGATTGAACGAGACTACCTATACAGTCTAAATTCAAATATACGGCATCACCAACATCTGGGTCATGGCGATTGCTTACATAGCGATCTAAAAGAACTTTCCTCACCATCTAAATAGCTTCGATAATGTGCCCCTTAACTATTCATCAGGCAATATTGTAAGCATATTGAGATTCAGGTCAACATATCTGTTCGGTCCTATGTGCCTAAGTATTTCACTTAATATGTCAACTACTCAGCACAGGCCTCAGCTCAGCCCTTCAATACGTTTAGCAGCAATCTCACTCACTATAAAATGGTGCTCTTCATGACCAGCCTCTGGATAAGGACAGCCTCAGGATATACCTTTAAAATACGAATAGACCCGTAGATAGTAAACTAAACTCATTACAAGTGGACTGCCCTAGTGCAGTTTCAAACCACAGTGACCCGTCTGCAGTTCAGTCAAATCATTTTTGACTAAAACGATATCCAGAACTCGAATCGATATTTTGTGGTGTACGAGTAGTGGATCACCGACATTAACGGAGGATTCAAAGAAATACCGATATAGTTTGTGGACAACTTCATCATGGCAGTCACTGATTTCACAACAGTCGACGGCTAATGCGGCTTTGAATATAATTGGTAATACGTTAACAGCACGAATGGTACCAATAGTACAAACAGTACTAATGGCACTTTTGGGGTATAAGTGCTGTACTCTTGGACGCTGACTAGCACTTGTGGATTCGAGTATACTCGCAACTCTATTTTTTACATCAAAACTTGGGTCTGCAACCCTCCCTATCATTATTTCAATCTTACTTCAGACTCTTGCCAAGATGGTTGTGCCGCTGGATATATAGCCAACACTACTGCCTTCACCTGCTAGCTTGCTTCGAGCATACCATCGCCACCTACACCCACACCCACACCTACGCCGCCTGCGCCTGTTTCAAATATTTCTTTGATTCTGGTGACTGGATTTATAAAAAATCCTACTTCAAACAGCGCCACTATAACATTGAAGATATTCCCTTAATCATCTTCTAACAACATAACTTCTTCAATAGGCCTAAACTTCCCTTACGACCAGCCTCTAATTTTCTAGGTTGATAACATAACCGGCACCATTAAGGTAACTTTTAGTTACAACGAGTCCCTCAACGACCAGAGCAACCTAGCAGTGACCTTCAACAATAATGGAGTTTTACTATCAACTCCCCTGCCTCCCATCACTGACAACAATCTGGCTCTCAAATATTACAGCTAAAACGACTACCAGTTGCATTAAAGTATGAACAAGTTGTCTTTGGCTATCTCTATTATCGCTGTTTCTGTCTTTTGTTTGGGTCTTGTTGTCAGTCGTATCATTTCCATTTAGATGATCTTGCTCTTCCAGTTTACCTACTGCTCACTCATCATGATCAAAAAACAGTAAGCACTTATGTCGCCTCTCAAGGCTTTGTGGATAACCAACGGGTTCAATGTACTCGCAACTGATGAACAAACGCTGCCAATACCTCCGCCAATCACTTAAATGTACTATAAAGCTGCCTTTCTATCCAACTTCAACTTCGATTTTATAGTCTTATTTCTGCCTTTTTTAGTAGGAATCATCCTACTTATAGTCGCACAGTTTACTCAATCTTAAAGACTTTCAATATGGTGGAAGCGAGCTTTCAAGTAATGGTCTTTTTCTGCAACGTTGTTCATACTTTTTCAGCTTGTTTTTGCGTTTGTGCTCAATTTCGCATTTGCATTGTAAAAAATTGTCGGAATAGTCTTAGGATGTATTCTTTTGATATCTGTTTTGATTCACTGTGTTATTTTTTACAAATGGCCTGAAAATTACGGATAGTACAAATATTTTTTCAACGAAACGCCTCTATGCCAAAATGTATACTTGTTCATCATTTTCTTGCGTATTTTATTGGCATTTATGCTGGTATTTTTTTCATAAATAATTGCTTCATCCATCGCAGCTTTAACTATTTCAGTCATATGGACAATCTTACTATTCATTTTTCGACCCTATAAGCGTAACATCAGACCTATAGGAAACAGTATAATGCTGGCAACAATTGCTGCCTTATTTTTATACACTTAAACTCAATAAAGCACTATTCAGATCAATTTTGCCTCATATTTACCCATTTTGATCGCAGTTGTTCTTCTTTTTAACATTTTTTTTAATGCATACTTTTTCATCAGTCATATATTGTTTCCTCGTGATGCTTAAACCTCAAATACGATAGCTAATGCCCAGCTTGAGATCACTTAATAAGCAATAGGTCCATAAGATGAAAAAAAGTATGATTGTTAAAGCAAAAAACACAAAAATAGTCACTAATATTTATAAAACGAAAGCATTTTGAAAAGGTAGTCGAGAGATATGTAATTTTTGTAGAAAGTTCGAGTGAACAACAACTTGCCTTCGAAGAAGAGAAAAAGAAGAGTTCGAATCAATAACACCAACACTTCAGATAGCTATAGACCCTAACAAGAATAGAGCAAAGTATGGCTAGGGAAGTCTAATTAGTTTCCTAATATAGGTTGGGCTTTGCAGATTTAATAGATTGAAAGCAACAAAGATGAAAATCATAAGAATCAGCAAATAAGATCTTAGAATACTGATGAGAATAGCGAAGACAATGAATAAATGTTTTACTGATTCTATTATTAAACGTTGATAATAAATTATGAATTAAAACGATCAATCTACTTATACGAATCTTATTCAAAATAACTTTCGAAAATTCTGATTACACCAAAGAATAATTGACTAAATATGAAAAATTTAATTAAAAAGTTTAAAATAAGTTTCTTAATATTTTTTGATGACTCATGTTGTACGATAGATGTTTTTAATATGATATAAATGGAAGAAATGACTGATTAGATTAATTCATCGGGTTCTCACATAAAATTATTGATATAATATTAAAAACATATTTATTTTTATTAATTATTTGTTGATATTGTAGTGTATAATGTTAAATCATATATCTATCATTGTTTAGCGATCGCAACTGCATGAATAAATCCGTCTTTCAAAAAACCATCGAAAGTTATAAGGTCTCCTTCAGAGCATGCCACTGTCTGCGAGCAAGCTCCATAAATCACTGAGTATCCTGAGTCTAGCTAATAGCCACTGCCTGATGCTGTCTTAATTCGAGCTGATCCAGATATAGTAGGATAGGCTCCAATCTAACAAGTTGAAAAGATGTAAGTAGACTGTCCCTCGAGCAGATCGAGCTTGGCTGACTGAGCCGAAAGAATTAGCATAGATTTATCCGACTGTTCTTTAGCAGCTTGGGCCACAAACAGACGATTCATAGCTTGTTGATAGTTGAACTTTGCAGCTCCCAAGTGCTTGGACGCGTCGTTTTGTCTTCCTCTTAAGTGCGATACATCAACATTAGCGTTTTGTAAATCAATAAGGGCTTTTTTAACTTGAGCATCTGCCTTGTGTAGGGCTGAAGTGGCATGATCATTTTCAAGCTCAGCTTAGTTCTTGGCATTCATAGCATTGCTAGCCTAAAGATCAGTCTTTTTCAGTTCTCCCTAGGCATCCTGCAATGCTTTTTTGGCCTTGACGATTGCGTTGAAAGTGATAGTAATATCATCCTGAGCACTGGCTATCATATTGGCAGCACTTTTGAGCCTAAGACTCGCCGAGTTGACTGCAGCCTGAGCAGCTATGAAGTCGTTGTTAGCTTTCTCGAGTTTGTTCGCCAAATCGTTGAGAATATCTTGTATTTTTTTGAGTTGATCATTGGCAGATTTTAGTTCTTTAATGGCCTGTTAGTTTGCTATCAATCTAAGATTGTACTTGTTCTTAGCGTTATCATGAAGTATTTTTGCTGCAGCTAGTAGCTCAGTCAGCTTGACTCTTTTGGCAATCACAACTGCCACCAGTTTCTGAACGTTGTTGGTCTGCACTTCAGAAAGATTGATATCTCCTAGAGCAGCTAGAACTTGAACCTAAAGATCAGCTATTTATGCTCTAAGTTGATGATAAATCTTAAAAGCGCTGGCCAAGTTAGCCAAAGCCTCCTATTGGATTCTAATCAGATCAAGGAATCCCCATCTCAGAGGGTTGCGATATGGTACTTCTCTAATAGCTCTCTGAGAAAAGATAGTGGGCTGTACATTTACTGTGAAAAAGTAGTCGCCTACATATCCACTTTTGTCTGAAGCAATAGCTCCGAAACTGTAAGTACCATCGTTGAAAAATTTTCCTTTAATGATTCCGTTGTTGTATCCGATCAGATCGTTGGGAAGATGCATGTAGCTCCAGGTAACTTAAGGTGAGCTAATAACACCAGAACAGTCGATGGAAACATCTTCACCTACTTTGTAGATAGTGCGGCCTGCAAAATTACGATAATCTTGACTGATTCTGATCTGAGGTGTTCCGACTAATGAGGGTTCAATAACTCTCAAAATGATCTATTGTTACCATACTGAGTTTCCAGCCTAGAAGTATGCTACTATAGGAAAAGATCCGACAACGTTAGGATTTCCCTAGATTACTCCTGCTTTGTTGGATACTAGAAACGAGGGGAGTTGTGCGAAACGAATGGCTGGAGTTGCCACTCCTGGGACTATGAAAGTGCTAGTATAGTATTGTCCTCTGAAGGCTATGGGGGGGATGGCAGGACTGAGCTAATAGGTTGTTGCCGTACAGTTAACGATGAGCCATAATATCAGAATAGCTCCGATTGCGTTGATCCTCCTCATTTGATTAATATATATTATGCTGGGAAATACTATTAATTTCAGCGGAAAGAAACGCTAGAGCTATGAGCGCTCATTAACTACGATTCTCATACTTGAGTTATCATGCACATAATCATATATATTCAATCGAGAATGCCAGGGTCTAACTTGGCTTAGTAGATAGCTTGTTCAAGATGATATAAACAACTGCTTTTATTCTAATAATCATTAGTATAATTATGGCAAAGATATTGAAAATCATAAGAGATAAAGCAACTCAACTCAGGTTCAAAATCAATGCCATCAATCAAGGAGAAAGTGTCTCTTCGTTGTAAACTTCAATCGCTTTCAATCTCAAACAAGGAGCAGCATCCAACATCACACTCAAACACCATACATATCCATAACTAAATAGGTTCTTCATTAAATTTTTCAACTCAGCGTAAACTGGAGGCAGAGTCAACGGTTAAAACATAGCCTTGCTGGTTGGTGCTTAAAACGTTGGTAAGACGACATATGTTGAACAAAATTTGCAGAATTTTAAGCGATTAAAACTGTAAGTGAAAAGCAATCCTCCGATAGCACATCGCTACAAGAGTCCATAGTACTGGTAAGATGAGTACAAGTAAAAATGTTTTGATAACTAACACTTTCTGATGTTCAAATTCAATTTTGCATAAAAAAAGGCTCTCAACTATTCAGGGTTAGTCAACTACATACAAGAAGACATAATTAATCAGATTCGAAGACTGAATGATCGTTTGGATGGTAATTTACTAGATGCGAATATGGTGAGAGATGTAGTGCTGAGTTAAAACTCGCCAGATTATATGTTTGTGTATGTAAAAGATGTGATTTATGCCATCATTAATGGTCAAGATGTACTTTTTATGGATTAAAAAGGAGTACAGGCACTTGCTAGTTTCAACTAATCCATCAACTAAGGCAAAGTCACAGCAGATACTTTCTTTTAAAAGTACTATCACTTCCTGATAGATATCTTGTCTAAAAATATGAACTTGTCTGCCACTTAGACTGCCCTTCGTTTGTTTCTATCTGCTTTTAAACGAATCTAGTACGAGCATAGACCTAGCGCTTACCTGTACTCCTGGTATGAAACTGGCATCGATTCCACTAACTTTCTGTTTGACATTTTGAATTTCATTTGCGGATTGGGAGCCCTCAATAAAAATCTTTTTGAAGACCATTTTTCATCTACAAAACAAGACTTATTTTCTAAAGGGTAACTCATTAAAAAGACGAATAACTGGATTTTAAATGGTAATCGAGCTGATGTAGGCATGATGTTTCTGAATCTAGATCAGCTCTACTGCTACGACACTCCTTAATTCTGGACTCTAATCGACCACATCATCTCAAGAACTGCCCATGCAACTGGACTCAGGACACACTTTCCTGTGATGATCGAACTACCGAGTAGCGCAGATTTGTAGTAAATTCATGACATGGGACAGTTCACTCCATCATGTCCCATAATAGTCTAAATTCCAGGCTACACTCTTCACCAAATGAAGATAGGAAACAGCAACGTTAATGACATTTTTACTCCCAAAATCATCACCAAATTGTTCTATAGACTAGGCAGAAACCCAAGCACTTGGAATAAAGCGATCGCTTAGCTCGCCAAAGGAACTGCAACTATTTAGACCATTATCAAAGGCTAGGCATCTTATCTTAAGAAATAAGCTATTAGATTGTAGGCCAAGTTCAATAGTTTGTTCACTCAGAGGCAAATCCAATAGCAGCTCTATGATGGAACTATACAGCTCTAGCTAGCTCAACACCTGAGACTTATGGATAAAGTAAATGGTCTCATGGTCCTAGACCGCCCAGGATACTATATAGATTTCTGCTCAAAACCTATTTTTCAGGCACTATTGCGTCAAAATATACTATATTTGCACCACTATCTTCACTATGTCGATGTAGCCAATCTGCCAGACTCATTAGTTCTCAAATAACTAAAACAAAAGATAATAAATGAGAAGTTTTGGGCATTTTTAAAGTGGAGATTCGACAACAGACGGGCCTTCAACATATACACGAGATAGATCAAATATCGCTAGATAATGTAGAAATAAAATTACAATATGGGCAGATTTTTCTTAAGAAGATAAGAAGCCCATCTAGCCTAGACCTACTATGGAGCAAAATATAACTACATTTTTCACTACAACGAAAACGGAATCAAGATGTCACTAGCAGATTGATACAATCACTCATCTATATACTTTCACAAGGTTAATTATATATTATTAGAAGATAAAGCTATTTAACAGCGGTGCCTTGAGATGTGCCATAAATTTATTTACCTACATTATATATTCAAATGTACAACCAGACCAACATGGGCGACTCACGCTACTACCAAGACCAAGTAGTCAAGATCGAAAACGGAGGACTCTTCAACAGGTAGCACTGCAAGTAGCTCACCAAGTAACCTTATTTATACGCAGACAAGTATTCTAGATGTACGATGACAACAAAGATGGAGTACTCGAGACCATCACAGCCGGAAAAATGCTTATGGATCTCTATAGAGCCATGAACAAAGAGTTCCACCCTACTGCCACTGATATTGCCAGCTACCAACGCATTTTCGACCGCGAAAACAAAGGAAAAATTACTTTTGAAGATATGGAGCGCTTCGCAGTCAAGTACTATTGCAACTAAGAGTGATCAAAACATCATATCATCATACAGCACACATAATATTTTACACTTTCTATTTATATTTGAGTTCTTTATATTACAGTTATTTGTGATGATAGGCAGCCGACTGACCAAACTGCTCAGTCTTATTCAGAAAAACTCACTTAATGCATATATTCTGCCTCGGACAGATCAGTATCAGAGTTAGTACCTGGCACCTTGTGACTAAAGGGTCCAATATCTGACAAGTTTCACAGGGTCTAATGCCTTAGCAGTAGTTACTCAGAGTGAATCACTACTCTATACTGACGGGCGCTACTGGACGCAGGCCTAGCAGTAACTTAAAAACCCATGGAAACTAGGCAAAATATAAGAAAACGAGAAAAGATGGTTTGAAAATTTGCGACAAAATTACCCTAAAGGCACTGTGATCGGTTTTGATCCTCGTCTCATTACTGCCTGTAACGAATATTTTAGTCAGAAGCAGCTATTGAACGCACCTAGTTCTTCAACAAAAATAGTATGAAATTTGCTGCTTTGGATCACAATTTGGTAGACTTGATTTGGTAGGACCGGCCAAAAGAACTTATGAACCCTATTTTTTCGCATTAAAAATGGTCAGGAAGATCTATAGTTTAAAAAGTTGAGTGGGTGAGGAGTAAGATAGTATAAAAAAATGGACAGGCTGTAGTATTCGCTTAGTTGTCTCAAATCGCATGGATACTTAACTTAAGATCATCAGAAATTCCTCATAATCCTTTCTTTAAGTCTCTTTTAGTGATAACAAAAGAAGGAGGAAGACTTTATTTGCCTGCTGACCATCCCTCTTTCAGTAAATAAGAAATCGTAAAGCATTTATAGCAAGTAAGAATATAGATAAGAGGTGATTAACCTAGCTTTTAAAGCGATTCTTTGATTAAAAAATCATAAGTAAATTTTCACATTTTCAAAGCAATAACAAATCCTATATAATGGTAGGGAATAGGGCTTTACAGGGCAGTAAGGACATAAAAATAAATAAACGGATTCAAACGATGCCATTTAGCAGACGCTGTAGCCATGGCCAAGTTCTGGGGCTGGCGAAAATCACAAAGAGAAATCAGTTAATATCAAGCAGCCATGTAGATGGATAAACTCAGAATGTAGCAACCGCTTAATATGGGAACTTCTTTTGATACTATCAGTGCAGGTGGACCAAACGGAGCCATCATTCACTACAGACCTCTGCCCGAAAAGGATAACATAGTCACAGACAAGATGATTCATTTATTAGACGGAGGAGGACAGTATCTAGATGGCACAACTGATGTTACCAGGGCATTTCACTTCGGCAGCCCTTCTCAATAATAAAAATAGGCCTACACTCGAGTTTTACTTGGAAATCTTGACATCTAAAGGCTAAGATGGCCAGCTGGACGTCTTAATGGCTCACACATAGATGTACTAGCACGAAGACATCTTTGGAACGCAGGTCTTGACTATATGCACGGCACTGGTCATGGTGTAGGTCATTTCTTGAGTGTCCACTAAGGACCAGTAGGGATAAGTCGTTTAAACAAAACTAATTTTGTTGCTGGAATGATAGTGACAAATGAACCAGGGTACTACAAGAAAGGCTAGTTCGGAATTCGTATTGAAAACATGCTTTTAGTAACTTAAAAAAACGGATTTAACTAATTCTAGGTTCTGACTATGTGTCCTTACGATAGAAATTTAATCGATTACCTGATGCTTACCAAAGCAGACTATGACCACATAGACCGCTACCATTAGCGAGTTTGGAGATAAGTAAGTCCTTTTCTGATTAATGACTAGAGGGCTACTAACTGGCTGAGTGAAGCCACTGCTCCTTTAGCATGATAGTTGCATCCTTTAATTGTGTTTTATTGCCTTAACTTTTAATTTTTTAGTTTTGTTTATCTAGGCATTCATTTTACTTGACTTTTAGTATTAAACAATCATATGCACAATCACTTGATCATCTTGATTGTTCCCACAAACAAAGTATCTTTTTTCTCACGAATTATCACTCTGCCGAACACCTTATAGTTAGAAAACAGCTCTACACACATCTTCTGCGATAACTACACTTAGATCTAAGCGCAGTCGTGGGCATGCAAGCATTTCGGGTTCTTCTTTTTGATAGTGCCATCACTGGGATTAAAAATATAGTTGATTCGTGTAATTCTGCCTGGACAACGGTTAGTTGCTATATATACCATGACCTAAGTGCCTCGGAGCACAGGCACTTCCAAGTCTAAAGCCAAAGCCTATACTACAATCTTTTGACTTACAGGAATAGCAAACATAAGAGACGAAAGAACCATACCTGCCTTGATGGATTAGAAAGTAGTTTCCTATAACATTTTGATCTGTATATCTACAGAGTCACCCACTGCCGCCTGCTTGACTTTCTATTATCCCACTATAATATCTTTTACAAGGCACTGAGTGTCCAAAGGCAAGATGACCAGTTTGTTGTGTTGCTAGATGACTCCTCCCTAGACTCTGCCTGATAAACAGTGGCCTTTGAGTTTTCCGAACTGCGAGTCGTATACGTTAGTTATGGTCATACGGAAAGGTTTGTCGATTGGTCGAGGTGGAATAGGCAACTAAGAAATCATTTATAGTAAAGATTGACTGTATTTTGTAAAACCTGCTTAAAACTTATGTATTTTTTTGTTAGTCACGTTTTAGCCAAAAGTCGCACTAATCGGTATGAATGCCACTGAGTCTTCGGGAAATCCGATTGTAAGCAAATAGTGACTTAGCTTTTTGTGTATCATAGTGAATCTTTCTGGGCTCCAGTTGACACGATCCATCTTATTCATGGCAACTATCAACTTAAGTACCCCCAGAGAACGTACTATATAAGCATGTTCCTTGGTCTGGCCACCTCCCTAGAAAGAAGACTAGAAGTTGTCGCAATCGATCACCAATATTGCATAATCAGCCTGAGCTGCACCTGTTATCATGTTTGGAATGAAGTCTCTGTGGCCAGGCGAGTCTAAAAATACTACACTTTTGTCTTTTATCGTTATTTTTCGGACTCCAATATCGATAGTAACTCCTCTGGCTCTTTCTTACTCGGTCGAATCAGTAACCCAAGCATCTTTAAAGCTCTCTTTCCCTATTATTTTAGATTATTTTTCGTTTTTATGCACTTCTTTACTGTCGATAAACGCAGCGTCTTTCATCAACACGCCAAGCAGAGTAGATTTACCTGAGTCGACATGTCCCACTACGACCACACTAATTGTGTTAGAGGGAGACTGTTTGGCCTTGCCGATCGAAGGATACTCGCTGTTATAGTGGTCTTTAGTGTACTATTCAACCACCTGTGAGTTTTTTCTTATAGGTTCGTCTTGTGAACTTTTTCTCCTGCCGACCTCAGGTGCTTTGATCTGTTTGGTTTCACTTTATAAAGCTTTTTCTTGCTCTTATTTTTTACGTTTTTATTATCTCAGTCTTTATTGCTTAAGCTCCTACTGCTTTTACTGCTCTTTGATTTTTTTTTCCTACTTCTCTTTTTATTTTTGTTTGTTTTTCTTTATTTTTTAAACAGTTCGATCGAAGTCGTAGTCTTCGTTTTGAAAGTACTTGAGCGCATCATTTTCGCTTAAAGCGAACATGTCCATGAGAGTATCTATCATGCCCCATTCCTCTTAATAGATGCACTAATACACTTGGAGAGCTAAGGTTCTTACTATGATGAGTAGTCTTCGTCTCCGCCCTGCATTCCCTGTTTGATTAGTTTGTTTATGTTGGTGTGCCTATTGCTCATTTGTCTTACAACAAGAATTAAACTTAAATTATATGAAAATAGTTTAGTAAATACAAACTAATAATATTGCTTTTTTTTAGAAAAATTTTATGATTGAAGCAGGGGTAGATTGCTGTATGATTGAAGCAGGGGTAGATTGCTGTAATCCCAATTCTAGATTAGCAAGTAATGCGGATTTTAGTGTATAGGAGTTTGATATATAGATAAATAGATGAGGGAATCATTACTTGACTTGCTTAACACTGCTTTGCACTCCACTATTTCCGTTGCTTCTCACCCCGCTTCCTCTCACTCCACTGCCTCCAGTAGCATAGCCTTTCTTAGCTCCACTGCCTCCACTCACACCGTTGCCACCCTGAGCATAGCCTGACTGGTAGACCGGATAGCTGCCGTAAGCTTGTCCACCTTGTTCGTAACCTTCGTATCCGCTTGTATAAATGTTGCCACCACTAGCATAGTTGTTGCCATTACTATAGATGTTACCAGTACTATAGATGTTTCCACCTGTTGCGTATGTATTTCCTCCAGAGATACCTACTGGAACCTAAGAGTAAGTCTGATAGGTTTCTGTTCTGACTCCAGGTTGTTGTTGCAAGTAAACTGTTTAAGTTTGTCCGATAGGCTGCTGTTGTACTACAACTTCCCTGTATGTTCCGACGCCTGACCCAGGTCTGGCGCCTGATTGCAATTTGACTGCATTTCCACCATTCGCAATATTCGCGTTGGGCTTAGGAATGGCAGCTCTGCTTTCAACCTGTCCTACATATTCGGTTCTAATTTTTGTTTGCACTGGGGGCTTGTAGCTATCCTTCTATGGATAGTGCACTATCTGAGTCTCCACTGGCACATACTGAACTCGCTCAATTATTCTCTCCACTGGTTCCTCCACCATTACTATGTCCTCGATCTCACGCTTGATGTACTCGACTTGAGTCTCCACTGCGAAATATTCGGTTACTGTTCTTTCGACTGCCACTGGCACATTGGTGACTACTTCTTCGTATTCGATAACTTCGGTCTCTACTGGCACCTGATAGACCCTCTCTACTTGTTCGTACTCAACATATTTTTTCTAGAAAGGAATATACTCTATCCTGCTTTCGACTGGTATTTCTTCGGCCAACTAACGCCTCAGCACGTTGTTAGCTGAGTTGAGATGAGGAGAGTACACATATGCTGGACCACCAGTGTCCCCGACCTCCCGATATTGACCTTCGGCGATTCTGCCTGGCACGATGACTGGGTCAGTGGATGCTATCACGTTTTGTGTTCTAGGAGAACCGGGCCTGAGAGGGTTATAAGGGGCTGAATTACTGATGACTTACGCGATCCTTTGGGGCTTTTGGAGTTGTTGATGACAGTATAGGTGCTTTTGTTGGTGCCTTCGGGAGCGGACATTTTCTGGGATATGTTAAAAATAAGTTATCGCAATAAAATGAGGCGGCCTTTATAACCACCATTAAACTTCTTCTTAACGCAATATACCAGCACATTATATTAAAGTATATCTGATCAATGCAAAAAAAGATGCTTCTACTGTATTATTGAGACTAAAATCCGTTTTCTCATAAAAATCAATCTTATATGCTTAAGGCAGCTGTAAATATGTTAGATAATCAAAAAGAAACATCTTTTTAGGCCGTTTTCATTTTATTCAATTGAGCTTGAATGTATGCGAGTATATTGTGTTTAATAATATTTAATGGAGCGTGCGAACGCCTAGCTCAAGGCTGCTTTGTAAACGTTCCGTCGCAAGTAGTAAAAGTGGAACCAGTAGCGTTAGATGATGCTCAAGACCATGGGCATGCTCCAGGAGTAGCTTAACAAATACAAAAAAAAGTACCACAAGCGGGCGGCATCCGAAGAGCAGACTTTCATTTTCAACCAAACCAATATCAGCTCCTACTACCCAATAGTAATGCTCAAAAACCATAACTGGGCACTCAAACACACTCTTAGGTCGCACTTGGACTCAGTAAGAACTCTGGCCTTCCATCAGAACACGCTCCTTTCGGCTGGCGACGATTGCTGCCTTAAACTATGGAACAAGGATACACTTAAACTAACCTTCCGGAGACATTTAGGACCCATTTACACCATCGCATCCACCCCATAATACATATTTACTGCAGGAGCATAGGGAGTAGTCAGACAGTGGAACGCAGCCTCACTTAAAGGTGAATAGTCACCCCTGTTTGAGATAGATCTACACGAATAGCCCATCTGGGAGATCATAGCTAACACAAAAAAGAATCTTCTACTGACTTCAAGCTCAGATAAGTCACATAAACTGCTCAGGACTACTCCAGAAGGCATGCAAATACTATGGAGCTCAACTCTTTAAGACACACCTACATGCATTTAATATATCGGTTAAAATCGCTTCCTTTCTGGTTTTGTCTAAAAAAATATGATAGGCGTGTTTGATTTGTAACGAGGCGAGGCACTATGGGACTATAAGTATGAGGCTCAAGGAGACTATGCTCAGGCTAATAAAGTGCAGGTCAGCCAAAGGCAGCATATCATCGCTGCAGCCCACTAGGACCACGCTATCAGATTCTATGATCCAAACTCAAGTAAACGACTATGTATACAGATCGCAAGATAAAGTAGATCGTAGGTCATTCCGATGGAGTAACTTCGATTATGTTCCGACCTGAAGGCCAGGAGCTCATTTCATGCAGTCACGATGGCAACATAAGGTTTTGGGACTTGAGAAAGTACAAATGCATCAGTGATGTTGGAGTACACATGCGCAAGTACGATGAAGGAGCACTTTGCTTAGGATATAGTGAGGGTACTCTGGCAGTAGGCGGTGCTGATGGACTAGTCAAACTTTTACAGCAAGAACAATGAACCCGTGATTAATTATTTAATTAATCATGTTTACATGAAAAACACACTCTTTCCTTATGAAATTGAATAAAAACAAAACTAAAAAATAGCTTAAAGATATAAATTTTCTATATATTTTGTACAGAATGACATGTGTTGCAATTTTACTATATTAAATACATGACATAACAAATCGCTGATGCATTTGGCAATCCAATGACCCAAATGGTCACCAACATGGCAGCCGATCAAGCCAAAAGATAGTAAAATATTCGTCAACTAGTCTAGGAAACCTTTAAATCAACACTTATACCAGTCGCATCTTCAGTCCAGAACTCAGGGCATACTTCGACGTGTAAACAGATCTGGTCAAAAATAAACTAATAAAATTGTTG
>Ga0169931_10004689_pt1 | contig 21162 bp, 19 predicted proteins | sample Kivu_15m_20L_FD_129675 | JGI IMG/M metagenome (GOLD analysis project Ga0169931, IMG submission 129675) | Freshwater microbial communities from Lake Kivu, Western Province, Rwanda to study Microbial Dark Matter (Phase II) - Kivu_15m_20L... | ecosystem: Environmental > Aquatic > Freshwater > Lake... | reverse complement strand
TGTTGGAAGAAGTGATCTTGCCAAGCATTGGGTTCCACCTTTTTGTTTTCATTCGGCAGGATCAAATCAGGCAAATGGACCTGTCTTTTCCAAATTTGGAACAGTCCTATGCCAGTCAGAGCCCCACCTAAGTGGCAGGTATTTGATATACCTCCTGATCCAAAAAAATCGATACAGTAACCTACACCCAAGGAAACCCATACCGCATTCTTTGCTTTCACTCGAAAGAACAATAGGAATATATCCGACTCGGGATTGATTAACCCGAAAACAGCCAACAAACCAAAAACCGCCCCTGATGCCCCAATAGTGGGAACATCTGGTTGGTCAAGAAGAGGAACGGTTCCACCCAGGGATTGGTTCAAAAAGGCTGAAAATAAGACCAATATACCACCACCTAACTGTGAATAAAAATAAAGAAGCAAAAACTTCCATTTTCCGAAAACAGGTTCTATGTAATTCCCCAGAATATAAAAACCATACATGTTGAAAAGCAAGTGGAAGGGAAGAATTCCCTCTGTTGCATGTAGGAATCCATAAGTAAACACCTGCCATACGGATCCATGCCATACCAATTGGGGGATAAGTCCAAAACGAAATATAAGTTGTTGGTTTGCAAAGAGTTGAAGTAAGAAAACAAAACAATTGGCAATTAGGATCACGTTGAGAGGGTCAGAATAAGGCCGCCCGAATAAAGTTCCCTGGTTCTGTCTCATATCTCTCTAGGATTTGGACGTCCCGAAAAGTGGCAAAGCAAAATAAAAAAGGGGGAATAGCTCCCCCCGAAAGTGTCCTTGCCAGGAATTATCAATCCCTTCCATTATCGGGTGGCTGGGACAGGAGTTGAATGCGACTCTGAGAGATTTTGAAGGGCTTTTGCATTTTCAATAGTGATTGTATTTTTTTCGACAGAAATGTAATGGCGTGCCTTGAGGTCACCTAATGCTCGAACCAAAGTCTCTGTTTGGGTACCGATCAAAGTTGCCAAAACTTCACGGGTGACTTTGATTTCTACAATACCCTTGGAACCTTGCGATTGGTCCAAAATAATGAGAATTTCCGCCAATTTTTCATGAACTTGCTTGGTTCCTAGGCTTACGATCTTTTCTTCTGCTTGCTTCCAATCTTTGGCCATCTGTCGGAAAACCTCTTTCTGGAATTTCACATCCCCGAGCACGAGTTCTTCCACTATGCCTCGAGATATAAAACATGCCTGTGTTTCTTCTATCGCTACAGCATTGTGGTAAAAATTGGATCCCGATACGGACTCCCGAAAGCCAATCCAATCTCCTGAGGTTTTGAGGTGGAAGGTTTGCTCTTTGCCGCCATGACCAACTACGAAGGATCGCACCAAGCCTTGTTTCAAGAAGTAAAAACCTTCGCTCGCCTCTCCTGATCGGTAGAGATAGCTTCCTTTGGAAAAAACGGAAAAGGATTTGGTGTCATTGATTCTCTCAATAGTTTCGTGTCTTGCGCACTGAAGGACCGTGTGGTTCTTATAATCACAAAAAAAACAATCTGGAACCAGCTCCATGACTAAAGATGTAGTGGATTTCGCTAAATTGTCTAGGTTTTTTTGAACTGGAATCGATTAAAAAAAATGGGGAGGTCTTTTTTCCTGGATCGAATGCAGGGTTTCCCTAAAATCAGGGTGGTCAAAACCTAGGCTTTGCGCCTGGGTTTCCCTCTTCAGAAGATCCTTCCAATGCTGGATAGCAAGGGACTTTTTGAGTTCACTTTGTGCGGATCTAGCACCAAAGGCGAGTTTTTTTCCTAGAATTAGGGCTCTTTCGTAGACTTGCTTTTGGGGCAAACTTTCAGTCGCCAAACCCAACTTAGAAGCTTCCATCCCATCTATTGGTTCCGCTAACCACAATAGCTTTTGGCCATTAGCTGGACTCAATCGACTCATGGCGAGAAAGCTGGATCCCATCCCAGGGTGAATCCCTAGTTTTAAAAAATTGAAGGCATACTTTCCTTCTTGGGAGAACACTCTCACATCCGATGCCAAGGCTAGTGACAATCCAGCGCCTATGGCATGCCCCTCCACTGCAGAAATCACCGGAATCGGTAAGTCTAGAATTCCCAGAAAAGAGGAGTAAAAATCGAAGAGGAGGCTAGCATTCTTGCCAATCGAATTTTCAGCAAAACTTGCTAATACTTTTAGATCACCTCCTGCAGAATAAACTCCACCTAATCCATACAAAATGAGAGCCTTTGCAGGGGATTTTTGAACTTTTTTTAAAAGCTTAGCAAACTCTTTTCCCATCTCAGGAGTGAGGGCATTTTTATTTTCTGGACTCTCCCACTTGATTTCCCAAAGGAGACCTTGGGTTTCTGGAACTTCTTTTAGATGAATTGAATAAGTCAGCTCTAACCTACCATCTGTTTTAGTTGAAAACCTTCATACCATGCTCTGTCTTGGACACTCAAAGGTTTTTCTCCAAGACCCATATTCTCAAAGTAATCCAAGAGAATATCGAGATGTTGGTTTTCTTCTTCTTCTTTGCTCCAGAGACTCGCATCAATGCCTTTGGAAACCAAAGCTTCCGATCGAACAGAATCCTTGTAAAACTCAGGCTTGCCCGAATAAATGAGATGAGCACTGATCAAATCGAAACGGATAGTATCTCTGATCCTCTCCAGGCTGGATTCTGGTTCTAGGAAAAATCGGGAAGCTACTTCTGTTTGGAAATAGTCACCCCAAGTTACGATATCGGGCTTTTGACCATATTGTTCAGCGAGTTTTATTTGAAGTGTTTCGTCGGCAAATAGCTTGGAGGAGAAGCGATCCACAATTTGCTTGATTTCCATAAGAACCTTTACTTTGGGTGGGTTCAGTAGGCCTTGTCGAATCATTGTGAGGAGTTCTGGGTGGATGCTGGGTGGGATCACTAATTCCATATACTTCCCCTTTCGTCTTATTTTGTCGTTTTCCCTTTATGTTTTTTTTAGAATGTGCTTGGATTTCTAATTTTGTCTCCTCGATACTCTAGGTATGGGAATTGGAAAATCAGAGTCTCTCATAGAATTGATCCATATCATGGAGTCTCTATTCCAGGAAACCATATTAGGTTCAGATATCAATATCATCCGGCATATCTTCTACTACCTGAAGACAGACAATAGGGAGATTGAATTCATTTATGAAGATTCAAATTATCCAGCTCTAGTTGAGTTCGTTGATAGAGATTATCTCACTTTGATCATTCCCGATTTTATGGAGAGAACCTCAAGGCGAGCAAGACTTCTTTTTGAGGCTTTGAATGTTCAGTATCAATTCGAAGTTCAGATATTTGAGATCAGTCTCCCTGAAATAAAAATTCGTACGCCAACAGAACTTCAATCTTTCCAACTCCGCAGTAACAGAAGGATGCTGGTCGATGATCTTTTCATGAATTTTACTATTCTATTTAGATCCCTTTCGGGCGGATCCCGGACGGTTGGGAAAAATTTGGATGTAGAATCGCAGTTTCCTCAAATAATGAAAGAAATCAAAAAAGATAGACCTGACATGAAGCTTGTCAATCGAATTGTTACGGAACATATCTTAAGAGTTTCCAAAGAGTACGAAATGTTCTTTTTTAAGGATATAGATTTTTTGACAGATCTACAAATTTACACAAAAAAGTTATTGGAATCCTCTAGCAAATCTATCTATATAGCTAATTGCAACTCTTTACCTACTTATGTGGAGAAGTACAGTCATCCATCATTGACCAATTTTCATCAATTATTGAAAAATGCGAAACCAGCTGATGCTGAATCGATGCTGGAACAATTTGAGGCGATACACCAAGAAGAATCGAGATCATTTTTGGTATCGTATGTGGTAGCACCAATACGACTATATGATGGAATTATTGGAACTTTAAAAGTATTTTCTACTGCTATGGATAGGTTCAAAATCTCTCCTGCACAAGCCGAATTTGTTCATGAATTAGCTGAAATACTAAGCTATTCCATTACCAAGAGCGCGATCCAATACGGTAGTTACGAAACTATGCAAGCGACCACGAAGGTGATTGATATTTCTTTGGATGGATTGCTCTTTGAAATTTTTGACCCAAGACTCTTCCATTATCTAAAAAGACACAATATTATCAAAATGAAACTTCCCATTGATGGAGGTCACATGTTCACTGCTAAAGGAGAAATTGTTCGATTCTTAGAAAGAGATAACTCTTTTCACTTAGGCGTGAATTTTTTTCAAACTGCTCCTGATGACCTCAAACATTTGGAAGAGTATCTTTACACCAAAGGCTTAAACATCCTTTCGGGTTAGAGCCTTGACTTCTTTTTCAGCAAGTCGTATAGAATTTAGAAGTTCCTCAGAAAGTGGAGTTTCGCCAGTGTAGTACATTCTCAAGAGCTTTCCATGTTCTACTAATCTCTCACGGAAGATATTTTCTTTGGTTCCGCCTCTGGATTCCTTCCATCGTATTCTATAAAATTCACATGCTAGTTTATGCAATAGATAGTCGGAACTTCGGAGTCTCATGGCTCTTTCTATTGATTCCATCGTTTGCTCAAAGAGTTCTTCTGTCTTGAGTCTAGTCTCGGGAGTATCATTTTTAAGCTGCATTGCCTTCAAAAAGTTAAGCTCTGCACTGTAGAAGTGAACTTCATAAATCCTTGGGGCCGCTTTCTTTGCTTCCGCTACCACCAATTCCATTTGTTCCAGTGGCTTGGACCTTTCTTTCCCCTCCACCTGATACTGGTACAACAAAAACCTACAGTACTCCAAATAAAACAGGATTGCTTCTTCTTTGGAGGAAAATCTTTCTCTGTTCTTCCATGCCAAAGAAAACTCTTTACCAGTTGCGACATAGCCCTCACCGTCCATCCAATGCACTTTGCCCAAGGCATAATGGGCATCAGGGATTCCTGGATCTAAATCAATTGCTTTTTTGAATGATCTAATTGCCTCATCAAACTTGCCTTTTTGGACAAAATAATCTCCCTTCCGCTTTGCAAAAAAGGCTTCTTCATACTTCACCGTTTCTATGGCTCTAGCGGCTGTTACGGGTCGATCCTCTATCAGACGCAGATAACCCTCGCCCCTGACTTGCCAACCAAAAAATGTTGTTTGAAAAACGGACCGAACCGTAATTTCACCTACAACATTGGCATCTTTAAACACTTGGTGGTTGGGGCTTTTCTCCAAAATGTAAAGAGTTTGACCGATACGAATACCATTTGGATCGGAAACCTTGACTGTAACAGAGTCCATTCGAGTATCCACACCCAAATTCTCAGACATCTTATCTACTTTGAAGATAGAGACCTTATCGATCCCTATCACTTCACCAACTATTATCATCTTAGTTGGTTCTAAAGAATCTGAGGATCGGAAGGCATAGGTAATTTGCTCTTGGGTGGATTGGGCAAAAAGAGGTAAAGAGCCAAATAGGAAAGCTAGAAAAGTCAAAACCACAGCCATTTGTAAATTCATCGGTCGAAACCAGCAAAATAGAGGCAAAATCTTTCCTAAATCCCTCTCCTCAGGGCTCAAAGACTAGCAACTTCCCTGAGACCACCGCGGGGTCCAATTCCCTATACTTTCCCTGGAGGTAGTCTTGTCGCAAATTGCCATAAAATTCCGATCCCAAATTTCCACTGTTTCCCAATGGAATCTGGATAAAATTGCGAAATCCGGGGTAGAGCACCCTTCGCGAAGAAGGGCCTGTCTGGGAGAGGTATTGCCTGTTCCCCAGTCTAGTTTTAAAATTGGTTACAACTTCAGGTGCCCCATCAACCGGATCAGGATGAAATTCAAATATACCGCCTAATATTGGTATGGCTCCTAAAGGATGGGGATGTTTAATGGCAAATAGCCTTTCCCATTGCCAAAGATTAGGTGATGCGGATAAATTCTTTTTTAGGTATTCCAAGGCAGACAAAAAAGCTCTTTGGAAGATCTCGTCTTGGGTTTCACGATACCCTACTGTATTATGATCATCCCAAAAAAGAGAATTGGAATTTCTAATCATATACCTGAGACTCATCCAACTATCAGCAATTTCAAGATATGCATTGAATTTTTCTTCCCCTAACTCGTCCAGATAGAGCTCTCGAAGTAACTCACTGAAGAATACTTGATAAATGGTCGCACCAACGGAATTTCGCTTGTTTTGGTAATTCCAATTTTGAAGTCGGTACAATGCCTCTTTTGCCAATGGATCATTGATACCACGCAAAGCTGGTAAAGCCCTAGCAAGTAGCTCTGGAGCGAATTGGGATTCTGAACTATTCTGCAATTCTTGTATTTCTTCCCGAGACCAAATCAATTGGGAATTCAATTTTTTTTCTAAGAACAAATAACGATCAATAGGTTGCCAGTTTCCTTCCAAGTAACCAATACCATTTCGAAACCTATCTTTAGGAGCTTGGTTTGCGCTAACAATCACTCCTTCTTTGGGATCAATTGTCTTGGGATTTTGAGAGTATGGCAAAAACCCTAGCACTTCTTCTTTTCCGTTGGAACCATCCAGAACTTTTCTAGGACTAACACCTTGCGGAAGAATTGGAAATTTGCCCAAGGCAAACCAAGCAATGTGACCTTTGGCATCTGCATACAAAAGATTGAGACCAGGTGCTGTCAAAAAAGCCCCACCATTTTCTATGTCTTGGGGAGAACTAGCTCTTCCGAGAAGATATAAAACTTCAGGCAAAGGATTTTCGGCGTGGTGTTGTACCCAATAAAGACTGACTGGATTCTGATCCTCACCTAACAAAAAGTCCTGAAATAGAGGGCCATGTGGAGTTAGCTGTATTTTGAAGGGGACACAAGGCTTTCCTTTTACAGGAATGCAAGTATCTTTTTGGACCATAGGTACCCAACTCCCCTTCCACAAGACCTTTTCTCCTTCTACCTTTTCCGCATAGAGGTTGATGTCGTCTTGCTCTAACATCGTCAATCCCCATGCCTTTGTTTGGTTGTGACCTATAACAGGGTGAGGCCAAGATGGTAGGAATAGGCCGTAGTTCGTATATCCAGGATAAGTAAGTTCTGCTTCGAACCAAGTACCTGGGTTAGAAAATCCTATGTGCGGGTCATTCGCAAGCATAGCCCTACCTTCTTTGGTTCGATTGGAGGCGAGAATCCAACCATTGCTTCCATCAAAGGTAGGTACGGGCCAAACAATTTTTGCCAAAGAAGGTAAAAGAGGGAACCCTATGTCATTCTTTTGGGAAGCGAGAGAAGGATTTGACAACCCATCTTCTCTATCATACCTCGGGAAAAGTTCCGAAACGACCCTTCCTACGATTTCTTTTTCCAACAACGAGTAGAGGCTGTCGGATTTGATCCCCTCTTGGAAGGAAAATCCCATGAAGTACAAAAATGCCAACGAATCTACTTTTTGAAAGGGTCTCGGTTCATAACCGAGCAGGGTGAATTCTATTGGTAAAGGACATTGGCTCCGACAGGCATTGACTCCTTCCAAAAATGCCTCCCATTCCACCCAAGCTTCGGGAGCGATCTTTGGGATCTTTCTCAGGTAGTTTTCTGCTTCCTCTGCTAATCCCAAGGTTCGTAAAAATTTGTCAGTGGGCAGAAGTGCCTCACCAAAGATTTCGGAAAGTTCTCCTCGCGCCACCCTTCTCTGGAGATCCATTTGGAACAATCGGTCCTGTGCAATGGTGTAGCCCAGCGCAAAAAAAGCTGACTTTTGAGTAGAGCCTGTTATGTGGGGAATCCCATTGGAATCTCGAATAACTTTTGCTTCTCCGTATTCGATAGGAATTTTTATCTTACCTTCATACATTGGTCTCTTAAAAAAAATCAGTCCCCAGAACAATAGGTGCAATACACTAGCAATCCCTAAAACCACCAAAAAGGGACTCATCCACAAAATAAGCCTTATGTGGTTCTTCAAAAAAGATTTGAAAGAGTTGATCATATCCCCTGGAGAACCCGTATTCGATCTTGTTTTTCTCGAGAATCCCATTTTGCTTTGGAAAAGGTCTCTACCTGGTATGGTTTGGTTTTGAATTCTTCCTTATAGGGCAATAGCAACTCACGATCAGGTTCCGTCGTTTTGGCCGCTTGGATTTTTCTCAGTCCCTCTTCCCCTTGTGAGAACCAATCCGGATCTATAGGAAGATTGACTCTATGCCCTCTCAAACCAGAGATTGAGTAAGGTCCGTCAAAATCCTTGTCTCGCAATACCTTTCCAAAGAAAATAAACTCAACCTCCTGAGTTCCAGCTTTCAGTTCTCCATCAAATACAGAATAGCCGATCAATTCCCCAGATTTGGAATCTTTGAGATTTGCTTCGATGTGGTACTTTCCTTTTTTGTAAACTTGAACTACTGCTTTGACGGAGAGGGATCCATCTTGCACCGAGTCGTTAAAAACTCCGGTAAATTCTCCCGCAGGTTGCGGAGAGGAAAAGAAGGCAGTAAAAAGTTTTGCTTTTTTGTTCTCAGGTCCATAGGTGATTTCCGTCTGGAGTGACATTTGTCCCCAGTCGCTGTTACGAGGTCTCCAAGAAAAGGTGTAGATATTGTCTCCCCTAACAGCATCACCATCGGAACCATTGTCATTGACATCCGCACTGACAGTCCCAAACTTTTGGCCTTCCCACTCTCGAAAGACTTGGTGGCTATCAATGGAGATTTTGAGGCGATTCCTTTCCTTGTCTCGGCATTCCAGGGTAACCAAAAGCGCATCTTTCATCCCGATCACAGCCCAGGTTTGGGGCTGGAAAAGACAAACCGAACCGTTGGGATCCTTGGCTCCTGGATCAAAAAGGTAGTCGGGAGAGCTCTCTACAAAGTTGGGGTTGGCTATGTCTACCATCAAGTTGGAAGCAGGCCGTGAATTGGGTGGGTATTCCGCCCACTCCAAATAGCGATCGAGTAGGATCTGTCGGCTCGCTCCGTCGTCCAAAAAACCTTCCTGGTCTGCTCCACCTGGATCCATGGTTGGGTCTTTTTGGGAGGAAAGGGACCTTTCCTTCTCCGATACTTCCTCTCCACCGGTGGATTCCTTGCTGGTCTTCCAGAAAAAAAAGACCAGAGCGACAACTGCCAAAACGACCAAAGTCGAAATCAAAATGCGATTTTTCATACCTAGAAAAAAAAAAAACAAAAAAAGAAAAGAAAACAAAAAAAAGATTTGCCTTAATTGTGGCAAAAGTGAAGAATTAAAGTCACAACAACCAAGGAGCCAATGCATGCGAACAAAACTTCTGGCCATCGCGGCCTCTCTCTTTCTAACCCTCTCCCTCGGAGCCCAAACCCACACGATTTTCATCCATGGGAAGTCGAAATCGAACCACAATGGAGTGGGAACGACAGATGTGAACAACTATTGGGGAACAACACCCAATTCCGTTCCTGGATCCAAAAGGTTCATCGGCTATGATGGGACCCAAGATCCTAGAACTTTTGGAACAGCAAGAGCCCAAACCAACATTTCTACCGGACTCAATAATTTTTGCAAAGGAAGCAATTCCTGCAAGATCGTATGCCACTCAGCCGGCTGCTATGCGATCGAATTTTGGCTATCAAACTTAGGCGGAACTGCATCTTCCAGAGGCTTTAATATAACAAAAGTAACCGCACTTGCGGCGGCATCGGGCGGTTCCGAATTGGCGAACTCTCTCCAAGGAGTTACCTTCGGTTTTGCTGGCAATGCCATGGACAAGTCCCTGCAAACAGGGGTTGCGCGACCTGCATTCAACCACAACAATACAGGTGGTGTAACCATCTTTCATGTTCCTGGTTACAAAGGAATGGCGGGAGCTTCTCTCATCCTCCCTGGCGAAGATGACTATGCCGTTGCCTACCACTCCGCATGCGGCTACAACCGCACTGGTGGACTGGACAAATGCCAGCAATCTCTCACCCAAAAAGAAGGCATTTGGCCCTTCCAATCCAACCAGACCTATGTCCAGTATACGGGTCATGTTCGAGCGCCTTCATTGAATTCCACTGGTTTGTATCTAAACCACAGCGAAATCCGAAGCCAAGGCTATCGATAGTCTCCTCTCCCTCTCCTTCTTCAAAAGCCAGCTGGCAATCAGCTGGTTTTTTTTTGCCCTAACTTCCTCATCCTTCCAAAGTCCTTCTATTGCAATGGCCAGAGTCCTTTAGTCGCGAGAAATTCTGGGTTAAAAATTTTACTTTGGTATCTTGCTCCTCCATCGCAAAGCACGGTTACAATTGTGTGCCCTCGCCCGAGCTGCTTTGCCAATTCGAAAGCCGCACCCACATTGATCCCGACAGATCCCCCCATAAAGAGCCCTTCTTCGTAAAGAAGCCGGTTCAAAATCTTCAGTGCCGATTTGTCATCGATTCGGATGGCATCATCAACAAGCATTCCTTCCATATTTTTCGTTACCCGACCTTGCCCAATCCCCTCAGTGATAGAACTACCTTCTGCCTTGATTTCGCCAAATTTTATAAAGTTATACATTCCAGATCCATAGGGCTCAGCTACCACAGATTTGATTTTGGGATTTTTTTCTTTTAAGAATGCTGATGTTCCTGCAAAAGTTCCCCCAGTACCCATAGCGGAAACCCATCCATGAATCTTTCCTTCAGTATCCCTCCAGATCTCTGGACCAGTGGTTTCGTAATGAGCTTGTTTGTTGGCAAGATTATCAAATTGGTTTGCCCAAATGGCATTCGGAGTTTCTTTTGCGACTCGTTCCGAAACCCTAACATAATTTTCTGGATTCGAATAGGGAACTGCTGGCACAAGTCTTACGTCTGCTCCAAGAGTTTTTAAAGTTTCGATTTTTTCTTTGGATTGAGTTTCGGGGATCACTATGATGCATTTATAACCTTTAACGTTTGCAACATGAAGAAGCCCTATCCCTGTATTACCAGCTGTCCCTTCAACTACAGTCCCACCAAGCTTCAGAAGGCCTTGCTTCTCTGCACTTTCGATTATATACTTAGCTGCCCTATCCTTGACAGAACCACCAGGATTTAAAAATTCAGCCTTACCTAAAATTTCGCACCCTGTCTCCTTCGAAAGCGAATTGATGCGAATGAGAGGTGTGTTTCCTATCACATCCAAAATTGAAGACTTTATCATTGGCTTAACCTTTTTGTAGTATTTTCAACTCAATTCCTTAATTTTTAGAATTTACCTTACCACATAACTCAAAACAAATGCTTTGAAATAATAAATGCAAGTGAAATCCATTAAATCTGAAAACCTAAAATTATACCAATTTCCTTTTTTTGAATTGATTTACAACTCGGACTCCAAACCAGATGAAAGGGACCATGACCGAAGATATGTCCAAAGATGCAGAACAACTTGAAAAACTCGGCGTAAAAGCAGAATTCGAGAGGAGCATGAGCTTCTGGGAGAATTTCTCCCTTGGATTCACCTATCTCTCTCCCGTGGTGGGAGTCTATTCTGTTTTCGCTCTTGGATTGCAGAGTGGTGGACCACCCATGATTTGGAATTACCTCTTGGTTGGGTTGGGACAGTTTTTGGTCTGCTTGGTATTTGGAGAAATCGTATCCCAATACCCAATATCAGGCGGAATTTACCCATGGGCGAAGCGTCTCTATGGTAGCAAGTATGCCTGGATGGCGGCTTGGGTTTACGCCTGGGCGCTTTTTGCAACAGTCGCGGCTGTTGCCGTAGGAGGAGCTCCTTTTCTTTCTATACTCATAGGTTTCGAGACGCCTTCTAGCGCGATTTGGATTGCAGTGGGATTGATTGCCATATCCACTCTGTTGAATACCAGCGGGACTAGACTCCTTGCCAAAGTCGCTTTGTTTGGTTTTGTATGTGAGCTGATCGGAGCCATAGCTGTCGGAGGATACTTACTTGTCTTTGCGAGAAACCAGGATTTTTCAATACTTTTCCAAACCTTTTCTTTTGGCTCGGGAATTGATTATTTCCCAGCCTTTCTTGCTTCCTCAATCGCTGCTATGTTTTGTTACTATGGTTTTGAAGCCTGTGGAGACGTAGCAGAGGAAACACCTAATGCCAGTGTAACTATTCCAAAATCGATGAGGATGACAATTTATATTGGAGGAGGAGCTGCGATTTTTATTTGTCTTGGTTTATTGCTCTCTCTTTCCGATCTCCAAAAAGCAATGTCAGGAGAGGATGCCGATCCAGTCACTACAACCCTCTTAGCAGCTTTGGGCATAGATGGGTACAGATTGGTTGTCATTGTAGTTATGATTTCTTTTGTGTCCTGCATTCTAAGCTTACAGGCAGCGGCTAGTCGACTTCTCTTCTCCTTTGCGAGAGACAGAATGATTTTCTCAAGTGGGTTTTTCAGTGCTTTGTCAGAAAAGACCAAAGTGCCCATCAATGCTCTGTTATTTTCTGGATTTGTACCGATAGCCATAGCGAGTCTTGGCCATTTTATGAAAAAGGCTGGGGATACAATTATCAGTTTTGCTTCCTGCGGGATTTATTTTGCCTTCCAGATGGTTGTCTTTGCAGCATTAGTTGCGAGGCTCAAGGGCTGGAAACCCAGTGGCCCATTCACTCTAGGAAAATGGGGAACTGCCATAAACGTCTTAGCTTTGGTATATGGTATAACAGCTGTCACAAATATGGTTTGGCCCAGAACCCCTGAGGAGCCCTGGTATGTGAACTATACCATGCTACTGAGCTCCGCCATAATCTTTGGATTGGGGTTTTTGTATCTTTTCGTTGGCAAGCCTACAGAAAAAGACGGGACTTAACTTCCGGTTTCTTTATCTTCCCTAACTCCCAGAGAGCCTTTCTAATGATTGCTAAGAGCTAGGGAATAAACTTCAGCTAACCTTTGGTCCATAGTAAGGAATTGCATTCTCTCTTTTGTCCCAGAATAGATGAGACAAGCATCGACCCAACCTACTCCTTTGCCCACTAATTCTTGGTCTTGGATGAATTGCCTAACTTCAAAAGCTAGCGGCTCTTGCAATTGAGGAAGAGAATTTAAAGCATTTCGAATTTTGGGATTTCGATAAAATCCACCTAGCAAAAGTTCACCAAGAATCATGGGGTGCATATACACAAATCCTATCTCTAGAACCTGAATCAGGGAATTATTTCCATCCTTAGACTTGAAGTGATCTACCCAGATCGAGGTATCCACGAGAAACATTGGGATTTAGAATCTCTTCCTAGGCACTAAATTAGCATTAGATGGTGCAGTACCTTTGGCAAGTAGCAAACTTCTTCTGGCTTCTCTCTCCAAAAGAGACCTGAGTCCTTCATGAATGACTTGGGTCTTGGAGGAAATCCCTGTCGCTTCGCGTGCCCTCATCAAAAGATCCAAATCCAAAAGTAAGGTGGTTTTCATAGGTTTTCCTTAATCCATACAAATCTGTATAAAAAATACAGATGATACAGATTTTGTCAATTTTTTTTGGAGGGAAAAATCCCATTCGACCGACCTTTCCTATAGCCCCTCGCTTACACTTTTTGGAAAAAAAAATCCGCAATCGTTTAATCTCCCCCTCCTAAACCCGATGATCAAAGGGAAGAAATAGAAAAAGGGCTCAAGGCCTAAAACCAGACACAAAACGAGAAGGGAGAAGGGATTCTTCCTTATCGCCTGATCCAAGTTTCAAGGAGGAAACCGATGATCATCAACCACAACTTAGCCGCGATCAATTCGCACCGTGTGCTGAAATACCAAAACGAGGAAGTCAACAAGAACATGGAGAAGTTGAGCTCCGGACTACGAATCAATCGTGCCGGTGACGACGCTTCAGGACTTGCCGTTTCGGAAAAAATGAGATCCCAAATCAATGGGCTCAGGCAAGCGGAGCGAAATGCGGAAGACGGGATGTCCTTCATCCAAACCACTGAAGGATTCCTTTCCATCACTAACGATCTGATCCAAAGGATACGAGTGTTGGCAGTCCAGTCTTCCAACGGGATCTACACCCCAGAAGACCGCCAAATGATCCAAGTCGAAGTCTCCCAGCTCATAGATGAGGTGGATCGCATCGCTTCTCAAGCAGAGTTCAATAAAATGAACCTCTTGCAAGGGGACTTTGCCCGAGGCTCTCGAACTGCTTCTATGTGGTTCCATGTTGGTGCCAACCAGCACCAGAGAGAGCGAGTTTATGTCGCAACGATGACATCTCGTGCTTTGAACCTAAAGAAACAGGATGGATCTCTTCTAACCCTTTCCACGGCTGAAGGTGCAAACGATGCCCTCGGTACCCTAGACGATGCCCTGAACAAAATCAGCAAGCAAAGAGCCAATTTGGGTGCGTATTTTAATCGACTTGAACACACAGCTAAGGGTTTGATGAATGCATACGAGAACACTCAGGCGTCTGAGTCCAGAATTCGGGATGCTGATATGGCTGAGGAGACCGTAGCTTTTACCAAAAACCAGATCCTGGTGCAATCAGGAACTGCCATGTTGGCACAGGCGAACGTCCGACCTCAATCCGTTCTCTCTCTCCTGAGATAATCAGGGGAGGGACTGAGAGGTCTTCTAGAGGAGTTGTGTAACGATAGATAATCAGCCGGCTTTGCCCTGCCAGGTGACAACCAGGAGTCCTTCCTTGGCACCGGACAGGGATTGTCCGGCTAAATGCCTTCATCCAGGCATTTGGCAAATACACAAAGGAGTGTAAGCCAATGATTATCAATCACAACTTGAGTGCTGTGCAAGCGCACCGCTCTCTTAAGTTTACACAACTGGATGTAGATAAGACCATGAAGCATCTCGCTTCCGGAGAGAGAATCTCTTCAGCTGCAGATGATGCTTCAGGTCTTGCCGTTTCGGAAAAACTGAGGAGCCAAATCCGAGGTTTACGACAAGCGGAGCGAAATGCGGAAGACGGGATCAGCATGATCCAGACTGCGGAAGGTTTCCTGGAGCAGACTGCGAACATCGTCCAAAGAATCCGCACACTCGCTGTGCAATCGGCAAACGGAATCTACACCCCAGAAGACAGGCAATTGGTGCAGATAGAAGTATCTGCATTGATCGATGAGATCGATCGAATCGCGTCGCAAGCGGAATTTAACAGATTCCAATTGTTCCAAGGTTCGTTCGCTCGGGGATCCAAGACCGCGTCAATGTGGTTCCAGTTAGGACCTAACTCTAACCAAAGAGAAAGATTCTACATCGGAACTATGACATCGCGAGCTTTGAAGCTATCTAGTGAGGGCAACAAAACTGTTTCTCTCTCTACTCCTTCCAAAGCGGACGATTTGATCGCGATTACGGATTTTGCCTTGAACCGGATTATGAAGCAACGTGCTGATATGGGAGCTTACAACAATAGGCTCGAAAGTACAGCCAAAGGCCTAATGGGCGCATATGAAAATATGCAAGCTTCAGAGTCTAGGATCAGGGACGCAGATATGGCGGAAGAAGTGGTCGCGTTTACCCAGAAGCAACTTCTGGTGCAAAGCGGTACGGCGATGCTAGCGCAGGCCAACGTAAAGCCTAACTCTGTGCTGAGACTCCTCGGCAACGGTTAATTGCTCATGTGCCCTTCGGAGATTTTCTCCGAAGGGTTTTTTGTTTTGTAAAAGCATTTTAGGAAACTTGCAGAGATCTTCTAAGATCGATAAAACGGGAATTGGGTAAGTAGCCAGCTTCATCTTCCGCATATTCGGGTTTCAAACGATTCAAAAAATACATCTCCACCTCTCCCCTCCCTTTCACTGGTATCTTTCCTCTCACTTCACACTCGAATACTTTTTTTACGACTTCGTAAGTGGCCTGGGAGATATTGACTCTCATGGGAGAACCTGCAGATTCCATCCTAGAAGCGACATTGACTGCATCTCCCCAGACATCATAAGAAAATTTAGTTTCTCCAATAACACCTGCTACAATAGATCCTGTATGAACACCTACTCTAATTTCCCAAAAGTGCGTATCTTTATCAGAATTTTGTCTAGATTGAAGAAGAAGTCTTGTGATTTCCAAACCAGCCATACAGGCATCAAAAGCATGTGTTTTGTTCGGTGTTGGAATTCCACCAGCACACATATAAGAATCTCCAATGGTTTTGAGTTTTTCAAGTCCATATTGTTTGGTAAGTTTATCCATTACAGAAAAAAACTCATCCAATTCACTAACAAGTATTTGAGGTTCAATTGTTGCCGCATATGTAGAAAAATCTACAAAATCTGTAAAAAGGATGGTAGATTCTTTGATAAATACAGGAGCGCTTCTCCCAGATGTCTTCAATTCAGATACTATTTCCTTGGGTAAAATATTGAGTAATAGCTCCTCATTTTTGTTGTTTGCCTTCTGCAATTCCAAGGTTCTTTCTTCAACCTTTTGTTCCAAATTCAATAGAATTTCCTTGAGATCCAAGATGAGGTTGCGATTGTCACTAAAAATCTCTGAAACCTTTTGAAACCATGACAACCAAACAGAGGGTATGTATGTAGGAATTGGGATACTTTTGGAAGAAACACTTTCCTCTTCTATGTATTTGATTAGGTTTTTGCTAGGGTCGATAAAGTCATCAGCTACGACCTTGCCTAAAAAAAGAAAGATAGCAAAGAAAATGACAGCCAGGGTTAAAAAAGAAGCACCGAAGGGAGTGAAAGCAAATTTGTAGAAGGGGGTCTTCTCTTTATAATACAGGAGAGTCCAATTGGCATTGGGTATTTTCTCTGCAAAAACCTCATGATTTGAGGTCGAGATCCGCTTTAAAGTTTTTGCATTTCTCAAGTTTCCTACTACGGATAGAATTTCTTGGGGAAGGGCTTCCTCCAATTTGCGTACTACTTTGTCTTTTGATGAAATCAGAGTAGGGTGTGCTAGGAGTTGATCGTATTCATTAAAAATCAGTATCGTTCCACTTTCAGCTGCTATTTGACTAACGAAGGCGTTCAAAAAGTCTACAGTCAAATCTATACTAATGGTACCAAGGAAAGTATTCTTTTCATAAACAGGAATAGAAGCAGTGACCATAAGACCCTTGCCCGCTTCGTCTACATAAGCTGGAGTCCAAAATCTAATTCGAGTTGGATTTTTTTCAGGAAGACCATGGGTATAAAACTCATGAGTATAAACTTCTTCTTTCAATGCAAAATCTTTATAAGAGGTCCAAGGGTATAAATTGATGAATTTTGATTTGGATAGATAGTAAACCCATGCCATATTAGGTATGTTTTGTTTCACAGCACTGAAAGCTGGATTCAAGCTCATAGCCATCTCCATTTCATCGCGTATGGCAGATGTTACTTCATTTGCATTGAACATCGAAGTAATATTACCATAGTCTTTCTTATCATAACCAGAAGGATCGGTTTCTATAGAAAAAATTCCAGTAGGTGTTGGTTTGAGGGATGAAGAATAGGGTGTTTTGGGTTTTGGGCGCATAGGATTCGCCATGAAGCTTTCAGCTCCTTTGCGCATCAATTCTAGATGATTCAAAGTTACATTGAGTAGTGAGTTGAGGCTGTCTGATCTTTCATTCAATTCAAAATAAAGACGTTGTCTTTCTTTTTCTAGTTCCAAATTGCCAACCAGAAGAATGATGGTAAGAGTGATGGAAACGATCCCAGCAAACGTTGCGAATACGATTTTTCTATACCTGGAGAAAAACTTTTGGCTTGTGATCTGGGCAGAACTGTTACTCATGGCATTCATTTTTCCCACAGGGTCCAAATTCCAATCAAAACAAAAAGAACTCCGGCAATCTTTTTGAGGTAAATGGTCAACCCCAGGTTCTGAACGAGGCTTCCCAAAAATACTCCCAATGCGGAGGAGAGCACGAGAGCGCTAGCGGAGGCCAAGAAGACGATGTACCTAGGGACGGGAGCATCGGCTGAGAAAAGAAAAGTCGCGAGTTGGGTCTTATCTCCCAATTCCGCCAAAAAAATCGAAACAAATACCTTCCAAAAAAATTCCATCCTTCCTCCTGTTTTTTTTAATTCTCTGGAGGAGCTGGCAAAATCCTCTTTTTTCTTCTTTATCCCTTTTTTTCGTGAGGATTCCCCTCTTCGAAAACCTTGGTGCCCAAATCCAATAAATGGTCGCCATCAATTCGGCAGGTTCTAGCTTCTGTTGAATACCATAGAGGGGGCTTATGTCAAACGAATACGAATTTACAGCAGACCAGAACACCATCTTGGAAGGTCTTGCGCAAAAAATGAAAATTGTGGCCTATTTTGAAATTGGGATTGGGGCATTGTTTCTCCTTTCTGTTCTTTTGGGCAACTTTGCTGAAGTGGGACAAGGAATTTTCCAAATGGTGATTGGTGTATTGACCTTCAAAGCTTCGAGATTTTTCCAGGCAATTGTAGATTCAGAAGGCAATGACATTTCGCACCTAATGAAAGCTATCCTAGAGCTTCGAAATGTTTATTCCATTCAATTTTGGATGATGATCATCCTTGCGATTGTTGTAGGAGTTGCTTTGGTTGCAGGAGTCGCTTTGGGGGTCTCTGCTATCAATCAGTAGGGTGGTCTTTTCCAAACGAAGGCAACCATTCCTTTTTCCAGGCTTCGTGTGCAATTCGCCATTGAAGTCTGGTTTCGCGAGATTTTAGGACAGAATTTAGAGTTTCGTCGGTGATCTCTTCCAATTTGTGCACTTTGTCGCGAAGCACAAAATAGATTTTTTCCTTGTCCATAATTGTATTTTCGGAGATTTAAAGAATAAAAATGATTCATCTTTTTTTCCACCAGATAGCGTCAGGAACTCTTGGACTTTCCAAGCAAGGCACAGAAGCCGTGTTGAAGGGAGTTAGGATGTTGGTTCGAGGTAGCTTAGAGACAACGGGCGGAGGCCTCCAAGTTCTTTCTCGCGCCTTTTTTTACAAGCCCGAATGGAGAGAAGCATTGAAAGATGCGGGCATTGTAGCCCTGACCACTTCAGAAAAAACGGACCAAGGACTGCAGGTCGCAATAGATACTACAAACAAGGCATTCGAAAAAGCGTTATTCACTGTGAATAACACTGTCAAGAAGACCGATGATTTGATCTACGACAATAGAGTAGTATCCAGCATATTGGGAAGTTCTCATGACCAGAAGTTTAAGTTAACAAGAATCCAAATGAGCTTTCGAGGAGAGGGTGTAGATTGGACAATTGAGGATGTAATAAAGGATTGGAAAGAAAAAGGCTCGAAACCAATCATCTTATTCGTTCCAGGTCTATTGACCGACGAAACAGTCTGGAAAGAGAACTGGACTCCATACAAAAGAAAAAGAATTCGCACCAAAGGAATTTCAACCGAATTAGAAAAGTTAGGTTTTCATGGGATTTTTGTTCGATTCAATCATGGACTTCCAATTCATGAAAACGGCAAAAAACTATCCGAAATTTTTGAGATTTTCCAAGAGCATCTTCCAGATAGTAATCCGCACATCATAAGTTACAGTCTAGGTGGACTTGTACTTAGAAGCGCACTTTTTTATGGTAACCAACAAAATGCCGAATGGCCGAAGAAAGTTCAAAAGGTTGTTATGATATCTTCTCCCAATCGAGGTAGCTACTTGGAGAAAATTGGATTTTGGCTGGGAATGATTCTAGAAAAAAGTCCCAATTTATTTCTCAAAGTATTAGGTATTATAGGGAATTTAAGAAGTGATGCCATCAAAGATTTGTCATTTGGGTTGATTCGCAAAGAACCTAAATCTTTTTTTACTCCTATTTCAAGATATTTCCAAGATCCTTATCATGGAGAGCTCGATGAAGTAGATGCCTACGAAGCCTACTCTTTATTGGATGATGCCAAAAATCCCATCCAAAATTTTTTGGGGGATGGTATAGTAGAAAAGCAGAGTCTTTCTTACCTCTCCAATAGAGTTTTTGCAGCCAAGCCAAGACCTGATCTTAGAACTCTGGAAATAGTCAAAGCCAATCACTTTTCTATTTTGAAAAGAAAAGAGCTGTTTAGTTGGCTCGATCAGATCTTTAGGGAATCTTAGGCTTTTAGGAACAAAATCTGACTTTCATTCCCTCAAGTAAGACTAAGGAATCTTGGAAATATTCTTCTGACCATTTTTTCCTAGTTGCTTTAAGACTGGAATTGCTTTGGGTGTAAGCTCTCTCTAAAAGGGCACCAACCACAAGTCGAGCGGTACCTTGCACTAGCTCAAAGGAATACTGGTCCTTCCAAAATTGGTCCTGATTGGATTTGTATGCCGCCACAAGCTCTTCTAAACCTTGCATAATTTTTTGTGCCAATTCTTTTCGTTCACAATTCGAATTGATGAGTTCCACATACTTTCTAAAAGTTCCATTCGTTCCAAAACCTGTAATCACTCCTCCTATAGCGGCATTGATTTGGATTTGGGTTGTGCCATCATAGATATTAGTGATTCTCGCATCCCTGTACAGCCTAGCCAAGTCATAGTCTTCCGTAAACCCAGCTCCGCCTAATACTTGCAAACCTTCATAAACCACCTGATTGCATGTCTCTGAGTTGTAGTATTTGGAGATTGGTGTCAGGGTATTGGCAACTTTCATCCAAAATTTTGAGTTGTATTCACTTGTATCATTCTCTTCCAAGCTCCATTGATAACGATCAACAGAAAGTCCAGCCTCTACCATAAGACAACGCATCCCTGCTACTTCTCTTTCCATATGAAACAACATTCGACTAACCGCAGGTATACTTTCAATTGGTTTACCGAATTGAATCCTTTCTTTAGCATATTTTTTTGCTTCTTCCAATGCGGCAGTTCCAATCCCGACACCTTGTGAAGAGACTGAAAGTCTAGCTCCATTTAACATTCCCATGACATATCGGACAAGTCCCATCCCCTCTTTGCCAACCAAGTACCCTTTGCTTCGATCAAAAACTGTTTCGCAAGTGGCTGACGCTTTGATACCCAACTTCTTTTCGATTCCTTGGATCTGGTATTCAGAGCTTTCTACTAGAAAAAAAGAAAGACCCCTTGCTCCGCTTTCCGGAGATCCGGTGCGGGCGAGAGTTAATGTCAAACCTGGTCCTCCGTTGATACCACAAGCCATAGTCTGATATCGCTTAGTTCCGTACAAATAGTAACCATCTTCTTCGTGAACTGCCTTGGTGGATACATTGGGCAAATCAGATCCAAAGTCGGGTTCAGATAACCCCATGGTTACCGTATAACGCCCATCTATTATTTTGGGAATCCATTCGCTCTGCATTTCTTCCGATGCACATTGTTCCAAAATTGAAGCAAGACCCATGCTTCCCACAGCAATAGTAATGGAACTGTCAGATCGATACATGAGTTCTGAAATGAGGGTCTT
>Ga0169931_10004688_pt1 | contig 21170 bp, 18 predicted proteins | sample Kivu_15m_20L_FD_129675 | JGI IMG/M metagenome (GOLD analysis project Ga0169931, IMG submission 129675) | Freshwater microbial communities from Lake Kivu, Western Province, Rwanda to study Microbial Dark Matter (Phase II) - Kivu_15m_20L... | ecosystem: Environmental > Aquatic > Freshwater > Lake... | reverse complement strand
TTCTGAATTCCTTCATGAGGTTGGCAGGCCCCAAACAGTAGCCCAGTTTCCAACCTGTGGTATGGTATGTTTTACCAAACGATGAAACAATCAAACTGCGTTCGGCTAAAGCCGGAAAACGACTCATGCTGAAATGCTTTCGCCCGTCAAAAAGGATATGCTCATACACCTCATCACTCAACAAAATGATGTCGGTATTTTTGGTTAGTTTTTCAAGCTGCATGATATCCTGCTCGCCCAAGGCAGATCCGGTGGGATTATGAGGCGAATTTAAAATAATCATTTTGGTTCTTGGATTCACAAGCTTAATAAACTCAGTCCAGTTCACTGAAAAATCATCCTGCTGCAATTGAAAAAACACAGGTTTGCCCCCGGCCAGCTCAATGGCCGGGACATAACAATCGTAAGCAGGTTCGATAACAATCACCTCTTCTCCTTCCTTGATAAGCGCCGAAATGGCGGTAAAAATGGCCTGGGTTGCTCCGGATGTAACCGTAATTTCGGTCTCCGGATCGTAAACGGCTCCATACAGGTCTTGAGTTTTCTCAGCAATCGCTTCACGCAAGCTCATTAGCCCGGGCATGGGTGCATATTGATTGTTGCCATCCTGAATGGCCCGGGAAACCAGTTCTTTAAGCAAGGGATCACAATCAAACCCGGGAAACCCTTGGGAGAGATTGATTGCACCGTGTTCGGCCGATAAGGCCGACATAATTGAAAATATAGAAGTATTTACAGCCGGCAGTTTTGACTGAATACTTGATTTATAGTGAGGCATTGGATCAAGAGGTAAACAGGCAAAAATAGCTATTTGAAATAGCTCACAGAGAACATTTTTACAAACATTTAAGGCTTATCCTGATTCAAACTATTACCTTTACCAACCATTAAATAATTATTATGACAATTGATAACAACACGGTTGTTTCCGTGAGCTACCGTCTCATGGTAAGCAATGATGGCTCTGAAAAAGAGCTCGTAGAAGAAACCAGCGCTGAGCGCCCTTTCGTTTTTCTTTTTGGGTCAGGTAACCTGCTCGAAGAATTTGAAGGTCATTTGCGTGGTTTAAAATCAGGCGATTCTTTTGAATTCACGATCAACCCTGAAAACGGGTATGGAATCAATACTCCTGAAAATGTAGTAAAAATTCCTATGGCTGCGTTTGTAGCCGAAGGCGAAGAATTAGACACCGAAATGGTAACTCCCGGAAATTTCCTGCCGATGGTAGATGATCAAGGTAACCAAATGCAAGGACTCGTTCTTGGAGTTGATAATGAATTTGTTACTATGGATTTTAATCATCCTCTTGCCGGCAAAAACCTGCATTTCAGCGGCTCTGTCAATGAAATTCGCGAGGCTTCTGCCGAAGAACTTTCGCATGGTCACGTGCATGGTCCAGGCGCACATCACCACTAAAAACCAAGATTCAACAAAAAAGCCCCGTTAAAACGGGGCTTTTTTGTTGAATGAAAACAGAATTATTATTAGGCTTTCGCTACAATTGAAAAATCAACAGTAAAGGCATCGTTAATCATTTTGTCGCCAAGACCTTGAAAAAATTTGCCTGAACCATATTTAATATCCCACTCAGTGCGATCAATATCAAATTTAGCCTGAGCATTTACACCATTGTCATCAGCAGTAATTGTTGCCGGAAAGGTAATTGCCTTGGTAATTCCTTTAATAGTAAGGTTACCTTTTACGTTGTAGTTAGGCTGTCCTGCAGCTGCACCAGCAATGGCTTCAACTGAAGCAATTTCAAAGGTAGACTCAGGAGAAGTTTCCACACTAAAGAAATCAGGCGACTTCAGGTGACCGGTTAACTTTACATTGTATTCATCATCAGCAGGCATGTCAAGAACTGTAATGGTATTCATGTCCAACACAAATTTACCGGCTGTAACCACACCATTTTCCACCTGAAGATCACCACTTTTGATAGCAACCGTTCCATTGTGTTCGCCTGTTACTTTTTTAGCAATCCAGGCCACTTTAGAAGCGCTCTGATCAATAGTAAATGACTTAGCTTCTGCACCTGCAGCAGCTACATCAGCACTTTCTTCTGTTTTGGTTTCGCTTCCTGCACATCCTGCAAGAACAAACGCAGCCATTACGGCTGAATAAAAAATTGTTTTTTTCATTTTGTTATTTATTGTTGATTAGTTTTCAATTCAAAGGCCACCGCTGCGGCCTTTATCAAGCAGGTCATTCAGCATTTTCACTTCCTCATTGCTGAGCGACTTAAGGCCAAAATAAAATTCTTGCTCCACCACATCTATTTGTTTGAGCAACTCCAAACCTTTAACAGTGATGCAAACGTCCACTGCTCGTCTGTCGCTTTCGCAGGTGCTTCTTTCAACAAGATGCTTCATTCGTAACTTTTCTACTATTCGCGAAGCATTCGAAGCCTTATCTATCATTCTGTCAATTAAATCATTAACAGTTGTGGCCTTGGGATACTGTCCGCGCAATATGCGCAGAATGTTAAACTGCGGAGGCGTAATTCCAAATCGTTTGAGCAACTGGAAATGCTTGTGTTCCATCTCCCTAACCGTGAACATTAGATTGATTCCAGCTTTTTGATACTCTGATTTAAATTTCGACTGCTTAATGTCGTTTTCGATTCCCATATCGACTGCAAATTTATGTAATCACATTAAATGTACAAACATATAAAACATCTGTAATGTTTAATAAGTTGATAATCAAATAAATTAATTTCTACTGATCGGTTGTTTCGTCTCCCGAATAGTAATCATTTGATGATGCTTCTGCATGCCAGCCCTGTTCATTCAGCCACCTCGCAAATATCTGCTTGTAACCATGTGTGGCTATAATTCGTGAAGCTTCGGTCAACTTAACCGCTTCAATCAATGAAGGCCAATCGGCATGGTCAGAAAGTGCAAATCCCTTTTGGGCAGATGATCTCCGCCGACTTCCCCGTATGCTCATCCAACCGGATGCAAATGCCTTTGCCACAGGTTCGTGTCTTGAAAGCCAGTTGGATTCAGCGGCTGCTGGAGGCAATAGGATCATTGAATTTCTTGGCATTTCGCCCTTGAATCCTCCATCAGCCAAGCTCGTGTGCTGCGGAAATTCAATACCTGAATTCATAAATACTTGATTCATTCCGCTTATCGCGGGATGCGTAAACACTTCACCTACCGATGTATCCAGATACTTCAATATGCGTTGTGCCTTGCCGAGTGAATAAGCAATAATCACACTCACAACACCTTGTTTAGCATTATCGCGCCACCAGGCGTTGATTTCTTCAAATACCAAAGCTTGTGGCTTCCATGTATAAACCGGCAAGGCAAAAGTGGTTTCAGTTATAAATGTATGGCATTTCACAGGCTCGAACGCACCGCTAATTCCATCGTCCTCCAGCTTATAATCGCCCGAATACACCCAAACCTCGCCTTTGTGCTCTACTCGGATCTGGGCGGAACCAATTACATGGCCGGCAGGATGAAAACTAAAATCCACTCCATTGATAGTCAAACGCTTGCCAAATTCCAATGTTTCAATAGGCGCCCTGGAGCCCAGTCTGTGCCTCAAAGGAGCCTCGCAAGACGAACTGCATAAATATGAATGGCTTCCACCCCGGGCATGATCGCTGTGCGCATGACTAATCAGTGCCTTGTCCACCTTGCGGTACGGATCAAGGAATACCCCTGCCGGGGGACAATAAATCCCCTCAGGAGTGAATACCAATAAATCGTTTTTCTTGCTGTAAGAATTCATCCTGCTGAATATACAGAGCGCGCCTCAAATAGTTTAGCAATATCTTAATTTTGCAGCATGAATAAAATCGAACACCTCGGAATTGCCGTAGATAATCTTGAGCAGGCCTCGAAGTTATTTCAAATGTTACTCAACACAGCTGCTTACAAGCAGGAAGACGTTGAATCAGAAGGCGTTACTACACTTTTTTTCAAAGTTGGAGAAAGCAAGATCGAATTGCTTCGTGGAAATCATGAACAATCACCCATTTCTAAATTTCTGACGAAGAAAGGACCCGGTTTTCACCATGTGGCCTTTGCTGTAGATAATATTCAAGAGGAAATGGAACGCTTGAAACAGGCTGGTTTTGAGTTACTTCAGGATACACCCAAGCAGGGTGCCGATGGAAAACTGATTTGTTTTCTACACCCTAAATCAACAGGAGGTCTACTGGTGGAACTTTGTCAGGATATTGACGTCTGAGCTTTTGTACCTAACTCTTTTGTGGTATTTTTGCAAACCCTTTTATTCTTTACTTACCATTTTTCCCGCCTTCAGGCGGATGATAATTTTCCATCGAAATGAAATATGATGCCCTTGATTCAGCGCTTTTTATTGAAAATCGCAAGCGTTTTACTGCCTTAATGAAACCCAACAGCATTGCTGTTTTTGTTTCAAACGATGAAATGCCAAGAAGTGCTGATGCATTATACACCTGGCGTCAGAATCCAGATCTGTACTATTTAAGCGGCATTGATCAGGAACAAACCATTCTGCTGCTTTATCCCGATTGTCCGAATCCGCGCCAGCGCGAGATTCTGTTTCTGCGTAAAACAAACGAACATATTGCTGTTTGGGAAGGCCACAAATACACCAAAGAAGAAGGACGGACAGCATCCGGCATTGAAAACATCCAGTGGACGGAGAGTTTCGATGCCACGTTTCACGTTTTAATGACTTACGCTGAAACCATTTATCTCAATAGCAACGAACACGATCGGGCAAACACAAAAGTGCCTTATCTCGAACAACGTTTTGCAACTGAAACCATTGCCAAATATCCTTTGCATAAAGTAGAGCGATCGGCTCCCATCATGCATGGTTTGCGATCCATCAAATCGGCAATTGAAGTTAATGCAATGCGGCATGCCTGTTCAATCACCGAAAAAGCATTCCGAAGAGTGTTGGGTTTCGTACGCCCCGGGGTATATGAATATGAAATTGAGGCTGAAATTACCCATGAATTCTTGCGAAACCGCGCTACAGGCCACGCTTACAATCCTATCATCGCTTCGGGACCTGCTGCTTGCGTTTTGCATTACGTCGACAACAATGCCGGTTGCAAGGACGGAGACCTGATCCTTATGGACTTTGGTGCCGAATACGCCAATTATATGTCTGATTTAACACGTACCATCCCGGTAAACGGCCGTTTTTCTGCGCGCCAGCGCGATGTTTACAATGCGGTACTCAACGTTATGAAATATGCGAAATCCATGTTGAGCCCCGGAACCCTTTTCGACGATTACAACCGCGAAGTTGGCTTTGCCATGGAACAAGAACTCATTAAACTGGGTCTGTTGGATGCCGCTGAAGTAAAAAAACAGAATCCCGACAGCCCGCTTTACAAAAAATACTTCATGCATGGCACTTCTCATTATCTGGGAATTGATGTGCACGATGTAGGTTTCAGATACGCTAAAATGCAAGCCGGCATGGTTTTTACCTGCGAACCTGGCATTTACATTCCCGAGGAGGGCATTGGAATTCGACTCGAAAACGACCTGGTTCTTACCGAAAACGGAAACATCGATCTGATGGAATCCATTCCTCTCGAGGCTGAAGAAATCGAAGAGCTTATGAGCAAACAGGTAAAGGTCTAACTTTCAGGTAGATAGTTAGGGTACCTTTGCATGTGAATTTTACTCACCTCCTCGGTGATGATCTTGCGAAGTTGGTCAACATTCTCGCGGTTCGCCGCTGAAATAAATATGGCAGGTGAGCTGTGGCGATGAATCCAGGTGCGCTTCCAATCCTCCAGGCTAAAATGCTTTTTCTCTACAGGTGACAAGTCAAATTCATCTTTCTCTTCGTAAGAAAATGCATCTATTTTATTGAATACCATGATGATTGGCTTGTCAAGGGACCCAATTTCATGCAGTGTGTCGTTTACCGAGGCAATGTGATCCTCAAAGGCTTTATGAGAAATATCTACAACGTGAATCAGCAAATCCGCTTCACGCACTTCATCAAGTGTTGATTTAAAGGATTCAATCAACTGAGTTGGAAGTTTTCTAATGAATCCAACCGTATCCGACAATAAAAATGGAATTCGATCAAGTACCACTTTTCGAACAGTGGTATCCAGGGTGGCAAACAGCTTGTTTTCAGCAAATACATCCGATTTGCTCAGCAAATTCATGAGAGTACTTTTTCCAACATTGGTGTAACCCACCAGCGCTACGCGCACAAGCTCGCCCCGGTTTTTACGCTGTGTTGCCATTTGCCGGTCTATGTCCTTGAGTTTGTCTTTTAAACGGGCAATTTTGTCCTGAATAATCCTTCGGTCGGTTTCAATCTGGCTTTCGCCAGGGCCACGCATTCCAATGCCCCCTTTCTGGCGCTCGAGGTGGGTCCACAATCTTGTTAACCGGGGCAATAAATATTGATATTGCGCCAATTCAACCTGAGTTTTAGCATGCGAGGTCCGGGCACGACCCGCAAAAATGTCAAGAATCAGATTGTTCCGGTCCATAATTTTGACCTGGGCTTCCTTTTCGATGTTCCTCAGCTGAGAAGGCGTTAGCTCATCGTCGAAAATAATCATGTCCACTTCTGAAGCTTTAACGAAACCAATGATTTCGGCCAACTTGCCTGTTCCAATAAATGTCTTCGGGTCCGGATGATCCAATTTCTGCGAAAATCGTTTAATCGCCACTGCGCCTGCCGTTTCCGTCAGAAACTCCAGCTCATCCAGGTATTCCTTTAATAATTCTTCACGCTGGTCGCGTGTGATGAGTCCAACCAATACGGCGGTCTCGGCTTTTTTTGATGTTAAAATGTGATCTTTCAGATGATATAATTTTCATGCAAAATTAGGCCTTTCCTTTCATTAAGTAAGCATATATACGGGTTATAAAATTGATGGTTCTCATCAGGGCTGCCGGCCGATGAAAGTAAAAACGCGGCCCCAATCAAAGCACTGAGCTAAAATTTTTATGAACAAAACAATTCATGCTTGCTGTGGTTAAAATTAAATGCAGATAATTGTATCTGAATCCTAATTCATTTATTTATGACCACAACACTCCTGCCAGCCTTTCCGCTAGATATCGTGGTTTTTCCGGGCGAAGACCAGTATCTTCACATTTTTGAAGAAAGATACCTTCAACTCATTAATGAGCTCAAAGATTCAAAAGGTGAATTTGCCATCCCCTATTCTTCCAATGGAAAATTGAACGGATACGGGGTGTTGGTGCAAATTGACAATGTTTTTGGGGAAAGTCCTGAAGGCACTTTATACATATCTGTTTCAGGCACTAGGACTTTCAAACTCAGAAATTTAATCGATAAGTTTCCCGGCAAACTTTATCCTGCGGCCGAAATTGAGCCTTTGAACAAGGAAGTTTTACCCGAAGACCAAGCGGCGCTAGAAGCACTGCGGCCCGGCTTTGTTGAATTACTCTCGATGTTTCGTGGCGACCAGTCGCCGGTGAGTATTCCTTCACTCAAAAGCAGCTACTTTGCAGCTACGCTTATGCGCCTGCCTGTGGAAAAAAAGCTTGAATTGATTTCTATTTCAAGCGAAAAAGAACGGGTAAAGTGGATTTCAAACGAACTGAAACTAGCAATTCTTATCTACAATACCGAACAGGATCTTCAGGGACAGCACTTTTTGAATTAATTGCACCAAATTGATTTTCAGCATCTTGAAAATCTTTGGACTTTGCTTCATAAAATTACTACAAATCTTTGCTTAACTAATTTTTATTTGCTTTCTTTGCAGCCCTTAAAAATAAACCTCAAACCGATAAGGTTATGTCTAAAGTTTGTCAATTAACCGGTAAGCAAGCGATGAGCGGAAACAATGTTTCTTTCTCAAACAGAAAAACAAAACGTCGTTTCAGCCCCAACTTAATCACGAAAAAATTTTTCATCCCTGAAGAAAACGCATGGGTTTCTATTCGCCTTTCAACTTCGGCATTGAAAACCATCAATAAAATAGGCATTTCTGAAGCGCTTAAACGCATGGAAAAGAAAGGTCACCTTTAATTTAGGTTGAAAAAAATTTTTGTTCTCAAAAACGCCATCTGCTTTGAACGCAGATGGCGTTTTTTTCGTTTTATCAACCTGAACCGGGACTTATGATAAGATTCCTTCTTTTACTATGCTTACTTTCATTTTCTATTCATGCACAGCATCTTCAAAGCATGAGAATGGACTTGATTGTCAATTTCCAAAAGCAATCCATCCTGCTTATCAATTCACAAAACTGGGTGAACACCAGCGAAACCGACACCCTGAAACTAAGGCTTGACGCCCCTTACCAAATAAAACAAATTACCGTAGATAAGCGGGTTGCGGTTTTCAGCAAGGATACTGTCAATAAGCTCCTAAACATTCTCATCCCTCAAAAAAAAGATAAATTCAACTTAAAAATTACCTGTGAAGGTAGTCCACAGCTTGCCAAACAGCCCCCCTGGGATGGAGGATTTATCTGGACGAAGTCCGGATCAGGAAAAAACTGGCTTACACTGGCCTGCCAGGGCGAAGGCGCCTCAATTTGGTGGCCCGCGCCTTATCGGTATGACGATGAACCTGATACAGTAACCGTTTCGGTTGAATACCCTGCCGATTTGTTTTTCAAAGGAAATGGTAGACTTATTAAAGACCGTTTGACAGAAAACCGACGTATTACTGCCTGGCAAACCACCTACCCCATCAACACTTATAACATTACGCTTAATATTGGCGATTATGTACATTGGAGCGATACCATTTATCAAGCCGATGGCAAAAAGCTGAGTCTCGATTTTTATCCCCTGGCCGAAAACCTGGAAAAAAGTAAAATTCAATTTGCCCAAAGCAAGGAAATGATTGAATGCTTTACCAAAGCATTTGGGCCCTATCCCTTTTTAAACGACGGATATTCTGTTGTGGAAACTCCCTACGCAGGCATGGAGCATCAATCGGCCGTTGCCTATGGCAATGGCTACGAAAATGGATACAGCGGAAAAGACTATTCCGGCATGGGACTTCCATTTGATTTTATTCTGATTCATGAAAGTGCCCATGAATGGTGGGGCAACTCCGTTTCCGCAAAAAACGAAATTGACTTCTGGCTTCAGGAAGCCTTTTGCACCTATGCCGAGATGGTTTATGTGGATTGTCGCTTCGGATCTGAAAAAGCACTCGAATACATTCACCTGAAAAAGAATCTTGTTAAAAATGAAGCAGCCATAATTGGTCCTGACAATAGCGGAGCAGATATGTACAGCAAGGGAGCGCTTATGATTCATACCATGAGTCAATTTGCGGACACGAAAGAAATTTGGAACCAAATTCTCAAGTCTTTTTATCAGGAACACCAAATCTCTTCCATCAGCACCCAAGAGTTAGTAGATTGGTTTTGTGAGCATTTACCCGGATTGAATCCGGATTTTTTTAAAAGGTATCTTGAATTTGCTAAACCTCCACTTTTGGAAATAAACTCGCTGAACACGGCAGATTCTACAATCTTCGAATTCCAATTGCCGGAAGTGAACGATAAATTCGTTTTGCCATTGATACTGATCAACGATGAAGGACAAACCTATAAGACTTACGCAAGCAGCAAAACAGCGAGCATTCAGCTGCCGGGACATGGTTGGAAACCCGATCGCCGATGCTCTTACTACAGAAGCGAATAGCATCCCAAAAGATATTTTTGACAGATATTCAAGGTCGTGCCAATCATGATATGAGCATTTTTTGTACTTTTAAAGCCCTTTTACAAGATACCTATGCGATTTAACCCTTATTCCCTTTTTTCGATTCTATGTCTGGTTTGCATGGCAGGATTCAGTTCTGCGCAAATTGATGTAAACGTGGAAACGCCAGAAAACCTGATACAAAATATACTGGTGGGCCAGGGTGTCACGGTGTCAAACATTACCTCGGTTGGAAATCCGGCCCAATTTGGTCGTTTCGCTAACGGACAAACAACTAATCTGGGCATTGCTTCAGGTGTCGTAATGACAACCGGCGATGTGAATGAAAACGTTGCAGGTCCTAATGATCAAACCGGATTAACAAGTTCTATTTTGCCTGATCAGCAAAACGACCCTGATTTAACAACCATTCTTACTTCCTTCGGTGTAGGGGGTGTGAACAGAAACGTTTGCATTCTCGAATTCGATTTTATTCCAAACGGCGATTCACTTGCTTTTAACTTTGTATTTGGTTCGGAAGAATACGATGAATATGTTTGTTCGAATTTCTTCGACGCATTCGGTTTTTTCCTTAGCGGCCCCGGAATCAACGGACCTTACACTAACAATGCGGTTAATTTGGCTATCGTGCCCGGAACAAATCTTCCTATCGGAATCAATACCGTGAACAACGGTACAGTTGGACAATTTGGGACAGTTTGTCCAATTGGTGGCCTTGCAAATGCACAATATTATCAGGCAAATAACGAAAACAGCCTACAAATGGATGGTTTCACAAGACTTTTAACTGCGCAGGCCAATGTGCAATGTAACCAGACCTACCACATCAAACTGGTGATTGCCAACGGCACTGATACCGGCTTAGATTCATGGGTGTTTCTTCAAGCCGAGAGTTTCGCATCCAACATTCCCAGTTTCCAAATTGCAAATTTATTGCCCGACACTTCAGTGATTGAAGGATGCACCATTGGTGATTTAATACTCACCAGACAGGACGCTACGATGGAACTTTCTATTCCTGTTATTTATGGAGGAACCGCCATTTCAGGTGTTGATTATGAACCACTTCCCGACACTATCTTTTTCCCTGTTGGAGTTGATACAATAAGCTTAAGTCTTACACCCATTGTTGATGGAATTGATGAAGGTTTTGAAGACATTCTTATACAGGTAAGGTTGATTACTGAATGTGGAGATACCATCATACGAACCTCAACTGTTTACATTAGAGACGAATACGAGCTTACGATTACAACTCCACAGCCAGTGCTGCGATGTCCCGACGATAATTACTCAATCGCAGCGCTCGTCGAAGGAGGTTATCCTCCTTATCAATACCAGTGGGAGTATAATAATCTAACAACTCCATCCATTAATGTACCCATTGCTTCTACCGACACATTTAGAGTAACCATAACCGATAGCTTGGCTTGTTCTTTTGCTGTTTACGAAGAACAGGTAATTGTGCGCCTGGGTTATGATTCGCTTCAAACCGAGCCGGGACAGGAAACCATTTGTGCAGGAGATACCATCCAAATAAGCCCAAGCTTTTTCAGGGGACTTCAGCCTTACACTTTTCAGTGGGATGGCGTTACGACTACAGAAACTATTCCTGTTTTTCCTTCAGATACCACTTTGTTTGTTTATACAGTTACGGATAGCTGCGGAATTTCGGCTACCGACACGTTCACTGTGTTTGTTCCTGAATATGACCCATTAATTGTGACTGCCTTTGATACAACCATCTGTAAAAATAGCGGAGCCATTCTTGCTGCTCTCACCGAAGGTGGAAATGGTGAATACACCTGGCTTTGGTCGGGTCCGGGGACCATCACTGTTTTATCGGATTCAACAGCTTCAGTTGAACCACTAACTGTTACACAATATGTTATAACCGTAACGGATGGCTGCGAAACGGTCAGCACAGACACAATGACCGTAGAACTTCAGGATTGCCAACTTCAGGTTGGAAATGCATTTTCTCCCAACGGGGATGGATTTAACGATTTCTTCGAGATTGCTAATATTCAGTTCTATCCCAACAACACCGTTTTCGTTTACAACAGATGGGGTAAGAAAGTTCTTGAACAAACCGGTTATACCAATAATTGGGGAGCCGATAATGATGTGACCGCCGGAACCTACTTCTACGTAGTTGACCCGGGCGATGGCACTGATTTTCTTAAAGGTTATGTGACCATATTTAAGAATTAACAACACCTACAATACATTTACGGGCGCTCTTCATGCATTGAAAGCGCCCGTTCTTTTTTTCGTATGCAAAAGTTCTTACTCCTTATTTATTCAATGTTTATAGGCAATTCAATGATTTCTCAAGATGCACATTCGTTTGCAAAACCGGAGGAGTGTGTCATTTCTCATGCAAAATTTTACTTCAATATTGACTTTCCATCCAAAACGATTCATGGAAAAGCCTCTTACAAATTGGAAAAAGCTAAAGATGCCAAAGAACTTGCGCTAGACACTCGAAATCTTTCAATCAAAAATGTAACTGATCAGGATGGTAAAAAATTAAAATACAATCTGCATTCTGAAATTAAATACCTAGGTAAAGCATTAATTGTTCAATTAAAACCTGAAACCAAAGAAGTAACAGTGGTCTATCATACCACTGAAGGTTCTGATGCTTTACAATGGCTTAACGCTGAGCAAACGGCAGGAAAGAATTATCCCTTTTTATTCACGCAGGGACAGGCCATTTTAAGTCGAACGTGGATTCCCGTTCAGGATAGTCCGGGCATTCGTTTTACCTGGGAAGCAGATGTGCAAATCCAATCTGATTTACTGCCTCTTATGAGCGGTACCAATCCTACAATGGTAAACAACAACGGACTGTACCATTTCGAAATGAACAAGCCGGTTCCGGCTTACCTCATTGCCCTTACTGCGGGAAATCTCACGTTCAGGTCGCTTGGAAAAAAGACAGGTGTATATGCCGAGCCCGAAAGCATAGCTTCAGCAGCCTATGAATTCGCTGAAATACAAAACATGCTTCATGAGGCCGAGGCATTGAACGGGAAATACCTTTGGGATCGATACGATGTCATTGTTTTGCCTCCATCTTTCCCCTTCGGGGGGATGGAAAACCCCATGCTTACCTTTGCCACGCCTACCATTCTAGCTGGCGACAGGTCACTTACATCTCTAATTGCTCATGAATTAGCGCATAGCTGGTCAGGTAACCTGGTCACCAACAAAACCTGGGATGATTTCTGGCTCAACGAAGGATTTACAGTTTACTTCGAAAGGCGCATTATGGAATCGTTGTACGGTAAAGAGTATGCCGATATGCTGGCGGTGCTAGGTTATCAGGATTTACTGGAGACCATTGATGATCTTGGCGCAGATTCTGAAGACACCCGTTTAAAACTTAGCCTTAAGGACAGAGATGCAGATGACGGCATGACTGACATAGCCTACGAAAAAGGATGCCTTCTTCTTCTTCAAATCGAAGCTCTGAAGGGCCGGCAAGCCTTTGATGAATTTGTAAATACCTATTTTAAGCATTTTGCTTTCAAATCAATTACTACTGAACAGTTTACTGAATTCGCAAGCACCTCTCTCAGCCTTTCGGCTGAAGAAAAAGTAATGGTAGAAAGCTGGATTTATCAGCCCGGCTTGCCCCAACAGCACAGCAAACCTGAGTCGGATAGGCTAAATAGAGCGAATAAACAATCGCTGGATTTTTCTGAAAACAGAATTTCTGCCTCCCAAATTGACACTTCCGGTTGGAGCAGTCACGAATGGCTCACCTTTATCAGAAACCTCGATCAACAGATTAGTTCAGCAAAATGCTTCGAACTTGACCAACAATTCGGATTTACACAGTCAGGAAATTCTGAAATTAAATTTGCCTGGTTCATGAAAGCGATACCTGCTGATTACAGAGGATGCGACGAAGCTGTATTTGATTTTCTTTCCTCAGTAGGCCGAAGAAAATTTGTTTTACCCTTGTTTAAAATGCTGGCTAAAAATGAACGTTTGTCCGATTTGGCTCAAAAGCACTTTATCAAAGTGAGAAACTCGTATCACTCGGTAACCTCAAATAGTGTGAATGAAGTTTTCAATACCAAAAAATAAAATTCAGTTCAATTCTTTTCAGTTAGGTTTGTAAAAAAATTAAATCATGAGTATTCAATCAACAAAGTTTAAAGGCAAACTGGTGAATTTGCTTGATCCATTGCCTGAAGTAAATGAAAACGCATACGATTTTACGTTTGTAAAATCAGACCTGAGCGAGGGCAGTTTATACGATTTTGATGATAAAGTCAAAGTTGTAATCGGAGTTCCAAGTCTTGATACCGGAATTTGTCAGCGCGAAACGAGAACTTTCAATGAAAAGCTTGCAGGAATTGAAGGGGTGGTTGGAATAGTTATTTCCAAAGATTTACCATTTGCCATGAAGCGCTTTTGTGAAACAGAAGGCATCAACAACATCATTAGTGCATCTGATTACAGATATGGTGATTTTACCCGTGAATTCGGCACCGAAATGATTGATGGACCATTGAAAGGCTTAAGCGCCAGAACGGTTTTTATCATTGACAAGGAGAACAAGATCCGTTATGTAGAAGTAACAAACGATATCATTGAGGAACCTGATTATGATCGGGTTCTGGAGGCTGTTAAAGCAATCAATTAAGCATAAAAAAACCGAGAGCATCCTCTCGGTTTTTTTATTTAAGCATCTTGTTAAACAAGAGAAATATCAAATTGAACCAAATCAATGAATTGTTGAACCCGATCGTCAACCTCCTCCTGAGAAAGATTCTGGATTCGCTCAGTTCCAAATTTTTCAACGCTGAATGAGGCCATTGCTGAACCAAAGATTACGGCTCTTTTCAAGTTATCAAAGGAGATATCTCTGGTTTCTGCAAGGTATCCAACAAATCCACCTGCAAAACTATCGCCTGCACCAGTTGGATCAAAAACGTCTTCCAAAGGAAGCGCTGGTGCGAAGAACACTTGATCTCTGTTGAACAAAAGTGCTCCATGTTCTCCTTTTTTAATAATCAAATACCGCGGCCCCATGGCAAGTATTTTTTGCGATGCCTTTACCAGCGAATACTCCCCCGAAAGTTGGCGAGCTTCTTCATCATTGATGGTAAGAACGTCCACTTTTTTAAGTACTTCCTTTAAATCATCAAGCGCAATGTTCATCCAGAAATTCATTGTATCCAGAACGACCAACTTCGGCCTGTTTCTCAATCGCTCAATAACGGTGAGTTGCACAGATGGAGCAAGATTTCCCAACATCAAAAACTCACAATCCTGATAAGCTTCCGGAATAACAGGGTCAAAACCTTCGAGCACATTAAGTTGGGTATCCAAGGTATCGCGCGAATTCATATCGTTGTGGTAGCGGCCACTCCAGAAAAACGTTTTTTCGCCTGCTTTGATTTGTAAACCATCCGTATTAATCTGCCTTTTCTGCATCATGCCGATGGCATCGGCAGGAAAATCATCGCCAACCACAGATACCAGATTGATGTTTTTTGCAAAGTAAGATGCTGAAAGTGAAATAAATGTGGCAGCTCCTCCTACAATTTTGTCGGTTTTCCCAAAGGGTGTCTCAATGGCATCAAATGCAACCGTTCCAATTACCAGTAAACTCATATATAATTAAGATTTATTTTTAGGGTAGGCTAAAAGTGCCTGTTCAATTATTTCAACAGATTTTTTCAGGTCTTCTTTATTCAACACGTAGCCAATTCTTACTTCATCCATGCCTGCGCCAGGCGTGGCATAAAAACCTGTGGCAGGTGCCAGCATGACTGTAGCTCCCTGATAATCGTAACTTTCGAGTAGCCATCGGCAAAAATGATCCGAATCCTGAATAGGTAAACGTGCCATGGCATAAAAAGCGCCCGAGGGCTTTGGACAAAAAACGCCTGGAATCTTATTCAAACCATCCACAAGAACGTCTCGGCGCTCTACATATTCAGAAACTACTTTGCTGAAATAGGACTGTGGTGTAGAAAGTGCGGCCTCGCCGGCAATTTGTCCAAAAGTTGGGGGACTTAGTCTTGCCTGAGCAAACCTCAGCACGGTATCCATCAATTGGGCATTGCGAGAAACGAAAGCACCAATTCTTGCTCCACACATGGAATATCTCTTACTGACCGAATCCACCAGAATGACATTATTTTCAAGGCCTTCCAGCTGCATAGCAGAAAAGAATGTCCTGCCATCGTAGCAGAATTCGCGATAAACCTCGTCAGAAAACAAAAACAAATCATGCTTAAGAACCAAGGCTCTTAATTTTAGCAAATCATCTTCTTCATAAATCATTCCCGTTGGGTTTCCTGGGTTTGATATCAGGATGGCTTTGGTGCGCGGGGTGATCAGTTCCTCAAAAGTTTCAATGGCAGGTAGACTAAATCCGCTGTCAATAGACGTTTTTACCGGGATAACCTTCGCACCCGCAGCCATAGCAAAGCTGATGTAGTTTGCGTAAAATGGCTCAGGAATAATCATTTCATCGCCCGGGTTCAGGCAAGACATGATTCCCATTTGAAGCGCTTCAGACCCGCCGGTTGTAATTAAAATTTGATTTTGATTCACGGCTATGCCGTGAGATGAATAATATTCAGCAAGTTTTTTACGATAAGATTCATTGCCGGCACTGTGGCTATACTCAATCACTTTTGGTTCCGATTGCTTTATCGCATTTAATGCTTCCGAAGGCGTTTCTATATCAGGTTGACCGATGTTTAGATGATAAATCTTCACCCCTCTTTTCTTTGCAGCCTCTGCAAAAGGAACCAGTTTTCTGATTGGAGAGGCCGGCATCGCCAGGCCTTTGTCTGAAATCTTTGGCATACTAAAATAAAAAACCCCGACACTTGTGTGCCGGGGTGCAAATATGCGATATTTTTCTTTTTATTACTTCTCAACTGGAGCCATACCTGTCTTTTTCTCAGGCATTCCGGCATCAGCTGGTGGTGGTTCTACATTCCCTTTGATGTAAAGCATCTTAGTTCCTGTTTTATCTTTTGAAGCATTTTGTACAGTAAGTGTAACGTTCTTGTTGATTGCGCCTGAGCGCTTCGTGTCATAACTTACTTTAATAGAGCTTGTTTTTCCGGGAGCAATAGGCTCTTTCGGCCAATCAGGCACAGTGCAACCGCAGCTACCACGTGCATTGGAAATAATCACTGGTTCTTTGCCTGTGTTTTTGAACTTGAATTCGCATGTACCGTCAGCACCGTTTTTAATTGTGCCATAATCGTGCGTTTCCTTTTCAAATTCAATGGATGGTTCCCAATTCTGGTCTGTTGATGCCGGTTGGGCATGAAGGGCGATGAAGCCAAATGCCACAAAAGCCATCGATAAAATTGAACGTTTCATTTGTGTTTTTTAATTAATGATGAACAAAAGTAATTTTATTTCTTGAATGCTTTATCAATTTCACGGACAAAACAACCTATTACAATTATCAATAACCATTCCAAAACATTGAAAGAGGTTATTTGGTCATTTTGCCGTGCAAATATAAATTGATTCCATGCATATTTGAAAGCGAAAAAAGCCCCGGCACATCTCGTTCATGTCAAATCCCCTATTTTTGCAAACTTTACATAAAATAGCATGGAAATCCCGAAACAATACGACCCCGGTAAAACCGAAGATAAGTGGTATGCACAATGGTTAAGCAATCATCTTTTTAAGTCCGTCCCGAATGAGCGGGAGGCCTTTACCATTGTTATACCTCCTCCAAACGTTACGGGAGTGCTGCACATGGGACATATGCTGAACAATACGATTCAGGACGTGCTGATTCGCAGGGCCCGCATGAAAGGCAAAAATGCTTGCTGGGTTCCGGGTACAGATCATGCTTCCATTGCTACCGAAGCGAAAGTTGTTGCCAAACTCAAAGCAGATGGAATTGATAAAAACAGTTTGAGTCGCGATGAGTTTTTAGAACACGCCTGGGTTTGGAAAGAAAAGCATGGTGGAATTATTCTCGAACAGCTAAAAAAGCTGGGAGCCGCATGCGATTGGGACAGAACCAAATTTACAATGGATCCGGATTTGAGTCAGGCTGTTACCGACACATTCATACGATTGTACAACGAAGGACTGATTTACAGAGGGGTAAGAATGGTGAATTGGGATCCTTCCGCCAAAACTGCGGTGTCTGACGAAGAGGTGATTTATAAGGAGAATCCGGGAAAACTTTATCATGTAAATTACCAAATTGAAAACGAAAGCGCTTTTGTAACAATTGCAACGACCAGACCTGAAACAATTTTAGGCGACACCGCCATTTGTGTACACCCTGCTGATGAACGTTATGCTCATTTAATTGGAAAAAAGGCTTTGGTTCCTCTTATTGGCAGGTCTATTCCAATTATCGCTGATGAATATGTGGATATGGCATTCGGCTCAGGCGCCCTGAAAGTAACTCCGGCTCATGATATAAATGATTATCAATTAGGAATAAAACACAAACTTCAGGTAATTGATGTGATTGCCGAAGATGGCAGAATGAGCCCGGAAGCCCAGCTTTTTATCGGTGAAGATCGGTTCAAAGCCCGAAAACTCATTGTTAAAGCACTTGAAGAAGCCGGCGTGCTAAAACAAACCGAGGACATCATTAACAAGGTTGGACATTCTGAAAGAACCGATTCTGTTATTGAGCCGCGCCTTTCGCAACAATGGTTTGTAGACATGAAAAGCCTCGCCGGACCGGCACTTGAAGTTGTAAACAGTGGTGAAGTACAACTTCATCCGGCCAAATTCATCAATACATATAAGTATTGGATGGAGAATGTAAAGGATTGGTGTATTTCCAGACAGCTTTGGTGGGGGCACCGCATTCCTGCGTGGTATGCTGCCAATGGTGATTTTGTTGTGGCCTCATCGGCCGATGAGGCCTTGAAACTGTTTGAACAAAAAGGAATGCTTGTTCAAGCCTCTGAATTAAGACAAGACGAAGATGTTTTGGATACCTGGTTTTCGAGCTGGCTTTGGCCAATCACGGTTTTCGATGCGGACGCCATTCGTAAATCTCCTGAGGAATGGAATCAGGATCTTAAATACTATTATCCGACCAATGACCTGGTGACTGCCCCTGAAATTCTATTTTTTTGGGTTGCTCGCATGATTATGGCCGGGCTGCGTTTCGGCAACAAAATCCCTTTTAAGAACGTGTACTTAACAGGAATTGTTAGAGACAAGCAAGGACGAAAAATGTCAAAATCGCTCGGGAATTCACCTGACCCACTTCAATTAATTACGCATTTTGGAGCCGATGGCGTTCGTTTGGGCATGCTGCTCACTTCGCCGGCCGGCAACGACTTACCTTTTGATGAAAGCCTTTGCGAACAAGGACGTAATTTCAATAACAAATTATGGAACGCCTTCAGGCTCATTTACTCCTGGGAAACGGCAGAAATCCCTGAAGAAAAAGCTTCCGAAGAGGCATCTCGGTGGTTTGCAGAAAAAATTGCTGAAGAAAAAGGACGAATTGATGATTTGTTCGAGAAATATAGAATTTCAGAGGCCCTCATGGCGCTCTATAAATTGGTGTGGGACGATTACTGTGCATGGTACCTTGAAAGCATAAAGCCTGCATTTGGTCAGCCGGTGCCGGCTCAAACAAAGCAAACGGCCACTGCTTTTCTTAAAGATTTGCTAAAAATGCTGCACCCATTTGTTCCTTTTGTAACCGAAGAAATTTGGTCACTCATCAAAAATGATGATGAACAAAAGTTCCTGCTCAATGAGAAAGAACCGGAATTCAAACAGGGTAACACCACTATTCTCCAACAATTTGAAATTGTGAGGGAATTGGTTACTGCAATACGTAATTTCAGAAGTGAAAAAGGGATTTCTCCGAAGGAAAGCATTCAGCTTTATTGTCGCAGCAGAATGAACGATGCTCCACTGGCTTTTAGCAATTGTTTGATGAAACTGGGCAACCTGAGTTCGCTTGATTATTCATCTCAAGACCATGGCAATGGATTTACTATAATGGTTCGAACCGATGAATTTTTTATTCCTGCAGGTGATTCAATTGACCTTGAAGCAGAAAAAGAAAAATTGGAAAAAGAACTTGAGTATCTAAAAGGTTTCCTTGCATCGGTGAATAAAAAATTGAGTAACGAAAAGTTTGTAGCCAACGCAAAGCCGGAAGTTGTAGAAACAGAAAAAAGAAAGGAATCAGATGCCCTTCAGAAAATAAAACTTCTTGAAAACCAGTTGCAGACATTTGTACAATAATTTTTTTCACTACCTTGAGGTGGGAAAAATCTATTATATGCGTAAATTATTGCTTCTGTTGTTTCTTTTTTTGTCAGGTATTGGTTTTGCTCAAATTAGCCTTGATCAAAGTGATTATTTCAGATTTGGGAACAAATACTATCGTGGTTACACAACGGCAGGTCTTGACAGTATTGATTTAAATTCAATGAGTGGCCCGGACCAGTTTTGGGATTTTTCCTGGCTTGCGAGTGACATCATTGATTCTCTGCAAATTGTGAAAGCTGATTTAACGCCCTATTTCAGTGAATTTCCTTCAGCTGAATTTGCAATTTCTACACAGGCAAATAACTATTTTTATGAGGAGTTAAATCCCGATGGTATTCGAATTTTGGGAAGAGTGGTTTACGATGGTGTTGAGGATTTCAATACGATTTATCAGTTTAATACCATCGGTAATTCTTTTCAATTTCCAATGGAATTTGGAACCAGTTACACATTTTCTTACGGATATCGTGTACAATATCCGGCTGTTTTTCCCGGTTCAGATTCAATTAGAAACTACAACAGCAGTTTTTTTGAGATTGAAGCTGACTCATGGGGGACCTTGGTGTTGCCCATGGGGCAATTTGAAGCACTCCGCATGAAACAAACTGCTTATAGAATTGATACAACGCAAATTTATGATGCACCCGGAGGTTGGTTTAGTCCCACCGTTTCCAGAGATACGATTCAAACATGGTTATTTTACACCAATGACATTGGTTACAGACTTTTGGCCTTCAGTCAAAGAAACAATGGCTCAAGCAAAGCTGTAAATTGGTTGCGTGATTACATTTTAGGCCTTGAGCCGGTGATTGAATCAGAAAAAACCAAATTGTTTCCGCAACCTGCAGATAGATACGTAAATGTTTCCTATTCTGAGGTAGGGGAATTGAAAATTGTTGATTTACAGGGGAAAATAAAGAAACGGTGTATGATCACAAAAAACGATCACCAAATTGAGGTTTCCGATTTATCACCCGGAATTTATTTCATGCTTTTCGAAAATAAGCTCGGTAAGAACTATGCGCCTGTGAAGTTGTTTATTGCGAGATGAAATTACAACATGCTTAAATTAGGCTTTTCTACCTGTCCGAACGACACGTTTATTTTTGATGCTCTTGTACATTCTAAAATTTCCAGCGCGCCTGAATTGGAAGTAGTTTTAGCTGATGTAAGTGAATTAAATGATTTATCGCTAAAAGCCGCTTTGGATGTAACAAAAATATCTTTCGGAGCAATCGC
>Ga0169931_10004687_pt1 | contig 21172 bp, 23 predicted proteins | sample Kivu_15m_20L_FD_129675 | JGI IMG/M metagenome (GOLD analysis project Ga0169931, IMG submission 129675) | Freshwater microbial communities from Lake Kivu, Western Province, Rwanda to study Microbial Dark Matter (Phase II) - Kivu_15m_20L... | ecosystem: Environmental > Aquatic > Freshwater > Lake... | reverse complement strand
TGACTAAAGCTACTGCTTTCCTATAGAGACATTTATCAAGTACCGTCCTGTTTTGAACCAATCCAGCTTATTTGCGCTATTAACTGCCTTATACTCCTAGTTTTCCTTAAACTTTGGCATAGGATGGACCTTTTATGCTCATGTTATTGATATCATAACCATGTCTAGGGGTCTACAATACTTTATCACACAGTTCAAGTATCTTTCGATAGTCTTATTTCTTCATGTAGCACAAAATTGAGTTCATTAAGGAAGATACCTTCTAATTGTATGCCTATTGATTGATCTATCCTGATCCATAAAAAGATACGATGCTTTAAAATACTTTTAGAGCTATTTAGATGTTACCCCGTTTGAGCTGTTATACGCCTATCGCTTTTTTTCTTCTACTCTCCTAAACTTTTTATTCAAGCTACATGTTGAAACAATTTTTGCCCTACTTGAAGTTGTAAACCCTTATTTGCATGTACACTCTAGATGGAGCTGTCTATCCTGTAAGTTATAGATGAGTCTTATGATCGATACCCCACTTGAACATGCTAGTATCCCTGCACTATATCTAAGCTACTTCTGCTGGTTTCATTCTCTTTATAGCTTGCTTGAGCATATCAGAAACACTGTAGTCATCAAGATAGTTTCTCCTGCAGCCTAGCTACTACAATTTGCCGAAATCTTACCACCAGTCACTGTTGAAGCATGCATCTTAGAGCAGAACCTATTTTGTTGAGGAAAGGAATTTGAGGGCGTAGTAAATTAAGGATGAAGACTAAGGCTTGGCTGTAGAAACACCTCTGATTAGTGTCTTTTTGAGCAAACGACCGTCCAAAAATACATCATCAATGCTGTGAAAAGAGAATACTTATAGAGTTGCCTGCCATTTTTTGGGCTAGACATCGGTGTCGGTCTATTGCTACTATTGACCGTTGGCATCATGAGGGACATAGCGAATGTATCTGTCTCCTTAGCATTCAACTAGCACCTAGTCCTTGAGCTAAAGCGCTATCTTTTCTTTTTATTTTGAAGACTCGAGCAGTTTCCAGGTCAATCGAGGCATTTCCTAGAGTAAGCCATCCTCTATCTTGACAGGCTGCTCGTATCGAGCATGGAAAGCCTATCTTTCTCCTTCTCTGAGCGTGAACTAAAAGCATACTTAATCATGTTTGTGTATGCGACTGTGTCCCTCTCCTCTCCTCACGACTTGTTTCATGTATTTTCCATCACAATCCATGTCGATCACTGTGATCCACTACTATACTCCGATCACATACACCTATACTTTGTTCCTCACTTTTATCCCACTCTTGCTACTTGTCTGCAAATGTTACAGCTCAAAAACAGCCGTCTCCCCCTTCTTCATGCTAGTCACCAATCTCTAGGTCTCCAAGTACTCCTTACCCACGTTGTAGCGTCTTTACTCGGCGTCCATCAAATAAAAACTGCTGAAATATTCGGGATGTTCCCACGCCTCATCCTTCTTCAACGGTCTGGCCTTAACTTCTCCCTGAGGCACTTTTTTACACTTCAATCTGATCAAATCAAAAGGCGCAGGTTTGTCTAGATGGTGGCCAAGTCGTACGATGGTCTTGAACACATGCAACAGTTTTTACTTGTAGAGAAGCTTACGCTACTGAATGAGATCTTTGGGCGGTTCGTTATCAGAAAGAAAGTCTTTTTAGTTGACGGAATTCAAATCTGAGTCGTAGAAATGGTCTGGAATCAACTATTAGTTGATTGTCTACTAGCCGCGAGACTATGACTTGACCTAGTTCTCAACGAGCTATTGAGAGGAGTTCTAGCTTTGCTGCTTTGGCTGGTGAATGTTGATGGCCGTTTCAGAGTACTACTAGTGGCTGTGTTGCTACATATATCTATTTAGCATAATCACTGCAGACAATCTAATCACTGCTGACATTAGTGTAAATAATAGTTAAAAAATAATTAAACAGATTATATATATGATGTTTATGGGAATTTTTTGATGTATGTTGATAATCGTATCACACTGTTTTTCATCTTCTTTCTTCGTTGTTGGATCTTAGTATCCTCAAATACTCTTGCGCTTTGTCTTTTTGGCTTACCTCAACTGGTTTGTCTACCTTTATAGGTTTGAAGGAGCCAGGATAATTAATATCCGTTTTTGGAACCGCATTAAATACCTCCTTTTTGATTTCTTCCTCCGCCTCTGGTTTTTCTTCTTTCTCATAGATTTCCTGCTCCTCCTCTTTCTTTTCGTAAGGCTAAGGCTACATCTTTTAGACACAATCTTGAATATCATTTATTGTAAGATTTCAAACTAGAATCGTATTTATATAAAAATAAACGTCCCCTCCCCATATTGTTTACGGTAATTTTTTGATGTATATTGATAATCGTATCACTTGTTGACCACAGACTGTAGCTGTTAGCCGTGTCCTTCTCTCCACATACCCTCCAGAACGTTGCCGTTTGTCAAGAAAACCTTACCTCTTCCGTGGAACTGACTTTTCACGAAATCACCCTAGTACCTACGTCCATCTCTCCATTCGAATACACCTGGACCATTGACCACATCATCTTTAAAAGTACCAGTAATCTTGCCCTTTTAGTTCTCATAAGAGCCATATCCTTCCTTCTGACCATACTTGAACTCACCCCGATAACTGATTCCCTTCGAATGACAAGTGTACTCCCCATATCCATGCATAAGTCCATTGTAGAACTATCCGGTGTAAGTCTCAGGATTATTTCCTCCTGAGTTGTAAGTAGATCTCCTCAAATTTTTGTCTTTTTCTTTCTGTTGGACTGATCTACTCTCATCGAAGCAGTGCTTGACTCCGTTCTTGAAGTATCCTTTGTAGTAGCTGTTGCCGTCTCCGTATTTCTACTCTCCTTCTCCGTCTGGTTTACCGTTAACCCAACTGCCTTTGTAAATGTACTATCCTTCTCCTCGTTTCTGTCTTAGTGTGCCTTGGCCTTGGATGATTGAGTTTTTGACTTGTCCCTGATAGCAAGCTCCATTCGGCATGATGATCAGTCCATTCTAATCGTTAGCCTATGCCCTATTGAAACTGCCCTCATAATAAGTCCCATCTCTGTAAATGACAATCGCTCTTCCATGAGGCAGTCCCTCCTACCAGTCACCTTCATAGTATGCGTCGATGTGACGGATGTGGTAGCATGGCCATTTTTCGTTATTACGTGCATATTGGTTGTCTTGATTAAGGTTGTGGTACACTTGTTTGTGAGAGTTTATTAGACTTTGGGGTGCAGTGCGGGTCGTCGCTCACATCTTGAGGCGTAGTTTTTAGGAGGTTATTTGCGGGTCTTGCTCATCAATCAAATATTAAATCAATCAAGCTTAGTATCATAACTCAATATAAAAAATCAATTTGCCAGCAATTTCGAGTCCAGACTGGCCAGACACACTCCAAAGCCTTCAAACAAAGTCAGAGGATAGCTGACCTAGCACAAGAAAACATCATCGCTTACCTTCACAAACAGCAAACAATTCCTTTTTGCAGACTAAAGAATAAAGTTTTTGGCACAGGCTCTGCCCTTCCTTTCGAAATCGAGCACGTATTTTCCTTTCTTTAGAGTTGGTTGGGCTGTTGACATTGTAATCAGCTTTGATTTTTAATTGCTTAGCAGGATAGAAGTGAGATCTCTGCCGTTTGATTTTGTTTTTGGGTTGATTTTGCTGCACTGGAAAGTTCTAGGTCCTTTGTATCCTCCCACATTCATATCATAGTTTAACGACAGTCTCAACTGCTAAAATTCTTGAGTCTGAGTGTACAACTTGAACTAAGTTCCTACAAAATTGCCCTCCAATCTGCCCATATACTCTTCATTCCGTTTATGTATCTGCGCAGGATGGGTGGAAACCAAAAAATTGCTATAATACTTCATAGTTTCCTTCTTGGCAGCTAGTAAAAATTGTTGTTCTTTACCCAGCATCAGCATATACTTGCTGGCCATCCCCATAAAATTTCTATGGATTTTGATGTAACAAGTCAGTTTATAGTTCTAAGGCACAATCTGATGCACCAATACTTGAGTATTAGCACGGACTAAAACTGATCGATCTTTCAGGATTCTTTGCTATGGGACTATTCTTCGTTAATTGGGTTCTAATTCACACAACTGATCCAATTATTCTTACTACCATTATTACTCCTACTACTCATACTCTTCTACTTCCCGCTTGAGTAGTCCTCGTTTACTATCTTCCCATCCGTAGCCACCATCTTCTTCATAAAAAATGATCTAGTTTTGATTTTATTATTTTTTTTACAGTTCCTAAGGAGAAGAAGAAAGAGAACGAACTTGAACTATTTTCGATTACACTGCCTAGGATACGGTGGTTTATCGTTCGGCCTTGGTGGAGGCGGGATGCTAGGGTTAATCATTGTTAACTGAGCTCAATTAAGAGTTAATGTCGTAGACCAGTACGTTGTCCATATTATGATTTATAGAAACAATATATATCATCAGGCATCGCGTAACGTCAATACTATCACACACCCATCTACTCATCTATGAATACTCATAACGAATAGATCTATTTTTAGATGGAATCTGAATCTTCTTACATTTCTAATGTTGCTTTCTTTTTGTAGAATCGTTTGATGGGTTATTTGATCATCTACATATCTGATTGAGATATGACTCCACTTCGTTATATTAGTTACACTTATGATCCTTCGAAATTCATAGGAGTTTAAACAAAGAAACATCGCTATTATTGCAGTTGATTCAGTCGATACGAAGCTAGTTTCTAAAGTGAGTAAAGAATAATGATTAGTCTTAGTGTTAGCGCGTACAGAATTAAATAGATGGTTAAAATTATTATGTTTAAGGTTGATAGACCTGAAAATGCTGATTTTAATGCAAGTGTTGACATGATTACGGTCATTAGTTTAGAGTATATTGTGTATTTTGTAATTTCAAAACATAGTAACGTAAATTTTTAATTTAATCGGTGCGGATCTCTTATTGCAAACAAAACAGTGTACATAAAGGTCAAAACTGTCCACAAAAAGTGAGGAAAAATCTAAATCATATCTTTATATGCAGGTTAGGTTAGGTAGTGTTGTACAAGCATAGCGACAAGATGCGCAAGCTTAGTCTTTAGAGTGTTACATAGTATACCACAAAATGGATATGGTATGTTTTGGCAGTGCGTTTATAGCGTAGTACTCTTCGTGAGTAGCTCCTTAGCAGTTATTACGGGTCGATTGGAACTTCGTACTAACCTTGTTCCTAAATTTGTTGTGTGTTCATCTGATTCAATTATGAAAATAATCTCTAAGGGCCTTAGCTTGTTTTTTATGATTTCTTATCTTCTTTAATCTTCATGTTAATCTTAATTAATTCTATATTTAAATAAGCCCTTTATACTTGATAAGCTATACAGCTTTACTTAGTTATACTTACTCATAATTTAATTCCTACAAGATACGTCATGAATCTCGCATAATTTGCCTAAAAATACGTCCCTGTGCTTTAAAAATACATCTTCGCCGAGGACCCTCAAGCCTTTCTGGCTACTCAGTTGACCTCAAAAACTTAAGAATTGTTCTTTGAGTTCATGCTACAGCCTTCGACTGATTCGTAGAAAAAACTAATGGAGTCTATCGGAGTCACTTGGAATATCAGAGATCAGCTGGTGCTTAGCAAAGTGCATAGAGAGTTTAGAACAGCCGTGACTAAAGAAGAACAGACGCGTGCATTAGAAGGTCTTAAAAAAATAAGACCAGGGTATTTTGATTATCCCAAACCAGCATAGGCTGCATCAAGTGTAGCTTATGTCCAAGAAAATAAACCAGTTGAGTTGGCATAATAGACACTGCAGACTTAATCTACAGTGTAATAAGTGGTAAAGAGAGTGCTCCAAGAAGACCCGAATAACTTTTTCAAACTCTCAGCATATGGTTTAAAACATCTTTCTTTGGAGTATGTTCGTGGACTACAGGAGCAACACTTTGGTTTTCTTATGGACAAAAAAGATGTTTTGTTGTCGCTACCTCCTGAAGAAACAGCTGAGTTTCTAGCCTTTTTGATCCGAAAAAGTGTCCAACAGAAAGGTACCTCGATCGATGAAGAAAGTCCTTCTGAGTTATTCTAAATGCTCACTCAACAGCAACTGATAGCCCTAAAATCTAAGCTTCCTTAGATTTTTAACAATCAGGCTTATTACTAACAACTTTTCAGGGAAAACTATGAACCAGAACTACAAAAATACAAATCTATTAGCGAACTGACTCCTGATCAGATTATAAGTAAGAAATAACTGTGCCTAAAATACATAACATAGTTATAAAAAAATCGTATTCACAACTCTTATTTCATTGAAAAACTAACCTAATAGATACTACTTTTAGACTAGGCCTTCCACAACATCGATCTGACTTTCTTCCTCAACTACCTCTAAAACATAAAAAACATCGAATACAGATACTTCAGAGAATAATTCTAGCAAAGAATAAAACTGAAATACGGCAAAAACAAGTACCATAAAAAAACTTAAAGACCTCTGACTTATCTAGACAGCTCCAAATTCGATCAAAGAACCATAGTTGCTAGATCTATTGCTAGTCTTTTTCATAAAGATTAGCCTGGACTTTTCCAGAAATTGTAGATCTATGTGAGTGAGAAACATTTGAGAAAATAATAGGCTTTGGTGTTGCTAAGTCGAGGACTTCAGAGTAAAATAGTTGATCTTAACAACATCATACCTCTGAGATAGCTGACTGAGCTTAAATAAAAGAAATAGATTACGTTTACCCCTAGAAACAAGAAGACATACAGAGCAGGATAGGAAGTCAATTTGTATCTAAAAGTTAAAAATGTGGATCAAATTACAGCTAAAATATATGAAATTGATCTGTAGAAGGAACTTGTTTACAGTGATCATATTCGATAGGATATAAATTTGAGGTATTTGGTGCCAGCTCAGCAAAAAATATTCCAAATCAAGTCACAAGATTCATTTTAAGAAGTATAGGAAGTGATCAAGCTAGACTAGCTTAAGGATAGACTTGGCATGTTTATAGTTGAGCTCTAGGCGCAAGAAATAAGTAGCAGATTCGTGTTGAAAAAAGGAGCAATTTTGTGTGAAAATAGAACAACATAAACTGGTCATTAGCTTAATTTTTATGACTAGGATGGCAAACAGATAGAAAGATTGCATTTATGGAGAGATGGCAAGAGGGTAGAAGTCAATAAAAACTACTAGATTCCTTACGACAAAAGACACAATTAAAACATTATAGCAGTTTACGGAGGATTCGCCACTACTATTCCAGTTTAAATATTGTCTTAGTAGTACGGATTCGATGTTGATTACATCTACCATGGCTAGAGTTTCATCAAGGGCACTAAAGCCAAAATAATACTGCATCCCAGACTAAAACTGCACAAAACAAAACAAGTTTCTCTAAAACAACTGAGAAAAGTATAGATAAAGATCGACACCATAAACAACCAGAACATTTCTGCAACTACTTTACTCTAGAATGTTATTTTTAAAGATTAAGAAGACTATGTACTTGAAATTCCTATCAAATCTTACCTGAAAACCATTTCGATTCAGATAAAAGGATAGGTTGAGCTGATTAACAGAATTGTTTTCAATGTTGTAAGTCAAAAAAATATATCTATTGATCTGTAGGAAGGAAATGATAATTTTGTTGATATTTATTTGCAGAAAAATACAAATGGATATACGCTTAAAGTTGCAGGGAAAAATGGTGAACCTATTATCAATACTGATGCTGTGCTGTAGTATGAGCAATTCGGAGCTAATATGTCTTTGGGCAAGCAGCTGAGGACCAACTCAAAAGGTGAGATCGGACTTGGAGAAATGAAACAGGTCAAGAAAATAACAGCTAAAGTTACTAGTCAAGAGTACACTTCGAGCAGAACTTGGAAGATCAGAGACTTGTCAGAGCAGACATGCTTCGGCGGAGACATATCTTCTCAGTCATCTACCACTATTTTACAATAAGGCAGCAATTTTTCAGTTCCTTTGCCTTACTAAGTATAAAATCTGAACAAAGATGTGATATTTTTGCATGTAGATCAGGAAAGAGGAGTGACAACCAACTAGCTAACAAACGCCAGAATAGAAGGTGGCAGATTTGTTGTAAATAATTTGAAAAAAGGAAAATACAGATTGATATTTTTAAGACTAGATAGAAGAATAGATTTGGTCGTTGTGAGGGGTAAGAAATGGATAGATGGACAGATAATCGACTAAACTGTAAATTGCTATAAACTGAGACAGGCTAATCAATGGCTGGCGCTTGGCTAAATAAAAGCCTAGTCTAAGTAAAAACACGTATAGCTATCAATCGACATCATATCATAAGGAGAAGACCTTCCCAAGGATCTAAGAGTGCATGTATTTGCCAAAAACTATGTCGATTCACATAACTAAGACATGTTTACTGCAAAATCTTTATCTGACGGTGGCAAAGCAAGTCAGAAACTCAAGATAGGTGAAAGTAACTACTACAACAACAAAAGATTGTCATAATAGACTGCATATGTGCTAAATCGAAGGAATCAGTAAATGATAGCTGGAAATAACTTGGAGAAACCACATATGTTTTTGAAGAGGATAGAGGTGGGAAGTACTACTACTAGAGATGAGGTGCTTTTAGGGGAATCGAATTATGATAGTTTCGCAAATGTCAACTATTCTAGAGGAATGCCTATGATGAAATAGATGGCTTTTGGTGCTGCTCCAAGTCAATATGCTGCTTATAGCTCTTACTACAATAGAGGAGTAGCTCAAGTGGCTCTAAATCGCACCTTAAACTCACACAACAATTTCCTTTTACAGACCGGTCATCTAAAGCAAAATCTTAGAAAAATCACTAGTATTCAAATTCCCTTGGGCTATTCTTCAATAGTCGTCGTGCTTTTTTCTAAGGGCATCTCTCTTAAACGATAGTATGCGATCCCCAGTTCTCCTTCTAAAACTATCGACCTGTCGCATCCTTTGATTCAAGATCAGAACAAGTAGTCAGGTTGGACCATGAATAGAGACATCTCTAGCCTTCATGTTGGTTAGAGTAGATAGGTAGGTCGCAATAGTGCATGGAGCGCAGTAGGAGTGTCTGAGGTCATACAATATGCCAAGACGAAGAATGTGGTATTACCTGAGTGGCTGACAGGATGGCGAGGATACTCTTAGCCCAAGAAAAGAGAAGTTTATGACAAAGATTGCTGCCACTAGCTCAATTTCTTCCTCTATAGAAACGATAAACAGTTTTTTGAAAGCGTTGTAAGGCCATTTATAGCTAATAAGCTCACTAAGACATTTTTAGACTACTACTTGCTCGATGATAAAAAAGCTATAATAGAGTACTCTAGGGTCTACAATATGCACAAACTTAATGGCTTTGAAAAAGCTTTACTACCTTAGAAACTAAGATAGTACGGTTTATAGAAAGAAGCTGTTAATATTGCTCAATCTCTAGTCTTGCCGTTGAAGAACTTAAAGACGCCTGCATAGGAGTTTAAGACATTTTTTGAGACTGTGCTCAATTCTAAAAAATAAGCAGAGAGACCTACGTATACTGGTGGAGCAACGTACACAACGAGCGGATCAGTCTTTGGAGGGTTTTCTGCAGCAGGATTACCTCCTCCTCCACCTCCACCTGGAATCGCTTTAGCTCCTCAATTCGATATGCCCTATGCAGCTCTATAATAATGCGATATGATGGCTTAATAAAATGAATAAGGGTTTGTAACATAGTACAATCTTGCCAAACAATAAATGCAGGCATAATGTTATAAGTGTGATGAAGATGACGGCATGTAAATGAGAAGGAACAGTGGGTAGATATAAGCTGCAAAAAACAAATACAAAGCTGGATTTAAATAGACATAAAAGACCAAATAGTACACTTAAACAACATATTCTACCATTAATGACCCTTAATTAATACCAAGTCTGATTTCTGTTTCTCCATTCTGGTCAGAACTAGCCAACCACAACTCTCAGGCCTCCTCAAAACCTTTCCTTTCATGGCAATTCGCTAAGCTGTTCTCAGCTTTATAGTTCACATTAGCCATTTCTTTGCTGCCTCAAGATAGTCAGCCAGAATACGATATTGAAGCAACTGTTCAGGGCTACAAAATAACTGCGAAATCTCCCTTCTTAATCTTTGTTAAAGAAGTAGCTTCACTAGGCTTTAACTAAGAAAAGAGTGTAGTGATTAATCAGAGATTATTTGATCACAAAAACAGATACATATTCTAAGACGATGGCAGCCAGCGTGATAGATAAGTCAGCACTTTCATCGTCCAGAAACCATATACACTTCAGACCATCGTCTCCAACATCTCAGGGTTTGCTCTATAGACCCAGCTTCTTGTGGATATCCCTCAGGGTGCGATTCCTCTTCGAACTCATGAAGAAACTTAGATTAAAAATATGGTCATTCCAGCATATAACACTATGGAATTCCAAAGATCTTTCTATTTCCCAGCACCAGGCACTTATCACTTATACCCTGCTAATGCTACTAAGGGAAAAATCATTGTCGCAAAAGCACCACAAAATGCTCCATTGTTAGTGTTGGTCTCTTAGCCTGTTAGTACGCTAGAAACTCTAGATAATATTCTCAGATCGGGAACTTAGGACAATATTTTGTAATATTTGAGAACTCGTAATATTTTTGATCCGAATGTGTTTGATTTGGGCTTAGTTTTATGGAAACTCAAAGACAGAAGCTTTTATTAAAAAGTTTTAAGCATATTTAGAGAGAGAAATTACTTTGATGACGCATTGTGGAGTTTCGGTATATACCACAACGACTTCCAAACCGTAAAGTAGCTACTGACTCGATAGAACACACTTTAAGGCATGCCTAAAAATTAACTACCAATATTTGAATATTTCCCCTATTATTCAAGCAGATACCATCAGTTCGTCAAATAGAACAAATCTACAATCAGAGTTAAATAATTTAAAGAAACTTATGCTCAATTTTTATTTGCTGGAGTTTTCGAGAAATAAAACAATACTGATAGATTCAAAATGGCTTTAGTTTATTATTTATTGCTACAAGATAGAATAGCTGAGGCTAAAATAGTTTATAAAGGACTCGTCGGAGAACAATTTTCACTTCAGAAGGACTATGTTGACTGCTATTTAGATTTGTTCTAAGGAGCTGCTAATGATTATGCTACAGCTAGAAATATTTCAGAAAAATACAAAGAATATCCAGTATTGGCATGGAGAAAATTGTTCAAATAGGCAAACTAGGCACTCAACAAGTCAGATTAGATTGAGGGAAGCTAGGGTAGTACTAAGGCATAGTAGACTACTTTTAGCACCACTGTCATCAACAGCGGTAACGAACTAAGAATAAGTCGACCAGGCAAGACCAGAGTCGTTGTTAATGCTTATCAAATAGACATAGAGCTTTACTTCTCAGAAGCTCCTTTCGATTAAGTCAACGCATTTTCAGCTCTGAATCCTTCAAAAACTATAGTTTTATAGGGAAATGATTTTAAGACATAAAAAGTGGAGAGAAGCCAGTTTGAAAGACTCAAAGATTTCTTTATAGATGTCTATGAGTAGAAGCCAAACACTACCCCTAAGAAAATAACAAGTTTCTTATGGACTAATCCTGACGTGAAGGTCAAGATAAGCTAAAGATAAGGTATTTTTATATGTATATAGGCACTTTGAAAGTATTCTACAAAGGAAGACGAAGCTCAACCAGCTACTGTAAGGTCTATACTAAGGGATCAAAGGGACAGCGATTCTACAGAGATGGATATACCGATGTGGCTTCTACTTTCAGATATGCCTTGGATGTTGCAGATATTAGTGAATTTTCGATTTTGGTGCTTACGGATCATGGGGGAAGTATCAGTAGAGTTAGACCACCTTCAGTTTATTCGTGATGATAAATGATCATACAAATTGCATTCATACAGATTGATATAAAAAGTATTTATCTAAAAAATGCTTTGTTTTTGAAGAAAATCATGCTTCTTGTAGTGATAATTAATGATATTTGTGCCTTATGAGTGATGATTAAGTTTAATGATACATACAATCATCCTATTTAATTGACTGCTCTAACCAGCGTAACATTTTCTCCTCTTATTAACAATTTTCCAAGAGGTCTTGAGGTCTTAGTTTTTGTCTTGATTTCGTAAGTTTCGTCAAGAACGATGTTCATGAATTCGTCGAAGCCTAGGATTTTGCCCTAGAGACGGATTTAGTCGTTATCGTAGAGCCAGATTTAGACTCGGGACTTGCTTTGAAGGAATTTGAAGATTACTGCGAGGGGGTTGATGCTTTTGGGTTGACCTTTCTTTGACATTTATAAGAGCTGGTTAATTATAAATCAAAAGATGACCTTTTAATGTTATTTATTGCAAAAATATGACTAAAACATCAAGCTTATACGATCTAATTTAGTATTTATTGCTATTATTATTATTTTTTAAATTATGATGTATTTTATTAGTAGATATTAATTCTATGATCATGAACTAAGACAAAAATCTACATTGCTTAAATATTACTATAATATAAACTTTTTACATGTTTAGTGTTTTTGCTGACTATGTATTCCATGAATTATTTTTCATTAACTGTAGAGCTGAATATTGATAGATGATCACCCTCCTATAGCTGTCTGTCAATATCTTCTTTTATCTTTTTTGACATAATAATACTTTATTAATTCCAATATAAGATTAAATAATCGGTATCAATCTTTATCAAAAACTGAACTATACATACAATTCTACGTCTATTAATCACAAAAACCTGCCTATTTTCTTAACCCTACTTCTAGTCTGCCTCTCCTTCGACATTTTCTCCAAACACTTGAAACAACTCCAATCTCCCTCAGGAATATCCTTCATTTTCAAACAGTGCGGATGGTACACTCTTGGACAAGTATCACAGCATATCATATCTCCATATTACCCGCAGATCCCGCAAAAATCATCATTAGAAGACGATGATGACTCTTACTATTCGACTTGTTCCTACTCGAACTATTATTCGGATTACTATATTAATAGATTGTTACGATGTTCATCTTTTTGTGGTGGCGTTTTCTTAGGTTAGGTCGACGTTGTCTCTAGTCTTACTAGCTATAATCGAGTTGTTCCTAGCTCGAAGGAGACGCGATTCTATAGTTCTTTTATAGTCCTTCGTCTCTTCTGGGTGCTCTTGCTCTTTATCTTTTTTCTTGCAAATTCCTTTATTTTTACTCTCTAGCCTGTTGCTCGTAAAACACTTCCATCTTCTTTTTCACGTATTTTTCTACACTATTCTTGAAAATATGTCCACATAACCATATTCCATTAAGATCAATACACTCTTCAAGGTACTCAACCCAATATTTTTTAGTTTTTTAGCTGTTTATCCCCCAGATTCTTATAGGAATTTTTTTCTTTCCTTAGAGACGAGCTTATTATTATTAAGAATAACCTTATTTGCCTGTTTAGATTTATTAGCCGAATAAAAAGTTTTATTGGAGATTTCGGAGCTGTTCTTTAAGGATCTGTAGATCTGTGTTTGACAATAGTTTAGCCATGAACTACTATCTGACACTCGGGGCAGCCCACTGATAGTTTCTTAGAGTCAAATATACAGTAAATATTTATTAAGTCTCTTTGATTTGAGCTAATACTTCTTCCAAAGTGATCTGTCTGTATGCATTTTCTTCAATCATGATGTTAGAGCTATCCTCAGGTTCCATAGAGTTATTGATCAACTCCTACTTAAGCAAAAAATTTAGATTATCTGTAAGATGTCGTTACTTTGCTCCCTTACTGTTAAGACTCTTCAAAACTTCAACGATGGTCTATTTTCCTTGATAAATATAAAAATTTTAGTTATTGTCCAGCAAATAGCTGCGAAGTTTCACATAGACCCGACTGGACTCACGAACATAGAAGAAATACTACGATCCATTACGATCTTTTCCAAGAAAGAGCACTTAACTTGTTAAAAAAGGCATTAGTTTGCCAATATCTGATATTTTTGTTTTGATTTATTTGATAAGTTATTAAGATTTAGCTTGTTAGGTAGCTAGTCTGGTCATTTTCTTTTTGTGTCTATCGAGTTAGCGTCCAGCCTTTATGCCTTATTACTGTTGCATTTATTTCTATGCATTTGTCATGTCTTTAAGTTTCTATGTGTTGCTCAGGTTCTAGGCTTAGTCAATTTTTAGCTTTGCTACCAATTAAGTCCTCTCTTTGGTCAACTGTTGCATTTTTTAGGATTTTATTGAGACTAAAGTATGGAACTAATCGACTTAGCTGAGTCCTCTTATGAGTCCTAAAAGAAGATCAAGCTTAGAAAAAAGCGTATATTCTGAAGGATACTCAAGCTTTTCGAATGATTTGCGCATACTTGGCACATTAGCCAAATATCTCATAATTTCCTGAGCTATTCTCACTACTATCTCCTGTGAAAGTTCCTAGTTGTCATGAAGGTAAGTCAATAGAGTGAAGAAAGGGTGTTCGTTTAACATTCTGATGTTGTCAGTTTTGTTTTTTTCGAAGATGTCGCTGAGGTAGAGTCTCAGAACACAGCTAAGTAGCTGACTGAAGGTGGCATCGAGACCTTAACTTCCCTGAGTTTAATCTTATTTACCAGTGCTATATATAATAGACTCTTATTAATTTTAGAGGGTAGTTCTGAGTAGTCCACCAGCTATTCCTCGAAAGTGCTAAAGAAATTTTAAATTTGAAGAAGGTCAGCCAAGAGCGCAGGAGGCACAATAGGATGGTTGATCGGTTTAGGTTTTTGTGTTTCAGAGTAATCGAAGACTTCTCTATAGATGAAGAGAAGTTTATCTTCGATGGGGAATCTGATCCGGTTCTAATGGAAGTAATAGGGATAGCGTTATTGGAATTATCCTAGTCTACGTTGACTTTCTTATTTCTTTTTTTCTTTCTATAGCCTACGACTGGCAGCTTTGTCCTAAAGTGCTTTTTCAGTCTTATCTGTTTTCTTTGTTGGGCGTGGCAGTTGAGTCTGCTTGTATTTTGTCGTTTCCCGGTGTGTCTCTTTCTCCCGCTTCTAACTCTTTTTCGCGGGATCCTTGGAGATCACTCTAATCTTGGCAATCTTTTTTCCCTTGCCCACTTCATTTGAGCCTTTGGGCTCCTTAGAACCATTCTTTTGAGGTGTCCTGTGATTGTCTTAGTCTGAATCGTCGATTTAAATGACTTACAGTTTGTGTCTGGGGTGGGAGACTGCATGTGTAAAAGTATACTTTGGATGATGGAGGACGCCTGGGGGGCCGCAACAGTAGAGAGGGGCTTGTCTGAGGTAGGCGAAGGTGCTTGTGGGTCAGGGTTGCTTACGGGAAGAGGTATTTCTTGACTCATTTTTTTCCCACAATCAATAAATGTGAACCCAAAATCCTTTGGAGGTAATAACTATTTTCAACTCGAATTACGTCAGATAGGCCAAATAGCGCACTAATATATAAATATCAGCTTTTTATCCGTAAAAAATGCACCAATAATCACACACCCGATTCTACTTATAGTTCGCCTCCTGAGCAATCCTGCACTCTTCTCCATCATTCAGGCCCCGTCTCGCCAAAAAATATAATCTCCAAGGATATGATGTTGCTCGGTCGTCTTTGAAAAGAAAATCAGTCCGACAACTCTCTTGCTCCTGTTCTCCCTAGAAAGGTCATTTTCGTATCTTTTTCCTAAACTTTTTTGTTTTGACTCTATTTTTGATCCTAAACAGGTCTGTAAGGGTATATTCGTCATCCGAACGAACGGCAAGCGTAAAATGATGATGAAGAGTGAGATAGAGCTTTTGAGATTTTGAGCTTTTTTGAGATTTTAATTTCATATGCAAAAACAAGTTTTATTGCGATCTAAGCGTTTATAAAACCTTTTTCAGCGAAATGAACCTTAAAAATAGCTATTTTCTTTCAAATCTTTGATAAAAATTTCGATTGTCTAAATTTTCATCTAAAGCAATATTGCGGCTTGCATTAAAATAATCAAAGACAGCTTCTTCTATTATAATTATCAGTTTACATGATGTCTAAGCTTAAATTTTTAATTTTTAGATTAGCTTAGAAGCAACATATTGTTGCGTATGATTTTCGAGTAATATTTTTTTTGTTGCGAAGTCGAAAGCTTCGGGTCATTTACTCTCATTATGCGTAAAATAGGCAAAATAATTTAACTTTGCAAGGTTTTCTGAGCCCTAAGTTTGAGTTAAGTTAAGCTATGATGTTGTATAGGTATCTCTTTATATTATTATATCAACATTCAATGCGTCCTTTAATCCTCAAAGGTCACGAAAGACCAGTCACTATAGTCCGATTCAACTACGATGGCGACTTGTTCTTTTCAGGTTCAGCCTAAAACAAGGTCAATCTTTGGTAAGCCTACACCGGCTAGCGTATTGGCTCCTACTAGACTCGAGCTTCAGTTCGTTCTCTCGATGTCGATATAAATTCTTAGCATCTAGTAGTATGCGGTAACGATGGATCTTTAGAGGTAAATACTTTTTGATATAGATATTCGAAGTAAAAACAGGAAAGTCTTTAAAATATGTGCGTTTTGATGCTAAACTTAAACAGATCGAGTTCGATCTTGGCACTCAACAATTCTTGCTTGTTCAAGATTAATACAAATCAAACAGACCCAGTCTCATCAAAGTCTATAATTTCCAAGCAGTTTTCAATCACAAATTGTAAGATCCTACGACAATTGATCGAATAGCTGATTTCTAAGTTGTCTTGTCTGACCAATAGACCAACAAAAGAAACAAAGTATGCACAAGAGCTCTTTGGTACGTTGATAACAAATCTCTATTCTTAGCCACGACTGACGGCTGGCTGATTCACTACGATTTTCAGGGCAGAGTCATCCAAAAGGGAGTAATCCACTAGGGAGTCAAAATCAACTCGATAGCTTTCAGCAAAAACTTTTCTATTCTTGCCACTGCTGCTGACAACGGCTCCAAAATCGTCGATCCTGAGACTTTCTAGATCTTGAGATACTTCAAGCAAGAACTACCGATGAATGCTGTTTCTGTTTCTCCTCTTTTCTGTGATGAGCACAGACCTAAGTTCCACACAGCCATGGGAGGAGGTGTTTCGGCTATTATGGCAGCCATGACTGCAGGTAACGCTGGTTTCGAAGCACACATATGCAACGTTATGCATGGAAACGAAGTTGGAAAAATCAGTGGTCACTTCGGCCCTATAAACTCGATATAATTCTTCAGAGATGGTCGTGGATTTGTATCTGGAGGAGAGTAAGGAGTCATAAGGATTGTTCGGTTCAGCGAGGAGTACTTTTAATAGAACAATCCCCAGTTCTAGTGATGTAAAATGCTATTGTAAATGTAAGTATGATGAAAGTATTGAATATTGCAAGATAAGTATTACTCATGAGTATTTATTCTTATATTATAGGTTTTCACACTAAATGCGCCCAAGTAACCACCCGCTCTCTCATTTCATCCAGCATACAACCATCGTCGAACCCTACCCTCCTAAAGCTCCACAACTGTTCTCTCCCCAGCCTAAACCACGATTCTTTTAAGACTAGATATTCTAGAAGATTGAGAGGACTGACATAGTGGAGCGATATATGGTCTAGGAGCAGTTTTCTTACTTGAGGATGGAGTAGTAGCCTTAGAGGATGGAGGAATAGCCTTACTAATAGCTTGTTCCCAACTAACAACAAACTCAACTTGCCAAAATCAATCGACGAATGCTCGACTAATCCAGCTCAGATCGATAACTGCCCGCAAGAAACTCGTCCATTTCGTCTCTATCTTAAGAAAATTATCCTCCTTCCCCCCTTATGCCAGTGCGACTAGGCCATCACATCAACCACTAGAGTAACCACAAAAACAGCGGAAACAATCAAATAAACCATCAAAACTTCCTTTTAAATAATGATTTGCTTGACGATGCATTCAATCTTTAGGGTAGAGTTAGACTTCGTCGCGAAGTCGATAGCAGTGCCTAGCGACGCTAGCGGCTCAACAAAATAAAGAAAATTCAGCAAATAGGCTGTAATTGTAAGAAATCTCGATGTCTCAAAATGTACTGCGAGTGTTTCAATCTTCAGATTCTCTGCACGTAGAATTGCAACTGTGTGGACTGTGGAAACAAAAATAAGGATAATTCTCATCAGAAAGCAGTGTTAGATGCGCTTACTCGAAATCCTAAGGCTTTTGCCGAGGAAGCTCAAACTTTGCAACCTGTTTTTGAGTTGGGATTGCAGTTGTCAGAAGTGAGGCGAGGATGCAAGTGCCGTAAGACTAAGTGTCTCAAAAAGTATTGTTAATGCTTCAATTCTGGGCAGAAATGTGGTATTTTTTGTCAATGTGAGGATTGTCACAACGGTAAAGAGACAACTTAGGCACCACTACCAGGACCAATGCAGAGCTATACAGCAGAACAATCTCAGATCATGACTAAGATGCAAGTAGAAGCATAAAATCAATAATCTTAGGCGAGTTGTGGTCATCAAAGGAAGTGTGGAAGTGGCCATCAAGGTCCATCTGCCTGCAGTGCAAAGCATATGCATTGCGGATGCTGATATGTTTGAATGTTTTGTGATTAATTCTAATGATAGTTACTACTAAACTATGATTAAAATAAGTTAGTTATGTCTCAGCTGTTAGAAACAATCAAAGGAGAGGTCGTTAAATCTCGTAATTTAGCCCTCTATGGCAAATACGACGACGCCATACTTTGCTTCAGTTCTCTAATCGACAAGATAGCCGGTAATATAAGCACGTTGCGTGACAAGACATTGATATCTTAATGGAATAAATTATTGTAACGTATGGTCGAGGAGAAGTAGTTGGCAGTGGAAATGAAGGAAATATTACAAGGTAACTTGTAAAAAAAAGAAAATGTTATTGATCGAAGAAAATCAAATAAAGAAGAGCATTCTCAGAAAGATTTTAAAAACTTTGAAATAGGAGAAAATGAAGTAGGTTAGAGTAATACTTATGGGTTTAAGAAGGGCAAAATGAAAGCGGTGGTGCATGAAGATGATTAGGTTTACAATAGAAAACAGAAAGAAATGAAAGAGAGGGATGAGATAGAAAGAGAAAGAGAAAAACAAAGGGAGAACTAACAGAGACAGAGGGAGTTCGAAGAGAGAGATGCGGAGATATGGCCTAAGAAAAAGCCAGCTGCCCCAAGGAGAGTCACTCACACAAATAACAATGCCAAACCTTCGACTAACAATAATTTCAACAAGGACCCAATAGGTGCAAATAACAGCGGCGTAAACAAAGGCAGAGATTACACTAAACCATGGCTGGCCAACGCCAAAAACCCAAAAGATCCTAAACAATCATAAGAGAACAAATCTTTTCTCAAACATGTCTATCCTGACGGTAACGGTCCGGATAGCAACTTGATCGAAATGCTCGAAAAATAAGTTGTGGTGTTTAATCCCAATATCACTTTTGATGATATTGCTTAGCTTGAAAAGGCTAAGGATGTGCTCGAAGAAGCTGTCTTGCTGCCTTTGCTTATGCCACATCTTTTTACAGGTATAAGGAGAGCTTGGAAAGGAGTGCTGTTGTTTGGTCCACCCGGTACTGGTAAAACTTTATTAGCTAAAGCTATCGCATCTGGAGGTAAAACTACTTTCTTTAACGTTACTTCATCAAGTTTGGCTTCAAAGTGGAGAGGTGAATCGTAGAAATTAGTAAGGCTTTTATTCGAGATGGCTGCTTTCTATGCTCCTTCGACTATTTTTATTGATGAGATTGATGCTTTAGCTTCCAAGCGAGGTGAAAGATAAGATTAAAACAACAGGAAGGTAAAGACTGAGCTCATGACGAGAATCGATGGAGTCAGTTCGGGTGAGTAGGGCAAGTCTATTGTGGTGATTGGAGCTACCAATCGTCCTCAGGACTTAGATGAGGCTATCAGGCGAAGACTTTAAAAGAGGATCTATATTCCCTTGCCTACAGAAATAGGAAGAAGAGAAATGTTGCGAATCAACACAAGAGACCTTCAAATGGGTTAGGGAGTCGACTTGTAGTAGATTGTCAAGAAAACAGATGGTTATTCTGGTGCAGATATAGCTCTTCTTTGTCGTTAAGCTGCTTATATGCCTATGCGTCGTAAATTAAAAGAGGTTGGTGGTCTAGGCAAGAGACTCAAGGATGTATAATTTGTTAAGTAGTTCGAAAAAGAGGTGAATATTCCTTTGACGATGTAGGATTTCGATGTAGCTATAAAGAATGTGAAGCCTTCAGTAGGAAAGGGCGATCTTGAGGCTTATGAAAAATGGATGGAAGAGTTCGGAGAACAGGGAACTGATTGATCAAACCATATCTACATTAAATTTAAATATCATATAAATTTACAAAAAATATAAAAGTAAGGATTTTGCAAAAAATTACGATACTTTTTTTATCAATTTAGACAATACTAACACATTTAAAGTTATTATTGCTGTTACCGCTGCATACCAGGCAACTATTATTGCTTATTAATTAAAGGTTTTAGGTCTTTTTTTCGATGAAACTTAAGACTATTTATGGAATTTTATTTCTCAAACTAAAACGGAAGAAAAAAATGAAAATTAAATACTACAGAAAAATATATAAATCATAAATTTCAGGAACGAAATCTAACAGTTAGATCTAAAAAATAAAAAATAAGCTATAAAATATTATATATATTTAGATTCTTAATCGAATGATCATCAGCAACATGATATCTTTATCAATAATCTCCTTCATTTTTGCCAGAACCATTAAAAATAAACGGAATAATGACTTATGAGATCGACATCACCAAATTGGCAGCAGATATTCAAGAGCAATGATGCAATATCCAAAAATTGCATTCTAATAAATAAATTTAGCTATTGTGCATTATTTCGTTAAAATAAATTTGTTATGTTATTAAAAAATTGATCATCTAAGCTATAATTCAAAAGCTATGTATAAATAGCCCACAAAAAACCATCTAAAAAATAGACACATCAGCTGCATCAACAAAGGTCCAATTCTCTTTACGGCTCCTCACACTAAAAAACTAAATCGAGGTGGCAAAGAGTTCAACGAAAAAGTACGCATCCACAAGAGAGAAATGTACACATCCTTCTTGGCAGCTGATATGGCCAAATTCACAGGCAAAAACTCATATATGGTATGGGGAGTTACAAATTTGAT
>Ga0169931_10004685_pt1 | contig 21173 bp, 10 predicted proteins | sample Kivu_15m_20L_FD_129675 | JGI IMG/M metagenome (GOLD analysis project Ga0169931, IMG submission 129675) | Freshwater microbial communities from Lake Kivu, Western Province, Rwanda to study Microbial Dark Matter (Phase II) - Kivu_15m_20L... | ecosystem: Environmental > Aquatic > Freshwater > Lake... | reverse complement strand
TCCCTGCTTTTGCACGACGCTTCTCAGCATAAGCGATATGGTCTGCATCCATTTTCACAGTCAAGAAACGCAAGACTCGCTCATCACGCTTCATCATCAATTCGTAGTCAGCTACTACAGAGCCTTCAGCATTAAACTCAACTAGGAAATAAAAACCTGTTGATTTTTTTTGGATTGGGTACGCCAATTTGCGTAAACCCCAGTTTTCGGAATGCTTCACTTCGGCACCAAGACCTTTAAGTTCAGCTTCGAATTTCAACACTGCTTCCTTTGCCTGATCGTCAGACAAAACGGGAGTTAGAATGAAAACAGTTTCGTAAGAATTCATAAGATTATTAATTAAAATTGGGGTGCAAAGCTACACTTTTTTTTCTTATATACAAATGAGTTACGTAATAAATCTTTAGAGCATCGAATAATTAGTGGGTACAAAATCTTTATAACGCTATTTATCAACAATAGGGATCTCCTTTCCCAAACTTTCCTCTAAAGATTTATAGTGATTGTACAATTCTTCTTGTGCATGAAAAGGCGGAAGGTCATTTCGTCGATACACATTTTTTAGGTTTTCGTCGATGAGTCGGGCTTTCACACTTCCACGCCATTGATAATCGAACAATCTTTCTAATTCGGCTTGCACTTCCGCTGAATGAACAATTGTTCCAACTTCAATACGCTTGTCGAGGTTACGTTCCATGAAATCTGCAGAAGTGATGAAATACTCTTTTTTTCCACCGTTATTGAAAATCATCATTCGTGCGTGTTCGAGATAGCGATCCACAATGCTGATTACGGTGATATTTTCACTTAGTCCTTTCTTTCCCGGAATCAAACAGCAAATCCCACGGATAATCATTTCAATTTTCACACCTGCTTGACTCGCTTGATACAATTTTTCAATCATTTTTTGATCGGTTAAATTGTTGAGTTTAATGCGAATGTGTGCAGGTTTTTTCTTTTTCGCAAAAGCAATTTCTCTGTCAATTAATGCCAACAATTTTCGTTTCGCATTGAACGGAGAAACAAGTAAATTTCGGAAAACAGGTCTGTCCAAATGATTTTCCAACAAGCGAAAAACTTTTGCTACTTCCAAGGAAACATCTTGTCGCGCGGTCAACAAAGCTAAATCACCGTAAACCCGTGATGATTTTTCGTTGAAGTTCCCTGTTCCGACGTAAGTTATAAATTGCTCTTTTCTGTCTTTCACTCGCTTGATTTGAAGCAACTTTGAGTGGACTTTTAAATTCGGAAAACCATAAATAATTTTTGCTCCAAAATCCTTTAATCTTTCGCCCCAGTACAAATTATTTTCCTCATCGAAACGCGCTTGTAATTCCATAACGACCGTTACTTCTTTTCCATTGAAAACTGCGGCAAGCAAGGCATTCATTACTTCCGAATTTTTCGCAACTCGATAGATATTTATTTTGATTTCCTTCACTTTTGGGTCGATAGCCGCCTCACGCAATAAATCCACGATGTAGCTGAAACGTTGATATGGAAAATGCAACAAAACATCCTTTTGTGAAACGCGTTCTATAATGCTCTGATTTTCTTCGAAATATGGAAGTTTACACGGTGGTTGTGAGGGAAAAACAAAATCCTTTCGCCCGAAATCAGGAAAAGACATAAAATCTTTAAAATTGTGGTAACGACCACCTGGAATCGTATTTACACCCATTTTCAGATTCAATGATTTCAACAAAAATTGAAGTAAATCATCGGGCATTTTTTTGTCATAAACAAAACGAACAGGCACTCCTTTTTTGCGTTCTTTGAGGCTTTTTTCAATTTTTTCAATGAACGAAAGCGTCAAATCATCATCCAAATCGAGTTCAGCATCACGCGTAAATTTGAAAGTGTAAGCCTCCACTTTTTCAGGATGAAAAACGCCAAAAATTTGCTTCAAATAAAGTCGTATTATATCATCGATCAACATGATATCAATCAATTCGCCGCGTTTCAGTTGATAAAAGCGAGAAACATCACCCGGAATTTGAATTAGAGCATAACGCGTTTTTTCTTTCTTTTCCGTAATTCTTACAGCTAAATAAATGGCGTAGTCACGGAGTTTCGGAAACGGATTTTTCTTATCGAGAATGATTGGGAAAATCGCGTGTTTGAGTTTCTCGTTAAAGAAAATGGAAAGTTCTTTCTTTTGCTCAGGCGTTACTTTGTTCTCGTCAACGTGGTAAATTCCTTCCTTTTTTAAGGCCAATAAAATTTTTCGGTAGGCTTGTTCAAACTTGATTTGCTGTTGTAGAACCGCATTTCGAATTTCTTGATAAAGTTCTGAGGGAGTGCCTTTGTAACCTTCAACTCTGTATTTCTTTAAAGCGATACTTCTTCGAATATTGGCAACCCGAACGCGGAAAAACTCATCCATGTTGTTGGAGTAAATTCCCAAAAAACGCATTCGTTCAATGACAGGAACCGTTTCATCCAAAGCTTCTTGCAATACCCTTTCATTGAAGCCCAACCAACTTAATTCTCGATTAATTAACTGCATGGTTACAAATATGCAGCATGAAAGCCAAAATTCAATATTAAATTTTACGAAGAACTACTTAAAAACCGACGATTTAACAAAAAATTTAGATTCTGCATAACGAAACATAAGACCTAAATTCAAAAACGCGAAGGCTAAGAAAGGAGAAGTGTAGCGTTCTTCAATTCCTCGTTGAAAAAAGATGAGGTAAAAGAGATAAACCAAAACAAACAAGGTCATCACTTTCCATGTTTTTTCCACTTTTAGAAATAACGTGAAAAGCAAGCTAGTAAACGCTAAAATATGCAATCCATAAGATAGAAATCTAAGTCCTTCCATCCACCACCTTCCGCGCAATGGATGTTGGAAAAGATAAAGTGACAAATTCGAGTGCGCCACTAGGTTTTTGGCAACTTTAATTGGTGTAAATGCAAAATATTGAATTGGATTTTTTTGTCGAAATTCTTTTTCTAAGGTCTGAAAATCAGCAATTACTTTTTGTTCTAAATCACTTAAAGTAGGTGGAAGTAATTCGCTTTGCAGGTATGCCGTTTTCTGAGAATTAATTAACTCGGCATAAGTTAGAAAAGCATTACGCAAACTTCTTTCAGTTAAAACTTCTTTAACTTCTATCGGGATTTTTTTAAGCACTTCATCGATTAAAATGGTGGTGTTTTCATTTTTCATAACACCTTCCCAAAACGGACCAATGGTTTCGTGGAAGTGAGCGCCATCAGATTCCCAACCTTTAAAACAATCCCAAATAGCTGCATGAGCCGGACGAAACAAGCCTGGAATTTCTGCTTGATAAATGGGATGTAAGCCCAAAAAAGTTCCTCGTTTCACCAAGAAATATCCTTGCCAAACCAGAAGTCCAGAGAAAAGAAATGCTGTACTAAAAATGATTTTTCTCCAATTAATCGCACCAAATCTCAACCAAATTAGATAGAGAAAAACGGGAGTTAGAACGATTAATACGGGTCTTGTTAGCAACAAAAAAGACAAACAAGCTATTCCCGAATAAAATTTCCATTCACCACTTTTTCCGTTTGAATTGGAAATCAGCAAGTACCAACCAATCAATAACAAAGCAGGTGTGATTCCTTCTGAAAGCGTGTAATAGTGAAATCCAATAGACCATGGAATCAACACGAAAATCGCAGTCGAAATACTCGCCAAACACTCACTTTTCATGTAAAATTTCGCCAATTCAAAAAATGCCCAAATACTGAATCCGTAAAGTAAAACTTGAGTAACCGTGAGCATTTTCAGCGCAAATTCACCAAAAAGCAATAAATGGAAGTAGTAAAAAAGTCCGTAACCTGGTGGACGAACACTATTTAAATGGGATTTAAACGCCGTTTTACTAATCGTACCGAATTGATATAATTCATCAAACGGACGGAGATAACTCGCATCGTCGAGGGTGTAAACGGTGGTATGGTTGCGGCTAAGTTCTTCGGGCAAAACAGACAGATTCCATTCATTCCAAAAAAATGAAAATGCAAGGGCAATTACTCCGAAAATCGCGCCACGCCACATGTTACTGCTCTTCGTGAGTAGCCCAAATCTGAATCAATTCCACTATGGTGTCAACCGCTTTTTGCATGTCTTGAACACTCACAAATTCATGCTTGGAATGAATCGCCATTTCTCCCGTAAAAATATTCGGACATGGTAAACCCATGAAAGAAAGTCGCGAACCGTCCGTTCCTCCGCGAATAATCGCACGTTTTGGGGTGATTCCAGCCTTTCGCATGGCTTCCTCGGCATAATCGGCAACAAAAGGAACATCTTTCAAAATTTCCTTCATGTTTCGGTACTGTTCAATCACCTCAAAATCATAACTCGCCCCTGGAAATTTATTCACCACATCCTCACACAATTGTCGCAATCTTTCCTCATAAACTGCCAATTTCGACGTGTCGTGATCGCGGATGATGAACGAAACATTCGACTTTTCGAGTCCTCCATCAATTGAGGTTGCATGAACGAAACCTTCTCTTCCTTCCGTTGTTTCCGGCGACCAGCTATCTTTTGGTAAATTGCTCACCAATTCCGCCGCCAATTTTATGGCATTAACCATTTTTCCTTTCGCGTAACCAGGATGAGCACTCACTCCGTAAAAGTTGATTTTCACTGCGTCTGCCGAAAAAGTTTCGTCTTCAAGGTCGCCAAGTTGTCCTCCGTCTAAAGTGTAACCATAATCCGCATTCAACTTTTTCATGTCCAAATGTTCAACACCGCGTCCTACTTCTTCGTCGGGCGTAAACAAAATACGAACAGGTCCGTGTTTCACCTCAGGATGGGTTAACAAATAATTTGCGAAATCCATGATTATTGCCACACCAGCCTTATCGTCGGCACCGAGTAAAGTTAAACCGCTCGCCGTAACAAGGTCATCACCGATTTTTTCCTTCAGGTAAGGGTGTTTGTCGGTGGTGATAATTTGACTCGGGTCATCGGGAAGAGTTATTGGAGCGCCCGTGTAATTTGTGTGAACGATTGGTTTAACGTCTGTTCCACTGCAATCGGGGGCAGTATCAATGTGTGAACAAAAACAAATCGTTGGAACTTTTTGAGAAATCGTGGAAGGAATTGTTGCAAAAACATAACCCCATTCATCCATTTCGACCTCAGCTGCACCCATTTCTTTTAATTCCTGTGCCAACAAACGACCGAGATTTTTTTGTTTTTCGGAAGAGGGAAAGTTAGGAGAATTCGGGTCTGCTGTGGTATCAATTTGAACGTAGCGCAAGAATCGCTCGAGTACTGTATAGTTGTAAGCCATAAAAGATTTTTTTTTCAAAGATAGGGATTGGTGGAAATTTGAAAATTTGAAAATGCGTTGATTTGAAAATGGAGAATGTAAAGCTGAAAATATTTATCCGCATGGAAGGAAGTATAATGTGCTTCCGCGGCGGAGAATCAATGTGCTAATATGCTAATGTCTTAATAGTTAGGTCTGACTTGTCCTAAATTGGGTTCTTATCTCCTTTTTTCGTTCTGAAAAATTGAACTATGTAGTTGATTCCAAAACCTATAATTACGCCCGACGCATTTGCTAGCATATCCAAAAAAGATTGATCTCTTCCGGGAACAAAACCTTGGAGAAATTCCATTAAAGCGCCGTAGGAAATCAGAAGGACAAGGTATTTTGCGTGTGCTTTGATTTGATTTATCCACAGTCCGAAATTCAAACTCAAAACTGCATAAGCGATAAAATGCCCCACTTTGTCGTTCGTGTGCATATCCGGTGCGGAACGTGGAGGTAACAAGCTCAGTACGGTAATTCCAATTATCACCAATATCAAACTGACGAAAAGTAATTTTTTAATCCTCGGTTGCATAGCCTGTTATTTTTCCTTTTTCAATTGCTGGAATTCCTGTTTTCATCCATTGTGGAGCGGGTAAACCTAACAGATAATGGTCAAAAAACTGACGCATTCGAATGGCTAAGTCCACACGGTTGGGTGCCTTCATTAGGTTGTGGTCGTCGTCGTTGTAGTTCAACATCCAACACGGTTTTTGTAAGCGTCGCATCGCCGTGTAAATTTCAATTCCTTGGTACCACGGCACCGCTCCATCTTTGTCGTTGTGCATAATCAATAGCGGAGTAGTTACTTTCGGAAGGTGAAAAAGTGGGGAATTTTCAATATACAATTCTGGTGCTTCCCATATCGTTTTTCCAATTCGACTTTGGGTGCATTCGTACTGAAATTGACGGTTCAAACCTGTCCCCCAACGTATTCCACCGTAAGCAGAAAACATATTTCCAACTGGCGCACCTGCCATTGCGGCTTGGTACCTATTGGTCATCGTAATCATTTGCAAGGTTTGGTAGCCACCCCAACTTTGTCCTTGTAAACCCATGCGCTTTTCATCCACACTGTATTTTTTGATGATGTGGTCTGTTCCACTCATGATGTGCGTGTATGCAGATTTCGCTGGATAGCCGGGTTCGTAATAAATATCTGGAATCAATACCAAATAACCTGATGCGGCGTATTCCAAAGGATTGATGGTACTCGCCGACGGCCGCGGTGCCTGATGTTGATGGAGATTTTCGCTCAATAATTCGTAGTAATAAACAATCAAGGGGTATTTTTGGGAAGGATTGTAATCTTCAGGTTTATAGAGCAATCCCTGCACTTTGCGTTTATTTACCTCCCACTCCACTAAATCGACTTTCGCCCACTGATATTCAGCTTGTTGAGGATTGGTTACGGAAATCGTTTTTGGATTTTTAAAATCGTTATCCACAAAAGTTATTTCGGGGTATTTCTCTAAAGTTGAGGTTCTAAATAGAATGCTGTTCGCTTGTTTATTTCGTTCTACACTCACCACTTTTTCGTCTGCTGTCCAAAGTTGGAAAAGTCCGTTGTTCGATGATGGGTCGTATCGAAATACGCTTGCCTGTTTGGTGGCTTGATGAAAACCGGAAATATAACTATCTGATAAATAAACAAAAACAGAATCTTTTGACCATTTATTCAATTTTAGAACAGTATTATTTTGTTCTCCCCAATTCTTTGTGATTGATTCCAATTTTCGAGTTGAAAAATTGTATTCCCATAAGTCAAAGCGGTTAGATAAATAAAATTTCTGCTGACTTGAATCAAAACCATAAATATCCTCATGACCAGAAAGCATTGGCAGTCCGTTTTCAAATTCATCCCAAAGTCCATTTTTAACGGAACAAGTCAAGCACCATTCTTCCTTTTTTTGTAAATCAATTGCGTAATGTTGTCTTTCTGAAGGATTGAAATAAGTGTAGAATTTTCCGTTTGGCGACAATTTACCGCTGTATTCAACGCCTTTTTTAATCAAGATTTTTTCGCCTGTAGAAATCTGTACACGATAAACATCTTCTTTAATTGGCATTTTCCACTGTGCTTCGATGCTGTAGGGTTTGCGATTCACTCCCAAAACAAAATCACCTGGCCATTTATCGGGAAGTGAAACTTGTAAGGTATCAGATGACAATTGAACCACAGTTGTGTCGAGTAAATTTAATGCACACAAATAATTCTCTTTCTTTTTATTTTTTAGGTTCACTAGTTGTTGCGGTTGAATCGTTTCATCTTGAAAATGCCAAATATCCAACCTCACTTTTTCACTATCAAGTAAAGTGTCTTCTTTCTCTTTTTCAACCCGAGGTGAGATTCCAAAGAAAAGTAAAGGTTGGTTTTCACTAAAAGCAGGACGTCGGAATTCAGAAACACCCATTTTTAAATCGAACTTCGGATTCAAGGTGTCGCCAAGGGTAAACGACTTTCCAGATGAAACTTGCTGCGAAAAGAGGGCAAATTGCTTGGTTTTGGTGGTATCCTGCGAGTAAAGTACAGCAAATTGGGAAGTTTCTTTGTCCCAGCTCGGTAATTGACAAGCCTTCCAAAGTGGAGAGGAGAAGATGTTTTTACCTGTTTCAGTTTCAATAATTCGCAAGAATATGGAATCTTCTTTTCCTTTCCGTTGTTGGATGAAAGACAGGTATTTTCCATTTTTCGAGAATTCAAATTCGGTTACATCGTAATCCAAAAGTTTAGGTTTGGACTGATTTGGCGACCAAATAAATAATTTGTTGCCATCGCTTTTATAGGACGGCCATTCAGGAGAAGGTAATGGAGACTTTTTAAAAAACTGATACCATTTTTTTGGTTGAGGTGGAATAGGTTTTGGTCGTTCATTTTCGTCAATCGTGAATGCCAAAAAAGAACCAAATTCAGGAATGTCGAAATTTTTCAATTTAGGAAATTTTAAAGTGGAGTCGGAAGTATTCACCCATACAAAAAGCGAATCTTTGGGGTATTTTTTCTTGTCCAACTTTTTTAATTCAGCCTTTCTCAAGGTATCAAAACCCGGACTTACCTTGAAAGCAATAAACGCATCCGATGAAACAATTTTCGCTTCTTTTCCTCGATAGAAAGAATCAAGTTTTTGCTTTTTCTCATCGTAGATATAAAGAAAACCGTCGCCTTTCAATGGTGTTATTTCATAAGAAACGAGATTCCCTGAATGCGAAAGTTGAGGTTTTTCAATTTTTTTCCAACTATTGTAAGCTTCGTGATTGATGGGTTTCTTTTGGGCGAAAAGTGAAAAAGAAAAGAAGATGAAAAGGAAAACTTTGATGTAAGCCATTATGATGAATGTTTAGCGGTAAAATTAAGGGTAATCAGTAAGAAAGAAGATTGTCCTTTTTTACTGCAAAACTTATCCTCAGAATAGAGGTTTGTAATGTACTGAAATACAATACCATAAATTAATTAAGAGTAGAATTTGCTTTAAATCAAGATTAAAATTTTGTGAAAATTCTATGAAAATCGGCTTATGTTTCTGTGTGTATTGGTTTCGTTCATTTGAAATTAAGGGATATTCCTAAATGGCGTAATTTCGGTATAGTTAAAACAATCGGTTTTAGCGGTTTATAAAAACAGTTATTCCATTTAAATCTTATCACCATGGAAAGAGAACATCAGTTAAAATTTTGTAGCGTTTGTAAAAATAGAGCCTACAACAAGACGAGTGGGATTATTTGTGGTTTAACCAAAGAGTTACCCACTTTTGAAGAGAAATGTGATACCTATAAAGAGGATTCAATTGCAGTATTGAGAAAGAAAATCGACAAAGCAAAAGAGAAGAATGAAGAACTCGAACAGGTTACTGTTGTGAGAAGAGGAAGTTACGCGCTTTATTTTGTAGGTATTTTATTCATTGTATCTGGATTTTACGAGGCATTTTTCATTAAAGACCATCAGCTTTCTTTTGGCGTAATTAATTGGGTTATTGCTGCCTTGTTTATTGTACTTGGGGTTTTGGTGAATTTCTTCCCTTTTGTTTCCTTACTATTAGGGACTTTACTTTATTTGTCGTTGAATTTAATAACGATTTCAATTGACACATCGAATATCCTTACCGGTGTTTGGCTCAAAGTTATAATTACGGCATATTTATTCTATGCTTTGATAACATCTCGAAATCTACCAAAAAGACAAAAGAATAATAACAACCTAATTTTAGATCAAGCCTAAGGTTATAAACTGATGTTAGCATTCCAGCTTATCTCGACAAAATCTTTTCGTACAAGTCATTACAAATTATCGAGAAAAATGGAGTAGGATTTTGTTAATCTATTGACAAATTGGATAACACAAGAAATATTTCTCAACAGGTTGTGCTAGAGCTGAAATGTTCAAATTGTCTGATGCTTTTGAAAGGTCTATAATCTCCCCATTTTTCATCAGCATATTAATGTTTTGTTTGTGTTGATTGTAGGCTTTATTTGTAAGCGTGTCCGTATAAACAAAATATTCTAACTCGTCCTCCTTTAAACCTAATTGAGCACGGATAATTTCTTTTTCCATGATAATTCGGTCTTCCGAAAATGGATCGCGGGAAATTTCAATCTTGAACAATTTGCGATTTACGATTGACTTAGAAATGAAAGACAACACTTTATCGGGATAGTTTTGCCAGACTTTTATTGCGCCCAAAATATCGTAGTCGTCGAGTGCTGCAAATTGTTCCAAAATACTTGGGTCATTTTTGAAATCCATAAAAGTCACATCTTTTTCCATAAAAAGTCGAAGAGCTGGACTGGCAAAAAGTTTATGACCATTTTTGGTTAATTGTTTTGCACGACGTAAAGCATGAATTAGCATGTATTCCGCCGAAACTACCGTTTTATGTAAATAAACTTGCCAATACATCAACCTTCTGGCAACAATGAATTTCTCAATCGAATAAATTCCTTTTTCCTCCAACACTAAATTTCCGTCATAGACATTTATCATTTCAATCAAACGGTCGCTACCAATGATTCCTTCCGAAACACCTGAATAGAAGCTGTCGCGATTCAAATAATCAAGCCTGTCCATGTCTAACTGACTGGAAACCAGCTGATGAAGAAATGGCTTTGAGTATGTATCGTTAAAGATTAAAGCTGCACGTTTAAGGTCATCACCAAAAGTTTCTGCTAACTTGTCCATGAATAAAGCAGAAATCTGCTCATGACTTACACTGGAAACAATATCGTATTCTAAGGCATGACTGAAAGGACCGTGACCAATATCATGAAGTAAAATAGCCAATTGTACAGCAGTTTCCTCTTCGTCAGTGATTTCATGTCCCTTTCTGCGAATCGTTGCGATTGCCTGCGACATCAAGTGCATAGCTCCTAAAACATGATGAAATCGAGAGTGAATTGCGCCTGGGTAAACCAAATGACTCAATCCCAACTGCATAATTCGTCGCAAACGTTGCATGTAAGGATGTTCAATAACATCAAAAATTATTTCGTTTGGAATGGAAATAAAACCATATACCGGGTCGTTTACAATTTTCTTCTTGTTGTTGCGGTTTAAGTTGGGTCGCACGGTCAGATTTTAATTAAATTCAACATTCTAATTTACATTATGCAAGCAAAAATTCTCTGGGCTGATGACGAAATCGAATTGCTCAAACCACATATACTTTTTTTGGAATCAAAAGGTTACGCTGTTACGTCTGTGACAAACGGTGCAGACGCGATTGACAAAGCCTTGGAAACCACTTTCGACATCATTTTTCTGGATGAAAATATGCCCGGTTTGAGTGGTTTGGAAACATTGAGCCGAATTAAAGAGAAACGACCTCATGTTCCCGTGGTGATGATTACTAAAAGTGAAGAAGAACATATAATGGAAGAGGCAATTGGGAGTAAAATCGCTGATTACCTTATCAAGCCTGTAAACCCCAATCAGATTTTGTTGAGTATCAAGAAGAATCTCGACCATTCCAAACTTGTTTCACAAAAAACAAATGCCAATTACCAACAAGAATTTCGTCATTTAGGAATGCAACTCAATGGACGACTTGACGCCGAAGAGTGGAAAGATTTGTATGCCAAATTGGTTTTTTGGGAATTAGAATTGGACAAAGTAGAGGATGCCGGAATGCGCGAAATTCTAAACATGCAAAAAAAGGAGGCGAACAAACTTTTCTGTGATTTCATTGAGGACAATTATTTGGATTGGATGGCTGACCCGAAAGAAGCGCCTGATTTTATTCACAATGTCATAAAAGAGAAAATTGCGCCTTACATCGGAACCCGCAAGACAGCAGTTCTAGTTATTGATAACCTGCGTTTTGACCAATGGAAGATGTTGGAACCAATATTCGGTAAGTATTTCACGAAAAGAAAAGAGGAAATCGTTTTTTCCATTCTACCTACAGCCACACACTATGCAAGAAACGCTTTTTTTGCGGGGATAATGCCTTCAGAAATTGAAAAACGCTTCCCTCAACTCTGGAAAAACGAGGATGATGAAGGTGGAAAAAATTTACACGAAAAAGATTTTCTAGAAGCCAATTTAAAGCGTTTGGGTAAACAAGTAAAATGGTCTTACAATAAAATTACCCAACACGAAGCAGGAAAGAAATTAGCCGATCAGTTTCATCTTTGGAAGGATAACGACGTGAATTTTATCGTTTATAACTTCGTTGATATGCTTTCACATGCACGCACAGAAATGGAAGTTATCCGAGAATTGGCAGATGATGAAGCGGCTTATCGTTCATTAACTGTTTCTTGGTTGGAGCATTCACCTTTACTCGACATAATCAAAAAAATTGCTGAAGCAGGTATTCAATTGATTATCACAACAGACCACGGAACAGTGAAAGTTACCAATCCAGTGAAAATTGTGGGTGAACGCAACACAAACTCGAACCTTCGCTATAAAGCCGGACGCGGTTTAAGTTATAACGCAAAAGAAGTTTTTGAGGTAAACCAACCAAAGGAGGCATTTTTACCAACACTCAAACTTTCAGCCAATTTTGTTTTTGCACGCGAACAGGATTTCTTTGTTTATCCAAATAATTTTAACCATTTCGTTCATTATTACGGTCAAACGTTCCAACACGGAGGTATTTCTCTTGAAGAGATTTTGATTCCTTATATAGAATTAGAGCCGAAGGGGTGAGTTAATTTGAAAATGAATTGATTTGAAAATTTGAATCCGCCGGGGTGGACTGACCGAAACGAAGTGACTTATCGGAGTGGACTCATACCGACGATGACATATAATGTCGTATTTAAATTACATCGAATGTCATTGCCGTGTGGCGGAGGCATTATACCACGAATCATTTCTTGTGCGACAAATTGCATTGTAATTGGTATCAAAAAATGAAACTTCATTGGTATAACCAAAACACGAATTACACCTTATCTTAATTCTAAACTATCTTTAAAAAAAATGGTCGAGAAAATTCTCGACCATTTTTGACTTATTTAATTAAAAAGTTTATTCTTCAGTAAGACTTTCAAAAGCTTCTTGAGAACCAACAATCATTTTTTGGAAAGCTCTAACGCCTGTTCCAGCAGGGATTAAGTGACCCACGATTACGTTTTCTTTCAAACCTAACAAGTGATCTTCTTTACCAGAGATTGCCGCTTCGTTCAAAACTTTCGTTGTTTCCTGGAAGGATGCAGCAGAGATAAACGATTGCGTTTGAAGTGATGCTCTTGTAATACCTTGAAGAAGTGGAGTTGATGTTGCTGGAATAGCCTCACGAGCTTCAACCAATTGCTTATCTTCTCTCTTCAACTTAGAATTCTCATCTCTTAAACGACGTACACTTACCAACTGTCCTTTTTTCAATTCTGTAGAATCACCAGCGTCTTTTACGAACATCATTCCATAAAGGACATCATTAGCCTCCATAATATCCGCTTTGTGAACAGATTGTCCTTCAAGGAAACGTGTGTCACCAGATTCAATTATTTCAGCTTTCAACATCATTTGACGTACGATTACTTCAAAATGCTTGTCGTTGATTTTCACACCTTGTAAACGGTAAACCTCTTGGATTTCATTTACAATGTATTCCTGAACTTTTGTAGGACCTTCGATATTCAAAATATCGTTTGGTGTAATTGCTCCATCGGACATTGGTTGACCAGCACGAACGAAGTCATTTTGCTGAACTAAAATGTGCTTGGATAATGGAACAAGATATTTTTTTTCCTCACCGAGTTTAGAGGTAATGGTAATTTCTCTGTTGCCACGTTTAATGTTACCAAAAGTAGCTGTTCCATCAATTTCAGAAACAACAGCTGGATTAGATGGATTACGCGCTTCGAATAATTCCGTTACACGTGGAAGACCACCCGTAATATCCCCTGTTTTACCTGCCATTCTTGGAATTTTCACGAGGATTATTCCCGCTTCAATTGTATCTCCTTCGTTCACCGAAATGTGAGAATTCACAGGGATTGAATATTCACGTAAACGCTCTTTCGAAACAGGATCATAAATATGAATTGAAGGGCTCTTCTTTTTGTCTCTTGTTTCGATAATTACCTTCTCAGTAAATCCAGTTTGCTCATCAACTTCCTCACGGTAAGTTACATTTTCAATAATATTATCAAAACGAACCTTACCTGAAACTTCGGAAATAATCAAAGCATTGTATGGATCCCACTTACAGATTACGTCACCCTTCTTAATGCTTGCACCGTTTTCAATAACCAATTCAGCACCATAAGGGATGTTTGCTGTCATGACAACAATTCCAGTTTTTTCATCTGAAATTTTCAATTCAGCAGAACGTCCAACTACAATAACTTTATTTGAACCATCTGAGTTTTTGAAATCAATTGTTCGTAATTCGTCGATTTCAACAACACCGTTAGCTTTTGCCTTCAAGTCAGAAATATCCGCAATATTGGATGCAGTACCACCCACGTGGAATGTACGTAGCGTCAACTGTGTACCTGGCTCACCGATAGACTGTGCAGCAATTACACCAACTGAGTCACCAATTTGTGCGAGTCGGTGATTGGAAAGGTTACGTCCGTAACATTTAGCACAAACCCCTTTTCTCATTTCACAAGTCAATACCGAACGAATCTCTACTTCATCAATTCCAGCCGCTTCAATTGCTTTGGCAACATCTTCAATGATTAATTCTCCAGCAGTGACAATTAATGCTTCTGTTTCAGGATGATACACATCATGTACAGATGTTCTTCCTAAAATTCTATCGTAAAGTGGTTCAACAACCTCGTCATTTTTCTTAAGTGCAGTAGCAACAATTCCTCGAAGTGTTCCACAATCTTGTGAGTTGATAACAACATCTTGTGCCACGTCAACCAAACGACGAGTCAAATATCCCGCATCCGCAGTTTTCAAAGCCGTATCCGCCAAACCTTTACGAGCACCGTGTGTAGAAATAAAGTACTCTAAAATAGAAAGACCTTCTTTAAAGTTGGACAAAATCGGATTCTCGATAATTTCTTGAACACTTGCACCAGACTTTTGTGGTTTCGCCATCAATCCCCTCATACCTGACAACTGACGAATCTGCTCTTTCGAACCACGCGCACCAGAGTCAAACATCATATAAATAGAGTTGAACCCTTGACGGTCAGTTTTTAATTGATCCATCAACGTTGCAGTCAATCTAGAGTTAGTATGTGTCCAAATATCAATAATTTGGTTGTAACGTTCGTTATTTGTAATGAGACCCATGTTGTAGTTCATCATTACTTCTTTCACTTCGTTTTCAGCTTTAAGAACTAATTGTTCTTTCTCTTTAGGAATAATAATATCGTCAAGATTGAATGAAAGACCGCCTTTGAATGCCATCTCATAACCCAAACCTTTGATATCATCCAAGAATTTTGCTGTTTTGGAAGTTCCACAAACTTTTAATACCTCACCAATGATGTCTCTTAAAGCTTTTTTCGTTAATACATCATTGATATATCCAACTTCTCTAGGAACTTTTTCATTAAACATCACTCGTCCACAAGTGGTTTCAAGTAAAGTTTTAACGATCTCACCATTAACTTTATCGTAAGTTTTAACTTTAATGTGTGCGTGTAAATCTAATTTTCCTTCATTATAAGCGATAATCACTTCTTCTGGAGAATAGAAAATACTTCCCTCACCTTTCACGACTTCAGTTTCCGTAGTTCGTTTACCTTTAGTAATGTAATACAAACCAAGAACCATGTCCTGAGAAGGTACAGCAATTGGAGCACCGTTGGCAGGGTTCAAGATGTTGTGGGAAGCAAGCATTAACATTTGAGCTTCAAGAATTGCCGCGTTACCTAATGGTAAATGCACCGCCATTTGGTCACCGTCGAAATCGGCGTTGAATGCCGTTGTAACAAGTGGGTGAAGACGAATTGCCTTTCCTTCAATCAATTTTGGTTGGAATGCTTGAATACCCAAACGGTGAAGCGTAGGAGCACGGTTAAGAAGAACTGGATGTCCTTTCAATACGTTTTCCAAAATATCCCAAACAACAGGCTCTTTACGGTCAACTATCTTCTTCGCTGACTTAACAGTTTTCACGATACCGCGTTCAATCATTTTGCGAATAATGAACGGTTTGTAAAGTTCCGCTGCCATGTCTTTTGGTAAACCACATTCGTGTAATTTCAAATCTGGACCAACGACAATAACCGAACGTGCAGAATAGTCAACACGTTTACCAAGAAGGTTTTGACGGAAACGTCCTTGTTTACCTTTCAATGAATCAGAAAGTGATTTTAAGGCTCTATTTGATTCTGTTTTAACAGCCGAGGATTTTCTCGAGTTGTCAAATAAGGAATCAACTGATTCTTGAAGCATCCTCTTCTCATTACGTAAGATAACTTCAGGAGCTTTAATCTCTATTAATCTTTTCAAACGGTTGTTACGAATAATAACACGTCTGTACAAATCATTCAAATCTGATGTTGCAAAGCGACCTCCATCAAGTGGAACCAAAGGACGAAGTTCAGGTGGAATTACAGGAACAACACGCACAATCATCCATTCTGGACGGTTATCGATTCTCGTTTGAGAATCTTTCATCGCCTCAACAACTTGTAATCTCTTTAAAGCCTCATTTTTACGCTGAACAGAAGTTTCGTTTTCTGCTTGGTCACGTAATTCATAAGATAATTCCTCCAAATTCAAACCACGCAACAAGTCGTAAAGTGCCTCAGCACCCATCTTTGCTACAAACTTATTTGGATCTGTATCCTCTAAGTAAGAATTGTCTTTTAGTGCAGGATTATCAATAATGTCAAGGTATTCCTCTTCAGAAAGGAAGTCCATTTTCTTTAGACTAACCCCATCCAAAGTATTTGCCATTCCCGGTTGAATTACCACATAACGTTCGTAATAAATGATTTGATCCAACTTTTTTGTTGGTAAACCAAGCATATAACCGATTTTGTTAGGAAGCGAACGGAAGTACCAAATGTGAGCAACAGGAACTACTAAAGAAATATGCCCCATTCTTTCGCGACGCACTTTCTTTTCAGTAACCTCTACACCACAACGGTCACAAACAATTCCTTTGTATCGGATACGTTTGTATTTACCACAGTGACACTCATAATCTTTAACTGGTCCAAAAATTCGCTCGCAAAACAAACCGTCTCTTTCAGGTTTGTAAGTACGGTAATTAATGGTTTCTGGCTTCAATACCTCACCACTTGAATTCTCAAGAATTACTTCTGGAGATGCAAGTGAAATGGTAATTTTATTGAAGCTACTTTGCTTTTTTGGTGTTTCTTTTTTGAAAGCCATTTTTATAGAAACTATTCGTTAGTTAATTCAATTAGTCCATTGATACATTCAAGCACAATCCACGAAGTTCGTGCAACAATACATTGAATGACTCAGGAATTCCTGGTTCTGGAATGTTATCACCTTTCACAATTGCTTCATAAGCTTTTGCTCTACCCATAACATCATCAGATTTCACAGTCAAGATTTCTTGAAGGATATTCGAAGCACCGAACGCCTCCAATGCCCATACCTCCATCTCACCAAAACGCTGACCACCAAATTGAGCTTTACCTCCAAGTGGTTGTTGTGTAATCAACGAGTATGGTCCGATAGAACGTGCGTGCATTTTGTCATCAACCATGTGTGAAAGTTTCAACATGTAAATGATACCTACAGTAGCTGGTTGGTGGAAACGCTCTCCAGTTCCTCCGTCGTATAGATAAGTTTTACCTGAACGTGGAACACCTGCTTTGTCTGTCCATTCATTGATTTGATCAGGTGAAGCACCATCAAAAATTGGAGTTGCAAACTTCACACCTAATTTCTCACCTGCCCAACCTAAAACAGTTTCATAAATCTGTCCAAGGTTCATACGGGAAGGTACACCAAGTGGGTTTAGTACAATATCAACTGGAGTTCCGTCCTCTAAGAAAGGCATATCTTCTGCACGAACAATGTTTGCAACAATACCTTTATTTCCGTGACGACCCGCCATTTTATCTCCAACTTTCAACTTACGTTTTTTCGCAACATAAACTTTAGCCAACTTAACAATTCCAGAAGGCAATTCATCACCTACAGAGATGTGGAACTTACGACGTTTGTAATTACCCAAAACATCATTTGACTTGATATTGTAGTTGTGAATTAGACGACTGATTAATTGATTTGTACTCGCATCCGAAGTCCAATTCAATGGATTCACGATAGAGTAATCCAATTGAACCAAAGACTTTTGAGTGAACTTAGTACCTTTCTTAATCAATTCTTCTTTGAAGTTATTGAAGACACCAGCGGACTTATGTTCGCCGATAATAACCAGTAATTTCTCCGCTAATTTTTCTTTAAGAATTTCAGAATCGCGTTTATATTCAGCATCAATTACTTCAAGAACAGGTTTGTCTTGATTTTTCGATTTTCTGTCTTTTATTGCACGAGAGAAAAGTTTCTTTTGAATTACAGTTCCTCTTAAAGACGGACCAGCTTTCAAAGAAGCATCTTTCACGTCTCCAGCTTTATCACCAAAGATTGCACGTAACAATTTCTCTTCAGGAGAAGGGTCTGTTTCTCCTTTCGGTGTGATTTTACCAATTAGAATATCTCCCTCCTTAATCTCAGCACCAATTCGAATCAAGCCATTTTCATCCAAATCTTTAGTTGCTTCTTCACTAACGTTTGGAATATCGGAAGTTAATTCTTCCATACCGCGTTTAGTGTCGCGCACTTCTAATGAATATTCATCAATATGAATTGAAGTGAAAATATCATCTCTAACAACCTTTTCTGAAATCACAATCGCATCCTCGAAATTGTAACCTTTCCACGGCATGAATGCCACTTTCAGGTTTTGACCAAGAGCTAACTCACCAGATTGTGTTGCATAACCTTCACACAATACCTGACCTGCCTCAACTCTGTCTCCTTTCTTAACGATTGGTTTTAGGTTGATACAAGTACTTTGGTTTGTCTTTTGGAATTTAGTTAAAGAATATGTTTTAACTTCCGAATCAAAACTTACTAGTTTATCCTCATCATTCCAATCGTAGCGAATAACAATTTCGTTAGCATCAACATATTCAACAACACCAGATCCTTCTGCATTAATTAAAACTCTTGAGTCACGAGCAACCAATCTTTCTATACCTGTTCCAACAATAGGAGAATTTGGTCTTAAAAGCGGAACCGCTTGACGTTGCATGTTGGACCCCATCAAAGCACGGTTCGCATCATCATGCTCGAGGAATGGAATAGAGGATGCAGCAATTGAAGCAATTTGGTTGGCTCCAACGTCCATTAAATGTAAATCAGTAGGAGGAACAACTGGGAAATCACCTTCAAAACGGGCTTTAACAATCTCAGAAAGGAAATTTCCTTGCTCGTCAATCTTAGCATTAGCCTGAGCAATCATTTTAGCATCTTCTTCTTCAGCAGCAAGATAGATTGGCTCATCATGAAATGCAACTTTACCTGCTTCAACCTTACGATAAGGTGTTTCAATAAATCCAAGTTTATTCACCTTCGCAAAAACACACAATGAAGAAATCAAACCAATATTTGGACCTTCAGGTGTTTCAATCGTACATAAACGCCCATAGTGAGTATAGTGAACGTCACGAACCTCAAAACCTGCTCTTTCACGTGACAAACCACCTGGTCCGAGTGCAGACAAACGACGTTTGTGAGTTACCTCAGATAATGGATTCGTTTGATCCATAAACTGAGACAACTGGTTTGTTCCAAAGAATGAATTAATTACTGAAGATAATGTCTTAGCATTAATCAAATCTATTGGCGTAAACACCTCATTGTCACGAACATTCATTCTTTCACGAATAGTTCTCGCCATACGAGCAAGACCAACACCGAATTGAGAATATAATTGCTCACCAACAGTTCTAACTCTTCTGTTAGAAAGGTGATCGATGTCATCAATATCCGCTTTTGAATTAATCAATTCAATAAGATACTTAATGATTAATAAAATGTCGTTCTTCGTAAGAACTCGCGACGTTTCTGAATCATCAAGACCTAATTTCTTATTCAAACGGAAACGACCAACTTCACCTAAATCATAACGAGTATCCGAGAAGAATAATTTCTCAAATACACTTTTTGCTGTTTCGTAATCAGGTGGTTCAGCATTTCTTAATTGACGGTAAATATGTTCCACAGCCTCTTTTTCAGAGTTGGACATATCCTTCTGTAAAGTATTGTAAATTATGGTATAATCCGTTGAATTGGCATCTTCTTTATGAAGAATTAAAGACTTAACGCCAGTTTCAAGAATCATATCCAAATGGTCATCTGTAATAACCGTTTCACGATCAAGAATTGTATCATTACGTTCGATAGAAACCACTTCTCCAGTATCCTCATCAACGAAATCCTCAATCCATGTTTTCAAAACTCTTGCAGCCAATCGACGACCAACAAGTTTTTTGATTCCAGCCTTGTTGACCTTAACTTCATCAGCAAGACCGAATATTTCAAGTATATCTTTATCAGTTTCGTAACCAATTGCACGGAACAAAGTGGTAACTGGCAATTTCTTTTTACGATCGATGTAAGCATACATGATATTGTTAATATCTGTTGCAAATTCAATCCATGAACCTTTAAAAGGAATAATTCTCGCCGAATACAATTTCGTACCATTTGCGTGACGACTTTGTCCGAAGAACACTCCAGGTGAACGGTGCAACTGAGATACAATTACACGCTCTGCGCCATTAACAACAAACGAACCTTTCGGTGTCATATAAGGAATTGTACCTAAATAAACATCCTGAACAATCGTTTCAAAATCCTCATGTTCTGGATCAGTACAATATAATTTCAATTTAGCTTTTAGCGGAACGCTATAAGTTAAACCTCTTTCAATACATTCTTCGATAGAATATCTCGGAGGATCAATGAAATAATCCAAAAACTCTAGTACGAATTGATTTCGCGTATCGGTTATTGGAAAATTTTCAGCGAAAACTTTAAAGAGACCTTCACTCTCTCGATTTTCAGGTGTTGTTTCCAATTGGAAAAACTCCTTGAAAGATTTCAACTGAATTTCCAGAAAATCTGGGTAATCAAATTGATTCTTGCTTGAAGCAAAGTTAATTCGGGTGGAATTAGATAATGTTGCCAAGGCTTTTTAATTTATGGTTAAAAACTATTTTAAGTCTAAATGCTTAAAAACAGGACAAGGCACACGCATAAAGCGGTGCCTTTCCTGTATATGAAGATAAAAATTACTTAATCTCTACTTCAGCTCCAGCCTCTTCAAGAGACTTTTTCAAGCCTTCAGCCTCGTCTTTAGAAACGCCTTCTTTCAATGCAGAAGGAGCGTTATCTACTAAATCCTTAGACTCTTTCAAACCGTTACCAGTCAATTCTTTAACAAGTTTAACAACTGCAAG
>Ga0169931_10004684_pt1 | contig 21176 bp, 13 predicted proteins | sample Kivu_15m_20L_FD_129675 | JGI IMG/M metagenome (GOLD analysis project Ga0169931, IMG submission 129675) | Freshwater microbial communities from Lake Kivu, Western Province, Rwanda to study Microbial Dark Matter (Phase II) - Kivu_15m_20L... | ecosystem: Environmental > Aquatic > Freshwater > Lake... | reverse complement strand
CGTGCCCGCCGAAGGCGCCGCCTTCGCCGATGACCCGCTCCATCAGCGGATAGGCCTTGCCGAAGTTGTAGTCCGTGCGCAGCGAGAGCACGTACTCGCCCTCGAACGCGCCGCCGGCGACCACCCACGAGCAGCCTTTCATGCGCAGGAAGAAGTCCGCCATCTCGGCGACGCTCTCGGGGTTCTCGACGCGGCCGAGCAGCGCGAGGACGAGCGGGCCGTGCTGCCGCGCTCGGTCGAGCGCGCGGCTGACGTGCCGGTAATAGCTGCGCGGCAGCGGCGGCTTGTCGATCGCCGCGACCTGCTTGCGGTCGGCGCCCTTGAAACAGGCGACATACGCCTCTTCGTCCAGCGGGTGCGCGTTCCGCGACAGGTCCGCCGTGTCGTACCGGATCCCGCAGAAGAGCGCCGACGCGGTGCGCGCGTCGAGCGGCACCTCCATGTCGCGCAGGTACTCGTAGAGGAGCGAGCTCGTCGCGCCCAGCTCGATGCGCACGTCGAGGTGCGGAATCGCCGCAGCGCCGTCGCACTGCGGTGACTTGTGGTGGTCGAAGACCGCGATGACTGGCAGGCCCTCGGGCAGCACCGTGTGCCGGAACGCCGGCTGTGTGTCGACGAGGAGGACGCCGCAGAACTGGCTCGGGTCGATGTCCTCGTACTCCTCGAGGTCGAACTCGAGGGTGCGCAGCAGCGCAAGGTTCTCGGCCCGGTGCACGCGCCCGTGCGTGGCGACGACGCAGCGGAACGCGAAGCCCTTCTCGATGAGCCGCCGCAGGCCTTCACAGGCACCGAGGGCGTCCGGGTCCGGCCCGCGGTGGGTCAGGACGAGGAACTGGGCCGACGCGCGGTCGGGCGCGGCTTCAACGGCGGCCCGGAGGACGCGCCCAAGGTGCTCGACCGGCGGCAGGCCCTGGAAAGGGCGCGGGGGCTCGGTGTCGACGGTCTCGGTCGCGGGCTCGGCCATGGGTCGGCGGGCCGGGGGGAGCCGGCGCAGCGCGCAGTATCGTCCGAGAGGGGTGGCCGGCTCCAGCCCCCGCCTCGGGGGAGTGGCCGTAACCCACACGCGGGCAAGGGGTTACGTCAGAAGCCGGCGCCCAGAAGGAAACTGACGGAGGCGAGCACCTCCGCCCGACCGTGGTGCGGGTGGACCTCGAAAACCCGCAGCGTGCTCGCGGCGCAGTACTCGGCGACGAGCTTGAAGTCGACGGCGCCGAGGCCGGGCGGCAAGCCGCTCTCCTCTTCGGTCGCGTCGCAGAGGTGCACCCCGAACATGCGCGCCGCGTACGCGTCGAGCCATTGGCCCTGGCCGATGAGGCCCTTCGACTCGCGCGCGAAGATCCGCGCGGTGCTGTGCCAGTAGCCGACCTTCGGGTCGGCTAGGTCCTCGAGCACCCAGCCGATGGCGGTGAAACCGAGGAGGTCGTCCAGCTTGTCGCCGGGCTCGAGGGCGATGCGGGTCTCCGGGAACTCCTTGCGCAGCGTGTGCAGCGCGCGGCAGAGGTGCTCGATCTGCTTCTGGCCGCGCAATTGCAGCTTCTCGACGAACTTGCGCAGCTCCTCGCCGTACTCCTCGCGGGTGTCGGCGGTGATGCTGAGGCCGCGCTCCAGGAGGTCGGCTGCTTTGGTGCGCAGGCGGCCGTCCTCCACGGCGCTCGCGCGCACGAGGACGGTGTTCGAGCCGAGCTGGTGCGCGGCGCGAATGTGGCGGCGGACGCTGTTGAGCGCCATCTCGCGCTTGTCGGGGTCCGCGCTGCCGAGCTTCGTGCCGGACATGTCCGGCGTCAGGGACTTGAGGGCGCCGACGACAACGGCGTCGATGGTGATGCCGGTCTCGCGCGCGGCGTCCTCGAAGTTGGTGAGGTCGGAGGGCGTCGTCGAGAGGCCGAGCTCGAGGCCCCGGAATCCCATCGCGACGGCGGAGAAGGCCTGGTCCTCGATCTTTCGGAGCCGCGGGCCGAAGCACGCGGTCGACAGGATGAAGGGGTTGGGGATGCCCGGCTGAGTCACGGCGAGGGAGTTCGGGTTGGGAGCCCTGATGGAGCCCTGGGCCGACGAACCGTACCCGGCCCGCGGCCCCGCGGTCGCCCCGCGCGGGACGCGGGAGGCGGCAGACTGCCGCGCGACTCACATCGGGTCAACGGAGATCGCCCGACTCGGCCGTTTGGAGGCATACCCTCGGTATCCGAGGTTCAAACCCGGACGTCGCTGGTGACCAGCGCGGCCCCGGCGTGGCGGGAGAGCAGGGGCTCGACCTCGGCCGCGAGGAACTCGTCCACCTGCTCGGGGGCCCGCCCGACGTACCGGCGGCCATCCAGCAGCTCATCGAGGCGAGCGGCGACCGCGGCGAAGGCCGGGTCCCCGGCCAGCCGCCCGCGCAGGTCGTTCGCCCCGCCGTCCTTCACGGCGCGCGCCGCGGCGTGGCTGTGGACGCGGATGCGCTCGTGCAGGTCCTGACGGTCGCCGCCCGCGCGCACGGCCTCCATCATCAGGTGCTCGGACGCCAGGAAGGGCAGCTCCTCGTCGAGGTTGCGGCGCACGATGGCGGGGTTCACGACGAGTCCGCCGGCGACGTCCAGGTAGAGGTTCAGCACGGAGTCCGTCGCGAGGAAGGCCTCGGCGAGCACGAGCCGTCGGTTGGCGGAGTCATCGAGGGTCCGCTCGAGCCACTGGTTCGCCGCGGTGTGCGCCGTGTTGCCGAGCAGCTCGATGACAAAGCGCCCGAGCGCGCACATCCGCTCGGTGCGCATCGGGTTGCGCTTCCACGGCATCGCGGACGAGCCGATCTGCTTGGCCCCGAACGGCTCCTCGACCTCGCGCCGGTGGGCCAGGAGACGCAGGTCCGTCGCGAACTTGTGCGCGGACTGCGCGATCGACGAGAGCACCTGCAGCACCCGGAAGTCGAGCTTGCGCGGGTAGGTCTGCCCCGTCACACCGAAGGAGCGCTCGAAGCCGAGCTTGGCAGTGACCCTGCGGTCGAGCTCGCGCACCTTCTCGTGGTCGCCGTCGAAGAGCTCCAGGAACGATGCCTGTGTGCCGGTCGTGCCCTTGGCGCCGCGGAAGCGGATCGCAGCGCGGGTGTGCTCGAGGTCCTCGAGGTCGTGGACCAGGTCCTGGAGCCAGAGGGTCGCGCGCTTGCCGACCGTCGTCGCCTGCGCGGGCTGGAAGTGCGTGAAGCCCAGCGTCGGCAACGCGCGCCACTCGCGCGCGAAGCTCGCTAACTTGCCGACGACCGCGACGAGCTGCGTGCGCAGGAGGTCGAGCCCCTCACGCATCACGATGAGGTCCGTGTTGTCGCCGACGTAGCAGCTCGTCGCGCCGAGGTGCATGATCGGCCGCGCGGTCTTGCACACGTCGCCCCATGCGTGCACGTGCGCCATGACATCGTGGCGCAGCTCGCGCTCGTAGCGCTCGGCCGCAGCGAGGTCCAAGGGCTCGATGTTGTCGCGCATCTCCTGGAGCTGCGCTGCGCTGATCGGCAGCCCGAGCTCCGCTTCGGCCTCGGCGAGCGCGATCCAGAGGTGCCGCCACGTCGTGAACTTCTTCTTGTCCGAGAAGAGCTCGCGCATCGCGCGCGAGGCGTAGCGGGTGCCGAGCGGCGAGCGATAGGCCGAATCGAGGTCGTGCGTGGCGTCGGACATGGGCCGAGCAGTGTACCCGTCGCAGCGTGCACAGGTGTATCCTGCGCCAATGCCGTCGTTCACGTGCCAGACCTGCGGAGCCGCGTTCGAAGTGCCCGCGAAGTCCCTCGCGAAGTACCCGGGCTGGACGCCGCGCGCCTGCCGCGCGCACCGCAAGGACAGCAAGCACAAGGCGACCAGCGGCAGCGCCGGCGCAGCCGCGCCCGCAGCGCGCCCGCGGGCCGCACGCAGCGCGCCAGCGTCGGCCCCGCGCGGGCCGCTCCCCGCGGCGGTGGCACACCACGGCCACTCCCCCGAGACGGGCGTGTTCACCGACGGCAGCGCCAGCCCGAACCCTGGCCCTGGGGGCTGGGGCGTGGTCTGGGTCCAGGACGGGCGAGTGCTCGCGGAGCACGCGGGCCACGAACCCCACACGACGAACAACCGCATGGAGCTGACGGCGCTGATCGTCGCGTACGAGCTGCTGCCTGCGGACTCGACGGCGACGGTCTACTCCGACAGCCGGCTCTGCGTCGACACCCTGACCAAGTGGGCCGCGGCGTGGGAGAAGCGCGGCTGGAAGAAGCGCGACGGCGAGATCAAGAACCTCGAGCTCGTGCAGCGCCTGTGGGCCCTGAAGAAAGCGCGCCCCGGAGTACGGCTCGAGTGGATCGCAGCCCACGTCGGCCACCGCTGGAACGAACGCGCGGACGCGCTCGCGACGAGCTGGATGCGGGGGTCGCGCTGATGCCGCGCCCGACGCGCACCGGTCCGCAGAAGCCCGACCCTTCGGACCCGCTCGTCCGGGCGCTCGCAGCCATCTCCGCGCCGGGCTCGTTCTGTGCGCGGCGGCACACACAGCCTGACGCCCTGGCCCTCGAGGTCGTCGGTGTCGGGCGCGTTCGCCTCCCGCTGGACGATGCGACCGCGGAGCGGATCGTCGCCATGGCGTCTGTCTCGCCCTTCGGTTGGCGTGAGCGAACCCTCGTGGATCCGGCGGTGCGCGACTCCTTCGAGGTCCCGGCGCAGCGCGTCGCACTCGGCGGAGCCGCCTTCGAGGACCTCCTCGCCGAACAGCTCGGCTTCTTCCAGCGCGCGCTCGGACTCCCCTCCGATTCGCGCTTGAGCGCGCGCCTCGACAAGCTGCTCCTCTACCGACCCGGGCAGTTCTTCAAGCCCCACCAGGACTCCGAGAAGGACTCGCGGATGATCGGGACCCTCGTCCTGCGACTCCCGAGCTCCTTCACCGGCGGTGAGCTCTTGATCGAGCATCGGGGGCAGCAGGTCGCGTTCGCCCCGGACCCAGGGCACGCCGCGGAGCTGGAGTGGATCGCGTTCTACGGGGATTGCCGCCACGAAGTCCGCCGAATCGAGTCTGGCTTGCGTGCGGTGCTGACGTTCCGCCTCCAGCTCGACCTGCCGCAGCGAGGCGGGGCTCGACGGAGCGCGCCGGTGGGCGCTGAGGAGCAGACGGATCCCGCGCTCGAGGCTGCGCTCCGGGCGCGCTTCGACGCGAGCGCGCCCGCGGCGGGCGCCGCGCCCCCCGAGAAGGCCGTCGTCCTGCTCGACCACGAGTACACGCGGGCGCGGCTGGGCTGGGACGAGCTGAAAGGCTCCGATCGGGCGCGGGCCGCGGCGCTCCGGGCTGCCGCCCGCGCCATCGGGCTCGTCGCCCACCTCGCATTGGCCGTCGAGTACGAGCTGTGGGACTGTGAAGAGTCGTCGAAGCGCAGCGGTCGCAGGCATCACAAGTTCAGAGATGACGACCCGAAGACCGACCAAGGGCAGTCCGCTTACGTCCTCATCGAGACCCTCGACAGCCACATCACGCTGACCGCTTGGCACCAAGGAGACGGCCCGCTCCCCGCTGAGGACGGGCTGAAGGTGACCCCGAGCGAGCTCGTGTGCACGGCACCGACGGACCGCGCCGCTCCGACACGCTCCGAGTACGAGGGCTACATGGGCAACTACGGCAACACGCTCGAGCGCTGGTACGAGCGCGCTGCGGTGGTGCTCTGGCCGCTCGCCAACGAGCACCTGATTCGCGCCAAGACCGCGCCGTTCGCGGTGATCGCGGAGCTGACGCGGTCGCTCGGGAGCGACGAGCGCGACGTCGCGCGCCAGAAGTTCAAGGCGCTCCTCGAGCGCTGGCCGAAGCTGGCGCCGGTGCACCTCCCGCAGCCGCACGAACTGACGCTGCTGGAGGCCGCCGTCGCGCTCGACGACGCCCAAGGAGCCGCCCAGCTCCTCGACGCGGTCAGGTTCGAGGCGCTGCGCGAGGAGACGGTCGGTCCCCTGGCGCAGCTCGGTGAGCGGCACGGCGCGGATTGGGTGATCGCTCGCTGCGAGGCCTGGTTCAGCGCAGAGCGTTGGAGCTCGACCTGGAGCAAGACGTCGCCGGAGGTCGTGCGGAGCTGGCAACGCCGCGAGAGCGAAGTCGGCGCCCTGGTCGCCGCCCGCCTCGCCGAGGGCCGCGCGACGGAGTGCTCGTCCCGTGCGGCGCGGGCACCGCGGGTCACCGGTCGCTGGACCTGCTCCACCTCGCAGGTCGACGCGCGGACCGAGGAGCTGGGGGCCGCGCTGGAGCTCTGTGCCTTGACAGGCTTGCAGGAGCGGGTCGCAGAGCTCCTCGGCCACCTCCGAGGGCGCGGGGCCCAGGGCTCGCCCATCCCCTCGGCCGCGACGCTGCTCAAAGCCCGCGCTGCGCTCGCGCGCGAGCGCGGGACGTCGGAGGCGATCGACAGAGCGCTCGCCGAGCTCCGGCGCGAGCTCGCAGCGCTGCACGCGGAGCCCCCGCGCAGCCCAGGCGACCTCCGCATCGGGCCGTGCTGGCCTTGTGCGTGCGCCCAGTGCGCTGGGGTCCGCGAGTTCCTGTCCTCGAACGCGAGTGAGGAGACCCTCGCGCTGGTCGCAGAATCGCGGGAGCACATCCAAGCCCTGATCGCCATGAGTGACCTCCCGGTCGCAACCGCGGTGCTCGCGGTGGGGCGCCCGTACAAGCTGGTGCTGAAGAAGGACGCGCTCGCGCTGGGCCGGATCGAGGCGCAAGACCGCCAGGCGCTGACAGACGTCCTGCAAGCGCTTGCGGGGCTTCAGACCGAGCGCGGCGGCGACGCTGTCGCCAAGCCGAAGAAGCGGCCTGCGGCGCCGCCGGGGCGGCCACCGGGCAAAGCGAAGTAGAACGTCCGCCGAATCGAGAGGCCGAGGCCCGACACGAGCCGCAGGCGCCCCGAGGCGAGGTGCGCGCCGAGCGCCCAACGCGAGAGGAACGCGACGCCCAGGCCCGCTGCGGCAGCGCCGATGATCGCGTCGGTCGAGGCCAGCACGAGGTCCCGGTCGCTCGGGCGCTTGCGCACCCCCGCGGCGCCCAGCGCCCGCGCGATGACCGCGCGTGTGCCCGAGCCGGGTTCGCGCCAGAGGATGGGCACCTCGGCCAGGTCGTTCGGCTCGCGCAGGCGCCAGGGTGCAGCGCCGCCGACGACGGGTACGAGCTCGTCGTCGAGCCACGGCTCGAGCCGTACGCCGCTCGCGCGTGCGTGGCCCTCGACGAAGCCGAGCGGCGCCTCGCCGCTGCGGAGCGCCTGGATGACCTCGTCGGTGTTGCCGATCGAGACCCGAATCGGCACGGTCGGGTGGCGCAGGCGGAAGCGCGCGAGGACCTCTGGCAGCACGTGGGCCGCGATCGTAGTGCTGGCGAAGAGGTCGAGCCGCCCGAGGTGTTGATCGGCGCTCGGCACCTCGCGCTCGGCTTCGTCGAGCAAGCGCTGCACCGCGCGCGCGTACTCGGCGAGCCGCTCGCCGGCTGGAGTCGGGGTCACCCCTGCCCGCGAGCGCACGAGGAGCGGCACACCGAGCACCTCCTCGAGCCGCCGCATCCGGGCCGTGACCGCGGGCTGGGACAGGTGCGACGCACGCGCCGCCGCGCCGATGCCCCCGGCGCGCAGCACGTCGAGGAAAGTCGGCAAGAGGGTTGGATCGAGGGCCGGCAGCGGCGCGGGGTCGTCGGGGGTCGAGGGCATGGCGCTCCATGGTCATCAGCCAGACTGATGGATCATCTGCATATATAGCTCACGGTCCTGATGTCCGGGCGGCGAGACTCCTGCCGTGCAAAGCGCCTCCCTCCCCTGCGTGGCCCCCTCCCCCTGGCGCGGGTCGCTCCAGACCGCCCTGACCCTGACCGCCTGCGGCGCGGTCGTCGCCCTGGGCCTGCCCTCGCTCGCGGCGGTGGCGCTCGGGGTGGCCGTCGCGGCGCTCGTCGGGACTCCGACGTGGGCAGGGCCCCTCGGGGCGCGGCTCTTGAAGCTCGGCGTCGTCGGGCTCGGCGCGGGGCTGGACCTCGGCGACGTGCTGCGCGCGGGCGTCGCTGGGTTCCTGCCGACGGCGCTGTGCCTCGGGGCGACCCTGGCCCTGGGCGTATGGCTCGCGCGGCGGCTGGGTGTGCAGGGTGAGGTCGGCACGCTGGTCACGCTGGGCACCGCCATCTGCGGCGGCAGCGCCATCGCGGCTGCCGCGCCGACTCTGCGCGCCAAAGGCGAGGAGGTCGGCGTCGCGCTCGGGGTGGTGTTCACGCTCAACACAGCGGCGCTGCTCGTGTTTCCGGCGCTCGGACGCGCGCTCGACCTCTCGCCCGACACCTTCGCCCGTTGGTGCGCCGTGGCGATCCACGACACGAGCTCCGTCGTCGGCGCCGCTGCGACCTTCGGTCCCGAGGCGCTCGAGCTGGCGGCTGTCACGAAGCTGGCGCGGGCGCTCTGGATCGTGCCGGTGGTGTTCGGCCTCGGCTGGGTCCGAGGGCGGCGCGCGGGCGCTCCATCGGCGGTCCGCCCGACCCCGCCGTGGTTCGTGCTCGGGTTCCTCGCCGCCGCGGCGTGCACGACCTGGTGGCCCGCCCTGGCCCCAGCGGGTGCGCTCGTCGCGGGTGCGGCGAAGGACGCGCTCCTCGTCGCGCTCTTCACCTTCGGCCTCGGTACGCGCTGGGCCTCCGTCCGAGCGATCGGGCCGCGGCCGTTCGTGCTGGGCGCGGCGCTGTGGCTCGCCGTGAGTGTGCTGGGCCTGTGCGTCGTGTGAGCTGCGCCAGCGTGGGGTACCCTCCGCGCGACATGCACGCCCCCCTCTCCCCCGTCGTCGCGGGCCTCTGGCGCCTCGCGAAGTGGTCGCTCACCGCCGAGGCCCTGGCGTCCTGGACCGACAGCGTCCTGGATCAAGGCGTGGACACGTTCGATTTGGCGGACATCTACGGGAGCTACACGTGCGAGGGCCTCTTCGGCGCGGCGCTCGGACGCGTGCCCGGGCTCAGGGAGCGCCTCCGGATCGTCACGAAGTGCGACATCAAGCTCGTCTCGCCGCAGCGGCCGGCGCACACCCGGCATGCCTATGACACGAGCCGCGCGCACATCCTGGCCTCCGTCGAGAACAGCCTGCGCGCGCTCGGAACGGACCGGATCGACCTCTTGCTCCTGCACCGCCAGGACCCGTTGATGGACCCGCAGGAGGTCGCCTCCGCGTTCGATGCGCTCCACACGAGCGGCAAGGTGCTCACCTTCGGCGTCTCGAACTTCACGCCGGCGCACCTCGCGATGCTGGCGTCGTACACGCGGCAACCGCTCGTCACGAACCAGGTCGAGGCGAGCCTCGTGCACCTCGACCCGCTGCGCGACGGGACCTTCGACCAGTGCCTCGAGCGGCGTATCCGCCCCATGGCATGGTCGCCCCTCGGCGGCGGCCGCCTCTTCCAACCGGACCATCCGGTGGCGCTGCGGGTCCAGCCCGTGCTGCAGCGGCTCGCCGAGGCGCGCGGCGTCGCGCCGGAGACGATCGCCTACGCGTTCCTCCTGCGCCACCCCGCGCGCCCCCACCCGATCACGGGCACGCAGCGCGTCGACCGCATCGTCGCGGCCGTCGCGGCCTTGCAGCTCGAGCTCACGCGCGAGGAGTGGTTCGACCTCTACTGCGCTGCGAGCGGGGCGCCGTTGCCCTGAGTCGGCCCTGAGTCGTCGACCCTGAGTCGACCGCGGGTCGGCCGCCACCGCCCGCGCGTCGAGCGGCTCAAGTCGCGCGGAGGTACGCGTTGCGGACGTATTCGCCGACCATCCGGTGGGTGTTGAAGCGCCCCGGGATCGAGGTCAGCGAGCGCCGCGCGCGCGCCAACCACGCGCGCGGGATGCCCGCCGCGTCGCGCTCGTAGAAGAGCGGCACGAGCTCGTCCGCCAAGAGCGCCACGAGCGCCCGCGCGTCGCGGGCGTCCTGCTGCGCGGCGTCCGGCAGCTCGACGCCGTCGCCGATCGCCCAGCCGTTCTCGCCGTCGAAGCCCTCGGGCCACCAGCCGTCCAGGATGGATGCGTTGAGGCCCCCGTGCAGCGGCGGCTTCATGCCGCTGGTCCCGCTGGCCTCGTTCGGGCGGATCGGGTTGTTCAGCCAGACATCCGCGCCGCTGGTCAGGACCCGGCCGACGTGCATGTCGTACTCCTCGATCAGCGCGACGTGGCCATGGAAGCCTGCATCGCGCGCGCGAGCGTGCACCTCGCGCGCCATGTCCTGGCCGCCGATGTCCCGCGGGTGCGCTTTGCCCGCGAACACGATCTGCACCGGCCGCGCGGCATCCCCGAGGAGCTGGGCGAGGCGCTTGGCCTCTTTGAAGATCAACGGTGCGCGTTTGTACGTCGCGAAGCGCCGAGCGAACCCGAGGGTGAGGGCGTCTTCATCGAACATGCTGTAACACGCCGCGACCTGCGCCGCGTCTTCGCCGCGCCGCCGGGCTTGGCGCGCGAGGCGCTCGCGTACGAAGTGCACCAACTTCGCGCGCAGCGTGCGGCGCAGCGCCCACAGCTCCTCGTCGGTCACGGCCGCGAGCTTCGACCACACGTCGTCGTCAGGCCCGAAGTCGTCCCACTTCTTGCCGAGGTGGCGGGTGTAGAGCGCCTCGGCTTCGGGCGCGAGCCAAGTGCGCACATGGACGCCGTTCGTGATCGCGCCGACAGGGACCTCTGCGGCTGGCACCCCATAGACCTTCGTCCACATCTTGCGCGTGACCTCGCCGTGCAGTTGCGCGACGCCGTTCACGCGCTCGCTCGTGCGCAGACCGAGCACGGTCATGCAGAACGGCTCCAGCTTGTCACCGGGCACCTCGCGCGCCATGTCGGCGAACTTCTGCGTCGAGAGGCCGAGGGTCGCGAGGTGCGGCGCCAGGTACTTGGCTACGTCCTTGGGAGCGTAGCGATCGTGCCCCGCAGGCACCGGCGTATGGGTCGTGAAGACGGAGCTCGCGCGCACCTGCGACAGCGCGCGTTCGAAGGAGCGGCCGCGCGCGACGAGCGCGCGCAAGCGCTCGACGTTGGCGAACGCGGCGTGCCCTTCGTTGAGGTGCACGACAGTCGGAGCCTGCTTCACCGCGCCGAGCGCGAGCACCCCGCCCACTCCGAGCAGCACCTGCTGCCGGAGGCGCAAGTCGGGCTCACCCTTGTAGAGGCCCTCGGTGAGCTGCCGGTGGGCCTTCGGTGCGCCGGGCAGGTCCGCGTCGAGCAAGAAGACGGGCACGCGGCCGACCTGCATCCGCCAGACCTTGGCGCGAACGAGCTGCTTGCCGAGCGGGCACTCGATCTCCTTCCCTGTGTCGGTCACGGGCATGTCGGCGAAGTCGTAGTCCGGGAACAGCACCCGTGTCGTCCCGTCCTTGCGCAGCTCCTGCACGTAGTACCCGTGGCGGTAGAGCAGCCCCACGCCGACGAACGGAACGCCGAGGTCGGAGCACGACTTCACGTGATCGCCGGCGAGCACTCCGAGGCCGCCGGAGTACTGCTGCATGCTCTCGTGGATCGCGAACTCCGAGCAGAAGTACGCCACGCGCAGCTTCGGGTGGCGCTTCGCGTAGTGACGCCCGAACCAGGTCTTGCGCGCGTGATACGCAGCCTGGGCTGCCTCCGCTGCAGCCAGGCGCTGCGCGAACTCAGGGTCCTCGGCGCACGCTTCGAAGCGGGCCGGATGCACACGCCGGAGGACCTCGAGGGGCGCGCGATTGGTCGCCTCCCAGAGGTTCGGATCGAGCATGCTGAAGGCCCGTTGCACCTCCGCGGACCAAGTCCACGCAAGGTCGAGGGCCAAAGCACGGAGACGCTGTGCGAGGTCGGTGGGTTTCATCGGAGGCTCAACGGGGGAGTCGGTCGGTCGCTGCGGCGAGCTCACGGGTGCGCTTTGCGAGGCTGTGGGACAAGTCCTTGCGGGTCACGCGCCAGCTCCAGTTGCCGGTCGCAGTGCCAGGCAGGTTCGTGCGCGCGACCCGGCCGAGGCCGAGCAGGTCCTGGACCTGCGCGATCGCAGTGCGCGCGGGCGACGCGCACGCGGCGCGCCACATGTCCCAGTGGGCGGTCGCCGCGGCGCCGCCGGTCGCGGCGCGGAAGCGGCGGCGCGTGTCGGCGTCGAGGCCCTTCCACCACCCTTGGACCGTGTCGTTGTCGTGGGTGCCGGGGTACACGACGCTGTTCTCGGGGCAGCGGAAGGGGGCGTGGTACGAGCCCTCGCCGTAGCCCCACTGCAGGATGCGCATCCCCGGCAACTGGAAGGCGTCCCGCAGCGCGAGGACTTCGTCGGTGACCGCCCCGAGGTCCTCCGCGACCAGCGGCAGCGGCGCGCCGACCTCCTTGACGATGGCGTCGAGCAGCTCGCGCCCGGGTGTCGCGCCCCAGGCCCCGTGGCGCGCGGTCCGGTCCTGGCCCGGGACCTCCCACGCATGGTGGAAGCCGATGAAGTGGTCGATACGGACCGCGTCGAAGAGGTCGAGCTGATGCTTGATTCGGCGGCGCCACCACGCGAAGCCATCCGCGCGGTGAGCGTCCCACGCGTAGTGCGGGTGCCCCCAGAGCTGGCCGTCGGCGCTGAACGAGTCCGGCGGGCAGCCGGTCTTCACCACAGGCTGCCCTTCGGCATCGAGCCTGAAGAGCTCGCTGTGCATCCGTACGTCCGCGCTGTCCGCGCCGACGAAGATCGGTGCGTCGCCCATCAGGCGCACGCGCGCCGCCGCTGCCGCCGCGCGCAGCGCCGCCCACTGGCGCGCGAACTCGTACTGCAGGAACCGAGCGAGACCTGCATCCCCGCCGACGTACTCGACGTAGGGCTCGAGCCACGCAGCTTCGTCGGCGCAGAACGCATCGAACGCCCTACGCGCTCCTCCGCGCTTCGACCAAGCCTGGAACGCTGCACGGAGTCGCGGCTCCTTGAAGCGGCGCACCTTGCCGACGTCGACCCGTCCATGCGCGAGCGCTGCGGTGCCCGCGACGTCCGTCGTCGCGAGGAGGCCATCGTCGACGAGCCTCTCCAGCGAGAGGTAGAGCGGCTCGCCCGCAAACGCAGAGCTCGACGAGTACGGCGAGTCTCCTGGACCGAGCGGCCCAACGGGCAACATCTGCCACCAACCGAGGCCAGCCTCCGCGCACCACGCAACGAAGTGGTGCGCTTCCGGCCCGAGGTCGCCGATCCCGTGGCGACCCGGCAGCGAGGCCAAAGGCAGGAGCACACCCGCGAGGCGCGGGAATGGATCGGTGTTGGGCCGATCGCTCGCGCGACGCCCTCCCTTGCGACGGGGCGCGCTCGCAGCGCGCCGTGCGCCCTTGCGGCGTTCAGCGGTCATGGTCCAAGGCTCAGCGTTCCAGCAGCCAGACGCACCCCCCAACCCCGGGCACCCGCGCGAGGTCGGCGTCGGCTGGCGCGGGATCCTCGTCGGTCGGCGTCGCGGAGATCAAGCGCCAAGCGCCCTCGGGGAGGCGGAATTGCGCGCCAGCCTGCGCCGGCGTCAAGGCGACCAGCAGCTCCTCCCCGTCCAACGCGCGGCGGAACACAAAGAGGTCCTGCTCGTCGTCCACCAGGACCGTTTCGAAGGTACCGATCCGCAGCGCAGCGTAGGTCCGGCGCAGCGCGATGGCGCGCTGGTAGAACGCGAGCAGCTCGGCGTCCACCTTGCTGTCCTCGTCCGCGTAGGGCTCGAGGTCCGACCAGAGCATCGGCTTGCGGTTGTTCGGGTCGTCGGACCCCCACATGCCCACTTCGTCGCCGTAGTACACCATCGGCGCGCCGACGTAGGTCATCTGCAGGAGCACCGCGAGCCGCAGCCGCGCATAATGCTCGGGATCAGGGCGCCGCGGATCGTAGGTCGAGCCTGGGGACTGCTCGCGGTTCGCTTGGTCGTAGCCGCGATCGGGATTCAGCATCATCGACACGCAGCGGTCCGTGTCGTGGCTGTCCAGCAAGTCCATCAGGGCCGAGGTGGCCTCAGCGGGATAAGCGAGCCGGACGAGCGCCAATTGATGATCGAACGCGCTGGCGGAGAGCTTGTGCTCGCGGTGGCCGATCCACGCCACAGCGGCGTCGGCGAAGCGGTAGTTCATCACCGCGTCGAAGCGCTCGCCGTCGAGCCAGGACTCCGCGAGGTCCCAGACCTCACCGGTGATGTAGGCGTCGGGGTTGATCGCCTTGACCAGGTCGCGCCATTCCTCCCAGAACGGCATCGCGACCTCCATGGGCACGTCGAGGCGCCAGCCGTCGATGCCGTCGCGCGGGTCGCCGTCGCCGTCCGGGTCCATCCAGCGGCGAGTGATCGCGAAGATGTGCTCCTTGACAGCCTGCGAGCGGAAGCCGTCGGCGGACTTCGCGAAGACGGGGAGCTCGCCGAAGCCGGCCCAGCCCGCGTACTGGAACGGCTCCCACGACGTGACCTCGAACCAGTCGGCGAAGCGCGACGCGCGCCCGTTCTCGAGCACATCGACGAACGCAGGGTGGCGCACCCCGACGTGGTTGAAGACGCCGTCGAGGATCACGCGAATGCCGCGCGCCTTGCACTCGCGCAGAAGCGCCAGGAAGACGCGGTCCGACGGGGTCCAGGTCCAAGTCGCAGGATCGAGCAGGTCCTCGTCGCGCGTGGCGGCGAGGTAGTCCTCGCCCGCGCCGTAGCCCGTGTCGATGTGGCGGAAGTCGGTCGCGTTGTACTTGTGGTGGCCTTCCGCCTGGAAGATCGGATTGAAGTAGAGCGCGTTGACGCCGAGCGCCACCAGGTGATCGAGCTTCTCGCGCACGCCCGCGAGGTCACCGCCGAACATGCGCCGGAAGACGAAGTAGTCGTAGAACCCCTCGCCCGTTGCAACCTCGGCCTCGGTCGGCGTGTACCACGCGGCGGTCCAGGGCAAGGTGCCCGGCGGGTCATTGCGCGGGTTCCCGTTGCGGAAGCGATCGACGAGGATCTGGTACCAAACGGCGTGTTTGGCCCATTCGGGCGTGCGGAACGGCGAGATTCGCGCGGGGTCCAGCACGTACTCGCGTGGATCGGTCCCGACGAGCTCGCCGTCGCGCAGGACGAAGCCGTAGCGCTGGGGCACGTCGGGCACGGCGAGCGCAGCCTCCCAGAACAAAAACGCTCCGGTGCGCGCCACGATCGTCATCGGGGTCTCGCCCTGCCCGAAGAGCGCGATGCTGACGGAGCTCACGTCGTCGGCGAGCGTGCGATAACGGACGAGCACACGGCCGTCCGGCGCACGCTGTACGTAGAGCGTGCGGGTGGGGTCGTGCTCGAGCGCGGCGGTCACGATCGCGCCGTCGCGCACCGCCGCGGTCAGCTCCTCGGGGCGCCCGAGCGCGCCGAGCCGCAGCAGCGTGTTCTCGCCGGTGAACCCGTCGGGCGCGCGATCCTGGTTCTCGGGGTCGGGCACCCAGCGCGCGCGATCGAGCACGAACTTGTACGCGTGCACGCCGTCGGGCACACGCACTCGCGCGCGCCAACGTCCGTCGGCCGCGCGCTCCAGCCGATCGCGGCTCGAGTCCCAACCGTTGAAGCTGCCGGCGACGGCGACCTCGCTCGCGCGCACGCTCGACGCGAGCGAGAAGGTCACGATCCAACCGCCCGTCGGCGCGGGCTCGGCGGTGACCGAAGCCGGCAGCGGACCGGCCTCGCCGCGCTCGAGCGGCAGAGGCGGCGCCAGCGGCCATACGGGTTCCTGGACGCCTTGATTCGCGAGGAGCGAGAGCAGAACGGAGGTCGGGTGCATCGCGGTCACTCAGCCCCCGCCTGCCGCGGCGGGCGGCGCGTAGTGCGCGGGCACTTCACCTGTGAGCGTGCCGAGGAATGCGACGATGGCGCGGACATCGTCGGCGGGGAGCGCCTCGCCGAGCTGCGTCCTGGCCATGACCTGCACTGCTGCGTCGAGCTCCGCCACTGCGCCGTCGTGGAAGTAGGGCGCGGTGCGCGCGATGTTGCGCAGCGGCGCAGTGCGGAAGACGTGGCGGTCCTCTTCCTTGCCCGTCACCTTTTCGAGGCCCAAGTCGGTGGCCTCACGGCCCGTGACCGCAGCGTAGGTCTCGAAGCGGCCGAAGCGGCGCAGGCGCTCGCCGCCGAGCAGCGCACCGGAGTGGCAATCGGCGCAGCCGAGCTCCATGAAGAGCGCGAGGCCGCTGCGCTCGGCCGGGTCGAGCGCCCCCGAGTCTCCGCCGAGGAAACGATCGAAGCGCGCCGGGGTGATCAACGTCGCTTGGTACGCCTCGAGTGCCTCGGCGTAGCGTCGCGGCGTGAGTGGCGCCTCGTCCAGCGGCCAGGCGGCGCGGAAGAGCGGCTCGTAGCCGTGCTGCGCCAGCAGGGGCACGACGTCGGCCTGCTGGGCGAAGCCCATCGAGCCCGTGAGCGAGCCCTGCGCCTGGTCCGCGCCCGAGTCCCGGTCCGCGAGCCAGCGCAGCTTCGGTTGTAGCAGCGCGTTGAAGACCGTCTGCGAGTGGCGCGAGGTCAGCTTCCCGCGCGCATCGAGCGAGCGCTCGCGCGCGTCGGAGCCGTACGCAGCGCGGGTGTGGCAGCTCGCGCACGCGACGGCGCCGTCCGCCGAGAGGCGTGTGTCCCAGAACAAGGCGCGCCCGAGCTGCACCCGCGGGTCCGCCAGCACCTCGGGCGCGGGGGCTGCGAGGGCGCCGAAGCGCTGCCTGGCGGCCTCCAGCAGCGCGTCGGGGGCGGCAGGAAGGGGGGCGTCCGGCGCCCCTGCCCTCGGCTCCGGGGGCCCCCCGCTGCCGAGCAGCAGCGGGAGCACGAGGGTCGGGGAGATCCACATGCGCGTGAGGATAACGGACCGCGGCCGAACACCGGGCAGGCCTCGCGCGCCGCAGAGTTCTGGAAACGCCCCGCGCTCCGCGGGGTCACTGGCAACATGAAGACGGCAGTCGGGTGCTGCCGCGCTCCTTTCCCCCACACCGTCGACCCCATGCAGCCTGCCCCCGCCCTCACCGGTACGCTCCTCGCGGTCCTCTCGCTGACCTGCGCCTACGCCGCAGCCGCCCCTGCGGCGCAGGGCCCCTGCGGGGTACACCCGTTCTCGCTCGGTGCGGCGCCGCCGCCGAGCGAGCGCCTCGTCGTTGCTTCCGACGGGGAGCACGTCGCGGCGGTGCAGCCGGCGACGCTCTCCTCGCCCATCAAGGTGCGCGTCCTGCGCCGCGACAGCCTCACCGGCGCGATGGCCCTCGACACCGAGCTCACCGATGCCGCCTGGCCCCAGGCCGCCCCAAGGCCGCGCCTCGCCGTGGACCGGGGGGTGCTGGCTGCGGCGTTCCCTGGGCTCGGGACCTGGTTCTATCGCCGCGGCGCTGCGGGCTGGTCCCTCGAGGACGTGCTGCCGGACGTCCAGCCGACGCAGGACGGTGGCCACTTCCTCTTCGGCGACACCTACTTCGCCGCCACCGACACCGGGATCGCCGTCGCCGAGCGCAATCCCGGCACCGGCACCTGGACGAGGACCGCGACGCTGCAGCCGAGCGGCGGGTTCGGCCCGGACTACGGCTTCGACATCGACTTCGACGGGCGGCTCCTCGCCGTCGGCGCGCCGCTGAACCGGCGCGTCGACCTGTTCGCCAGGACCCCTGCCGGGACCGCGTGGTGGCAGGTCGACAGCCTCACTCCGAACAACACGCAGTTGTTCGGCTTCGGCACCAACGTCGAAGTCGAGGACCTCGTGGTCATCGTCGGCCCTGCCGCCACGTCGCCCCTGCTGTCGATCGGCGTCTATCGCTACATGCCCACCCTCGGGAGCTGGCGGCTGACCGAGCAGATCCTGCCGCCGTTCCCGCTCACGGGGCCGCACCAATTCAGCAAGTCCCTGCAGTACTCGCGCGGCACCTTGGCGATCTCCGCGCCGGGCCTGCCCTTGGGCAGCCAGCGCAGCGGGCGTATCACGCTGTTCAAGGAGGAGCCCTTCACGCGCCTCTTCCGCTTGGAGGCCCTGGTCGATGGAACCAGCTTCGGTCCAGCCGCGACGGGGATGGGTTTCGGCGACCGCATGTTCCTCCGGGACGGCCTACTGATCGCGAGCCGTGTCGACGGCGGCAACGCCTACACCGCACACCTTCCGGGGACCACCGACTGCAACCTGGATGGCACCGCGGACATCTGCCAAATCCGTAGCGGTGCAACCTACGATGACAACCACAACGGCTTCCCCGACACGTGCGAGCTCTCGGGTCAACGCTACTGCAGCCCCAACGTCCCGAACTCATCGGGCGAAGCGGCGCGCCTCGGGATCTTCGGACCTCCGCGGGTGCTCCTGTTCTACATGGAGTTCCACGTCGGCGGCCTCCCCGAGGGCGCGCTCGCGTACATGCTGGCGTCGCGCAGCAGCCAGGCCGTGACCAACCCCGCGCAGTGGCTCGGCGACCTGTGCGTCGGCGGGACCGCGCCGATCTCGCGCGGCCTCGGCGGGATTCGGGCCGCGGACCGGGACGGCCGGTACTTCTTCAGCCACAACCGGCCGGTGATCCCCTTCGGGTCAGGACTGGCGCCGATCCTGCCGGGTGAGACGTGGCACTTCCAATGCTGGTACCAGGACCCGGCTGCGGTCCCGCGCTCGAACTTCAGCGACGCGGTCGCGGTGACGTTCACGTTCCTGTGATCGCGGGATGACAGGTCGGACGGTACCAGTCGACCGGTACCGTTCGATGGTGCGGCTCGGGCGGTAGCATGGGGGGACTCCGATGCACGCAGCAGCCGCGCCGCCCCCCGCCCCCATCCCGCGCGTGTTGCGGCGGGTCGCGGGCGCAGCGGCGGTGCTCGCGGTGCTCTGGGCCTTCGGCCGGGTGCTGCGCCGCGAGCTCTTCGACCCCGCGGAGCGCGACCCGCGCACGACGCTCGTCGTGATGCACTGGTCGGGCGGGGCCGGCCAGGAAGAGGACCAGATCGTCCGCGACGCGCTCGCCCGCTTCGAGGCGCAGAACCCTGGGATTCGCGTCGAGCGCATCAACCCGGGCGACGCAGGCAGCTTCTACACGAAGCTGCAGACGATGATGGCCGCAGGCACGCCGCCGGACGTGTTCTACGTCGGCGACGAGCGCTTGCCGGCGCTCGCGCGCATGGGCGTGCTCCAGCCGGTGGACGCTTGGCTCGCGCGCGACGCCGCCGCGGGCGAGCCCTTCGCGCTGGATGACTTCTTCCCGGTCACCCTCGACGCGTTCCGCTACGACGGCGAGCGCACCGGCGCGGGGCCGCTGTACGGCATCCCGAAGGACTTCACTTCGATCGGGTTCTACTACAACAAGGACCTGTTCCGTCGGGCAGGGGTGCCGGAGCCCGCCGCCGATTGGACGTGGGACGACTTCATCGCCGCGGCGCGGACCATCGGTGCGTTGGACGGCTGCGTCGGGGCGGAGTTCGTGACGTGGCCCCGGATGCTGCGGCTCTACCTGCGCACCGAGGGCCTCGACGTCGCGCCGCCCGACTTCAGGACCCTCGACGTCGAGCGCCCGGAGGTCCGAGCGACCCTACAGCGCCTCGCGTCGTGGCGCTTCGACGAGCAGAACACGCTGACGAGCGGCAAGTCGCGGGTCGCATCGGGCGAGACGGTGTTCCTGACGGGCAAGGTCGGCCTCGCCGGACCGTTCGGCCGCTGGGTCGTACCTAGCTACCGCAAGATCGACCAGTTCGAGTGGGACTTCGCGCCGCTGCCGCGGGGCGCGGTCCAGACGAACGCGATCGCCGCGGTCGCATGGTGCGTCTCGAGCCGCACCCGCCACCCGGACGAGTCGTGGCGCCTCGTGCGCGAGCTCTGCAGCAGCGAGAGCCAAGCGGCCCTGTCGCGCCTCGGCCTCGCGATCCCCCCGCGCCGCTCGGTCGCGGAGTCGGCGGCTTTCCTCGACCCCAGCGTGCCGCCCGCGCGCGACGACGTCTTCCTGGCCGAAGCCGAGCGGGCCACGGTCCTCGCGTTCCCGCCCAGCCCGAAGTTCGACTCCCTGCTCGAAACTCGGCTGAATCAAGCGGTGCTGACGGGCGACCGCACGGTCGCCGAGGCGACGCGGGCCTTCGCGGACGCGTGGCGCCTCGAGGTCGAGTCGCCGCTGGCGGCAGAGCGCTTCCCCCGCATGCCCTGGGCTGCGCTCTTGCGTTACGCCGCGCTCGGCTGCGGCCTGCTCGCTGTCGCCTTCCTGGTCTACGCCCGTCGGACACGCCCGGGCCCGCTCGCGCGGTCGGAAGAGCGCGCCGGCTGGCTGCTCGCGAGCCCGCTGCTCGCCGGCCTCGCGCTGTTCATGGCCTTCCCCATCGCGCTCTCGCTGCTGCTGGCCTTCACGCGCTGGACCGGCATCGCGGGCGTGGACACCGCGGAGTTCGTCGGCCTCGCGAACTTCCGGCAGCTCCTGCTGCACGACACACGCTTCTGGACCTGCTTGAGGGTCACCGCGTACTACGCGCTCCTGGCGGTGCCGCTCGGCCAGGTCTTCGCGCTCGGCGCGGCGCTGCTGATGAACACCAAAGTGCGCGGCATCGGCTTCTTCCGCGCGGCGTGGTACTTGCCGAGCGTGCTCGCGGGGGTCGGCGTCGCGGTCCTCTGGCGCTGGGTCTTCGACGGCGACGGCGGGCTGATGAACGCGGCGCTCGCGCCGCTCTTGGCGCCGCTCGGGCTCACCCCGCCCGACTGGTTCGGCGCCGACGCCGCGGTCTTCGGCGCGCCGGCATTCGCGATCATGAGCCTCTGGATGGTCGGCGGCTCGATGATGATCTACCTCGCGGGCCTGCAGGGCATCCCCGCCGAGCTGTACGAAGCCGCGGAGCTCGAGGGCATCACGGGGCTGCAGCGCTTCCGCAGGGTGACGCTGCCGCTGCTCTCGCCGGTGCTCGTCTTCAACGGAATCATGGCGGTGATCGGGTCGTTCCAGGTCTTCACGCAGGCGTTTGTGATGACGCGCGGGGAGCCTGGCGACCTGACGCGCTTCTACGTCTTGTACCTCTACAACCAGGCGTTCGACTTCTACGAGATGGGCTACGCGTCGGCGATGGCGTGGCTGCTCTTGCTGGTGATCCTCGCGCTCACGGCGCTGGTCCTGCGCGGCTCGCGTCGCCACGTCCACTACGAGGCGCTGCGATGAGCGAATACAAGTCCCGGCGCTTGTGGCCGATCGTCCTGCTGTCCCTTGGCGCGCTGCTGATGCTGGCGCCGCTGTGGTGGATGCTGGTGATCTCGCTCGAGACCCCAGCGCGGGCTGGCGCGGCGACCGCGGGTATCGGACTCACGCAGCTGTGGCCCGCCGATCCCCAGTGGCAGAACTACCCGGACGCCCTCGCCGAGG
>Ga0169931_10004683_pt1 | contig 21177 bp, 20 predicted proteins | sample Kivu_15m_20L_FD_129675 | JGI IMG/M metagenome (GOLD analysis project Ga0169931, IMG submission 129675) | Freshwater microbial communities from Lake Kivu, Western Province, Rwanda to study Microbial Dark Matter (Phase II) - Kivu_15m_20L... | ecosystem: Environmental > Aquatic > Freshwater > Lake... | reverse complement strand
TGTCCGAGCAGTGTGTTGTTGGATGCGCTGTTGGATTCAGGGCGCGTGTTGTTGGATTCCTGAGATGCCTGAGAGGCGGCGGCAAATCCTTTGAGGGGCGGATGCGTTTCCCACAAGGAAGAGCGTGCAAGCAGGTGCGTGCTTTCCGCGGAGCGCAGTAGTCATGAGTAATTGCAAACTAACTACAAAGCCCACCTACAGCAACGAAGTATAAACGTTCTATGGTTTTTACTGGCTTTTAATTCTGACTTTAGTAACACACTATTGTAAAAATTTTATATCGGCAATTACGCCTGAAGTCTATCGAGACAATTTAAGACCGAATAGTGAGCTTCAAGAGCAGAGCAAGCAATGCTTTTTTTGATTTAAAAATCTTCAGACTTAGTTTTTATGCGGAGCATAATTGGCATTTGCGTAATAGATGGTCGACCGCCACTAATCCAGGTAGCATGCTCTAATGTCCATGGTCGTTTGCCAGGTACAATTAACCTTGACTTTGATGCGTGATCTGGAAGATAAGCTGCAAGAAAGCCTTTTTGTTTTACAAAAAGTAAAAGATTATTCCAGGAAACTCCGTCATCTGTTTCAATAATCTCGATTTGATCATCTTTTCTCAATCCATAAATAATTCGCACGTCAGACATATACATCTTGCCGTAAACACCCTTGTAGGACAATGGCGCATGATTAATTTTATTCAATAATGAGTGCAAACCTCCTACAAAGATTTTACAAGCATTACGGTTTGCCTTACTAAGTGACCCATAGCCAAATATGGGAAGCCTTTTGTTTGTTATGCATAAATAAGCTCTGGAGTTTGATGCAGCTCGATTCTTGGAAACCCAAATACCGTTGGATAATTTTAGGTCGCCATGAGCACTAAACCCTTGGGGTGTACGTTGTGTTAACTCAAAAGTTGGACCAGAAATAAACGCAATTGCTTTTTGGTCCTTGTTTGCTTCGAGTTCTCTGTTCCAGCCACTGTAAAGATCGATTTCTATCTTTGCTGGATTCAGAATAAGTGAGGTGTAACCAATGGAATTTGACGGGTTTCCATTAGATATTTTAATCATTTGATTCTGTTGAAGCTTAAATGGTCGAAACTTCTCCAAATTGGTCGATCTTGTATTTTGCACCTTAGTTCCAACAGAGTCTAATTTCGTACAGGATGAAATGAAATAAGCCAAGACGATGACCAAAGCCACTCGCTGTGATGTACGCAAATTCACTTGTTTTCCCTCAGTGTTTGTAGGATTTTTTTCATTTACTTTCCAGGCGTGTAATGATTTAGACTCAGGGAAAGCATTTTCGCCTACTTCGTCGCCAGCGTCAGTTCCTGGTCCCTTGCCGATCCTAGGTCTGAGTTCAGTATTCTGCTGGACTCGTCGCTTACGCAAACGAATCAAATAAAGTCAAGCCACGCTGGGAATCGCCAGTGCTGATTGAGGTTGACTTTTCGCACATTAAGTATCAGCAGGTGCTTCATCATCAGGTCCCAGCGATTCTCCTGACAGCGTAAGCACCGAGTAAAGGCCCTAATCATCAGGGTCCGATACCTCAGGGCGAACACCTGATCAAGCGGTGCTCTCGATGGGTGGCAAGGCAGGAGGTGCTGCGGGGGTTGGGTCCGGAGGGTGGGTAGGGGACTTGAGGGGTGCCGCTAGAGGTTCCCGCAGCAAGACAAAAAATTAGCTAGGAGCCCCCTACCACTCAAGGGGCACGGAGGCGACTGCCTTTCTTGGCGCGAGGCGCTAATAGTTTGTCGTTGTACTTGCTTTATCGCCTTTCGAAAACAAAAGAACCTGCATTTAGTAACAGACACTAAAAAGAGGCGGCACCCAGATTCGAACTGGGGGTAAAGGATTTGCAATCCTCTGCCTTACCACTTGGCCATGCCGCCGCACAGGGAGCAAACTCCCATGAGCGGATCGTATCAGCCATGGCATGTCCCCCCTGCCGTTGAACCGTCTGCTGGTTCTGAGCAACGGCCACGGGGAGGATCTGATCGCCCAGCGCATCCTGCAGGCCCTGCACAGCCACCGACCGGATGTGGAAGTTCAGGTGTTGCCCCTGGTGGGTTTGGGCGAGGCTTTCACCGCTGCACAAGCAGCTGGCCAGCTGCACCGGATCGGCCCCCAGCTGCGGCTCCCCAGTGGTGGCTTCAGCAACCAGAGCCTGCGGGGCCTGGTTCGCGACCTGGCTGCAGGGCTGCCCCTGCTGAGCTGGCGCCAGTGGAAGCTGGTGCGGCGGTGGGCGCGCCTTGGTTGTCCGCTGCTGGCTGTCGGCGACCTGCTGCCCCTGCTGCTGGCCTGGAGTGGCGGCGGCCATTTCGGCTTCATCGGCACCCCCAAGAGTGATTACACCTGGGCCTCAGCCGGGCCGCCCGATTGGCGGCCCACGCCCTTGGCGGACAGCTACCACCGCTGCAAAGGCAGTGAATGGGATCGGTGGGAGTGGGCCCTGATGGCCAGCAGCCGCTGCCGGCTGGTGGCGGTGCGCGACAGGCTCACCGCCAGGGGACTGCGGCGCCATGGGGTGGCGGCCCTGGCCCCTGGCAACCCGATGATGGATGGCTTCGCCCAGACCCATCCGCCAGCCTGGCTTGCATGCCAGAGGCGCATCCTCCTGCTGGCCGGCAGCCGCCTGCCCGAGGCCCTCGGCAACGCCCGCCGGCTCCTGGAGTGCCTCACCCTCTGGCAACCCGATTGCCAGGCCGCGGCGCTGCTGGCCGCAGGGTCAAGGCCCATGGTCCAGGCCTGGCGGGAGCTGCTCACCCAGGCAGGCTTCTCGCCGATGGTCCCGGCCGCGGCAGTGGCCGCCATCGGCGCCACTGCCTGCTGGCAGCAAGGAAACCTCACCGTTCTGCTGGGCGAGCACAGCTTCACCCGCTGGGCATGTTGGGCCGAGCTGGGGCTGGCCACCGCAGGCACCGCCACCGAACAACTGGTGGGACTGGGAGTGCCCGTCCTATCCCTGCCAGGGCCGGGGCCCCAGTTCAAGGCAAGCTTTGCCCGCCGCCAGAGCCGCCTGCTCGGGGGGGCCGCGCAACCCTGCTCATGCTCCCAGCAGCTGGTCCATCGGCTGCGCCACCTGCTCGCCGATCCCAGCGTTCGAGACCGACTCGCAGCGATCGGCCGGCGCCGCATGGGCCCCAGTGGCGGCAGTGCCCGGCTGGCCAGCCTGGTGGCGCAGCGTCTGCTGGGATGATGCGGCAATTCTGAGCTTGCGCCGCCATGGCCGGCATCCCCGATCGGGCCTACAACGCCACCTGCGCCCTACTGGCCAGCCAGCTGGGTGTCAGCCTGGCGGCCGCCCGCCGCAAGGTTGACGTCAAGGCCTCCCAGCATGGCTTCCGGGACACCCCGGCCAAACTGGCCCTCGCCGAACAGATGCTGGCGGAAGCCCAATCCAGCGGCACCAGAAATCATGAGTTATTCACCTCCCTGCTCGAGGCGGTGGGCAACGATGAAAACTTCATGGTCGAAGACTGACACCCGCTCGAAGCACCCACCCCGGCAAGCACAGCTCCCTCTCAGCGGCTGCTGCCGCTGGAGTGCTCGAACAAAAGGTGATAGCGCTGGCGGTCAAGCTCGGAGAACACCGGAATGCAGCCGAAACATCGCTGGGCCAGCTCCCAGCGCTCCTCCCGCCGGAGCATGGTTTCCAGGCGATCCCGTGCCTGCAGCAGATAGCGCACATCCCCTGCCGCATAGGCCAGCTGGGCATCAGAAAGATCTTCCACCCGACCCCAGTCCGAGCTCTGGGCCTGCTTGTCGAGCTCCACCCCCACAAGCTCCTGCACCACCTCCTTGAGTCCGTGGCGGGGGCTGTAGGTACGTCCCAGGCGGCTGGCCACCTTGGTACAGAAAATCGGATTGACAACGATGCCGAGGTTTTCAGCCAGGGCCGCCACATCGAAGCGGGCGAAGTGGAACACCTTCTCGATCGTGGAAGCTTCCATCAGGGCCTGCAGCCGGGGTGCGGCTGACTGGCCACGCGTCAGGCGAACACAGCAGACATTGTCATGGTCGTCGCAGATCTGCACCAGACAGAGCCGGTCGCGGCCATGAACCAGGCCCATCGCCTCAGTGTCCACCGCCAGGGCCCTCGCAGCCGCATAGAGGGCTTCCCACTCCCCATCGAGGTCGCCATCAAACACGGCGAATCGGGCTGGTGCCGGCAGGTTGCTGGAGCTGGAAGGGGCGGCCATTGAAATGGATCAGGGGCAGGACCATGCTGCCAAGCCACATCCGAGCCCATGGACGCCAGAATGGCCGCCATGGCCAACCTCGGATCCACCCTCATTCTGACCCTGCTGCTGGCCATCGGCCTGGTTTTCTTTCTGCGGGCTGCCAGTAAAGATCGCACCACCGTGGTGGAGGTGCGCTCCTCGCGTCCGCCCCTGGAGGTGCTTGGCCGACTCAGCGAGTGGCTTCAGCAAAGGGGCTGGCGGGCCGAATCCAGCGATCCCGAGCGACGCCACCTCTGCTTCAGCGCCCAGGTGGCCGCCAGTCCCTGGCTGGCTGTTCTGCTCTCGCTCCTAGGAGCAGTGGGGGCCGCCAGCCTCGCCCTGGTGCTGCGACAACTGCTGCCTCTCCTGGGCTGGTGGCCCCTGTTGCTCGCCCTGCTCGGGCCTGCTGCGGGCATGATCTATCGCAACAGGGCAAGGCGAGCCGAAACCCTCGAGCTGAGGCTGATCAGCCACGACTGCGCCACCGGCAGCGCCCTGCGCCTGCGCGCTCACCGCGACGAACTGATTGCCCTGGAGCTTGAGCTGGGTCCCCAGCTCGGGCTGTTCAGCAACGGCAACCTGCTCAGCTCCCCCATCTGATCCGATTCATGGTGCAGCATCGCTGGGTGTGGGCTGCACTGATCGGCGCTGGCTGCATCTGCACTGCAGCGGCGGCCCAGGCTCCCCTGATCGCCAGCGTCGATCCCCTGACGGGGCCCCGCAGCCGCCTGAGCAAAGACTGGCTGGGCGCGGGGGCATTGCCCAGCCACCGGGAGATTCTGGTGCTGGCAGGCCATGCCGATTCCCAGGGCATCGCTGGCGCAGGCACGGCGGGGGCGGCGGTGGATCTGGGCGGGGCCAAGCCAATGAGGGCCGACATGCGCGATGAGCTGCACTGGAACCTGCTGACTGCCCAGGCCGTGGTTTCCCTGGGCCTGCGGCGGGGCCTGGCGATCCGCTTTTACGACCCTCCGCTCCGCACCATCGTCGACGGCGATGATCCCCGCACCAACTGGAGCGTTGGCAAAACCCACGCCTCTGCCGGGGGCTACGCGCTGGAGATTCATTACGATGCCTACGGCCCTGACGGGGTGGGATCGGGGTTGATTCCCCCGCTGCACCGGCCCCCCAGTCTTGTCGATGAGAGCCTGGCCGCGGCCTTTGGCTCCTACCCCCTCAAATATCGCGATGGCCTGGGGGCACCACGCCGGGGCATCGCCATCCTCGAAATCGGCAAGCTGGAAGGCTCTCTCGAAGCCGCCCTGCGCGATCCGCGCCGCAGCGTGGCCACCATCGACGCCATTGCCCTCAGGGTGGTGGAGGCGATCGAACGGGGTCTGGCCGTCAGCTCACCGCCTGATGGGGGGAGCAAAGCGCCTCAAGCGAGCCGTCCTCCAGCCAGTTCTGGGGCCTGGTGAACAGGTCGGTCAGCAGGGCCTCGCGGCTGCCTGCCTCGGGCTGATAGCCATATTCCCAGCGCACCAGCGGCGGCAGCGACATCAATATCGACTCGGTGCGGCCATTGGTCTGCAGGCCAAAGATCGTGCCGCGGTCAAACACCAGGTTGAACTCCACATACCGACCGCGGCGGTAGAGCTGAAAATTCCTCTCCCGCTCTCCGTAGGCCATGGTCTGGCGCTGCTCGACGATCGGCAGGTAGCTGGGCAGGAAGGCCTGACCGCAGGCACTCGCCAGGGCAAAAAGCTGCTCCCAGCTCTGCTCGATGGGGCCGAGGCGGTTGCTCTGATCGGCTGCGGGACCGTGGGGATCCTGGCCTTTGTAAAGCACCCCAAGGGGATCCTGGTAGTCGAAGAAGATTCCCCCCACCCCGCGGGTCTCGCCGCGATGCCGCAGAAAGAAATACTCATCGCACCAGAGCTTGAAGACCTGGTAATAGGCAGGGTTGATGCTGTCGCAGGCGTCCTTCAGGCAGCGGTGAAAGTGCTGGGCATCACTGAGAAACGGGTAGTAGGGGGTGAGGTCGGCGCCGCCTCCGAACCACCACACCGGCCCCGCCTCGAAGTAACGGTAGTTGAGGTGAACGGTGGGAAGGTAGGGGTTGCGCGGGTGCAGCACCATCGATGTGCCGGTGGCGAACCAGCGGTGGCCCTTGGCCTCCGGCCGCTGGCTGAGGATCGAGGGAGGCAATTCGCTGCCCTCCACCTCGGAGAAGTTCACCCCTCCCTGTTCGAAGACCCGCCCGCCCTTCATCACCCGCGAGCGGCCGCCGCCCCCCTCGGGCCGCACCCAGCTCTCCTCAGCAAAATCGCCCTCGCCGTCGAATTCAGCCAGGCCTGCGCAGATGGAGTCCTGAAGGCCCATCAACAGGGCCTTTGCCCTGGCGCGGGACTCGGCTGGCGGGGCTCCAAGGACATCGGCCATCGACAGTGCGCCAAAGCGGCGCCGGAAAGATCCCACCATTTCAGCCCAGCCCCTGCCCACTGGATGCGGTGGGGAGGGGCTGGGCTGCGGCTGAATCCCGGCGAGTGGCCCCTAGGATCCCTGTTCCTGATTGCAGTTTCGATGGCCTCTGTGGAGCAGGCTCAAGCCGCCCTCAACGCCGTACAGGACGCCGGCAGTGGACGCAGCCTGATCGAGCTGGGCTGGATCCAAGAGCCTCGCCTGGAGGGTGATCGGATCGTGTTTCGCCTCGCCCTGCCGGGCTTTGCCCAGGGCCAGCGGGATCGGATTGTCGCTGAGGCGCGGTCAGCCCTGCTGGCGATCGACGGCGTCAAGGAAGTGCAGGTAGAGCTGGCCCAGCCCTCCGGCTCCGGTCAGCTGCCCCAGCGCCAGGCCATTCCCGGGGTCCGGCAGGTGATCGCGGTGAGCAGTGGCAAGGGTGGCGTGGGCAAGAGCACGGTGGCTGTCAACCTGGCCTGCGCCCTTGCTGCCACCGGGCTCAGAGTGGGGCTGCTCGACGCAGATATCTACGGACCGAATGCCCCCACCATGCTCGGTGTCGCCGATCGCACTCCGGAGGTTCGCGGCGAAGGAGCAGACCAGGTGCTCACACCGATCCAAACCTGTGGCATCGCCATGGTGTCGATGGGTCTGCTGATCCAGGAAAATCAGCCCGTGGTCTGGCGCGGACCGATGCTCAACGGTGTCATCCGCCAGTTTCTCTATCAGGTCGAGTGGGGCGAAAGGGATGTGTTGATCGTGGATCTGCCCCCCGGCACCGGCGATGCCCAGCTCACCATCTCCCAGGCCGTGCCGATGGCCGGGGCGATCATTGTCACCACCCCCCAGCTGGTATCCCTGGCTGATGCCCGCCGGGGCCTGGCGATGTTCCTGCAGATGGGCGTCAGCGTGCTCGGCGTGGTCGAGAACATGAGCGTGTTCATTCCTCCCGACGCACCCGAGAAGAGCTATGCCCTGTTCGGCAGTGGTGGCGGTGCCCGCCTCGCCGAGGAGGCAGGGGTACCCCTGCTGGCCGAACTGCCCCTGGAAATGCCGGTGCGGGAAGGGGGAGATGCGGGTCGGCCGGTGGTGCTATCCCATCCCGAATCGGCAACTGCCCAGGCCTTTATGGCCCTGGCCCGACGCCTTGGCGCGGCCCACCTGGTGGCAGCCTGAGGGCAATGCTGAGCCAGCTGGGGCGACGTAAAAAGAGGAACTTCGATGCCCGTGTCAGACGCCGAGGTCCCCTCGACGGGGTTGACCTGGTGCTCTGGGGCGTCCCTCTGGCCATGGCAGCGCTGGCCGGCATCCTGATCGCCAGCACCCAGCGCCAGGCTAATTACGCCGACTGGTACCAGCACTGGATCACGGCGGCGGTGGGCATGGTGGTGGCCCTGTTGCTGGCCCGGCTGCCCCTGGAGCGGCTGATCCCGTTCAAGTGGCCGATCTACATCGCGATGGTGGCAAGCCTGATCGCGGTGCGCCTGGTTGGCACCAGCGCCCTGGGGGCCCAGAGCTGGATCAATATCGGGGGGTTTTACGTCCAGCCCTCGGAATTCGCCAAACTGGGGGCGATTCTCCTGCTGGCCGAGGTGCTGGCCCGGCACCCGGTAGATCGCCCCATCGATCTGGTGCGGCCAGTGAGCCTGCTCTCCCTGCCCTGGCTGCTGGTGTTCGTGCAGCCCGACCTGGGCAGTTCACTGGTCTTCGCAGCCGTGCTGCTGGTGATGCTGTTCTGGGCGGGGATGCCGGGAGCCTGGGTGCTGCTGCTGCTTTCCCCGCTGGTGACAGCCATCACGGCTGGCACCTTGCCGCCGCTGCTGCTGGGCTGGATCCCCCTGGTGGGCTGGATGGCCTGGAAGAGCCTCCCCTGGAAAAGGGTTGCCCTGGCCATCAGCCTGGCCGTACAGGGTCTGTTTGCCGTAGCCACACCCTGGCTTTGGGAGCACGGCCTGCGTCCCCACCAGCGGGCCAGGCTGACCCTCTTCCTAGATCCAGGCCAGGATCCCCTTGGCGGCGGTTATCACCTGCTGCAGAGCACGGTGGGCATCGGCTCTGGGCAATTCTGGGGCACTGGCCTGATGCAGGGATCCCTGACGAAGCTGCGTTTCATCCCCGAGCAGCACACCGATTTCATCTTCAGCGCCCTGGGGGAGGAAACGGGGTTCCTGGGCTCGGTGCTTGTTGTGGCGGCTTTCGCCCTGCTGATGGCCAGGCTGCTGCAGATCGCAAACCGCGCCCGCAGCGACCACGAGGCCCTGGTGGTGGTCGGAATCGGGGCGATGCTGATGTTTCAGGTGGTGGTGAACATCAACATGACCATCGGCCTCGGACCGATCACCGGCATCCCCCTGCCCTGGCTGAGCTATGGGCGCTCCGCCATGCTTGTCAACTTCATGGCCCTCGGACTCTGTGCCTCGGTGGGCCGACGGGGCAGAACCGCCCAGGGAGCCTGGTGAGCCTGGCCGACCTACGGAGCCTGCTGGCCGCCGGCGTGCCGCCAGGGGTGAGCAGCGAAGACAGCGCGCGGCGCCAGTGGTGGGCTGCCCTGGCCACCCTCCAGGAGGACTTCCTGCTACCCATGCAACCCCTCAAGGGTCTGTGGCTGGCCGCCCCCCTGCCCGCCCTCTACGAACCAGTGCTGTTGCAGCAACTCCAGGGCTGGGTGTGGGCCCCCAGCGAGCTCGTCGACCTGCTGACGCACTCCGCCCCCCTGCTGGGGGGAGCAGGCAGCCCCGCAGCAGGGGTGAAATGCGCCACCGGTTTCCATCGCCTGCCGCTCGAGGCGGACGATGGCACCGATCCTCTGCTGCTGGTGATGACCCCTCGCCTGCAGGTGGCGCTCTGCCTGGATGGTCCCCCTGATGGCCGGCGCCTGATCGTGCGCTTCGACCCTGAGGCCCTGTCAAAAGCCCTGAAGCTGGTTCACGAACGCCTGCTTGCAAGCGACCCCGGAACTTCAACAGCCCTGCGCACCACCCTTGAGAGCCTGGGCCCCCTGCTCTGTGAGGACCAGCTAGGAGTGCGGTTCTGGCCCCGGATGGCGGAACGCCTCGCCGCCATCGCCCCGAGCCTCACCCTCCAACCGCTGGTGCATGGAGGCAGCGGTCGCGACCGATCCCCCGCAGACACTCCCCGGGAGGTGAGTAGCGAACTGGCCCTGCTCGAAGCGCTCACCCACGAAGTGCGTACCCCGCTCGCCACGATTCGTACCCTGATCCGCTCCTTGCTGCGGCGCAGCGACCTGCCGCCGGTAGTGCGCCAGCGCCTCGAACAGATCGATGGCGAGTGCAGCGAACAGATCGATCGATTCGGCCTGATCTTTCTGGCGGCCGAGCTCCAAAGGCAGCCAGGCAACGATCAGCCCCTTGGCCAGAACGAGCTGGCCCGCACTGACCTCAGCCAGGTGCTGCTTCGCCAGCAGGATCTGTGGAAGCGGCAGCTGGCCCGCCGCGGCCTGAAGCTGGAATTGTCGGTTCCAGCTGGGCTCTCCCCCGTGCTGAGTGATCCAGCCCGGCTTGAAACCATGCTTGGCGGCCTCATCGACCGATTCAGCCGCAGCCTTCCCGCCGGCAGTCGCGTGAGTGTCAGCCTGCTGCCGGCAGGTTCCAGGCTCAAGCTGCAACTGAGCAGCGAGGGGCATCGGCCGGATGAGCCGCTGCTGGACGGGGAGGACGGCAAACGGGAGCTGGTGGGACCGGTGCTGAGCTGGAACCCCGCCACCGGCAGCCTTCAGCTGAGCCGCCAGGCCACCCAGCGGCTGTTCCATCGCCTCGGCGGTCGTCTCACCGAGCGCAGCGGCAGCGGCCTGACCGTTTTTTTTCCGGTGTGCTGAGAGAACCGGGTTTGTTGACGGGTGTGAAGACTGGGTGCGGAGCGCTGAAGAGGGCAAAACCCCAGTGCTAGCTTCCGATCGAAACGTTCCAAAGCCATGGCAGCTACGGCGCTCAGCGGTCAACTTCCGAAGTACATCGGCAGCACCGGCGGCCTGCTGAATTCGGCCGAAACGGAGGAGAAATACGCCATCACCTGGAGCAGCCCGAAGGAACAGGTGTTTGAGCTGCCCACCGGCGGGGCCGCCCACATGAACGAGGGGGAAAATCTGATGTACTTCGCCCGCAAGGAGCAGTGCCTGGCCCTTGGCACCCAGTTGCGCACCAAGTTCAAACCCAGAATCGAGGACTACAAGATCTACCGGATCTATCCAGGTGGGGACACTGAGTTCCTGCACCCCAAAGATGGTGTTTTCCCTGAGAAGGTGAACGAGGGCCGTCCCATGGTGGGCCACAACCCCCGTCGAATCGGTGCCAATCCCAATCCGGCCAACCTCAAGTTCACCGGCAAGAACAGCTTCGACGCCTGAATCGCGTCGACCAACTCCCATGAGGGCGGGGCCTGCGTGCCCCGTTTTTTTTGCCCGCCAAACCGATGCCCAGCCCCGATCGCGATGGCTTAGACCAGCAGGCGTTTCTGGACATGGTGGCAGCCGGCCACAATTTCATTCCACTCTGGAAACGCTGGCCCGCCGACCTGGAAACGCCCCTTACCACCTGGCTGAAGGTGGGTGAGGGGAGCGACCATGGAGTATTGCTGGAATCGGTGGAGGGAGGCGAGCGCATCGGTCGCTGGAGCTTTGTGGTCAGCGATCCCCTCTGGACACTCACCTGCCGCGGAACCTCCTGCCTGCGCCACTGGCGCGATGGTCGCTGCCAGACCATGCAGGGCAACCCCTTCCAGCTGCTGCGGGAGTGTCTGGAGCCCCTCTCCAGCCCGCCGATTCCGGGGCTGCCGCCGGTGGGCCAGCTGTTTGGCTTCTGGGGCTATGAACTGATCAACTGGATCGAGCCGAGTGTGCCGGTGCACAGGCCCGGGGAGGACTCCCCCCCGGATGGATCCTGGATGCTCGCCGACAGCCTGCTGGTGTTCGACCAGGTCAAGCGCCAGATCACTGCAGTGGCCTACGCCGACCTCAGCGGCGGCCAGGACAGGCAGATGGCCTACGCCGCCGCTGCCGCCCGCATCGGCGCCCTGGAAGGGCGCATGCACGCCCCCCTGCCCGCCTCTGTCGCGCCCCTGCGCTGGCACGATGCCAGCCCGGCTGAAATAGCCCAGAGCCTGATCACCAGCAGCAATTTCAGCCAGGAGGCTTTCGAGGCGGCGGTGCTCCAGGGTGAGCACCATATCGAGGCGGGCGATGTGTTTCAGCTGGTGCTTAGCCAGAGGCTGGAAACACGCATTGACTGCAATCCCTTCGAGCTTTACCGCAGCCTTCGCATGGTGAATCCTTCGCCATACATGGCCTTCTTCAACTTTGGCGGCTGGTATCTGATCGGCTCCAGTCCTGAGGTGATGGTGAGGGCTGAACCGATTCCGGAGGGGGGCGTGAAAGCCTCGCTGCGGCCGATTGCCGGCACCCGCGCCCGCGGTCGCGACGAAGCGGAAGACCTGGCCATGGAAGCCGAGCTGCTGGCCGATCCCAAGGAACGGGCCGAACACGTGATGCTGGTCGACCTCGGCCGCAACGATCTGGGCCGGGTCTGCCGCCCCGGAACGGTGAAGGTAAGCGACCTGATGGTGATCGAGCGCTATTCCCATGTGATGCATATCGTCAGCCAGGTGGAGGGCCTGCTGGCCGACGGACAAACCGTGTGGGACCTGCTGATGGCCTCCTTCCCCGCCGGCACCGTCAGCGGCGCCCCCAAGATCCGCGCCATGCAACTTATCCATACACTGGAGCCCGATGCCCGCGGCCCCTACTCCGGGGTATACGGCGGGGTTGACCTGGGCGGCGCGCTCAACACCGCGATCACCATCCGCACCATGGTGGTGCTGCCCCATGATCAGGGAGGCTGGCGGGTGCAGGTCCAGGCCGGTGCCGGGGTGGTGGCCGATTCAAACGCTGCTGCCGAATACCTGGAAACCCTCAACAAGGCCCGCGGCATGCTCAAGGCAATTGCCTGCCTGCTGCCCGCCCAGCCATGAAGGATCCCCTGTTGCTGAAGGGCTTTGAAGTGGAGCTCTACACCGGTCGGGCCGACGGCACGGTGGTGGGTTGCTCGGCGGCGGCGGCGGCGGCCCTGGAGGGCTTCGTGACCGAGCCCGATCAACGCAACCTGGAATACATCACGCCCCCCGATGCCAGCTATGAGCGCCAGTTACTGCTGCTGATCGAGCCGCGTCAGCGCCTGCGCCGGTGGCTGGCCAGCCGCCAGCTCACCCTGCTGCCCGGGAGCGCCCTCAGCCTGGGCGACAGCCGCCATTTCGAGCGCTCAGACCCCGCAAACGCTTACCACAGTTACATCGAGGCCACCTACGGCACCAGGGTGGTGACCGCCAGCGTGCACATCAACCTGGGGCCTGTAAGCGACCGGGGGCCCGGAGAGATGGACCGCCTGTTTGCCGGGCTCCGCCTGCTGCGCTGCGAGGCAGCCCTGCTGCTGGCCCTCAGCGCCAGTTCCCCCTTCCTCGACGGCGAGGTCAGCGGCGCCCACTCCCAACGCTGGCTGCAGTTTCCGCTCACCCCGACCAAGGTGCCGCTTTTCCTTGACCACCAGCACTACATCAACTGGATGGGGCAGCAACTGGAGCTCGGCACGATGCAGAACGTGCGCCACCTCTGGACCTCGGTACGACCCAACGGGGACAACCGACCCCACGACCTCAACAGACTGGAGATCCGCATCTGCGACCTGGTGACGGATCCACTTCTGCTGCTGGCGATCACGGCCTTCGCCGAACTGCGTCTTCAGCAGCTGCTCCGCGAGCCGGCACACTGCGACCCCCTCACGGCGAGCAACCTGACGCCCAGCGAACTGGCCCACCTGGCCGACGCCAACGATCAGGCCGCAGCTGTCTCGAGCCTGGACGCCACCCTGCACCACTGGCGTCATGGGCAGCCAGTACGGGCGAAGAGCTGGCTGCTGGAGGAGCTCGCAGCCCTGGCTCCCCTGGCCGGCGAACTCGGGCTCACCCAGCTGCTGGCACCATTACGACAGGTGCTGGAACAGGGGAATCAGGCCATGCGCTGGCTGGCTGGCCACCAAGCTGGGGTTCCGATCAGCAAGTTGCTCTCCCTGGAGATTGCTGCCATGGCAACTCAGGAAATGGAACTGCTGGAGGCAATCGCCACAGACGCCGGGCCACTCCCTTTGGGATGATCATGGATCTGCTTGCTGCCAAGCCAAGCCCCATGGGGGAGTCAATGCCCAGCCCCACCCTCAGCTCGCCGACGTCCCAGCGGGTGACCCGGCTCCTGGGCGAGCGCCTGGAGCTGGTGGAAGACCTATGGGAAACGGTGCTCCACAGCGAATGCCCTCCCGGGCAGGCGGAACGCCTGCTGCGGCTCAAGCACCTGAGCGACCCCAGCGAGGAGGATGCCACCGCCGCGATCGTGCAGCTGATCAGGGAGATGGACCTGGCCGAAGCGATCGCCGCGGCCCGGGCCTTCTCGCTCTACTTCCAGCTGGTGAACATTCTTGAGCAGCACATCGAGGAAGACAGCTACCTCGACAGTCTCAAGAACCAGCGCAGCAGCCGCAGCGACCCCTTTCTGCCGCCTCTGGCCAACCAGAGCGACCCGGCGACCTTTCGCCAGCTGTTCGAACGGCTGCGAAGCCTCAACGTCCCCCCGGCCCAACTGGAGAACCTGCTGCGCACCCTGGATCTGCGGCTGGTGTTCACGGCCCACCCCACCGAAATCGTGCGGCACACGGTGCGCCATAAACAGCGGCGGGTGGCCTGTCTGATCCAGCAGCTGGAGCAGGGCGCCGGCCTCAACTCCGTGGAGCGCCACAGCCTCCGGCTCCAGCTGGAGGAGGAGATCAGGCTCTGGTGGCGTACCGATGAACTGCACCAGTTCAAACCGACGGTGCTCGATGAGGTCGACTACGCCCTGCACTTCTTCCAGCAGGTGCTCTTCGATGCCATGCCCCAGCTGCGGGACCGTATACGGACCGCTCTGAAGGGGAGCTATCCCGATGTGGAGGCGCCGCGGGATTCCTTCTGCACCTTCGGCTCGTGGGTGGGCTCCGATCGCGACGGCAACCCTTCGGTGACCCCGGACATCACTTGGAGGACGGCCTGTTATCAGCGCAAGCTGATGCTGGAGCGATACCTGAAGTCGGTGGCCGAGCTGCGCGACCAGCTCAGCATTTCCATGCAGTGGAGCCAGGTCAGCCCGGCCCTGCTGGAGTCGCTGGAGATGGACCGGCTGCGCTTTCCAGAGATCTACGAGGCGCGGGCAGCCCGCTACCGCCTGGAGCCCTACAGGCTGAAGCTCAGCTACACCCTGGAGCGGTTACACCTCACCCATCAGCGCAACCAAAGCCTCAGCGATGCGGGCTGGGAATCCCCCTGCGAGGTCAGCGCTTCGCCGCCAGCGATGGGGGGGAGTCTGGCGGCGCCTCCCACCCAGGATCTGCACTACAGCACGGTTGATGAATTCCGCTACGACCTCGAACTGATCCAGGACAGCCTCAAGGCCACAGGCCTGAGCTGCGAGTCGCTCCAGCACCTGATCAGTCAGGCCCAGATCTTTGCCTTCTGCCTGGCCAGCCTCGACATCCGCCAGGAGAGCACCCGCCACAGCGAAGCCCTCGACGAGCTCAGCCGCTACCTGCAGCTCCCCATCCCCTACGGAGAGATGGGGGAATCCGAGCGGGTGGAGTGGCTGCTGGAGGAACTGCAGACTCGCCGCCCCCTGCTGCCCCCGGCTGCCCGCTGGAGTGCCACCACCACAGAGACCTTCGCCGTATTCCGCATGCTGCAGCGCCTGCAGCAGGAATTCGGCTCCCGCATCTGCCGCACCTACGTGATCTCCATGAGTCACACGGTGTCTGACCTGCTGGAGGTATTGCTCTTGGCCAAGGAGGCCGGTCTGGTGGATCCGAAGGCCCAACGTGCCGGCCTGCTCGTGGTGCCCCTGTTCGAAACGGTGGAGGATCTCCAGGGGGCCCCGGCGGTGATGGCCACCTTGTTTCGCCACCCCTTCTACCGGGCTCTGCTGGCCGGTGACGGCAGCCAGCCGCTCCAGGAAGTCATGTTGGGTTACTCGGACAGCAATAAGGATTCGGGCTTCCTCTCCAGCAACTGGGAGATCCATAAGGCCCAGATTGCCCTGCAGCGACTGGCCATCGAACACGGGGTGGCCCTGCGGATCTTCCATGGCCGCGGCGGCTCCGTTGGGCGAGGCGGTGGCCCTGCCTACCAGGCGATCCTGGCCCAACCGAGCGGCACCCTCAGCGGCCGCATCAAAATCACCGAACAGGGAGAGGTGCTGGCCTCGAAGTATTCCCTGCCCGAGCTGGCTCTCTACAACCTGGAGACGATGACAACTGCGGTGCTGCAGAACAGCCTGGTGAGTGCCCCCATAGACGACACCCCCAGCTGGAATGGCCTGATGGGCAGGCTGGCGGCCCGCTCCCGCGACCATTACCGGGCCCTGGTTCACGACAACCCTGACCTGGTGGCTTTCTTCCAGCAGGTCACCCCGATCGAAGAGATCAGCAAGCTGCAGATTTCCAGTCGTCCGGCCCGTCGCAAAAGTGGCGCCAAGGACCTCTCCAGCCTGCGGGCCATCCCCTGGGTGTTTGGCTGGACCCAGAGCCGCTTCCTGCTGCCGAGTTGGTTCGGGGTGGGGGCGGCCCTGCAGGAGGAACTCGAACAGGACCCCGAACAAATGGAATTGCTGCGCCTGCTCCACCAACGCTGGCCTTTCTTCCGCATGCTTATCTCCAAGGTGGAGATGACCCTCTCCAAGGTCGACCTCGATCTGGCCCACCACTACGTGCAGGCCCTGGGGCGCAGCGAGAACCGGGAAGCCTTCGAGCAGATCTTCCGGACCATCGCCTCGGAATTCGAGCTCACCCGCGATCTGGTGCTGGCAATCACCGGTCACAGCCGATTGCTGGATGGGGATCCCGCCCTGCAGCTCTCGGTAGACCTGCGCAACCGCACGATCATCCCCCTTGGCTTCCTCCAGGTAGCTCTGCTGCGCCGCCTGCGCGACCAGAATCGCCAACCCCCGATGAGCGAAGCACTGGCACCCTCAGGCGACGATGGCCGCACCTACAGCCGCAGCGAGCTGCTGCGCGGAGCCCTGCTCACCATCAATGGCATCGCAGCAGGCATGCGGAACACCGGCTGAACTGCTCCCCCCCAGCCATGGATTCCCTCCTGATCCCCTTCCGCAGCCAGCCCCAAGCCCCGCGCCTGCGAGAAGGCTATGGGCTGATTGCCGACCGCATCCCCAGCCCCGACTCCCTCAATCGGCTGCTGCTGGCCAGCGGCGATCGCTACCGCGATCCGAACCGATGGCAGCTGGTGCTGGACAACAGCCTCTGGCACCTGGGGGTGGAATCCCCCGATGGCACATTGGTGGGTTTTGTGAGGGCCACCAGCGATCTGGCCCTCAACGCCAATCTCTGGGATCTCTGCGCCGATCCGGGGGATCCTCACCAGGCGGACATCCTGGCGGTGCTGGTGCATGGCGCCCTCGGCAGGCTGCGCAGGGAGTTGGCTGGATGCAGCATTTCCCTGTCTGCACCGCCCGAGGCACTGGCCGCCCTGGATCGTTTTGGATTTTCCCTCGACCCCGGTGGGATCCGGGCGATGGGATTGAATCTACTGACCAATCATTGACGAGCATGGAGGGACTCGAACCCCCGACCCTCAGAACCGGAATCTGATGCTCTATCCAACTGAGCTACATGCCCATGGCTAAGGCCCATGGCCGGGGCGGGGCCCCGTGGGAATTACCTTAACCTCCCGTCGCGTCAGAGCCATCCGGCTGCACCGCCTGGAGCTGCTGAATTTCCGCAACATCAGCCATCTGGAGCTGGCCCTGGAGGCCCCCCGGCTGCTGGTGATCGGCGCCAATGGCGAGGGCAAATCCAACCTGCTGGAAGCGGTGGAATTGCTGGGTTGCCTGCGTTCCCATCGCACCGCAAGCGATCGCGATCTGATCCGGCACGGGCAGAGCAACTGCCAGGTAAGGGCCTCAACCGGCGATGGAGATCAGCTGGCTCTCCACCTGCGTCGCAGCGGCGGGCGCATCGCCCAGCGCAACGGCAAGGTGCTGGAGCGCCAGCTCGACCTGCTGGGATCACTGCGCTGCGTCGGTTTCAGCGCCCTCGACCTGGAACTGGTGCGGGGTGAACCTGCCGGCCGCCGCCAATGGCTCGACCGGGTAGTGCTGCAGCTCGAGCCGGTTTATGGCGACCTGCTCAGCCGCTACGGGCGGCTGCTGCGCCAGCGCAGCCAGCTGCTGCGGCGCAGCCTCGGCGGCGGCGATCTACATGGCCTGCTCGATGCCTTCGATCTGCAGATGGCCGTGATCGGTACCCGGCTGCAGCGCCGTCGCTCACGGGCCATCCGCAGGCTGGAACCCCTGGCCGCTGCCTGGCAGGCAAGGCTGAGCGGCGGCCGGGAATGCCTGGAGCTCCATTATCAGAGTGGAGCCAAGCTGGATGGGGTCGAGGCCGAGGATCCCTGGCGCGAAGCCCTGCTGGCCCAACTGCAGCAGCAGCGAGGCGAAGAACTGCGGCTGGGGCACTGCACGGTAGGGCCCCACCGCGACGAACTGGGCTTGGTCCTGGCCGGGCAGGGAGCTCGGCGCTACGGCTCGTCGGGGCAGCAACGCACCCTGGTGCTGGCCCTCAAGCTGGCCGAGCTGGAACTGGTGGGAACGGTGCTGGGATCGCCACCTCTTCTGCTGCTCGACGACGTGCTGGCCGAACTCGATCCGCAGCGGCAACAATTGCTGCTCGAGGCGGTGGGCGAGGGTCATCAGTGCCTGGTCAGCGCCACCCACCTGGATGCCTTCAGCGGCGGTTGGCAGGCCCAGAGCCAGGTGGTGCAGATGCGCTCCGGCCAACTCGATCGCCAGTCGCCGATAGGGCCGCCCGACTAGGCACGGCTGCGTTCACCACCATCTATGGTGGTGGGCTTGTTCGGTCAACTTCGATGACCCAGACCCTGCCCTGCCTCCACCCGAACCCCGGATGGAATGCGGCCCCAGCAGCGATCCACCCAGCTGCCCCCTCTCCCCAACAGGTTTCCGATACGGTCGGCAAACACTGCATTCTCGAGCTCTACGGTTGCGATGGCACCAAGCTCGACGACGAAAGTTTCCTCAGGGCCACCATCACCGCAGCAGCAAAGCGGGCCGGTGCAACCCTGCTCAACCTGATCACCCACCGTTTCGAACCCCAGGGAGTCACGGGACTGGCCCTGCTGGCCGAGTCACACATCTCCATTCACACCTGGCCTGAATCGGGCTACGCAGCAGTGGATGTGTTCACCTGCGGGGATCACACCATGCCCGAGAAAGCCTGTGCCGTGCTTGTTGACGAGCTGTTGGCCGACACCCATAAGCTCACCAGCTTCCGCCGCGAAACACCCTCCTGCATTCACGGCAATCTGCGGGATCCGGTGCGTACGCTGCCCTTTACATCAGCCCTGAGCCGCTGAGCTCAGAAGGCGATCTGACCTCGAGGTCCCGGTTGCACTTGCCGCTCACCAATCCCTCCAGGTCCAGGCCCACCGCCGTGAAGCCAAGGGAGAGGAAGGCAGCCACCAGGGCCTCTCTGCGCTCCGCCTTTGCCCAGAGGCCAAGGGCCTGTTCAAGTTGAGCGGCAGGGAGCTCGATGCGGGCCGTCTGCCCCTGGCAGCGCACCCGCACCTGGGTCCAGCCGGTGGCCAACAGCCAGGCCTCCGCCGCCGCCACCCGTTGCAGCCGCTCCGCCGTGATCGGCTCCCCGTAGGCAAAGCGGGACGACAGGCAGGGCTGGGCGGGCTTGTCCCACCAGGGCAGGCCCAGCGCCCGCGATAGCTGGCGCACCTCAGCCTTGGTCAGACCAACAGCAGCAAGGGGCGAACAGACGCCGAATTCCCTGGCTGCCCTGATGCCCGGGCGGTGGTCGCCGAGGTCATCGGCATTGACTCCATCAACAACCCTTGCCCCCCCTGCCGCCGCGGCGATCGGCGCCAGCAGGCGGTGCAGCTCCCGCTTACACGCGTAGCAGCGATCCTCAGGATTGCTGGCATAGGCGGGATCGGCCAACTCCGAGGTGGGGATTTCCCGGTGGCGAATGCCAAGCCAGCCGGCCTGGATACGGGCTTCCTGACGCAGGTGGGGCGCCAGTGCCGGGGAAACCCCTGTGATTGCCAGGGCCTCCTGCCCACCCTGCTCCATGGCAATGGCCGCCACAAGGGAGCTGTCCACCCCACCGGAGTAGGCCACCACCACCGGGTTCAGGGCGGCAAGCTGGCCACGCAGTTGCTGCAAGGCCCCACCCAGGGACGGGGGCAGCGTTTCCAGGAGAGTGAAGTGCATCGGGGCCTGAATCCTGACCTGATCCTGCCTGGCCCAACCCAACAGCGCCGGTAACATCGCGCCATGAGCAGCACCCAGACGCCGCAGCGGGGCACGGGCCGAGGCATCGGCATCCGCACCGCCGCAGGCAGCGATGAGCGCGTCCTTGGTCAACTGCATGTCTACGACGGTGATGGCAAGGGCAAGAGCCAGGCGGCCCTCGGAGTGGTGCTGCGCACCATCGGCCTGGGTATCTGCGAACGGAAACGCACCAGGGTGCTGCTGCTGCGCTTCCTCAAAGGCCCTGGCCGCGCCTACGACGAAGATGCCGCCATAGAAGCGCTGCAGCAGGGGTTCCCCCACCTGATCGACCAGGTGCGAACTGGCCGGGGAGAGTTCTTCAGCGCCGAGCAGGCCACCAAATTCGACCGGCAGGAAGCCCAGCGCGGCTGGGACATCGCCAAGGGCGCCATCGCCAGCGACCTCTACTCGGTGGTCGTGCTTGATGAGCTCAACCCGGTGCTGGATCTGGGCCTGCTGGACATCGACGACGTGACCCGCACCCTGGCGGCCAAACCAGGCGGCATGGAGGTGATCTGCACGGGCCGCGGTGCCCCCCCCAAACTGGTGCAACTCGCCGACCTGCACTCGGAGATGCGGGCCCACCAGGGGCCCGGCGGTCTCGATGGGGTCGAGATCTACACCGGTGAAGGCAAGGGCAAATCCACCAGTGCCCTGGGGAAGGGGCTCCAGGCCATCGGTCGGGGCATCAGCCAGGACAAGAGCCACCGGGTTCTGATCCTGCAGTGGCTGAAGGGCGGGGCGGGCTACACCGAGGATGCGGCCATCGCCGCCCTGCGCGAGAGCTATCCCCATCTGGTGGACCACCTGCGCTCCGGGCGCGACGCGATCGTCTGGCGCGGCCAGCAGCAACCGATTGACTACGTGGAGGCCGAACGGGCCTGGGAAATCGCCCGGGCGGCCATATCCAGCGGGCTATACAAGACCGTGATTCTCGATGAGATCAACCCCACGGTGGATCTGGAGTTGCTGCCGGTGGAGCCGATCGTGCAGACGCTGCTGCGCAAGCCCGCCGAAACGGAGGTGATCCTCACCGGCCGCTGCAAGAACCGACCCGCCTACTTCGACCTGGCCTCAGTGCACTCGGAGATGGTGTGCCACAAGCACTACGCCGAGCGCGGGGTTGACCTCAAGCGTGGCGTCGATTACTGAG
>Ga0169931_10004682_pt1 | contig 21177 bp, 18 predicted proteins | sample Kivu_15m_20L_FD_129675 | JGI IMG/M metagenome (GOLD analysis project Ga0169931, IMG submission 129675) | Freshwater microbial communities from Lake Kivu, Western Province, Rwanda to study Microbial Dark Matter (Phase II) - Kivu_15m_20L... | ecosystem: Environmental > Aquatic > Freshwater > Lake... | reverse complement strand
TTTGCCATTTGCCAACCATGTGGTCGGAAGATGGATATAGATTCCAAATGATCGAGTCAGGGGAGGGTAATGCGGCAAGGATACGAGACCTCCATCGATGGAAGACTGTGAAAAGGGTAATTTAAGGCCGGGTTTGTCCAAAATACTCAACCCCTTGAGTTTGCCTGGTGTTCCATTTTAAGTTAACTTTGTCCCGTGGATCAGATTCGTGAACTGATATTCTACAAGCATCATTTCAAGGAGTTTTACGCCGGGCTGACCGTCAAAGTGCAGGAGAAGGTTGACTTCGTGCTTTACCTGGTGACCCATGCGGAGTGAATCCCTGAAAAGTTTCTGAAGCATATAGAAGGTCACAAAGGCCTGTATGAGATACGGGTGAAGCTGGGTGGCAACATATATCGCATTTTCTGCTGCTTTGACCAGGGCAAGCTTGTGGTCCTTTTCAATGGATTTCAAAAAAAGTCCCAGAAGACGCCGAAAGGCGAGATTGAGCTGGCTCTCGGATTGATGCATGCTTATTTTGAGGAACAAAAGACGTAGGGACATGAAAGACAAAAAGAACCATACAACCTTAGAGGAGCATCTGACCGAGCGATACGGCAAGCGTGGCTCCGAGAAGCGAACCGAATTCGACATAAAGGCTAAGGCTTTCATGATCGGAGAGATCATCAAGGAGGAAAGGCGGTTGGCCAAAATGACCCAGGAGCAGCTCGCTGAGCGGATAGGGGCGAAGAAGAGTTTCATATCCCGGATAGAGAACGGCCAAACCGACATACAGCTGTCCACCTTGTTCAGGCTCCTTGAACTCGGTCTCGGCAAAAAGGTGGAGCTGAATGTGCACTGACCACCATTTGTGCGGGAGTGAAATGATTATTCAGAGCCATGTTGACGACAAGTTCCGACGCATGCTGACCACCCATATCGGAGGCATTCCGGGGCCTAACCCGCGGTCATCCACATGCCGACCCTCTTCCCGTCCCCATTCGTTGAAACCGTACACCCCAAAACCCCCTAAAAACAGGCGAAGTGTCCGGTTTCAACGAATCCGCCCCCGCGGAAGGATGACCCGACGGAAAACGGTTCCCTGATCCCGAATCACCACCCGGTTTGCCCCCTAAAACCGTTCCCCATCCGCCGCGCGCGGCCCTTTTTTTCCCTTTGTTGCTTTTCCACAGGGATTGTAAAACCCTTGTATATCCCTTGAGATCTTTGCGCAGTGCGCAAACGCAGATCCCTACTCGCTTTCCCACGAAATGGGTGTCTATAATCAACGAATGGAGTGTCCGGTTTCAATGGAAGAGGTGTCCGACATCAATACATACGGGTGTACTGTTTCAACAAATCCGGCAGGGAATCCGGCACCCTTGGGATGCGGGGTGCATAAAGGGCACCCCAGGTCCTCAATCCGCCCCCGCCGCCGGAACGCTGCCCGGGGGAACGGGCAGCAGCAGTTTGGAGATCTCCGCCCGCTTGTCGCTCTCGAAGCTGTCGAGATAGATCTCGGTGGTCTTGACCGAAAAATGCCCCAGGGCCTCGGAGATGACCTCGATGGGTACGTTGGCCCGTTTGAGCACGGTGGAATAGGTGTGTCGGGCGAAGTTGCAGGTGGGTTGCTTGGAGAGGCCCAGTTCCGCCCCGATCTCCTTCATATACTTGTTGATGGTCTTGACGGCCTGATTGACGTTGCGCGATTCCTGCAGCGGGCTGTCATCCCCCCGATCCATGATGCGGAAGATGTGGTTCTTGGGGGTTGGGGCTAGGAACATCGTCTCCCGAACTATGATGAGGCAGTTCGCTTTCAACTCCCGGCACTTGTTGTCCTGGCGGACAAAGGGTCAATCCCTGAGGCAACGGACCGAAAAACCGCCACCTTTGGGGTAGTTGTAACGGTCCACCTCATCAACACTTCGGAACAGGGCCCGGGACCATGCTTCTCCGGTAGCTGAAGACGATGCACTCCACCATAGGCCATCCGAACCCCGGAATAGGAATGTACCGCTGTTGAGGCGATAGCCGCCCGGGCCTCCGGAAAACCGGCTCACATTCGTACCGTTACCATTGTCCGTCCAGCCGATAGTGCTCTTCATTTTCCCTCCGGCAACCTTTGGACCACCCAACCCGTCGCTCAGCATTGTCCATTCCCCATCCGTGGCCACATGCCATCCTTCCGGTGCCAGGCCACGGGGGTCGTTCACGGCATACCAATTGTAGAGTTTGCCGTAGATGGCGCCGTTGGCCGGGTCGTTTTCGTAATAACACCAAGCCGGTTGTTTGTTATCATACGCCCGCTTCCATTCCTCTGCAGTCCTAGCCTCCGGAATCTCATCGCCGTTAAGGAACCGGTCCACGTTCAGGTTCTCCGCCATCCATACCTGCGACCCGATGGTAACGGAGGCGAAGTTCACGCGGCTGGGGGTCACTGGAACAGGTTTGACAGGGTCGGGCCTGGGATCCGATCCACCCCCGCCTCGATTGCGAGGGAAGCGCTTCGCCGCATCGGCGTATCCCCGGGCCAGGGCTTCATGCCGTTGGGCCTGGGGCGGGTGGGTGTAACTGCCCGCCTCGGAGGCCTCGCGGAAGGCAAGCTAGCCCTGCTCCAACTGGCCGCCCATCAGGTACAGGAGAAACCCGGCCGTCTCATCCGCCTCTAGTTCCATGCCGCGCCGGGTGGCGTCCGGCAGTGGATTGGTGAGATGGTTGTTCATGTGATGGCCGATCTCATGGGCCAAGATGGTCAGCGTCGACCAGTCGCGCTCCCCGATGGCGGGCAAGTCAGACTCCGAGAACTGCAGCTTCTGCACCCGCTGCAGGAAGGCGGGATTGAAGAGGATCACCGGCCGGTTGGACTTGTCGACCGTTGCGATGCAGTTGGTGACCGACTGGCAACCCACTATGATGAAGCGATTCTTGAGTCCCTGCATCGCCAGCATCTCGCCGATGAGCCGCTCCACATTCTGCTCGCTCATGAACCCGCTGGCCTGGGTGCAGAGGGCGTTCTTGTCGACCACGCGGCCGTAGAAGTCGGTGCTGCCGGACTGCGCTTGCAGGCTTGTTGCGGAAAGCAGGCAGGTCAGGAATATTGGTGCACGGTGAAAAAACGTTGCTATGACGTTGCCGTATGGCTTGGGGTATGTCATATGCCAAGGGGATGAGGGTGTCCAAACGATGCAAGGTGAAAATACAAAACGTTGAACCAACATGTATCGTCGGAAGGTGTCCTATCGACAGGATCTCCCCCACTCCTCCCCCTCAACGCCCTGCATGTCGAGGTGATCAATCCAGCGCTCAATTTGTATGCATCCCGGAATCCGCATGGGATATCCGTCGCAAGGGCTCAGTCTTTGACACAACGTATGGAAAAGCCGCGGCCCTGGGTGGTTTCATTCCGTTCGAGGCGGTTGGCAGGACTCGCAGGAATGGCCCTATGCCATGCCATGGGCTGCCGGGGTCGATGTCCACCAATATCCCCCAAGGCCTTCCAACCAATCATCAATGAACGCGCCATGGTCCCATCGCTGGTCCGCCCTGCGTGCAGAAAAGCCGCTGGAATTGGAGCCGTTGTACAGATGGCCCTGAAGGTCATGCCATCCCTGGTCGCTCTTCATCTTCAGGCCGGCAATCTGTTCACCGCCCAATCGATCGATCAGTCGGGTCCACTCCTGATCGGAAGCGACGTGCCCGCCTGCAGGTGCCAGCCCGCGGGGATCCTGCACTGCGTACCAGTTATAGAGTTTCCCGTATGTGGGACCATTGGCTGAGTCATTTGCATAGTAACACCAGGCGGGGGTCCCGTTTTGGGAGGCATGTTCCCATTCCTCATCCGTACTGGCCATGGCGATGGGGTCGCCATTCCGCAACGTGTCCACATTCAGATTTTCCGCCATTCATATCTGGTTGCCGATCCTGACACTGGGATATCGGAGGAGCTGGGCGTTGAGCAGTCCGGAGGTGCCCAACAACAACTGCAGACTCAGGATCAACCGGCTTCGGTGATGGCGAAAAGACATTGGACCATTCATTTGGACAAATGATCGAAACGATAATCTAGGGGTGTTTGAATCGAATATACAAAATGGGGCTGGCGTGATGTGCCGGCTGTCGCTGCGCCTGGGGGTGGCGGGCTGCCATCGGCCGGTCAATCGCGCAGGCAGCGTACCGAGAACCCGACGCCGGGGTCGCCGATGGTTCGGCTGACCGACGGCATATTGCGGAAGATGCCCATGTAGCGGGCGGAGCCGGGGCTGGCGCTCCACCAGCAGCCCTCGTCGCCTCTTTTGCCGAAGGTGCCGCTGATGCCGCGGAACCCTGCCGGGCGGGCGGAGAAGCCGCTGAGGTTGTTGCCGTTGCCACCCCTGTACCAGCCGTCACCGCTCTTGAGTTTCGCCAGGGCATCCGCGGCTCCGCCGAGGCCGGAGATGAGGAGTGTCCATTCCGCATCGGAGGGGATGTGCCAGCCGTCGGGGGCCAGTCCCCGCGGGTCGGTCACCGCGTACCAGTTATAGAGTTTTCCGTCGGCCGTCCCGTTGGCGGTATCGTTCAGGTAATGGCACCAGGCCGGCTGCCGGGCATTGACGGCTTGGCGCCACTCGGCTTCCGTCCGCGCTTCGGGGATGGGGTCTCCGTTCCGGAAGCGGTCCACGTCGAGGTTCCCGGCCATCCATTGCTGTCCGCCGATGCGGACGGCGGCGTAGCTGCGGCCGCCGGCCGGCGCCGGGGTGGGCTTCACCGGGTCGGTCTTGGGATCGGGGGTGACGGGGCGGCTCCTGGCCGGGTCGGTGGCGACGGTGTCGGTCCTGGGGGTGGGCTTGGGTTTGGGTTCGGGCTTGGGGTCGGTGTTGCGGGATTTGACGCGTTCCCAGCCGCGGGCGACGGCGTCGAGGCGTTGTTGGCGGCCGGGGTGGCTGTAGGTGCCTGTGGGGGGGAGGTTGCGGAAGGCGGCCATGGCCTCGTCCCGGCTGCCGCCCATGCGGAAGATCATCGCCCCGGCGAACTCGTCGGCTTCCAGTTCCATATCGCGTGCCGAGACGTCGGGGTGCGGGTTGAGGAGGTGGTTGTTGACATGATGGCCGAGTTCATGGGCGAGGATGGCGAGTGCCTCCCAGTTGCGGGTGGACACCTTGAGGTCGGCGGTGCTGAAGTTCAGCCGCTTCACCTCGTCGAGGAAGATGGGGTTGTAGAGGATATAGGGTTTCCCGCGGTAGATCATCGCCTGGCAGTTCTCGACGCGGGTGCAGGAGACGATGAGGTATCGGTTCCGGATGTCGATGCGGTCGAGCATGTCGGTGATGAGGCGTTCGACTTCCTGTTCGGACATGAAGTTGGACGCGCTGGTGGCGCAGGGTCCCATGTCGGCCGACTGTTGTCCGTGGAAGGAGGTGCCGGGTCTGTCCTGCGCGCGCGAGGGGGTGGCGAGGAGGAGCAGGGCGGCGAGGGGCAGGGGGGGGTGCGCATGGGCCGGGGTTTGGAGGTAAATATACCAAGGATGCCGGCAAGGCGCATGCCTCGGGTGTCGGGGCGTGACGGATGCCGCCAATCGCTTTTCCTGCCTGTGTGTCGCATACCGCATGGCTGGCCCGCATCCGGGAGGGTGACCCCGACGCCTTCCGCCTCCTGTTCGACGCGCACGTGGACCGGGTGATGCGGTTCATGCGCCGGCACAGACGTACGCGGGCCGAGGCGGAGGACCTGACGCAGGCCTTCTTCCTGCGCATCTGGGAGAAGCGCCGGCTGATCGACCCGGGGCGGTCGGTGGACGCCTTCCTCTTCACGGTGGCGCACCACCTGATGGTGGACCATCTGCGGCGGATGGCTAGGCGAGTGGACCCGCGGGCCGAGTTGTCGGGCGAGGCGTTCCCGTCCGGCGACCCCTTGCCCGACGAATGGCTGGTGACCCGCGAGTTGGAGGACCTCTACCATCGCGCCCTGGTGGCGATGCCCCCGCGTCGGCGCGATGTCTTCACCCTGAGCCGGCAGGAGGGGCTGTCGCACCAGCAGATCGCCCAGCGGCTGGGCATCTCCGTCCGCACGGTGGAGAACCACATGTCGGCGGCCTTGCAGTCGCTCCGCGAGGTCTTCTCCCGGCAGGGCATGGGTGCGGCCGCCGTGATGCTGTTTTTTTTCCTGTGCGACTAGGGGTTGGCGTCGGTTCCTGCGTATAGGGGATACGCACCCGAACCATGGACGCAGCAAAGTTCGATCGATTCCTTGACGGCCGTTGTGATGCGGAGGAGTTCCGCGAGGTGAATGCCTGGCTGGACGACCCTGCCCATGGGGATGCCTTGCGGGCGTTGCTGGCCCATCGCTGGGCCGAGTCCGACGGCGGGGGCGGTTTGAAGCTGCCCGTGGCGGACCGGGAGCGGCATCGGGGAACCCTGGAGGCGCGTCTGGGTGCCGAGCCGTCGGCCGGCGACGCCGCCCTTCCCCCGCGCATCCCCTTGCCCGGCCGGCCCCGTTGGCGGGCGCTGGGGCGGGTGGCGGTGGCTGCGGCCGTCCTCGGCATCGGGTGGCTGGTGTACCGGACGGTCGCGCCGGGCCTTTCGGAGAAGTCCTACCCGGCGGGCGGGTCGGCACGGCAGGTGTCGACCGACGTGGCTGCGCCCGACAGGTCGCGGGCCGTGCTGACGCTGTCTGACGGCCGGCGCATCGCCCTCGACAGTGCGGGCAGTGGCATCCTCCTGCAGGAGGGCTCGCTGGACGTGACGCGCGATGCGGCGGGCAGCCTCGTCTATGCAGCGGGGGCGGCGGCCCCGCCGGTCCTGCACACCCTGTCGCTCCCCCGCGGCTCGCGGCCGTTGCGGCTCGTGTTGGCGGACGGGACGGCCGTATGGCTCAACGCCGCGTCGTCCATCACCTATCCCACGCGGTTCGAGGGTGCTGAGCGCCGGGTGGCGATGACGGGCGAGGCCTACTTCGAGGTGGCCCGGGACCCCGGTCGCCCGTTCCGCATCGAAGAGGGCGACCTGCGGGTGGAGGTGCTGGGCACGCGCTTCAACGTGCGGGCCTTCGACGACGCGGGCGCCCGGGAGGTGACCCTGCTGGAGGGGGCCGTGCGGCTGGACCGCGGCAAGCGCAGCGAGACGCTGCGGCCCGGCCAGCAGGCGGCGCTAGGCGCCGGCGGGCTGACGGTCCGGCCGGCCGACACGGAGGCCGTGATGGCCTGGAAGGACGGGCAGTTCCGCTACGACGGCGTGGCCCTCACGACCATCCTGCAGGACATCTCGCGCCATTACGACGTCGACGTCGTCTTCCACGACGAGATACCATACCGCTTCGTCGCCCGCATCAGCCGCGACGTCCCCGTCTCGGCCCTATTAGAGAAACTCTCCCTTACCGGCCTCGTCGCCTTCGACCTGCGCGACGGACGGATCATCGTCTCCAAACCCTGACCAACCCATGCACACCCCACCCACCGGCGTCCGCCGGGACGCCCGACGGACGACCCCCATCAAAACCCACCTCCAGATGAAGTTGACATTCCTGTTCATCCTGGCCACCTGCCTGCAGGCGGTGGCGAGCGGCTTCAGCCAGACGGTCGACCTGTCCGTCCGCAACGCCACCGCGGAAGAGGTCTTCCGCAGCATCGAGCGGCAGACATCGCTCGGGTTCATCTATGCCCGCGAGCAGCTCAAGGGGCTGAAGAACGTCGACATCACGGTCCGCCGCGCGCCGGTATCCCAGGTGCTCGACCTGGTCTTCCGCGATTCGGAGCTCACCTATGTCGTCTCGGGCGGCAATGTGATCATCCGGCAGCGGGTACGTGGGGCCGAGGCGCCCGCGCGGGTGGAGCCGCCGCCGGTGACGGTGAGCGGCCGCATCACCGACGAGGAGGGGCAGCTGATGGCGCAGGTGTCGGTCGTGGTGAGATCGACCGGCAAGGGCGTCACCTCGGGTGCCGACGGCACCTATGCCATCGAGGTGGCCGCCGAGGGCGAGACGCTGGTGTTCAGCTCGGTGGGCTATGAGCCGGTCGAGTACCGCGTCGTCCGCGGGGGTGTCTACAACCTCACGCTGAAGCGGTCGGTGGCGCGCACCGAGGAGATCGTGGTGGTCGGCTACGGCACGCAGCGCAAGAGCGACGTGACGGGCTCGGTGGCGTCGCTCCCGCGCGAGCGGCTGCAGCAGCTGCCCAACACCAACATCGCCCAGGCCCTGCAGGGCTCCGTGCCCGGCCTGCAGATCAACACCAACGGCGGCGGGGCCGAGGACAACAACGTCTCCATCCTCATCCGCGGCCGCAACTCCATCAGCGCCAGCAACTCGCCGCTCATCATCTGGGACGGCATCCCCTACGAAGGCGGCATCTCCGAGATCAACCCCAACGACATCGAGTCGATCGAGGTGCTCAAGGACGCCTCGGCCTCTGCCATCTACGGCTCCCGCGGCTCCAACGGCGTCATCCTCATCACCAGCAAGCAGGGCCGCAAGGGAAGGCTGAGCATCACCTACGACGGCTTCCAGGGCGTGCAGACGCTCACCAACCGGCCCGACCTGATGAACGGCGAGCAGTTCTACCAGTTCAAGAAGACGCGCCTCAACGCGGGCAACATCATCTCGCCCGCCGAGCAGGCCGTCTACGACGCCGGACAGTGGGTCGACTGGTACGACCTCGCCACGCGCCAGGGCAGCCGCACCCAGCATTCGCTATCGCTCAACGGCGGCTCCGACAGGATCTCGTTCTACCTCGGCGCCACCTACCTCGACGTGTCGGGCGTCTCCGAGAACGACCGCTTCCGCCGGTATTCGCTGCGGCCGAGCCTCGAGGTGAAGGTCACCGACTGGCTGACCGTCTCCAGCAGCACGCAGTTCTCCTACCAGAACCGCGACGGGCTTCCGGTCGAGTTCTTCGACACCCGCAACACCGGCGGCGGCGCCAACTTCTTCAACCCGCTCACGACGCCGTTCAACGCCGACGGCACGCCGCGGATATATGCCTACGACGACTACCCCCCTTCCCGGAACCCCCTCTCCAACACCCTCGTGCCCAACACGGACAACGCCTACCGCGTCTTCTCCGCCAACAGCGCCAGGGTCGACTTCCCCTTCCTGAAGGGCCTCTCCTTCAAGGTCAACAGCGGTGTCGAGTTCGAGAACAACGCCCGCAAGACCTACTGGGGCCGCAACGTGGCCCTCGGCCTCGAGACGGGCGGGACGGCGCTCAACTACCAGTCGGTGCAGACCAACACCACCCTCGAGAACATCCTCAACTACACCCGCACCTTCGGACGCCACAACGTCAACCTCACCGGCCTCTACAGCAGCCAGAGCAACCGCTTCGACCGCGACCAGCTCGAAGGGCAGGGCTTCCCCAACGACGTGCTCACCAACTACCAGATGAGTGCGGCGACGCTGCTCACGCCCTCCTCCGCCAACTTCAGCCAGAACCTGGTGTCGCAGATGGGCCGGCTGAACTATGGCTTCGACGGCCGCTACCTCCTCACCCTCACGGCGCGGCGGGACGGCTATTCGGCCTTCGGGGCGGGACGCAAGTACGGCGTCTTCCCCTCCGCGGCCCTGGCCTGGAACCTCCACCGCGAGGCGTTCCTGGCGAAGCAGACCCTCTTCAGCACCCTCAAGCTGCGGGCCTCCTACGGGATGAACGGCAACCAGGCCGTCTCGTCGTACAGCTCGCTCGCCAAGCTCAGCTCCGCCCCCTACCTGACGGGCACGACGGTGCTCCCCGGCTATGTGCCCAGCAGCCTCGCCAACGACCAGCTCGGCTGGGAGACGACGCGTTCGCTCACCATCGGCCTCGACTTCGGCATCCTCCGCAACCGCATCAGCGGCACCGTCGACGTCTACTCCGCCCGGACGCAGGACCTCCTGCTGAACCGCACCATCTCGTCCGTACAAGGCTTCACCCGCATCCTCCAGAACATCGGCAAGACCGCCAACCAGGGCCTCGAGATCGGCCTCACCACACAGAACCTGAAGCGAGGCGACTTCGCCTGGACCACCGCCGCCAACCTCACCCTCAACCGCAACGAGATCGTAGACCTCTATGGCGACGGGAAGGACGACATCGTCAACGCCTGGTTCATCGGCAAGCCCATCAACGTCATCTACGGGCTGCAGTACGACGGCATCTTCCGCAGTGCGGAAGAGGTGGCCAACTCGGTGCAGCGCACCGCCAAGCCCGGCTGGGTGCGGGTGCGCAATGTCAACGGCGACAGCGTCATCAACGCGTCCGACAGGACCATCCTCGGCTATGAGGACCCCCGCTTCCTCTGGGGCCTCACCAACACCTTCAAGTACAAGGGCCTCAGCCTGATGGTCTTCTTCCACGGCGTGCGCGGCGCCACCAAGCGCAACCCGCTGGAGGATGACAACGTCTTCACCGACGTGCGCCGCAATACGACCGTGAAGGACTGGTGGTCGCCCACGAATCCCAACGGCACGCATTTCGCGAACGACGGCAATGCAAACCCTCTCGGCGTGAACTTCTTCGAGCGGTCCGACTTCGCCCGCCTCAAGGACGTGTCGATGGCCTTTGAACTGCCCGGCAAATGGCTTGACAAGGCAGGGGTCGGCAGCTGGAAGGTGTACGCCACCGGACGCAACCTCGCCACCTTCACCCGCTACCGCGGCCTCGACCCCGAGCTCACCGACCAGCTCGGGCTGCCCCTGCAGAAAGAGGTCATCGTCGGCATGACCCTGACCTTCTAAGCATCCCCCAACCCACGATCATGAGAAAGATACCCCCATACGCCCTGCTGGCGGCCCTGGCGATCGCCCTCGCCGGCTGTCGCAACGACTTCCTCACCGAACAGCCCAAGGCCGTCATCGCCCCCGACAACCTCTACGTCAACCGCCAGGGCTTCGAGTCGGGCCTTTACGGCATCTACAACCTCTGGCGCGCCGAACGCAAAGGCATCAACGGCGCCTCCAACGACATGGCCATCACCGCCGCCATGGTCGGCGTCGACAACGCCTACAGCCTGCGCCCCGCCGGCAATGCGCCCGAACAGGTGTTCAACGACTTCGGCGTGCGCCTCAACCCGGCCGACGCCTACGTGCGCCGACTCTGGGAATGGCTCTACCAGACCGTCAACGCCGCCAACACGCTCTTCGACCGCTCCGAGAACCCCGCCATCGCCTGGACGGACGCCCAGAAGAAGCAGGTCGTGGGCGAGGCCAAGCTCCTCCGGGCATGGGCATACCGCCACCTCACCTATCTCTACGGCGCCGTGCCCCTCAACCTGTCGGAGTCGAAGGGCAGCACCATCCGCACCGACTGGGACCGCGCCAGCGTCGCCGAGTTGCGCAAGGCCATCGAGAAGGACCTGCTCGATGCCGAGGCGGGCATGGCCGACCTGCCGGTCGTCGAAGGACGGGCCTCCAAGGTCGTGGCCCAGCATTACCTCGCAGAATTGTACCTCGCCATGGGCGATTTCCAGAAGGCGAGGGACAAGGCCCAGGCCGTCATCGCCAATGCCAACTACCGGCTCGTGACGGCCCGCTACGGCACCCAGTCCGGACAGCCCGGCACACCCTTCACCGACATGTTCCTCGACCGCAACTCCAACCGCAGCCAGGGCAACACCGAGGCCCTCTGGGTGATCCAGAACGAATACCTCTCGCCCGGAGGCGACGCCAACATCATGCGCCGCTGGTGGGTGAACCGCTATAACGAGATCCGCGTCGGCAGTCCCGCCCGCACACCCATCACCTTCACCGTCGAGACGGGCGGCCGCGGCCTGGGCCGCTTCGCCGTCACCCGGTTCGCCTTCTCGCTCTACGAGCCCGGCGACCACCGCGGCTCGGCCTTCGCCTGGCGCCATTTCTACCTGATGAACAACCCCGCCTCGCTGCCCACCAACGCCAATGCCAACACGGCGGCCACCTGCGCGGTGCCGGGCTACCGCACGGGTCCCACCGGCGGTCGGCTGGGCGACACCGTGCGCCTCAGCGTCAACTGCAACGAGCCCGCCCCCAACGCGACCACGGCCTCCAACTGGCCCAGCATCCGCAAATGGGACTGGGCGCCCACCGACCCCGCCGACGTGCAGAACTCCTCCAACTACAACGACCAGGTCTACCTCCGCCTCGCCGAGACCTACCTCATCCTCGCCGAGGCCCAGCTCCGCCTCAACGACCCCGCAGGTGCCGCCACCACCCTGAACATCATCCGCGCCCGGGCCAACGCCTCGCCCGTCACGCCCGCACAGGTGACGCTCAACTTCATCCTCGACGAGCGCTCCCGCGAACTCATCTCCGAGGAGCACCGGCGCTACACCCTGCTGCGGACGGGCACCTGGTTCGCCCGGACGAAGCAGTACAACATCTACGCCGGTCAGTTCATCACCCTGCGCGATACCATCCTCCCCATCCCGCAGAGCGTCATCGATGCCAACCTCACCAAGCCGATGCCGCAGAACGCCGGCTACTGACCCCCGCACGCCCGACGGCGGCCGCCCCCCTGCCGGAGCGGCCGCCGTCGCAAAGCGCGCACCCATCGCCCGTCACCCCTTTCCACATCCTGCAACAGCCATGACACGCATGCGCATCCCCCTGCTGTGCACCCTCCTCTTCATGGGCATGACGTCGCAGGCGCAGGAGTCCCTCCGGTTCGACACGGTGATGGTCGAGGCGAGGGCCTGGTACCGCGACAGCCTGCGCAATATCCGCTATGCCGACTGGAAGGCCTACCCTTCAGCCGTGCTGCGCATGCCGTCGGGCAACCGCCCGGTCGATATCGACCGCACCTGTGCCTACGGGGGCTGATGACCGAGCATGCCGCAACATCGGGCTTTTTTCGGGCGATGAAGAAGGAGGGCCGATGGATGCTCGTCGACCCCCACGGACATCCCTTCATCGCCGCCGCCGTGAACAGTTTCCGGCAGGGAAAGTCGCCCGACAACCGGAAGGCATTCACGGAGCGCTTTGCCAACGACACGGCCTGGGCGGGCGCCAGCGTGAGGGCCTTCCGCGCCGACGGGTTCAACATGCTCGGCTGCTGGGGCGATACCGCCGCCATCCGGGCATGGAATGCATACGGTCCGCAGCCGTTCCCCTATTGCACACAGCTCAACCTCCTGAGCGGATACGCTGCGGAAGCAAAACGGAAGGATCCCACCCGTCGGGATCATCCCATCATCTCCTTCATCCTGGATGCGGGCTTCGCCTCGTTTTGCGATCGCCAAGCCGAGCGCATCGCCTATCTGAAGGACGACCGCAATCTCTTCGGCCATTTCTCCGACAACGAGATCGCGTTCATGCACACGGTCTTTGCCGATATCCTGCGCATCTCCGACACCGTCGACGCCACCCGTCGCGCGGCCTGGGAATGGATGCGGGCCGCGGGCGTCGATGCCGCCAGCATCAGCCGCGACCAGAAGGAGGCCTTCATCGGCAGGCTCGCTGAGACCTACTACCGGACGGTGTCCGAGGCGATCCGGAAGCATGACCCCGACCATCTGTACCTGGGCAGCCGGCTTCACTCCAGCGCGAAGGACAATGCCCACCTCTTCCGCGCGGCGCATCCCTACGTGGATGTCATCTCCATCAACTACTACGGGCAATGGGCGCCCCAAGCCAGGCAGATGGCCGACTGGGCCGCCTGGAGCGACAGGCCCTTCTTCATCACCGAGTTCTACACCAAGGCGGAGGACTCGGGCCTGCCCAACATCACCGGCGCCGGCTGGCTTGTGCGCACGCAGGCCGACCGCGGCATCCACTACCAGAACTTCTGCCTGGCGTTGCTGCGCTCGGACCATAACGTCGGCTGGCACTGGTTCCGCTATCAGGACAACGACCCGGCCGACCCGGAGGCCGACCCCTCCAACAACGATTCCAACAAGGGCCTCGTCGACAAGTCCTACCGGCCCCATGCCGCCCTGACGCAGGCGATGGGCCGCCTCAACCTCCGGAAGTACCGGCTGGCCCGGCAACGCACCCGGCACTGACCCCTACCGATATGCACCGACGGCAATTCCACCGCGACCTCGGCATCGTCACCGCCGCCACCCTTGCCGGCCTGCGGGCCGCCTGGGCCGGCACCCTGAGGCGGTCCCCCACCTTCCTCATCGTCAGCGGCTGGCAGACGGTCAACATCGGCGACATCGCCCATACGCCCGGCCTGCTGGCCCTCGTCCACCGCTACTTCCCCGACGCCACCTGCCACCTGTGGCCGCGCGACGTCCGGGGGCACGGGGTGGAGGACATGCTCCGGAGGCACTTCCCGCGGCTGCAGTGGCTGAAGACGGATATCCCCTACGAGGGCGCCTTCACCCTGACGCCGGAGATACGCGCCGTCTTCGACCGCTGCGACATCCTCCTCCACGGCTCCGGTCCCAAGATCTTCGAACGCAGCCGCCTCCGGCTCTGGATCGAGCATACCGGCAAGCCCTACGGCGTCTGCGGCGTCACCGAGACGCGGGACGACCCGGAGGTGCAGCACCTCATCGAGCGGTCAGCCTTCTTCTTCACCCGCGAGACGGCGAGCCTGCAGCTCGTGCGCGACAGGCTGCGCGACGCGAAGCCCCGGCCCACCGACTTCTTCCCCGATGCGACCTTCGGGCTGCGCATCCGCGACGATGACAGGGCGGCTGAGATCCTTGGCCGGCACGGGCTGAGGGACGGGGAATTCCTCTGCGTCGTGTCGCGGCTGCGCTATACGCCCTACCACAAGGTGCACGCCGACTACGGCTGGGATGCCCGGAAGATCGCCGAGGTGGAGGCCGCCAACGACCGCTACAAGGAGCAGGACCACCGGAAGCTCCGGACGGTCATCGTCAACTGGGTGCGCGCGACGGGGAGGCGGGTGCTGCTCTGTCCGGAGATGACCTACGAGCTCGACATCATGGACGAGTTGCTCTTCGACCCGTTGCCGGCCGATGTGAAGCCGATGGTGTCGCGGCTGACGGCGTACTGGATCACCGACACCGCCGCGGCCGTGTACGCAAGGGCCTTCGCCGTTGTGAGCATGGAATGCCACTCCTGCATCATCGCCTGCGCCAACGGGACGCCCGCCTTCTATGTCCGGCAGCGGGAGGACACCGTCAAGGGGCAGATGTTCTACGACATCGGCCTGACCGACTGGGTCTTCGAGATCGACCAGGTGGAGGGCGAGGATGTCTGGCGGGCGCTGCGGGGGCTGGTGGACGACCCTGCCGCGGGGGTGGCGCGCCTGGCGAAGGCCCGTCGGGCCGTCGACCGCCAGTACGACCGCTGCTTCCGGGCCATCCGCCGCCTCGTCTGAGGTCTGGCGGCGTTGCGCGGGGAATTGCGGATATTCACGCAAACGGCAAGTCATGGTCGGACTGGGCATCCTCGGCATCGGGCGTATCGGGCGGATACACCTGCAGCATCTCGTGCGGGATCTCGACGACGTTGCCGTGGTGGCGGCGATGAACCCTTCGGAGCCGGGTCGTGACTTCGCCCGGCGGCACGGCGTGCCCTTCGTGACCGGCGATGCGGCGGCGGTGATCGGCCATCCGGACGTCGACGCCGTACTGGTCTGCACGCCCACGCATGTCCATGCCGACCATGTGGAGGCCGCTGCGGCGGCCGGCAAGGCGGTCTTCTGCGAGAAGCCGATCGACCTCTCGCTGGAGCGGGTCCGGCGGACGCTGGCCGCGGTGGAGGCGGCGGGCGTCCCGCTGATGCTGGCCTTCAACCAGCGGATGGACCCCTCCTTCGCCGCCGTGAAGGCGGCCATCGACGACGGGCGTATCGGCACCCTCCGCTCGATACACATCATCAGCCGCGACCCCGCGCCGCCTCCCATCGCATACATCCGCACTTCGGGCGGGCTCTTCCTCGACATGGGCATCCACGACTTCGACATGGCGCGGCACCTGGCCGGCGCCGAGGCCGTCGAGGTCTACGCCAGGGGGGCCGTCCTCGTCGACCCCGCCATCGGGGAGGCCGGCGACATCGACACGGCCTACGTCACCATCGGCTTCGCCAACGGCGTCACGGCGATGGTCGAGAACTGCCGGCAGTCGGCCTACGGCTACGACCAGCGGCTGGAGGCCTTCGGCTCGGCGGGCATGGTCCGGGCCGACAACCCGCTGAAGACGACCACCCTGCTGTCGGACGCGAGGGGTCTGCACGGCGGACGGCAGCTCGACTTCTTCGTCGACCGTTATGCGGAATCGTACCGGCGCGAGCTGCGCGCCTTCGTCGATGCGCTGCAGCGGGGGGTGCCGATGCCCGTCACGGGCCATGACGGCCTCGAGGCGATGCGCATCGCGCTGGCCGCCGAGAGGTCGCACCGCGAAGGCCGGCCGGTGAGGGTCGCCGAGGTGGATGCGGGCCACTGACGGTAACGCGGTTCCGAAACATTCCCGTAGGTCCTTCCGGCCGGCTTCAGTCGGTCTTCCAGACGATGTCGAGGCCGGCCCTGGGGGCGGGTGAGGTCGGCAGGCTGTCGACGCGGCTGTCCCACACGTAGAGGCGTCGGAGGGCGGGGAGGGCGCTGAGGCGTCGCAGGCACTGCCGGGTGATGCGGGTTCCGTAGAGGTTGAGGTATTCGAGGTGTCGCAGGCCGTCGAGGTGTGCGACGCCTGCGTCGCCGACGGGGTTGCGGCTGAGGTCGAGGCGGACGAGGGCGTCGAGCGAGGCGAGGGCGGCGATGTCGGCGTCCGTCAGGCCGCAGGCGGGCAGGTCGAGCCAGCGGAGTTGGGCCCTGACGCTTGCGAGGCGGGCGAGGTCGGGGCGGGTGCTGTCGGCGGCCTTCAGGTGCAGCCAGGGGCCGGCGGCGGTGATGCGGCGGACGTGGAAGCCGCCGGCCTGCAGGGCTTCGATGTCGCGGGGTGCGGCGGCGGGCACGCCGCTGTCGGGCTGAGTGTCAAGGCGCCTGCGAAGGTGTTCGTCGAGTGCCTTCCGCAAGCGGTCGTCGGGCGGGTGGCGGGCCAGCGGCAGCGAGGCGGGGGCGCCTTGTTCGACCCATCCTTGGAGGATGGTGCGTTGTGCCGCCGTGAGGGGGGTGCGTCCGTCGGTGGGCATGGCCTCGGGGTGGCCGGGCGGGAGGGAGACGCGGCGGAGGATCTCGCTGGCGGCGGGGTCGCCGGCGACGAGGGCGGTGCCGGACCTGCCACCCCGGAGGATGTCGGCATGGGTGGTGAGCAGCAGGTCGCCCTTGCGTTTAGCGGGGTTGTGGCAGCCGGTGCAATGGGTCTGGAGGATGGGCATGACGGCGTCGGAGAAGAGGTCCATCGAGTCGACGACGGTCACGGGCCGTGGGGCGGCGGCTTCCGGTGCGGGGGTGGCGTCGGGGAGGAGGTAGCCGGGCCCGTGGGTGAGTGCGCCGCCGGCGTGGCCGGTGTACAGCAGCAGGCCGAGGTTGGCGGCGGCCAGGGCCCTGCGAAGGGCCGGCGCGACGGTGCCGGGCAGGGCGTGGGCGGCGGCGGCGAGGGTGGTGAAGGTGGCGAGGGCGATGCCGCCGAGGCGGTGGGCGGCCAGCAGGTCGTCGGCATAGCCGCCGTCGCGCGCATGGAGGAGGCCGCTGCCGACGGAGAGGAGAGCCGAGGCGGCGGCGGCTGTCCACAGGACGGCGAGGGCGGCGTCGGGTGGGGGGGCGGGCCGCCGGCGCCGCCACAGGCCCAGCAGCAGGGCGCCGGTGACGAGTCCGATGGGCAGGTGCACCAGGAGGGGGTGCAGCCGTCCGGCCAGGGCGGGGAGGTCGGTCATGCGGGCGGGGGGCGTTTAGGCGAGGATGTCGTGGACGACGTTGCCATGGACGTCGGTGAGGCGGAAGTCGCGCCCTCCGAAGGGGAAGGTGAGTTCCTTGTGGTTGACGCCGAGGAGGTGGAGGAGGGTGGCGTGGAGGTCGTGGATGGTGACGGGGTTTTCGACGACGCGGTAGCCGTAGTCGTCGGTGCGGCCGTGGACGATGCCGCCGCGGACGCCGCCGCCGGCCATCCACATGCTGAAGGCGGAGGGGTTGTGGTCGCGTCCGTCGGTACCCTGGGCGAAGGGGGTGCGGCCGAACTCGCCGGTCCAGACGACGAGGGTCTGGTCGAGCAGTCCGCGCCGCTTGAGGTCTTTGAGGAGGCCGGCGATGGGTTGGTCGACGGCGTGGGCGTTGGCCTCGTGGCCGGCCTTGAGGTTGCCGTGCTGGTCCCACCGGTCGGTACCGTCGGTCTGCGGGCAGGTGAGTTCTATGAAGCGGACGCCGCGTTCCACGAGGCGGCGGGCGAGGAGGCACTGGGCGCCGTAGTTGCGGGTGTGCGGGTCGGGCGAGTCGAGGCCGTAGAGGTTCCGGGTGGCCTCCGTCTCGGCCCCGAAGGCGGTGAGTTCGGGGATGGACGACTGCATCCGGTAGGCGAGTTCGTAGTTGCGGATGGCCGCTTCGACGGGGTCGCCGGCGCCGTCGAGGGACTGCAGGAGCTGGCGGTCCTGCCCGTCGAGGAAGGCGAGCTTCCGTTCCTGGACGCCGCCGATGCTGTCGATGGGGCGGATGTTGGCGAGGGGTTCCGTGCCGGACCGGAGGATGGATGCCTGGAAGCCGGCGGGGAGGAAGCCGTTCTTGAAGTTGTCGAGTCCGCCCGGCGGGATGAGTCCCCCGTCGAGCACGACATAGCCGGGGAGGTTGTCGTTCTCGGTGCCGAGGCCGTAGATGACCCAGGCGCCCATGCTGGGCCGGCCCTGCAGGCCGCTGCCGGTGTGGAGGAAGTAGTTGGCGTTGGTGTGTTCGGGGAAGTCGGACACCATGGAGCGGACGACGGCGATGTCGTCGGCGCAGGATCCGATATGGGGGAAGAGGTCGCTGACCTCGAGGCCGCAGTCGCCGTAGCGTTGGAAGGCCCAGGGGCTGGGCAGGAGGCGGCCGACGTTGTTGAACTGGGTGGCGTCGACCTTGAATTTGGCGGCGGGGTCCTGGCCGCGCTCGGCCTGCAGGCGCGGTTTCGGGTCGAAGGAGTCGACCTGGGAGACGCCGCCGTCCATGTAGAGGAAGATGATGTGTCGGGCCCTGGGGATGTGTCCGGGCAGGAGGGCGCCGCCGGGCAGGGCGGTGCCTGCCGGTCGCGGGCTTCTGCCGCTGCAGGCGGCCAGGGAGCCGAACATCCCTGCGAGGGCGATGGCGCCGAAGCCGCAGGCGCTGCGCGAGAGCATCTCGCGGCGTGTCAGCGGCCTGTGGGGCTGGTGGGATGGCATGGGGCTGTCAGGAGATGAAGATGAAGGCCTTGAGATTGAAGAGGGTGTGGACGTAGTCTTTCCAGAGGCGTCGGGGGGTGACGGGTTGCCGGCTGCGGGCATATGCCTGGCGGAGGTCCTTGAGGAGGGCTTCGGCGGCGCGTATCTCACGCGTTTCGGGCGGGCGGCCGAGGCAGTGGCGGTACAGCCAGCGGACGCGTGCCGCGGCGGCGGTGTCGGGCTGGCGGAGGAGGCGGGCGGCGGTGCGGTCGGCCATGTCGGCGACGAAGGGGTCGTTGAGGAGGGTGAGCGACTGGGCGGGGACGTTGGTGACGGTGCGGCGGCCGTGGGTGGTGGCGGGCACGGGCCTGTCGAAGGCCATGAGGAAGGGGTCGGGGAAGTTGCGGCGCACTTCGAGGTAGATGCTGCGTCGACCGTTGCCGTCGGGCGGGCCGCTGGCGGCGGGTCGACCGCGGCCGTTCATGAAGGCCGTGACATGTTGTGGGACGGGCGGGCCGTAGCGGGTGGTGTCGAGGCGTCCGGCGACGGCCAGCATGGCGTCGCGGATGGCTTCCGCCTCGAGGCGGCGGAGGGGGTAGCTCGCCAGCAGGCGGTTGTCGGGGTCTTTCCCGAGGGCTGCGGGCGGCGGTGTCACCGCCCGTTGGAAGGCCGCCGAGGTCATGATGTGCCGGATCAGGCGTTTGACGGACCAGCCTTCCTGCCGGAAGGCCAGCGCCAGCTGGTCGAGCAGTTCGGGATGGCTGGGGGACTGGCCCTGCAGGCCGAAGTTGTCGACCGACTCCACGAGTCCGCGCCCGAAGAGGTGGTGCCAGACGCGGTTCGCCATGATGCGGGCGGTGAGGGGGTTGGCGGGGTCGGTGATGGCGCGGGCCAGCGCCAGCCGTCCGCTGCCGGCCTGGTCCATGTCGGGGCGGGCGACGGCGACGGCCGGCAGGAAGTGTCGGGGGACCCGGTCGGGCGACGGGTCTGAAGGGCTGCCGCGGCGGAAGACGGGGCTGTTGCGGCCGAAGCCGTCGGTGACGCCGCTGTGGAATTCGAGGGGTTCGGTGAGCGAGGCCTGGAGGCGGCGCAGCCGTAAGGCGGCGTCGGAGAGGAGGGTTGGCGGCGCGCCGCGGGGCAGGGTGGCGGGGGTGGCGTGCCGTCCGGCGGTTTTGCGTCGCGGCGTCTGCCAGTCGCGGTCGAAGCGGTTGACATAGGCCATTTCGACCCAGGCGTCGGGTGGCTGGCGGTAGACATGCTGTTCGTAGCGGCCGGGCAGTACCTCGACATAGGCCTTGTGCCCCTTCCAGGCGCCGACGGGGAAGGTGAGCCTGACGGGCGTGGGGCTTTCGACCTTCTGGTCGAGGTCGCCATAGATGGGAAAGCTGATGAGTTGGAAATTGTCGATGATGATGCGGACGGAGGCCTGGTGGCCGGCGGCGAGGACGCCGATGAAGTCGGTATCGATGGTGAAGTCGGGCGAGCGGAGGGCGCCGAAGAGGTTGCCTGCCAGCCGCCGGCTGGAGGCCCTGCCGTTGCGGAGGCCCAGGGGCCGGCCGAGGGTGTCGGTAACGGGGTCGCCCAGCGTGGTGCCGTCGGTGAAGGCTTCACCGTCGCTGCGCCATCCCTGGAGGTCGGGGCCGGAGAAGTCGGCCAGGATGCCGTCGTTGCCCTGGCCGGGCGCGTCGGCGGGTCCTGCGGCGGCGGGCAAGGGGATGGGTGCGGGGGCGTCCGGGCGGCGGTGGCGCAGCCAGGCGTGGGTGGAGGCGCGGAGGGTGTCGAGCAGTTGCCGCAGCTCGCGGGCGGCCTGCCGCTGGCGGGGCTCGTGGGCGGGGACGGGCGTGAAGCGGGTGCTCTCGAGCACGCCGTAGAGGGCGTAGTAGTCGCGCGCGCTGACGGGGTCGAACTTATGGTCGTGGCAGCGGGCGCAGGCCACGGTGAGGGCCTGGAAGGCCTTGCCGGTGACGTCGATCATGTTGTCGATGCGGTCGGCCTCGTCCTTGCGGATGTCGACGGGGCTGTGGGTGCCTTCGGTGAGGGTGTGGAAGAAGGTGGCCAGGCGCGATTCGTTGATGGTGCCGGTGGGGTCGGTGCGGGGGT
>Ga0169931_10004681_pt1 | contig 21180 bp, 16 predicted proteins | sample Kivu_15m_20L_FD_129675 | JGI IMG/M metagenome (GOLD analysis project Ga0169931, IMG submission 129675) | Freshwater microbial communities from Lake Kivu, Western Province, Rwanda to study Microbial Dark Matter (Phase II) - Kivu_15m_20L... | ecosystem: Environmental > Aquatic > Freshwater > Lake... | reverse complement strand
CTCGCCTGCCTCGGTCGATCCTTTCGGCATACCTCCGCCTTCTAACTTTTATCTTCTAACTTCTATCTTCTACCTTCTATCTTCTAATTTCTATCTTCTACCTTCTATCCTCTTACGAACCCAGGTCTGTTCGCAAAAGAATAGACGTGGAAAAGTATCACCCGTTTTCAAAGAGTGTCAAGAAGCGGCCCCTCGCCCCCTCTGGCCCGATTGCCCGCGGGCGGGTCTCTGTGGTACCAATCATCTGGTTCCGAGTTCCATTGGTTTTCGAGGTCCACAGCCCCTCCAGTGAACAATTCAGGGAAGGGGAGGGGGTCTGTCGACGGGTCGATCGATTCTGATCGAGTCCGCGCGATTCGAGTCAAACATTCAAATATCGCCGGGACCGGGCCGGCTGACGGTTCGGCAGGAGGATCGAGATGCAGCTCTTGACGGGAAAGGCCGCGATTGTGACGGGGTCAGGGCGGGGGATTGGGCGGGCTGTCGCCCTGCTTTTTGCGCAACACGGGGCGGCCGTGGTGGTCAACGACCTCGACGGTGAGGTCGCCGAGAGGGTCGCCGGGGAGATTCGCGCCGCCGGTGGGCGGGCCGCCGTCTGTTCCGGGGATGTCACCTCGCCGGACTTTGCCGATCGGGTCGTCTCGACCTGTATCGAATCGTTCGGCCAGCTCGACATCGTCGTCAACAACGCCGGCTATACCTGGGACGGCGTCGTCCAGAACGTCACCGACGAGATGTGGGAGGCCATGCTCGCTGTCCACCTGACAGCCCCTTTCCGGATCATCCGCGCCGCGACTCCCTACATGCGCGAGGTCGCCAAACGGGAGCTCGCCGAGGGCCGCCGGGTCCATCGCAAGATCATCAACGTCTCCTCGACCTCCGGCGTCGCCGGCAATCCCGGTCAGATCAACTATGCCGCCGGCAAGATGGGCATCGTTGGCGTCACCAAGACCCTGGCCAAGGAGTGGGGACGCTTCAGCATCAACGTCAACGCCGTTGCCTATGGCTTCATCGAGACCCGACTGACCGCGGCCAAGGAGGCCCAACCAGTCGCGCAGATCGGAGAGAACGCCATCCAACTCGGCATCCCAGAGAGTATGCGGCAGCTCGCGCAGCAGTTCATTCCGCTGGGACGCGCTGGCACTCCGGAAGAGGCCGCCGGGCCAGTCCTCTTTCTCGCCTCGCCCCTCTCCGACTATGTCACCGGCCACGTGCTGCTCGTCACCGGTGGGTCGTATCTGTGAGGCGGGAACGCTCGGCGACTTTGCGCCGGCCCTCGCCGAACCTTGCAAGGACCGGACGATTGTACTAAGATTCTCAATCTTGAGCAGCGCGCGACCCTCTCACGGACCCAACTAGTGGTGGTGAAGCGCGCTCCCTCCCCGAACAGATGGGGGAGATCGACGGTTTACCCTTCTTCGTTCTCAGGTCTGCCCGTTTGCCACTCCGCTGGGGTCGGCTTCCAGCGCAGACCCTCAGGTCAGATTGGATCAGACTGGTTTGCCCAGAGGCCTGTCTGGACAGGGGATGGTCGACAAGGCCACCCGACCGACCAGGATGCCCGGGTCAGGTGAGGTCAGACTGGAGCGGGGAGAAGTTCACACCAACCCCGGGAGCTGGGATTGAAGGGATGGAAGGGATTGAGTAAGGACGGTGCACGGCGGGGGGCGGCTGATGCCCTGTTGGTCAGTCGAGATTGGTTGTGCACCCAGTCGTGCGGATAGTCAGGTGGACAGTCGCGCGGTTAGTCAGGTAGAGAAGCTGAGGAGAGCAGGCGATGAAAGAGTATCTTCCGATTCTGGTGGTCTTTGTCTTTGTCCTCGGGTTCGCCGTCACCAACATCGTCCTTTCCCACGTGATCGGCCGCCGTCGGGACACGCGCGAGAAGCTCATGCCCTATGAGTGCGGGATGGACCCGGTCGGATCGGCCCATCAGCGCTTCTCGGTCAAGTTCTACCTCGTCGCGATGCTCTTCATTCTCTTCGACATCGAAGCCATCTTTCTTCTCCCCTGGGCCGTTGTCTTCCGCGATCTGGTGACGCGCCTCTCCCGCCCATTCGTCTTCTTCGAGATGATCATCTTCCTGACGGTTCTTTTCGTCGGGTACATCTACGTCTGGAAGAAGGGGCTCTTCGAGTGGAACCGGGGCTAGCCATCAACGCCCGCATGGAAGTGACCTGCAGAGAAGTAAAAGGAGTTCATCAATGGGTCTCGAGACAAAGATTGGGGAAGTTCTACCGGATGTCCTGACCACGCGGCTCGATTCGCTGGTCAACTGGGCGCGGAAGTCGTCGATCTGGCCGGCCACGTTCGGGCTGGCGTGCTGTGCGATCGAGATGATGGCGATGACCGATCCCCGGCACGACGTCGCCCGCTTCGGGGCAGAGGTCTTCCGGGCGAGTCCGCGGCAGGCGGACGTGATGATTGTCGCCGGGCGGGTCTCGATCAAGATGGCCCCGGTGTTGCGCCGTATCTACGATCAGATGCCCGAGCCGAAATGGGTCATCTCGATGGGCGTCTGCGCCTCCGCCGGCGGTGTCTTCAACAACTACGCGATCGTGCAGGGAGTCGACAAGGTGGTCCCGGTCGACGTCTTCGTGCCGGGCTGCCCCCCGCGACCGGAAGGGCTCATCTGGGCCATTATGAAGTTGCAGGAGAAGATCGAGCGCGAGAAGGTCTTCACCGAAGAGCCAGCGAAGACGATGGTCCAGCTCGCCTAGTGGCGATTGGGCCGCGGTTGGGGCTGGGGTGAGACAGGGAAGAGCTTGGATCTCAGGGGGCCTGGACCTCCAGAGAGAGGGGAAACGCAGTCATGGCAGAGGAGACAGGCAGCAGGAATATCGTGCCGCGGTACATCGACGCGTCACCGATCGGAGCCCGGTTTGCGGAGACGGTCGTCGAGATCACGGAAGCGCTCGGGGAGGTGACGGTCGTCGCTCGCCCGGAGGGGCTGGTCGGACTGATGACCTATCTTCGTGACGAGCCGACCCTCCGGTTCAACTACCTGAGCGACATCGGCGGACTCGACCTCGGCGAGTTTGCCTCGCCGCGCTTCGCCGTCTCCTACCAGCTCTACTCGCTGGACCATAATCATCGGCTGCGCGTCAAAGTCTTCCTTGACGAGGAAGACCCGGTGGTTCCGACTGTCTGTGGCATCTGGAAGACCGCCAACTGGCTCGAGCGGGAGATCTACGATATGTTCGGGGTCACCTTCGAGGGGCATCCTGACCTCCGGCGCATTCTCATGCCCGCCGATTACGAAGGACACCCGCTCCGCAAAGACTTTCCCCTCAAGGGGTACTAGCCCCACTCCTCTGGCAAGAGGCCACAGTTGGACCTGGCAGCAGAAGAAGTAGAAGAGGCAAGAAGAAGATGCAGGCGAAAGAAATCGTAGTCCCGACCTCCGCGATCTCGATGTTGCGCAAGCCCGATCCGCTGGCCGACACGCAGATGACCGTCTCGATGGGGCCGCAGCATCCTTCGACGCACGGTGTTCTGCGGTTGGAGCTGGTCCTCGACGGCGAGACCGTCATCAAGGCGACCCCGGACATTGGCTACCTCCACACCGGCATCGAAAAGACGATGGAGAAGGAGAAGTGGCAGCAGGTGGTGACCGTCACCTGCCGGATGGACTATCTCAACTCCTTCGGGAACGATCTCGGCTATGTCCTGGCGGCGGAGAAGTTGATGGGCGTCGAGATTCCGCAGCGTGCCCAGGACATTCGCGTCCTCCTCACGGAACTCAATCGGATCTCCTCCCACCTCGTCTGGTTCGGGACCCACTGTCTCGACATCGGGGCGATGACGGCGTTCTTCTATGCCTTCACCCATCGCGAGAAGGTCCTCGACCTCTTCGAGTGCGTCTCGGGAGCGCGCCTGCACCAGAGCTACTTCATTATGGGAGGGGTTCGCTGGGATCTCCCGGAGAACTTCCTTGCCCAGACCCAGGAGTTCCTCGACGGGTTCCCGCCCTTCCTCGACGAGTGCAAGCGGCTGGTCACCGGGAACAAGATCTTTCAGCGACGGACGAAGGGGGTCGGGATCATCGGCAAGGAGTCGGCGATCGACTGGGGGCTCTCCGGGCCGACGATCCGCGGCAGCGGCGTCAACTGGGACATCCGCAAAGCCGAGCCCTACTCCGGATATGACACCTACGATTTCGACGTCCCGGTCTACCACGACGGGGACGTCTGGTCACGCTACAAGGTGCGGATGGACGAGTTCGCGGAGAGTTGGAAGATCTGTCGCCAGGCGGTCGAACGCTTGCGCCAGCCGGGCGAGTTCATGGCCAACCATCCGAAGCTCAAGCTTCCGGCCAGGGAGCTGATGAAGCAGCACATCGACGTCATGATCCACCACTTCCTCCTCGCCTCCGAAGGCTTCACCGTCCCGATCGGCGAGGTCTACCAGACGATCGAATCGGCGCGGGGTGAGATTGGCTTCTATGTCGTCAGCGATGGAACGGAGCGTCCCTACCGGGTGCGGGTGCGCGCTCCCTCCTACGTCAATTTATCCGCCCTTCCGGCGATGGTGGAAGGGTCCCTGCTGGCCGACGTCGTCGCCGTCATCGGCAGTATCGACATCGTTCTCGGCGATGTTGACCGGTAGTCGGGAAGGTCTTCATCCCGGCGATCGATGGACCAAGGTTCGATCCGATCCAAAGTACTTAGAGCTATGTTCAGCGAAGCCAACGAAACCAAGCTAGACGAGATCATCTCCCACTACCCGGTCAAGCGCTCGGCGGTGCTGCCGGCCCTCTACCTCGCGCAGGAAGAGCACGGCTATGTGACAGACGAGGATGTCCAGTACATTGCCGAGCGGTTGGACATGCGGGTCAACGAGGTCGAGGAGGTGGTCACCTTCTACACGATGTACTCCCGCCAGCCGATTGGTCGGCACAAGCTGCAGGTCTGCCGGACGCTCTCGTGCATGCTCCTGGGCGCGGAGAAGATCACCGAGCACCTCAGCCAGCGGCTGGGAGTGGAAGTGGGAGAGACGACTCCGGATGGGAAGTTTACCTTGCAGGAGGTCGAGTGCCTCGGGTACTGCGACCTCGCACCCTGTCTGCAGGTCAACTTTGCCTACCACGAGCGGGTCACCACCGAGACGGTCGACGAGCTGTTGCGGACTCTCCCGTAGACTGCTTCGCCCCCGAAAAGGGGGGGAGGGAGCCGCCGAGGGCCGCGCCGTTCCGATGGTCCCGTCGAATTGCTGAGGTCTGGAGCGGCCGTGTCAGCGCGGTCTCCTGGCTCGTCAGTCCGGGGTGCAGAACAGGATAGCGAGAGACGTAGTCAGAAACCCAAAAGTAAGTTTGGGCGAGAAAGTTGGGCGAGGAAGATATGGAGCAAGTTCTGACATCGAGATTCAATCTGAAGGGCACGGCTTGTGACATCGCCGTCTACGAGCAGACGGGGGGATACCAGGCGCTCCCGAAGGCGCTGCGCGAGTTCTCGCCGGACCAGGTGATCGATGAGGTCAAGAAGTCCGCGCTGCGAGGTCGTGGCGGGGCGGGATTCCCGACGGGCATGAAGTGGAGCTTCGTTCCGAAGGAGTCGAAGCGCCCCAAGTACGTCGTCTGCAACGCCGACGAGTCGGAGCCAGGCACCGGCAAAGACCGCGACCTCATGCGCTACGACCCTCACCAGCTGATCGAGGGCATGATCATCACCGCCTTCTCCCTCGGGTCGCACACCTCCTACATCTACATCCGCGGAGAGTACTGGTACATCAAGGAGATTCTCGAGAAGGCCGTCGCGCAGGCCTACGAGAAGGGCTATCTCGGCAAGAACATTCTCGGTTCTGGCTTTGATAACGATATGTACGTCCACCCGGGGGCTGGTGCATACATCTGCGGGGAGGAGACGGCGCTGCTCGAATCGCTCGAAGGCAAGCGCGGCCACCCGCGCCTCAAGCCGCCGTTTCCGGCGGTGGTCGGGCTCTACGGCGGCCCGACGGTCGTCAACAACGTCGAGACCCTGGCGGTTGTCCCGCACATTATCTTCAAGGGCGGGGAATGGTACCGCCAGCTCGGGACGGAGAAGAGCGGCGGCACCAAGCTCTTCACGGTCAGCGGGCACGTCGCGCGCCCCGGGAACTACGAGGTCCCAATGGGCTTTCCGATGAGCCGCCTGATCAACGAGACGTGCGGCGGCATCCCCGGTGGACGGAAGCTGAAAGCGGTCATTCCGGGAGGGTCCTCGGTGCCGATCATCTCGGCCGAGGAGGTTGAGCGAGTCAATATGGACTACGAGTCGGTCGCGGCGGTCGGCTCGATGCTCGGCTCCGGCGGGGTCATCGTCATGGACGAGACGACCGACATCTTCGAGACGACGCGCAACATCACCCATTTCTACAAGCACGAATCGTGCGGCTGGTGTACACCGTGCCGCGAGGGGACACGCTGGCTCTTCAACGTCTTCGATCGGATGCACCGGTACGAGGGGCGCCCAGGGGATGTCGAGTTGCTCTACGATCTGGCCGACAAGATCCTCGGGAAGAGCTTCTGCGCGCTGGGCGACGCCGCCGCCATGCCGGTGCAGTCGGCGATCAAGAAGTTTCCAGACGATTTTCACCGGCGGATCAAGCACACCCTGGTGCAGATCAACCGGGCGGCTGATTAGTTGACCGCCGAATCACGGCGAGTGCAGGCAGTCTCTCTTCTCTCTACTATGCTGATTGGCCGGCCCTTCCCGGGGAACCTGGCGAAGACAGCTCGGATGATGTGAGTTTGTGACGTTGAGTTTGTGATATGGAAACAGTCAAGCTAACCATCAATGGGCAGGAAGTTGTCGCGCCGAAAGGTGAGCTGTTGATCGAGGCGTGCGAGATGAATGGGATCTACCTCCCACGATTCTGCCACTTTCGCGGATTGACGCCGCAAGCCTCGTGTCGGATGTGCGTCGTGCGGGTCGACAACCCCCGGATTCCGAAGCTGCAGACGGCGTGTACGATGCCGGTCAGCGAGGGGATGGTGGTGACGACCGACTCCAAAGAGATCGAAGAGGTGCGTGCCTCGATGATCGAGTTCCTGCTCGCCAACCATCCGGTCGACTGCCCGGTCTGTGATCGGGCGGGCGAGTGCGAGTTGCAGGACCAGACCTACGGGTTCGGCGAGGACCGCACGCGCTCGCAGTACGACGACAAGGAGGTCTTCCTCGAACGGCAGATCTCGCCGTTCATCTACAACGATCCACAGCGGTGCGTGACGTGCAAGCGGTGCACGCGGGTCTGTGAAGAGTGGATGGACGAGTTCGCGATCACGGCGATCAACCGCGGGGCGGCGACGGTGATCAGCTCCTTCGGAGGCTGGGTCGAGTGCTCCGACTGCGGCAACTGCGTCGATGTCTGTCCGACGGGAACCCTGCTCCACGTCCCCTACAAGTATGTCGCGCGTCCGTGGGATCTCAAGCAGACCCCGACGGTCTGCAACCTCTGCTCGGACGGGTGTTCGATGCTCGCCGGGTCGCGCAGCGAGAAGCTGATCCGGACGGTGGCGCGCGATGGGCGAGGGCGGACCGCCGGCGGCATCAACCACGACTTTCTCTGCGCCATGGGGCGCTATACGATCGACTTCGTCCACAGCAACGAGCGGATCGATAGACCGCTGATTCGCCGGGGAGAGCACTTGATTCCCTCGACCTGGGACGAGGCGCTCGGGCTGGTAGCGACGAAGCTGGCCGAGATCAAAGAGGCCCACGGGGGCAAGGCGCTCGGCGTGATCGCCAACGGGCGGTTGATGAACGAGGACCATTTCACCCTCGGCCGCTTTGCCGAGGAGGTTCTCGGAACGAAGAACGCCGATCTCTACCAGGACCGGGATGAGATCGATCTGGCGAGCTTCTTCCGCTACGGGACACCGACGATCGCAACCCAGGAGCACCTCCAGCAGGCGGAGACGGTCCTGCTGATCGGCTCCGACCCGAACGAGGAGAATCCGCTGACGGCCTTCTCGATTCGCTGGGCGGTCCGCCAGAAGGCGGCGCGGCTGCTGGTCGTCAACTCGGTGGCGACGCGGTTGGAGCGCCAGGCGACGAAGTCGCTGCGGGTTCGGGAAGGGAGCGAGGGAGCGCTGATCCAGGGGCTGCTCGACGCCGGCCAGCTCTCCGACGCCGCCGAGGCGATGGGGGTTGCACCGTCCGAGGTCGAAGCGATCCGCCAGATCCTGCTCGAGAGCGAGCGTGTCGTCGTCGTCTTCGGCGATGAGCTGCGCGGCGCGGCGCTCGAAGCGCTGCCCCTGCTCGAAAAGTCACTCGCGACGCCGAGCGCCGAGGTCGCCGAGGCGGCCCGCCGGGCCCATCTCGATGGGCTGGCGCGACAGGTCCGCTCGACCAACTCGACCAACAAACCCTCGATCAACGAGAATCCGTTCACCTACATCGTCGAGCATCCGACCCTTGAGGTGGCGGCGGAGCCGGCCCGCACCGCGACGAAGTTCTCTTACCTGCCACTGGTGCGCTACGCCAACACGATGGGGGCGTGGCAGATGGGTCTCTCCAGCTCCCTCCGCGGGGGCATGTCCGCCCAGACGATGCTCAACGCCGCGGGCGGCGGCGTTCGCGCCTTGCTGATCGTGGGGGAGGATGTCCTGCTCAAGGCCAACGGGGATGCCCCGATCGTTCGCGCGCAGCTGGAGAAGCTCGATCTTCTCGTTGTCCAGGAGATGTTCCTCACCGAGACAGCCGCCCTCGCCGACGTCGTCTTTCCCGTTACCAGTTTCGCGGAAGCGCAGGGAACGCAGGTCAACAACGGCGCCCAGGTCCAGTTTGTTCGCCGGACGATTCCCCCGGTCGGGCAGGCGCGTCCCGATTGGATGGTCATCAACCAGCTGGCTCGCCTGATGGGCGTCGACTTCGGCTACCAGGGCCAGTTGAAGAATGTCTTCCGGCAGATTGCCGAGCGGGTCGCGGGCTATGACGGGCTCTCCCACAACCGGCTGGCCAACGAAGGCGCGACCAGCATCAGCCGCCCGGGGCCGGATCTCGCGGCGATCGACGAGGCGGACCTGCTCAGCCGGCTGGCTCGCGAAGTGTCGCGGATCAACCGGACCTTGCCGATCGAGACCGCGCCGTTGACCGCCAAGGCGGGCTCGCGAATGCGCCAGCGTTATCCGGCGATCACGCGCCACTCGACGATGATTGAGCCGTCCCTGCCCGTGGTGGGGGAGGCGGAAAAGCCAACTCCGATGGTCTTCCCGGCCTGATCGGCGATCCGGCAGATCCTCCCTTCGAGCAGTGTCGCCCTGAGGGATTCCCGCGGCGCCCGATGGAACCTGGAATCAGAAGCGAAGCAACTCTATGTCATCCGTACTCAATTCGATCGATCTGCCATACATCCTTGGGGCTCTGATCAAGATCGCCCTCTTCTGGGTCTTCATCATGATTACGGTGGCCTATATGGTCTATGCCGAACGGCGGGTGCTCGCGGTTATTCAGAACCGCCTGGGACCGAACCGGGTTGGCTGGCAAGGGCTGCTCCAGCCGTTCGCGGACCTGATCAAGTTCATCTTCAAGGAAGACATCATTCCGCTCTCGGTCAACCGGGCCCTCTACCTGCTCGCTCCGGTGGTCGTGCTGGTGCCGGCGATGATGGTCCTGATCGTCTACCCGTTTGGCCCTTCCTCGGTCCCACTTCCCGGCGGAGAGACGCTCAGCAATATCGTCAACACCTTCGGCAACTCCCTCGGATTCGACTGGGCGCTCGATCTGCGGCGGATCAATCTCTACGTCACCAACTTCAACGTCGGGCTGCTCTACGTCTTCGCCTTGACGAGCCTTGGCGTCTACGGGATCGTCATCGCCGGTTGGGCCTCCAATTCGAAGTACAGCCTGCTGGGAGGTCTCCGTTCCTCCGCGCAGATGATTAGCTATGAGCTGGCCCTCTCGCTCTCCCTCGTCGCGATTCTGATCCCCGCGGGTTCTCTCGATCTGATCAAGATCGTCGAAAATCAGGGAGGCACCTGGTTCGGATTCATCCCGCGTTGGAACATTCTCGCGCTCTTCCCCGCCGGTCTGATCGCTTTTGGCGTCTACTTGATCAGCGCGATTGCCGAGACCAACCGGGTCCCATTCGACCTGCCAGAGGCGGAGACGGAACTGGTCGCCGGGTTCCATACCGAGTACAGCGCGCTCAAGTTCGCGCTCTTCTTCATGGCCGAGTACGTCAACATGACGACGGTTTCGGTGCTCGCCGCGACGGTCTTCCTTGGCGGATGGCAGGGCCCGCTCGTCGGGACCTACCCCTGGCTCGGCTTCATCTGGTTCATCGGGAAGGTCTTCTTCTTCCTGTTTCTCTACATCTGGTTGCGAGGGACTCTGCCGCGTTTTCGGTACGATCAGCTGATGAATTTTGGCTGGAAAATTCTGCTGCCGGTGGCGCTGGTCAACATTGTACTGGCGGCAGTCATCGGGATTCTCTTCCTCTGACTCATCCGTTGCTCTGCCGGGAGAGGCAAAGACTCCGGTAGAGAGGAAGCTGACCATTTATGGAAATCATCCACCTTCTCTTTCTGGGCCTTGCGGCGTTGGCCGTGGTTGCCGCCTTCAATGTGATTCTGCAGCGCAACCCGATCTACAGCGCGATCGGGTTGATCGTCGTCCTCTGCTGTCTGGCGGCCCTCTTCCTGACCCTTCACGCCCAGTTTATCGCGGCGATTCAGATCATTGTCTACGCGGGCGCGATCATGGTGCTCTTCGTCTTCGTCATCATGCTCCTCAACGTTCGCGAGGAGGAGTCGCGAGGCGATCGTCAGAAGTATCTCAAGTGGATCGCCGGGCCGCTCTTCATCGCCTTGCTGGCTGAGATCGCCGCGGTCTTGCGACTGGTCGATACGCCGGCCCCGGCCATCGCCAACCCAAACCAGATCGCCGATCCCTCGACGTCGCTCGGCACGGTCGAGTCGATCGCGCACGGGATGTTCACTGACTATGTTCTCCCCTTCGAGGCAACTTCGGTCCTCATCCTCATGGCGATCGTCGGCGCGATGTACCTCGCTCGCCGGGGAAGCCAGGCGGAGATGGATCGGATCGAGAAGGCCCTGGGCGGTCAGGGTGAGGCAGAGCCCAGCACGGCCGACGATCACGTCGCCGTCTGAGAGAACGAGAAGAAGCGAGATAGAAGAAGAAGAGGAAGGAAGAAAGAGCGTATGGTTCCCTTATCCTGGTATCTGGCATTGAGCGCGGTTCTCTTCACCATTGGTGTGGTGGGAGTGGTCATCCAGCGCAACGTCATCGTGCTCTTCATGTGCGTCGAGCTGATGCTCAACGCGGTCAACCTGACGCTGGTTGCCTTCTCCCGATTTCTCGGCGATCTCAATGGGCAGCTCTTCGTCTTTATCGTCATGGCGGTGGCGGCCGCGGAAGCGGCTGTCGGGCTGGCGATCATCATCTCCCTCTTCCGCAATCGCGAGACACTCAACGTGGATGAAGCGGACCTGCTCAAATTGTAGTGCGGGGGGGATGCTGGTGGTCCCTCTCCCCCCAACGAAGATACCCGTATGCTGAAATGGATTGTTCTGGCGCCCTTGATTGGCGCGATTGTCAATGGATTCTTCGGGAAACGGCTTCCGGAGAAGGTGATTGGACTGATTGCATGCAGCTCGGTCGCGGTCTCGACCGGGCTCGCCTTCTTCGCCTTCTTCACCCGACTCTTGCCGCTCCCGGCGGATCAGCGCGTCATCACGGAGCATTTCTTCACCTGGATTCAGGTGGGAAAATTCCAGGCGGACTTTGCCTACCTGCTCGATCCCCTCTCCGGAATCTACCTGCTCTTCATTACGGGGGTTGGGCTCCTGATCCATATCTATGCCACGGGGTATATGCACGGGGATCCCGGGTTCTATCGCTTCTTCACCTACCTCAACCTCTTCATGTTCATGATGTTGACGTTGGTGTTGGCGGATAACCTGCTGGTGCTCTTTGTCGGTTGGGAAGGGGTCGGGCTCTGCTCCTACCTTCTGATTGGGTACTACATCCGACGGCAGGAGGCGGGGGACGCGGCGAAGAAGGCGTTCATCACCAACCGGATCGGCGATTTTGGCTACATGATCGCGATGTTCACCGTCTTCGTCACCTTTGGGACGATCAGTTTTGTGACCAAGGCGGGGGTCCCGAGCTTCCTGGTGCAGGCGGCGGAGCAACCGGTCGAGGTGTGGGGCGCGGCGGGAGTGATGACGGCGATTGCGCTCCTGCTCTTTGTCGGCGCGACGGGGAAATCGGCTCAGATCCCGCTCTTTGTCTGGCTGCCGGACGCGATGGCGGGTCCGACGCCCGTCTCCGCGCTGATCCACGCCGCGACGATGGTCACGGCCGGGGTCTACCTCATCGCGCGTTGTTCGGCGGTCGTTGTCAAATCGCCGACGGCGATGCTGGTGATCGCCCTCATCGGCGCAGCGACCGCGATCTTCGCGGCGACCGTCGGTCTGGCCCAGAACGATATCAAGAAGGTCCTCGCCTATTCGACGGTCTCGCAGCTGGGCTACATGTTCCTCGCCTGCGGCGTCGGCGCCTTCACCGCGGGAGTCTTCCACGTCGTCACGCACGCCTTCTTCAAGGCGCTCCTCTTCCTCGGGTCTGGCTCGGTGATCCACGGGATGCACGAGGAGCAGGACATCCGCCGGATGGGCGGATTGAAGAAGTACATGCCGATCACCTTCGCGACGATGATGGCCGGATGGCTCGCCATCAGCGGGTTTCCGCTCCTCTCCGGTTTCTTCAGCAAGGACGAGATTCTCTGGAAGACCTGGTCCACCACCGCCCTCCCGCACGGGTGGGGGCGAGCGCTCTGGGTCGTCGCCGCGCTGACCGCGCTGCTGACCGCGATCTATATGACCCGCATGATGGTCCTCACCTTCTTTGGCGAGAGCCGCTTTGGTCACGCTCACGACGCGCACGATCACGGTCATAACGACGGCCACGAGTCACATGGCAAGCCGCATGAGTCGCCGGCGGTGATGTGGGTTCCCCTGGCGGTCCTCGCGGTTCTCTCGATCGTTGGCGGATTCGTCGGTGTTCCAGCGGCCCTCGGCGGCTCGAACCACTTCGAGCATTTTCTCGAGCCGGTGATCGCGCACGTCGCCCCGCACGAGGCCGCCGCCGCCGCGCACGACGCCCATGGGGTGGCAGGGGTGGCAGGGGTGGCAGGGGGAGAAGAGCACCACGATGTCGCGACGGAGCGGCTCTTGACGGGGGTCTCGGTGCTGCTCGGATTTCTGGGGATTGGGATCGGCTTCGCCGTCTTCCGTCGCCGTCCGCTGCGTCAAATGCCGAAACTGCTCGAAGAGAAGTACTACGTCGATGAAGCCTACGAGGCCTCGGTGATCCAGCCGCTCGAGACCACCTCGCGCGATTTCCTCTGGAAGGGGGTCGATGTGCGAGTGATCGACGGGGCGGTCAATGGCGTGGCGCGGAGCTTCGCGGGGGCGGCCAACCTTCTGCGCTACACCCAGACGGGATCGTCCCGCAACTATGCAGCGGTCATTCTGATCGGTGCGATCATCCTCATCGGCTATTTTGGATATATGGCGACGCGGTAACCCGCCCGAGTGCAAGAACGCATATGAATTTGATCACGATCACTACCTTTTTGCCGTTGTTCGGGGCGGTCGCGCTGGTTCTCCACGGCATCTTCTGGAAGGCGCGAGGCACGTCGCAAGAGAAGCTGGACGAGCAGTACCGCTGGCTGACGCTGCTGGTGACCCTGGCCACCTTCGCCGTCTCCCTGCTCCTCCTCGCCGGGTTTGACCGGACGCAGGCGGGACCACAGATGGAAGAGCGGGTGACGTGGATCGCCTCGCTCGGAGTCCAGTACTATGTCGGCATCGACGGGATTACCATCTGGCTGGTCCTGCTGAGCACCTTCCTCATGCCGATCGCCGTCCTCGCCAGCTGGCACGTCCACAAGCGGGTTCGGGAGTACATGCTCTTCATGCTCGTCCTCGAGACGGGAATGCTCGGCGTCTTCGTCTCGTTCGACATGTTCCTCTTCTACCTCTTCTTCGAGGTGACGCTGATTCCAATGTACTTCCTGATCGGCGTCTGGGGAGGGGAGCGACGGATCTACGCCGCGGTCAAATTCTTCGTCTACACGGTCGTTGGCAGTCTGCTGATGTTGGTGGCGATTATTGCCGTCTACCTCTACAACGGAGGGACGACCTTCGACATCATCGAGATCACCCGTAACATCCAGACCGGGAAGACGGTCTTTCCGGAAGCGGTCAGGTTCTGGCTCTGGGGAGCGTTCGCGCTGGCCTTCTTTATCAAGGTTCCGCTCTTCCCGCTGCACACCTGGTTGCCGGACGCCCACGTCGAGGCGCCAACGGCCGGTTCGATCATTCTGGCGGGAGTCCTCCTCAAGATGGGGACGTACGGCCTGATGAGATTCAACCTCCCCTTCTTCCCGGAGGTCTCGCAGCAGGCGGCGCCGTGGGTGATGGGGTTGGCAGTGGTCGGGGTGATCTACGGGGCACTGGTCGCGATGGTCCAGCCGGACATGAAGAAGCTGGTCGCCTACTCCTCGGTCAGCCACCTCGGTTTTGTGGTGATGGGGATCTTCTCCTTCACTGAACTGGGGATGCAGGGAGCGCTCTACCAGATGCTCAACCACGGGATCTCGACCGGCGCGCTCTTTCTTTGTGTCGGAATGATCTACGAGCGTCGCCACACCCGTCGCATCGCTGACTACGGCGGCCTGGCCACGCCGATGCCCCAGTATTCGACGATGTTCCTGATCGTCTCATTGTCGAGTCTTGGCTTGCCCCTCCTCAATGGATTCATCGGAGAGTTCCTGATCCTGATTGGGACCTTCAGCTCGCCGGTGCCGCACGCGAAGATGTTGGCGGTGCTCGGGGCGACGGGGGTGATCCTCTCGGCCGTCTACCTGCTCTGGATGTTGCAGCGGGTCCTCTTCGGCGAGGTGCGACGACAGGAGAACGCGGAGCTGGATGATTTGAACTGGCGTGAGCGGGCGTCGCTGATCCCCCTCGTCATCCTGGCGATCGTCATGGGAGTGGGACCGATGCTCTTCCTGCGTGGGACAGAGCGGTCCGTCAATCGCATTCGGGAGACGGTCGAGTCGATCGTTCGTCGTTGACCCCTCTCCCCTGCCGGATGGAGCAAGGGGCACGCGGCGTCAGTCAGTTGCCAGTCTCGACCCGATCTCGACCTGATAGAAGCGGAAATCTATGGAACTTCAATCTTTGCAACTCAACTACTGGGCGATTGCGCCTGAGATCGTCGTCTCGGTGGTCGCGGTTCTGCTGATGCTGATCGACGCCTTCTCGACGAAGGGGAAGGGCCGGGTCAACGCCTGGGTCGCTCTGATTGGACTCGGAGGGGCGCTCGCGGCGGTGCTGTCCCTGACGGGGGTCGAGTCGGGCAGCTACTTCGGCGGGATGTTGGTGGTCGATGGGCTTCGGATCTTCTTCGCCTCAACAGTGCTGGTGGTGGCGATCCTCGCCGTCCTTCTCGCCGGACAGTTTCTGAAGGATGAAGGGTTGCCCCACGGGGAGTTCTTTACGCTGCTCCTCTTCGCGACGGCCGGAATGTTGCTGCTCGTCTCAGCGGGCGACCTCGTCACCATCTTCCTGGGACTGGAGATCGCTTCGATCACGACCTATGTCCTGGCAGGGTATCGCCGCTACGATGTGCGAGCCAACGAGTCCTCCCTCAAGTACTTCCTCCTGGGCGCGTTCTCGACGGCCTTCATGCTCTACGGCATGGCGCTGACGTACGGGGCGACGGGTTCGACCAACCTCGATCGCATTCGGGAGTCGATCACGGCGGGGACCGTTCAATTCCCCGCGCTACTGCTGTTGGGCGCGGCGATGATGCTCGTCGGGTTTGGCTTCAAGATCGGCAGCGCGCCATTTCACCTCTGGACCCCGGACGTCTACGAGGGAGCTCCGACCATTGTCACTGGATTCATGGGAACCGGCCCGAAGGTGGCGGTCTTTGCCGCGTTCTGGCGAGTCTTTGTCGGTGCCTTCGACGTGCCGATCGAGGGCCTTGGATTGCAGCTCCAGACGGGCTGGATCCAGGCGGTCGCGGTGATTGCCATTCTGACGATGACGATCGGGAACATCGTCGCCCTCACCCAGAAGAACATCAAGCGAATGCTCGCCTACTCCTCGATCGCCCACGCGGGATATGCGTTGATCGGATTTGTCACCGGGGAGTTCGGTCCGGTCCTCTTCTATCTCCTCGCCTATTCGGTCGTGAGCGTCGGAGCTTTTGCCGTGATTCAGCTGCTGGCTGGCCCCGGGGATCAGCGGACTCAGATCGACGATTACGCCGGGATCGGATTCGAAGTCCCTTCGCTCAGCTTCCCCCTGGCGATCTTTCTGCTCAGCCTGGCGGGGATTCCCTCGACCGCTGGGTTCATCGCGAAGTTCTACGTCTTCAAGTCGGCCTGGTTCAGCACTCCAACCCTGCGCTACCTGGTGGTGATCGCGGTGCTCAACAGCATCATCTCGGTCTACTACTACCTCTACCCGATCGTGGTGATGTTCTTCCGTCCGCTTCCCCCCGGCTTTGTTCGTCCAATATTGGAGCGTGGGACGGTCCTCGCGCTTGTCCTGACGATTCTGGGGACATTCTACCTCGGTGTGCTGCCCAATCGGCTGCTCGAGGCGATGGAGCGCGGCGTGACAGAGCGGGTAGCGACACAAGTGGGTTTCCCACTCAAGGCAAAGTGACCGTCAGGAACGAGGTTCATGAGTGAACAATGGGATCTTTCTCGCCTCTCCCTCTCCCGATGGTGGACGCTTGAGGATGCCCGGCAATCGATCGGGATTGGAGACGACCGCCATTCGCTGGATGAGGTCCAGGGTGCGTTAGTTCAATCGGGGGTCGTCTCGCCTCGTCTGCGGCCAGATGAGATCACCGACGAGGATGGGCGCAGAGCGAATCCGCTCCTGGTGGACTGGGTCGTCGCGGAGGCGAAACGGGAAGGCGCTCTCTCTCTGCTGATCCAGTTGGTGGATCAGGGAGAAGGGCAGTGGGTGCTTGAGGCCCATCCCACGGAAGGCGTTGGGGCCTACTGGTGGCCAGGGCGCGACTCCGTGCTCGATTCCGGGTTACTCCTGGACCTCCTTTTTGAGCTTGCCAATTTCGCTGGTCAGCCGATCCTGCTGCTGGCGCACGGCCCCTTGGTGGGGCGGTTGCGTGAGCTGGAGCTTCCCCCGAGCCTCCGATTCTTCCCCCAGATCTATCCGCCGCGCCTCCTTCTTCCGTCGACACATCCACAGGTCCCGCGTGCACTAATCTCGCCCCACCTTCGACGGTTGGAATCGGAGAGCATCGATATCATCCGCGAGGCAGTGGCGGAGGCCGAACGTCCCGTCATGCTCTACTCCGTTGGTAAGGACAGTGGCGTCATGCTCCACCTGGCGCGCAAGGCCTTCTATCCGGCGATCCCTCCCTTTCCCCTGCTGCACGTCGATACCCGCTGGAAGTTTCAGGAGATGTACCTCTTTCGACAGTACGTCATGGAACTGACAGGAATGCGGATGCTGCGCCACGTCAATCCGGATGCGATCGAGCGCGATATCAATCCCTTCGATCACGGATCCTCGCTGCACACGGATATTACCAAGACAGAGGGGTTGCGGCAGGCGCTCGACGAGCATCGCTTTGATGTCATCTTTGGCGGCGCGCGCCGGGACGAAGAGAAGTCCCGTGCGAAGGAGCGGATCTTTTCTTTCCGAACGGCCAGCCATCGCTGGGATCCGAAGAATCAGCGGCCCGAACTCTGGAATCTCTACAATGCGCGTCGAAAGCCGGGGGAGAGCATCCGGGTCTTCCCGCTCTCCAACTGGACCGAGCTGGATATTTGGCAATACATCTATCAGGAGGGAATCCCGGTCGTCCCCCTCTACTTTGCCCGCTGGCGTCCGGTCGTCGAACGGGATGGAATGCTCTTGATGATCGATGATGGGCGTTTCCGGCTGGCTCCGGGAGAGCAGATCGAGATGCGCCGGGTAAGGTTTCGTACCCTCGGTTGTTATCCGCTGACCGGTGCGATCGAATCGGAGGCCGAAACGATCGAGGACATCCTCCAAGAGCTGATCCATACCCGCAATTCGGAGCGACAGGGCCGCCGGATCGATGCCGATGGCTCCGGAAGCATGGAGCGAAAGAAGCAGGAGGGCTATTTCTGATGGCCCAGCATTCCTCTTTCTCACTGGAGAAGTGGTTGGAAGAGCATGCCCGGCAGGATCTCCTTCGCTTCCTGACGTGCGGCAGTGTCGATGATGGCAAGAGCACCTTGATCGGGCGTCTCCTCTGGGAGTGCGGCCAGATCTATGACGATCAGGCCGCGGCCTTGCTGAGCGATTCCAAGCGACACGGCACACAAGGAGAGCAGGTCGACTATGCCTTACTGATGGATGGGTTGACCGCGGAACGCGAGCAAGGAATCACGATCGATGTGGCCTATCGGTTCTTCTCGACACCGCGGCGCAAGTTCATTGTCGCAGATACTCCAGGTCACGAACAGTATACCCGCAACATGGTGACGGGAGCCTCGACGGCCTCCGTGGCGGTTCTCCTCATCGATGCCCGCAAAGGCGTCCTGGTCCAGACGCGCCGACACGCCTACCTGGCGACGCTAATGGGCATCCGCAATCTGGCGCTGGCCGTCAATAAGATGGATCTGGTGGAGTATGACTCAGCCGTCTTCGAGGCGATCCGGACCGAATTTCTCGCCTTTGCCCGACAGCTCGGCCCGCTCCGGGTCGAGGCGATCCCCCTCTCCGCCCTCCAGAATGAGAACCTGCTGACGCCATCTTCCCAAATGCCCTGGTATGAGGGGCCGACGCTCCTCCACTATCTGGAGACAGTGGAGGCGAGGCCAGAGGGCGCGGCGCGGGTGATCCTTCCCGTTCAGATGAGCCTGCGTCCCGATGGACACTTTCGGGGCATCATCGGCACACTCGCGTCTGGAACACTCCGCCCAGGGGACCCGCTCCGTGCGACGACCTCGGGACAGATCGCCCGGATTTCGTCGATTGTGACGATGGAAGGAGCTCTCTCCGAGGCCAGGGCGGGCGACGCGGTCACGCTCCAACTCGACCGGGAGATCGATGTCTCCCGAGGAGAGGTCCTGACCAGTCCCGATGCCCAGGTCGAGATGACCGATCAGTTTGTGGCGACCATCGTCTGGATGCACGAGGAGCCGGGCTTGATCGGCCGGCGCTATGAACTCAAGCTGGCGACGCAATGGGCGGGCGCTTCCATCACGTCGATCAAGTACCGGATCGACGTCAACACGCTGGCTCATGAGCCCGCTCGACAGCTGGTCCTCAACGATATCTGCGTCTGTAACCTCTCCGCCAGCCGCTCCCTCCCCTATGATTTGTTTGAACGGTCCCGGGAGCTGGGCAGTTTTCTCCTGGTGGATCGCTACAGCAACGCGACTGTGGCAGCAGGAATGATCCGACATTCACTTCGACGAGCGCACAATATCCATCCTCATGATTTGACGGTTACGCGGGAATCGCGCGAGCGGCTGCTGGGCCATACCGGGAAGGTGCTCTGGTTTACGGGGCTCTCGGGAGCAGGGAAATCGACGATTGCCAATGAAGTGGAGAAGGCGCTGCACGCACAGGGTCGACACACCTATCTGCTCGATGGAGACAATCTTAGGAATGGGCTCAACCGTGACCTCGGCTTTACCGAGGCCGATCGGGTCGAGAACATTCGTCGAGTCGCCGAGGTGGCCCGGTTGATGCAGGATGCCGGGTTGATTGTGCTGGTCGCTCTCATCTCTCCCTTTCGTCAGGAGCGGGAGATGGCCCGGGGGCTGATCGGCGAGGAGCATTTCCGCGAGGTCTATGTCAACGCTCCCCTGGACGTCTGCGAGGCGCGAGACCCGAAAGGACTCTATCAGAAGGCGCGTCGGGGAGAGATTCCCAACCTGACCGGCGTGCAAGCCCCCTACGAGCCACCCCTTCAGCCCCAACTCGAGCTCCGTTCCAGTGAGGCGCCTCTCGAAGAGTGCGTCGCCAGCGTCCTGTCGTTACTCGAGGCCTCCCCGTCCGGTTGAAGGGTCGACGCGGATGGGATTGGCATAGATCCAGGGGCGTTCTTCCCCGTCGAGCGAAAGCCAGAGTTCGGCGCGATAGACCCCGGGTTGGGTGACGGGCCAGGTCGCAGTCCGGGCCTTCTCTTCAGCCAGAAGCGTACCATTGTGATAGAGGCGGACGGTCGATTCGACGGGCGCTTCGAGGCGGAGGGTGAGTCCGGGGAGCAGGGGCACGCGGTCGCCCATCAGGGCGACTCGCTTCGGGCGCGGCGCCTCGGCGAGGAAGGCGAAGCCGGTTGGGTCGCAGAGCCAGTCGTGTGCGACATAGGCCTTTCCACGGGCGAGGGCTTCCCGCACCGCCGGTTCGGTGAGCGCGGGAAGGAGCAGGTGGGTGGTGACGAACTGGAGGCTGCTCTCGTAAGGGTCGAGGTCGAGCCGCGCGATGATGTCGCCGGGAGAACGGTTGGCGAGGAGCGGGGCGATCTGTGGGGATTGGGCGGTGGTGATGCGGCGCGGAGGATCCCCGATGATGCGCAGTTCGAGCGCGTCGTCGGCGACCGCGACGAGGTCGTAGACCTGGTTGTGGTGGCAATCGTTCGCGGCGATCCCGGTCAGCGGGTGGGAGAGGAGATCCCGGTCCCACTTGGTGATGAGGGCTGGCAAGTAGTCCTGTAACGCCCCGAAGACTTCGAGGGGGTAGTCGCGCAGCAGCTCCGCGAGCTGTTGGACACGCACCGGGTCGGTCAGCGCGCTCCGCAGCCAGAAGAGGAAGGCCCGCTCGTCGAGCATGTCGGTGTGGTTGTTGTAGATCTCCAGTCCATCCAGCTGGTGGGTCGGCCAGTCGCCTTTCTCCTCGACGTGGGAGAGGAAGATGTTGCCGCCGGCGGCGCGGACCAGGCCGATGAAGGCCTCGCGGCTGCTCCACGAGCGGGGCTGGTAGTGGGTCAGGATCGAGCGGGTCGGATAGGCGAGAAAGCCCTCCGTCTCGGCGCCAGGCACAAAGAGCACTCCGTCGCGGAGCCCGCGCCAACTGTCGGTGATGAAGTCGCGCGGGGGGCGGACGTGGTCTGTCAGCAGCATGACCGAGACCCCGGTGCGCCTGGCGGCGGCGAGAAGCTCCGGGCGGGTCCCGCCAGTGTGCGCCGAGTCTTCCGCGTGAGCGTG
>Ga0169931_10004680_pt1 | contig 21180 bp, 17 predicted proteins | sample Kivu_15m_20L_FD_129675 | JGI IMG/M metagenome (GOLD analysis project Ga0169931, IMG submission 129675) | Freshwater microbial communities from Lake Kivu, Western Province, Rwanda to study Microbial Dark Matter (Phase II) - Kivu_15m_20L... | ecosystem: Environmental > Aquatic > Freshwater > Lake... | reverse complement strand
TTTAAAAGTTTCAAATACCTTGGAACTAGCAAACGGAAAGATAGAAAGTTCTGATGCTAATCTTTTGGAATTAGGAACTGGTGTAAATACTGTTGCTAACGTGATATGGAATAACACTTCTAATGCAAGAATTTTGGGTCCTGTGAAAAGATGGTATGGAACATCAGCAGATCAATCTCAAGAAAAAGGTGTAATACCGGTAGGTTTAGGTAACTTCAACAAGTCAGTACAAATCAATTTTAACCAAAATACTTCAGGAGGTTATATTATGGCTGAATATATTTCTGGTCTTCCGCAAGATAATATGTACAATTTACCTTTAACTTATTATGTCAACGGGTTGAGAAGATATGTTCAGAATGCTGACGAAACGGGATATTGGAGTATTACACCATACAACGAAAATGGTGATCCTTATGCATCCATGGACGATGTACCGTATAGAATAAAATTGAGAATGAACAACCCTCAAACTTCTGCGAACTCTTTACCTGATCCACCAACAATGCGAATAATTCGCGCTAAAGGAAATCCAACATCCTCAGAACACGAAGATTGGACAATTGGAGCAACAGAAGCAGTCATCGCATCGGTAACGCCTCAATCTAATTCTAACTTCGATTATGTTGTTGAAGCAACTTTAACTGGTTTCTCATGGTTCAACATTGGAGGGGATAATTCAACTCCGCTTCCTGTTGAGTTGTTATCCTTCTCTGGTTTATGTACAACCGAAGGAAATATATTAACATGGAAAACGGCTTCAGAAAACCAAAGCGAATCGTTTGAAGTTGAACGTTCACGTGATGGATTATTGTGGACAACTATTGCTTCTCTTCCTGCAGCAGGTTTCAGTATGCAAGAATTAAGCTACCAAATTGTTGACCAAAATGCAACCGATGAAATTCTTTACTATCGTTTACGCCAAAATGATATCAATGGTGATTTCAAAGTTTACGATCCGATTGTTGTAACTTGTGGTGAAATTTCAAACGCAATTATAACTTATCCAAATCCAAGTGGTAATCAATTTAGTTTGATGGTGAGTGATGATAAGCTGGTTGGAACAGCTCAAATATCAATTACTGATACAAAAGGATCTGTCGTTGCAACTAAGTCGGTTAAATTAGAAAATGGTAATAATGTGTTGTTTTTTAACGAGAATTTCCAACCAGGTATTTACTACATAACTATAACCAACGGTAATGCCAAATCGCAAGTTATCAAGCATTCTATTTTCTAAATCATGAGCGAATTGACAAATTAATAACCTGAATCCAATTTTATAAATCGAACTCAGGGTAATATGTACCTTAAAATTCCACCTAGGCTAATGGACTTTTGAGTGTAAATTCTTCTAATTAAGCGTTCTTCTCACCAACGAGTTGAACGCTTTTTTCGTTTTGTCAATAGTTGTTGAAAACTTAACCTTATGGGATTTGTTTATTTTTACACTCAAATCAAAAATCATGAAAGAAATAAACTTATTGCTATTCTGCTTTTTAACGGCTTTTTCAGCTTTTTCTCAGTTAAAAATAAAAGATGCTGCGCCTCTGTCAGATGTGAAAATGAAAAATGTTGATGGAACTGAAATCACACTTAAAGACGCGAAAGGTGAAAAAGGTTTAATTGTGATTTTTAGTTGTAACACTTGTCCATTTGTGGTTGGTACACCCGATTTTCCAGGTTGGGAACGTCAATACAACGAAATCGCAAAATTGGCAAAGGAAAATAATATCAATGTTGTTCTCGTAAATTCCAATGAAGCGAAACGTGCAAACGCTGATTCCTTTGAAGAAATGCAGAAACGTGCGAAAGAACAGTCTTACTCCATGCCTTATTTAGTGGATACAGACTCAAAAGTTGCGAACGCTTTCGGTGCAAAAACTACTCCACACATTTACTTTTTCGACAGCAATTTGAATCTTATTTACACGGGTTCAATTGACAATATTTGGGACAATAAAAGAAAAACAGATGTTCCTTACTTGAAAAATGCTATTCAAGCAGTTGGTTCAGGAAAAAAAATTAAAGAAGACAATACAGCTCCAAAAGGTTGTAGCATCAAACGCGTTCAACAATAATTACCATGAAAAAATTCTTGCTCCTCGCTTTTGGATTGGCTCTACATCCCTTTTTTGCGCAAAAACAAGGTGATGGCGGCAGCCCAAGAAGTGTTAAACTCCAAAATAATTTAAAGGAAATTCCCGTTGTTTCGCTTCCAACTCCAGACATTGCGGCTTTACGTGCTGAAGATGCCGAAGTTGACGGAAAAGGAATTTCACCTTGGAGGTTCGGTTACAATCACCAAATTTCCATGAATGTTTTAAATAGCGCACTTGTAACCACTCTTCCAAACGGATCAAGCATTTATCGTTTAGCCATTCATTGTCCGGAAGCATTGACCGTGAATTTAACGTTTGAAAAAACGAATATTCCAAGCGGAAATGAGCTTTATGTTTATAACGAAAACAAAGATTTCATTTTGGGTAAATTCACTCAAAAACACGTTTATGAAGGAACTTTAGGTACAGAATTAGTTCCAGGGAATACTGCAATTGTGGAATATTTTGTTCAAAAAGGAAATGATCTCGGGAGTTTGTTTATTGGTACGGCTACCCACGGTTACAGGAACGCCAACGAGTTTTTAGTAAAAGCCTTCGGTGGTTCTGGTTCGTGTAACATGAACGTGAATTGTCCTGACGGATTTTCGTGGACGCAACAAAGAAATAGTGCCGTAATGCTTGTTTCGGGAAGCAATGGTTTTTGTTCGGGAGCATTAATAAACAATACAGCCAACGATGGAAAACCTTATGTTTTAACTGCAAATCACTGTTACTCCAATCCTACAAACTGGATTTTCCGTTTCAATTGGCAAGCAGCTGATTGCAATAATCCAGCAAATTCTCCTTCTTTTCAATCAATCAGTGGTGCTGTTTTGCGTTCACGTCGCACCCCATCGGACTTTTGCTTAGTTGAAATTACTGGCGGACTTGAAAATAATACTGTTCCGCTTTCATTTCAACCATTTTTCGCAGGTTGGAATCGTTCAAATACACCTCCGAGTTCAACGGTTTCAATCCATCATCCAGCTGGAGATATCAAAAAAATTGCTTTTGACGATCAAGCAGCGGTTGCCGTTCAAGCCATGAGTTCTACTGAAGCAGAAAGCAGTTGGCAAGTAATTTGGGATAGAAATACAACTACGGAGGGAGGCTCCTCTGGTTCGCCACTTTTCGACCAAAACAGAAGAATTATTGGACAACTTTGGGGAGGATCGGCTTCTTGTTCCAACCTTTCTGCTCCTGATTATTATGGGCGTTTACACAACTCTTGGGATCCATCAGGAAGCAATGAAAGCAATCATGCACGCACATGGTTAGACCCTAGCAATTCTGGCGCGGAATTTATTGATGGCTATGATCCACTCAATGCAGAACCAATTGCCGTTGATGCAGGTATTGCAGGTTTGCAAGGTGTTTCTGGAACTTTTTGTGACGAACCTGTTACCCCAACTTTCAATTTGCAAAACGGAGGTGCAGAAACCTTGACAAGTGCAGTGATTACTTACAGCTTCAATGGAACAAATCCACAGATTTACAACTGGTCGGGTTCTTTGGCGCAATGGCAATCCACACAAGTGACTTTACCAACAACAAATCTTGCACAAGGTTCTTACACTTTCACTGCAACCGTTTCTAATCCGAATAATACGGGGGATGAAAACCCATTCAACAATTCGGTTAGTTCAACATTTAATGTAATCACTGGTGGTGAAATCGTGGAATTACTTCTCACATTGGACTGTTACGGTTCAGAAACTTCTTGGGAGTTACAAAACAGCGACAATAACTCCGTTTATTTTGGGACGGGATATACAGACGATTCACCAGGTTTAATAACAATTCCTTGGTGCTTGAACGAAGGTTGTTACAAATTCGTGATAATGGATAGTTACGGTGATGGAATGGAAGGAGGGTTCTTTTGCCCTCAGGATGGAAGTGTTGCAATAGTTTTTGAGGGAATTACACTAACCGAAATCCCAACTGCACAAGCAAATTTTGGCACACAAAGAGAATTGACATTCTGTTTAGGTGAAAATTCTATTTCCTCATTAAACTCAAATAGATGCAAGATTTACCCTAATCCAACTCAAACGGACTTCAAAATTGAACTTTTAAACGCCGATTTAACGACCATAAAATTGAGGGATTTGGCAGGAAGAATAATTCAAACTTGGGAAACTGCTCAAAATTTGGTTGAACTTTCTTTGCCAAAATTAAGTGCGGGAAATTATTTCGTTGAAATCACAACGGGCAAATCCAATGAAGTTCATTCTTTAGTTATTCATTAACGTTTGGCAGGTTTATATTTCCATATTCCTTTTTGCAGAAAACGTTGTACCTACTGTGATTTTCACTTTTCAACGAGTTTTTCTTCTTATCGAAAAAAGCTAATTGAAACAATCGTTGCTGAAATTGTTTTACGAAAAACGGAAAATGAGGAAGCTGTTGAAACGATTTACTTTGGTGGAGGAACGCCAAGTATTTTAAGTATCGACGAATTGAACTTGATTTTTGAAACGATTCAACAACATTACGATTTAGCAGAAAAAGTTGAAATCACTTTAGAGGCTAATCCTGAAGATATAAATTTTGAAAATCTAAGAGACTGGAAAATCCTTGGAATCAATCGCCTGAGTGTAGGTTTTCAATCGTTAGACAACGAGGATTTAACTTGGATGAACCGCGGACACAAGGCTGAGGAAGCAAGAATTCTTGTGGATTTAATGTTGAAAAGCGGAATTGAGAACATTTCCATCGATTTGATTTACGGACTTCCTAATCTTTCACTTGAAAAATGGAATTCATGGTTGAAAGAAGTTTGCAGTTGGCCTATTTCTCACATTTCTGCTTATTGTTTAACCGTTGAGAAACGCACTGCTTTGTCACATTTGGTTAAAAATAAAAACTTACAACTCCCTGACGATGAATTGATTGCTGAACAATACAATGTTTTGATTGAAAAACTAAACGAATTCGGTTTTGAGCAATATGAAGTTTCCAATTTTGCACGAAATGGACTATATTCCAAACACAACTCGTCTTATTGGACAGGAGAAAAATACTTAGGTTTTGGCCCTTCGGCACATTCATTTAACGGAAACCAACGTCGATGGAATATCGCCAATAATCAACGTTACATGAAAGAAATGGGCAATTCAACTACTTGGTTTGAGACAGAAAACCTAAATCTCAATGAACGCTGGAATGAACTTTTCCTTATCGGTCTCCGCACAAAATGGGGAGTTAGCAAAGAGGTAATTCAGCAGTTTGGTGGTTTCAATTCCGAGGAAAAAATCAACCTAACTAACTTGTTTCAAGAAGGTTTGATTTCTGAAAACGAAACCCATTTTCACCTAAACCACCACCAACTTTTCAGAGCTGATGGTGTTGCATCGTCATTTTTTAGGGTTTAAATTCCTACCTCTGAACCAAAGTCGCAAGCGCAAAATTCAATTTGAGTAGGGCTTGTTGGTGCTTTACGATTAATTCTATCAGTTTAAGGCGCGAATTGATGTAGGCCGTTTCTCGCATATTGAGCAAGAACAAGGTGCTTTCGCCAATATCAAACATTTGTTTTTCGGCTTCGAAAAGTGTTTTAGTGTCTTGTACAGTATTTCGGTAAATTTCAACTTGCATTTTTGCGTTCTCTGCGTCGATTAATGCGCTGCTGATTTTGTATTGTAATCCGGCTTTCACATTGTTTCTGAAATATTGCGCATCTTGAAGTTTGAGTTCTGCCAAAGCCAAATCTCCTCTTTCTTTTCTAAGAAACAAGGGCATTTCAAAGTTTAAACCCCACTTGTAGTTTGTAACTGCGATTCCGTCCCAAGGGTTATAATTCACAGGTTGGTTGAGTAAATTATATTGAAGATTTAGTTGAGGTTTAAGCATTTCTCGTTTCAACCTCCGTTCGATTTCTAGCGTTTCAATTTTGAAATCATTGACTTTTAAATAAGGATGATTATTGACGATAGAATCAAACTCAGCGCCAGTTGGCAATTCAACCAATGTCATTTCAACTTGGTCAACTTGTGGGGGAGTGGTCACCTCAGAAACTTCAAGTGGCTCGTCGGTTTCTGTCCATAAAAACGTGGACAACAAAGCGCGATTATTGGTTAAATCGGCATCAAATTGACGAAGAGCCGCAGTTCGATTTTGTACTTGAATTCGAGCTTCCACACTGTCAATTCCTGGTCGGTCGCCCAAATCTGCCATTCTTTTAATCGCCTCAAAACGAACCGTTGCCAATTCCAAAGCTTCGGTCATTACTTGTTGAGAATGGTAAGAAAGAAACCAAGCCCAATAATTATATCCAGCTTCAAAACACAGTTCATTGAGTTGAAGGTTTTGTTCAGCCAAACTACTTTGTTCGAATACACGTGCTTTGAACAATTCCGCTCGTCTTTGGTCGATAAACATTCCTTGACCAAGATTCATGGCAACTCCACCGTACCACAAACCATTAGCTGGAGTTTTATTTTGCTGACTTAAGAATGTTCCTCTATTGTTTTCAAAACCAGTTTTCACCTCAATTCCAAACCAAGTTGGAACTTTAAGTCCATAATCGTTAAGGCTAAAATATTGCTTGTTGTCAAAATATTTTTGGTTGATAGCATAGTAACCTTTCGGGTCAAATCCACCTCTTGCTTTTTGCACCGATCTTTCTCCCATTTCAGGAAGAAGGTTGGCACGCTTTGCCATCGGGTGATTACTTAACACAACTCCAAGAAAGTCATCTGCCGAAAACGTTTTTTGTCCAAACGAAAAATTGGAAAAAAGCAGCAGGAAAATTACGATTAATGATCTCATTTTTTCTTGTCTTTTCCTTTTTCTTCTTTTGGTTCTTTGTAGTAAAAATCAGGAGGGAAACCATTAATAACTCGCCACAATTCATACCAAATTGGAACATCGTTCAACAACAACATGGAATTCGTTCCACCACCAACGCGTAGAGCATCCGGCCATTTGTCCTGTGTTTTATCTGGAGACACGAGAACACGGAATTTACCTGTTTCATCTGCAAAATTATCAACAGCAAACACCACCCCACCATAAGTTCCATAGCTGGTATTAGGCCATCCAGAAAATACAATTGCCGGCCAGCCATCAAACATTACTCTTACTTTTTGCCCTTTTTGAACTAGCGGTAAGTCCATTGGTTGAACGTACATTTCCACCGCCAAATCGTATAAGGCAGGCATAATCGTTGCAATTGGGTCACCTTGTTTGATAGTCTCACCAATACCTGTACTTATTGTTTTGGTAATAATTCCGTCTTGTGGAGCCAAGACATAATACATACCGTTTCTTATGGAATAATTCGCTACTTGATTTTGGAGTTTTGTCACATCAACCTCTGCTTCGTACATACTCGACAAAGCGGTAAATTTATCGGATTCTGCTTTCGCAATTTCATCTCTAAATTTGGCTTGTATGGAGTTTAATTCAACTTTAGCATCAATCACGTCATTTCTACTTTGCATTAATTTTTGTTGAGAAGAAATGAGGCTTGCTTGTGCGCGTTGATAGGTTAATTTTCTCGTCTCCAATTCAGTTTGTGATTTTAAACCTTCTTTGAACAATTTTTCAAAACGTTCTAATTGTTCTTTGGCAATATTGTAGTTGATTTGTGCAGCTTGATTATCAATACTATCACTAACTACCTTTAATTGTGTTTGTTTAAGTTTGATTTGAGCTTGTTGCAATTTCAATCTTCCGTTTTCAATTAACGCATCAACTCTAGCATCTAAAGCTTGAATTTTGTCGCTGTAAGAAACAACTGAAAGTTCTTTTGATTTCAACTGTTGTTGGGTTCTGTCAACCAAAAGTGGATCGAAATAACCATCTTTAACCTCCGAAAGGAAAAGAATAGTGTCGCCTTTTTTTACTTTATCCCCATCTTTAACGTACCATTTTTCGATTCTTCCATCAATTATGGCATTAATGGATTGAGGTCGTTGCTCTGGACGTAAAGTGGTTACGTTCCCGTTTGAACGGATATTTTGTGTCCAAGGAAGCAGTAAAACAATAAAGAACAAAAAGAAGATTATATAAATGAAACGCAATAGTCTCGTGGTGGATTCTTTGCGCTCCAATTTTTCAATGACTTCAATTTTTTTGTCCTTGATATAGTTGATATTGTCGGGAGATAAATTCAGCATAATCAATTAAAATGGCGTTTATAATTATCGTAAGAACCATCAAAAATGATTCGTCCTTGTTCTATTTTAATAACCCTATCCGAAATTTGGTGAATACGATCATCCAATGAATCCAATAAAATAGTAGAATGGTTTTGATGTGTAATTGCATTGATAACCGTATCAATTTGTTCTTGATTGAGCGAATCAGTAGGATTCTCAAGTAACAAAAGTTTAGGGCTTCCCGCAATGGATCGTGCGAGTAAAATTTTTCGCACAACATCTTTGGGAACAAAATGTGATTCAGGATTGACAATGGTATCATAGCCATCTGAAAACATATCAAGGTACTTGTTTAAATGCAGAAGTTTGGACACTCGAACAACTTCTTCAAAACCAACTTTCTCACGTCCTAATGAAATATTTTGAGCGATTGAACCATTAAACAGTTTATCTTGGGTGAGCATATTTCCAACATCGTAGCGCAACTTCTGAAGGTTTATATTTCCAAGAGGAATACCATTCACAACTATTCCACCTTTATTTGGTTCATATAAACCACCGATTAAACAGAAGAGAACGTTTGTTGAAACACTCGAATCGGTAACAAATGAAACTTTTTGACCGGGCTCTACAACAAAAGAAACATCTTCAAGAATTGGAGAGCGATAAATCTCTGTTTCGTATGTGACCTCTTTTACTACGACATCAAGTCCTTTTTCAGAACATTCGGATAAATATCGACCTTCATAATGTTCAATTTCGAGGTCGGTAACTTGTCCAATTTTCTCAACCGCAGTCAAAACATCATAAACTACCTCAAGGCTTAAGATCATTTTCTCAACGGAATTCAAAACCAAGACAATTATGATTTCCGCAGCAACGAATTGACCTATGTTCATTTGTTGGTTGAGAACAAGTATTCCACCTACAATCAGAAGCGATAAAGCAATAAGCACCTTAAAACCAATCAATAACGCATATTGTGTAACCAAAACTCTGAAGTGTGTGTTACGTGCTTTAAGGTAATTGTCAAGGTAGCTTTCCACTTTATTGAGTGGCAATAAGTTCCTTCCAGCCAATTTAAAACTGATACGAGAATGAGCAATTTCTTCTAGCCAATGAGCAATTTTATACTTGTATTTTGATTCTTCTAAACTACTCTTGAAGCCTTTTTGAGCAGTTAACCAAAAGATAAGAAGAAGCAATAACACCAAAAACAATCCAAAGAAAATGAAGAAAGAATGGTAGAAGGAAAGTAGAACTAATCCAAAGACGATTTGTAGAATTGCTGCTGTAAAATCAATTAAAAGCTTTGCCAACCCCTTTTGAATCGTTAGAGTATCAAAAAATCTGTTGGTTAGTTCAGGTGCATAGTTTTTAATGAATTCTTCTAGTTTGATTTTTGGAATTCTGTCAGCAAACTCAAAGGCAGCACGGGAAAAAATACGTTGTTGAAGATTCTCTGTAATTCTTAGTTGTGCGATATTCATAAAACCTGCAAATCCAATTGCAATAACGACCAATCCAACCAAAATGAACCAAGAAGTACTCACCTGACCCATTTGTATAAAATTGATAATCGCTTGGATTCCCAAAGGCAAGGCCATACTCATTAAACCACTAAAAATGGCGAAAATGTATATATTCCTAATTTCCTGTCTGTCAGGCTTCAACAAAGAAACAAAACGTGCGGCGGCTGTAATATTTGGATTTTCAGTCATTTGATTTTAAGGTCTTAAATATCAATTCAATAAAAAAAGTTTTCACACTATCTTTTTTGGATGTGTGATTGGTTAATTTGGGTAAATGTTCCGCAAAAAAACGTTGTTGATTACTACCTTCTATAATCGTAGAAACCAACATATTAGGAAATGAATAGCGCGGATTTACAGCTTTTACCATTTCTACTACGCGCGCCACAACGGATTTGTAAGCCGAAAAAACACCTAATTTATTTTCGCTATCCACTTGTTTGTGAAGGTAAACTTTTGGCGCTTCTTGAATAACGATTTGCTTTAGTTCTGGTTCGATGGAAAATACATCTGAACTTTCAGGAGAAGGTAGCGAAACGAGTAATTCTATAGCGCGCTTCAATCGTTTTTCTGGGTCGTCGATGTTGTTCGTTGCCAATATTAAGCGGTATTCAATCATTCCCCAATACCAATTGATGAGGTATAACAGAAGTTTGTGTTTACTCTCAAAATAGCGATAAACCGACGCTTCAGTGGTTTCGATTTGTGCTGCCAACTTCTTAAAAGTAAAATCTTCAAACCCCAATTCATTAATCATGGAAATACTTCCTTTCAAAATCCGCATACCTAATTCTGACGTAAGCGGATCTTTTAAGCGAAGATGCTCATTTACAGGAATATTTACGCTGTGTAAAAATGTTGACATATTAGTAATGGACTCCAAAAGTAATAGTAAAACTATATAAATTGTGAGTCATAACATTTTTTAGGATAATCGGGATTTAATTATTTCGTTCAACCTACAAAGAAAAGATTACTCGCCTCTACAAAGGAATAGTTCTGGTTAAGCTCATAAATCGAACTCTCGGGTTAAAAGTAAAGCCAGACTACAAACTATAACTCACCCGTTTTTTGTTCCTACTCAAAACGTCCATGAATAGATAAACCATTGGGCCACGGGAAAGGTCAATTTGCTGGTTGTTGCTTCGGGTGTTGTATTGATGTAAATAACCTAATTCAACCCTTGTCCAATCCCAAAAACGGAAGCCTAAACCAATATAATTTCGACTTTGAGATAGGAAATTACTTCCGTAATCACGACCGAATTCTGTGTGGAATTCGCTGTAGGCACAAAGGTAGAGTGTGTGGTTGGTGTAAAAATAATTGGTGTTTAGCGGAACCCTAACCCTCATACGGTAACGAAACCTGAAATTATGTTTAACATTGGGTTCGTCTATTCCTCTCCATCTCGACTCAAAGCGCAAGCGATGTGTAAAATTCACTCTACCAGCAAAAGAAGATTGCACAAATTGAAGTGTGGTGCGGAGTTCTCTTTCTCCCAAACGATTCAAATCACTTTCCAGCGGAAATCTTGCCGTTGAATGAAACATCGCAATCGGGTTTAAGCTAATCCTCGCCAATTTGGAGTATTGAAATGCAATCCACGGTCGAATACTAAAGCGCAACGGGTGCATAAAAATATTTGCTTCCCCTAGTTCACTTTGACGGCGCATCACCACATCAAATTCCCAAGCCCATTTACCGTTGTCCTTAAAAAAGTCCGAGTAATATTGCTTTGTGTAAAGGACTTTGTTGTCCAATATTTCAGGTTTATTCTGTGCGAAAACTGAAAAAGTCAGTGTGCAAATTAGAAATAGGAGTAGGTTCTGAATCTTCATGGTACTAAATCGGGAAATCAATGTTTAAAATTCTTGCAATTCTAACAGCGTTCCCTTCTTTTTTTAATAGGCGGTTGATGCGTTCTGTTTCTGCATTTTGATAGTTTTTATTGAGATTTTCGAGTACAGCCAGTGTTTCCTGAAGTGCATTAAATCGTTGTTCTGTAAGTTCACATTTGGCATTTTGATGCACTAATTGCAATAATTCCTGAACCAAAATATTTCCTTTTTCTTTGATATGCGGCACAATTTTTCGCTCGAAAGGTCTATTATCGAAAGGATGCTCTTCAAATACAGTGAAAATGGAGTCAGACTTTTCCAACCATAAAGCCGACTTTTGAAGTGTCTTGTATTGCTGAGTGCTTAATTGCAAAAAGCACAACAACTCCTTTCCGATTTCTTTGTTTTTTTCATCTAAAGTTCCGTTGAAATACTGTTCCTTCAATGGATTTAATTTTCTTTTTGTGAGTCTTTCGTAGTAGTTTTTTGTGAGTTTTGAAGTAGAAATGTCGTTTGAAAGTTGCTCCAAAAGTTTCATGCTTTGAATGATTTGTGTATTTCGTTCATTCGTTTGGAAATTGGAAACCACGTGTTCAACAACTAAATTGGTTTGTTGAATAGTGCCTTTAATAAAGTCATTCCAAAGTGTTAAAAATGTCTCTAAATCGTTTATTTGAGAACAAATTTTTTGAATAACTGAATCAGCTTTTAATTGTCTATTTAATGCAATTTGACAATCTTTTTTACCGTTTTCTGGTAAATAAGGTATTTCCTTTTCGATTAAAATTTTCTTCAGGTTTCCGAGTATTATTTGATTTTGTTGGAAACGCATCTGTACATTTTGTGCTTCACTAAATAGGTTTTCGTTCATAGATTTTGCAATGAAAACTTGTTCAAGTTGCTTTTCTAATAAACTATTGAATTGTTGAAGTTGCTCAACATAATTTTCAAAATCTGTTAGTTCATGCATGGTAAGAGGAATCACAAATTGTCTAGTCAAAGGAAAATCACTAGTTGATAAATCTAGATTGAGCAAATTCAGGACAATATCCATTTCTGAAAACACATTTTGAATGAACTGGTTACCTGTGTTTTGAAGCAATAATTCATTGCTCGTGGTGTCGTAATCATTATTGAAAAGCAAAGTTTTTGCAACAACAAAATGTACTTCTGAAGCAGTAAATTCAGGTAATTTCAAAGAGAATTCCTTTGTTATTTTATTGTTGACATCCATTAATTTGATGTTTTTCAATACGCCATTTTGATAGGTTCTTTCTTCGTTAATCCATTGATTATCTTTCAAATATTTGATTTTACATAAGCCATTTAAAAATCCTTCTTCATCAAAATTCAGACTTATAATCTCCTTTTTCTCGTTGGAGTAGTTAAGCCTGCCTCTCGGTATGTTTTCGCTAAAATTCATCGACAAAGACTGATTGACTTGCAAGTACCTTTTTGATAAAACCAACCAATCTTTAATAAAAAAGTTTCCTGTTATTTTTTGATTTTTTAGTTCGGCGGAGGATTGAATTTTTTTGCCTTCCATTAATGCAGAAAAGTCCATTTTTCCAAGGTCTTTGGTTACAAATCCTGCAAATTCTAGTTGCGTGTAGTCTAATTTTAAATTTACCAAAGAATAATCTTGATTTCCCTCAGAGATGAGATTATATCTTTTTAATTGTGTTGGATTGGTGGTTTCAGAAAGAAAGGTTTTAATTTGTTTTCCTTTCTTGTTTTCGGTCGTTAATTTTCCACAAAACTGTTGAATACAAGTGTCTTTACTTTGTTGTCCGAAAAGGAATTCGAATGAACACAAAAAAACTATCAAAAAACAAAACCTCATAATTCCTTGTGTTTTTTGTTCCGCTTGAAAAAATAGCCAACCTGTAAAGCGACTTGTGCAGGTACACCTATTTCATTTTTGTACAATTTATTTACTCCAACCGCCCAATAAGCTTCAATTAAAAAAGGACTCCATTCATACTGAAATCCTAAGCGATATTGTAAATGAATACGGTTTATTTTGTTCCAATCATAAGGTGGATTTTGCGATTGGTTGGTGTGTCTAGTGAAAAGAATGTAGTCCGTTTGAACACCCAATTGCAGTTTTATTTGTGAACGAGATGGAGATGGTAAATCATAAGAAAGATAAAGAGGAACACCAACAGACGTTATGCTATTCATAGAATTATTTCCATTGAATTGAAATTCTTTCCGCCAAAGTTGCGCTTGAAGTCCAATATTGAGATAGGCTTTTCCGGTTAAAGGTGAGTAACCAATTAATCCTAAACTTCCCCCAAAATTAGGATTGCTTTGACGAAAAAAATTGGAATGGTAAAGCGTTGAATAATTCGTTCCAAAAAATAAATAAGTGTCTTCACCAATAACGTTTAGCCAATCCTTTACCCATTCTTTGCGCTCGTCACGATTCTTTAAATCAATTGTTTGCGCGTTGAAATTTTCAATATGTAGGATAAAAACAGCTAAAAAAGTGAAATAAAAATAATTGTTTGATTTTAATAAAGTCAAATCTTTGGTTAAAGGGATGAGTTACAAAGAAAGGTCAAACAAGTTAAGAAAGCAAGTTCATTAACATTTCTTTTGACTAGTATTATCTTTTTTTAGAACCACGATTGATTTAAACTGCGTGAAACAAATGAGTTTTAGCAAATGCCTAACAATTCGTCGCGGTTAAATATTGAAATTTTTTACGTTTGATAAAATTCATCTGACCTGTCATGACGCTCCATTAAAGAATTGACTTCGCTTCCTTTATTTTCTTTGGCAATTGAAACGTCACCAAATGGAACAACATTAAAAAGTCAGAAAATAAACTGAACAACGGATATTTGAAGGTTGCGGGTTTATTTTTCTCAATAAAAAAATGACCAATCCAAGCAAAACTATATCCTGCAAGTGGAGCGAACCATAAATATTTTGCCTCACCCGAATAAATGGCAAAAGCAATAATTCCGATTACGATACTCGTTCCAATAAAATGTAAAAGTCGGTTGGTGGAATCGGAGTGTTCATTTAAGTAATAGGGATAGAACTCTTTAAAATTCATTCTTTTGTCTGTCATGGTTGTTTTTTTATCAAAAATAAGAGAAATTTAAAAAGTTTTACTTCTTTGAAGGAAATCTATAACCCGCCACTATTTTCATGGAATAGAAAAATTGGCGATACAATAAATCGTTGAATCTTATGGATTTGTTGTCGAAGTCGGTATTTAGAAAAACAAACAATTTATCCGAAGAATAACCACCCATAAATCGGATGTCATAACGTGGAGCAAGACCTAAAAACCCACGATTTTCATTTTCAAATTGATAAAATTTAGATTGAATCACTCCCCCAAAACCGAACCATCCAGCAACCTGCCAATTGTTAAAGCGGTTCACATAAGCATACCCTGGAACTGCTCCAATGTCTATCGCCGACCAACTTGTTGCACTTGTTTTACTGTTTGAGGGATTGGCTAATTGATTCGGAATTATTGCAGTTGTTCCATTATCCAAACCAAAAATGTTGAATGTGCCTTTTAGATACCATGTGTGGACTTGTTTCAAGTAATGTGCGCGCTTTCCCAACAAAGCATTCATTTTAAAATCTTTATCAGCGAAATACCATGCGTTTAACGTTACATTGTAGGCAAGCAAACTCGGTTTAAAAGAATTTGTCTGTGGTGCAACTAAAGAAGAGTCCCAACGATTTGCACCACGAACAGCATAGCCACGAACAGTCAAAAATTCCGCATCGAGAAACGTTTTTTTGATTGTGTAATCAACACCCAAACCGAATTGCCTTGTTGTACCGTATTTTTCATCAGGACGAAGAAAAGACAAAACTGGAAACGCAACACGCAATGAAAACCATTTGTAAGCAAAACCCAGACCTAGAAAAGGTCGGTAATTATTCTTGTAGGCAATTTGACCAAGTTCGGGTCTGAAAGGATATTTTATCCAAAAAGGCGCCGTGGTATAACCTAAATCCGCGTAAACCACTTTATTATTGCGGAAATCTTTGATTGCACTGCTGTCTTTGTCCTTTCCGAAAAAAATGAAAGGCATCAACAAAAACCCACTAACGCATATTTTCCAAATCCAAGATAAAGGCATAAACTTTCGCAATTTCTAAGCGTTCGTTTGTTCTTCCCGAACCACCACCATGACCTGCATCCATGTTGCAATCAAAAATCAAAGGTGCTTTATTGGTGCGAAGTTCGCGCAATTTTGCCACATATTTCATCGGTTCCCAATATTGAACTTGTGAATCATGGTAACCTGTTGTTATGTACATCGCCGGGTAGTTCATCCTACGCAAATTGTCGTAAGGAGAATACTTAAGCATGTAATAATAAAATTCTGGATCATTTGGATTTCCCCATTCTTCGTATTCACCCGTGGTAAGTGGAATACTTTCGTCCAACATTGTTGTTACAACATCCACAAAAGGAACTTGAGAAACAACTCCTTTCCATAAGTGTGGTGCCATATTCGAAACAGCTCCCATCAACAAACCTCCGGCACTTCCACCCATTGAATAAATCTTATCGGGATGACAATATTCCATTTGCCCTAAGTATTCGGCAGCATTGATAAAATCGGTGAAAGTGTTAATTTTTTTACGGAATTTTCCATCTTCGTACCAGTGTTCTCCCATGTACTTGCTCCCACGAATATGTGCTACTGCATACACAAAACCACGATTTAACAAGCTTAAGCGAATTGCGCTAAATACGTCGGGAAGTGTGTAACCATAAGAACCATAACCATAAAGCAAACAAGGTGCGTTTTTTAAATCCGTACCTCTTTTATAAACCAGCGAAACGGGAATCATTGTTCCGTCATTAGCTGTTGCCCAAATACGTTGAGATTCATAATCTTCCGATTTGAAATTCTTGTCCAATAACGTTTTTTGATGCCAAACAGTTCGAGTATCACTTGACATATTATACTTGTAAACAGTTGACGGAGTGGTCATTGAATTGTAAGAAAAGAAAATTTCATCCGTATCAAAAGCATCATTTACAGCTAGACCTAAGAAATAGGTTTCCTCATCAAAACCAATGTATTTTTCCTTTCCTGTAGATAATTCTTTCAAACGCAGTTTTCTTAAACCGTTGTTTCTTTCCTCTAGTAAAAGAAAATTCTTGAAAGCACTAATTCCCTCCAATAAAATGTCTGAATTGTAAGCTATGATAGTTTCACAAGCTTCAATACTCTTTGGGAAATCTGCTGAAAAAAGTAATTTTTTGTTCGGCGCTTCATGATTACTTAGAATGTAAAAACCATTGGTGTGATGAGCCATTTCATACAAATGCCCTTTCTTGCGCGGAAGAAAAACTCGTGGAAGTTCAAGAGGTTTATCCGCATCAATTACACTTGCTTCGCTTGTTGTGGAGCTGTAGGAATAAAGTACAATGTATTTGTCAGTAGAGGTTTTATCAATTCCAACACCGAATTTCTCATCTTTTTCTTCGTAAACAAGCACATCGGTCTTTGCATCGGTTCCCAAAACATGACGGAAAACTTGAAATTCTCTTAATGTTTGCGGGTCTTTTCTAACATAGAAAATGGTTTTATTATCATTTGCCCAAACAATGTTTCCGCTAACATCCTTTAGTTCGTCTTTAAGAAATTTTCCTGTTTTGTTGACACGAAAAGTGATGTTGTATTTTCTTCTTCCAACAAAATCCTCACTTAGAGCCAAAATTTCATTATTCGGGGAAATCGACCAGTCGGCTAATTCATAAAACGATTTTCCTTTTGCGCGTTCATTTTCATCCAGAAAAACTTGTTCTTTTCCGTTGACAATTAACACAAGTTGCTGGTAGTCTTTTCCTTCCAGATTTTTAACTTGGTATGTTATTCCATTGATAATAAATGGTGCGCTGACTTCATTAGGGTCGATTCTGTTGTCGAATTCTTTCATCAATTCCCCTACAATTGGCTCCAAACGTGAAAAGTAGTTTTTGGCGTACTCGTTTTCCGCAGCTAAATGTTCCAAAACAGGTTTAGTGTCGCGCTCGTTCATCCAATAATATGGGTCTTGGCGATTGTGGTTATGTGTGGTTAACGTTTTTGCGATTTTTTTCGCTTCTGGTTCTTTTGTTTGAGCGATGCTTGACATAACTAAAGAGATTGAAAAAAGGGAGAAAAGAATATTTTTCATAAAATGGATAAGGATGAAAACTAAAGATTTGATTTCTGAAAACCGTCAAAATGAATATCAACACTCCATGCTTCTGCTTTTTGAGCGAACCAAGGCTTTATTGTTGGCCAAAGTTTCCCAAAAAGTTCAGAGGTGCGGTAATTTTCTAAGTCGGATTCGTCTTCCCATTCGCTGTATGTGAATACAATGTTTGGGTTTGATTTATCTCGAAGTAAACGCATTCCTCTACAACCTGGAAATTGTGCCACTTGCCACTTTACACCCTCAAAATGAGAAAGAAAATCCGTCAATCTTTCAGGTTGTAGGGTTAATTTAACGATTCTAATCATGTAAATAATTCATTAATGTTGCTTCTTGAGCCGGGAGGAAAAAATTTTATTTCTACCGCTTGACTGATTCTCAATCCAAATAGTGATGAAACGCCACCGCCTCTACTTTCTGTTCCATTACAAATGGCTATTTCAAGCAAACCATTACTATTGAAAATGGCGATAGGATTACCATCTTCTCCATCGAAATAATTACGGCTAATTACATCAGTCAATGGTTTAAAACCAATTCCGTTCACACCAGCATAAAGTTCAAATTTGGCACCCTTACCCACATCATCAAAGAGTTGCTTGGTTATGTTAATTATAGTATTCCCCATTTTATCAATGTAGATGATTTTTCCAATAATGCTGAATTCAGTGAACTTAGGTGGAGAGGTAAGCATCATTTCGTAAGTTTCAACTTTTCGGCAAAAAGAAGTCAGCGCCTTTCCTTCTACAATATTTTTAGCCAAATCGACATAACATTTCAGCAGCGCAAAAGTCCAAGCCTCAGGTTGTTGTAAAATGCCATCATAACAATACAGATTATCGCAAGGAGCATTATTCAGCAGCTCACCAAAAAAACCGTTGTCAGGCGCTATGATGTATTGTCCGCCGATTTGAAGAATGTGTGGTAACCATTTTTTTTCAATCAGATTAGGTTCGGATTTAACACCCACCAAATGTATCGTTCCTTCTGGAAATTCTTGTAACAAACACTTGAGCTGGATAGCAGCAATTGAAGGTGTAAACGGTTGAATATCATGCGAAACATCAACAATTTGAACATTTTGAATTTTCTTATAAATCGCACCTTTTACTGCTGCAACGTAGTAATCATTTGTACCGAAATCTGTCGTGAGTGTGATGAGTTGCATAAATCGTTAAATGCCGTTTTTCAATTAATTTTTAATTTTACCAAAAGTAGAAGAAAACAACGAACCAAACATTGATGACCTCAAAAAACCCGAACATTTGAGCAACAGAAATATCGAATTAACCGGCATCAACCCTGCTGAGTTTTTTGGTGTGACCAACGCCAATTTTAGACACATTAAAACCTTTTTTCCAAAGCTGAAAATCAGTGCGCGAGATAATGTGATTACCATTCATGGCGATGATGAGGTGATGGATGAATTTGAACGAAAACTGGATTTACTTGTCCGCCATTTCAACCAGTTTAATCTCTTGACTGAAAACAATATAGATAACCTAATGCTTGAAGACGGTTCCAAATTGTTATCCCATGATGACGGTTCGGAAACTTTAGTCCACGGAAACGGCGGAACGAAAATTAAGGCAAGAACGGTCAATCAAAAAAAATTGGTTCAAGCAGTAAATAAACACGACATGGTTTTTGCGGTTGGTCCAGCTGGAACAGGAAAAACTTACACTGCTGTCGCCTTAGCCGTTCGTGCATTGAAAGCAAAAGAGGTAAAACGCATTGTACTTACACGACCAGCAGTTGAAGCAGGTGAAAATTTGGGTTTCCTCCCCGGAGATTTGAAGGAAAAATTGGACCCGTACTTAATGCCTTTATACGATGCTTTGCGCGACATGATTCCTGCTGAAAAATTGGGCGATATGTTGGAATTTGGTGTGATTGAAATTGCACCACTTGCCTTTATGCGTGGTCGTACCTTGGATAAAGCTTTTGTGATTTTGGATGAAGCACAAAATACCACGGCCATGCAAATGAAAATGTTCCTAACTCGTATGGGTATGACCGCAAAATTTGTGATTACGGGTGATATGTCCCAAGTTGACTTACCACACCGTCAGCAATCAGGTTTGTCTTACGCTTTGGACGTTTTAAAAGATGTGGAAGATATAGGAGTAGTGCGTTTGGGACAAAGTGACGTAATTCGTCATAGTTTAGTGAAGAAAATTGTTGCTGCTTTTGACAAAGCAGAGGCGGAAGAGAAAAAAAATAATGCAAATAAAAAATCGAATAAAGAATGAGTGCAATTACTAAAGCGGATTTTCATTTCCCAGGACAAAAGGCAGTTTATCACGGAAAAGTTCGCGACGTTTATACTTTAGAAAACAACCTACTTGTCATGGTGGCAAGCGATAGAATTTCTGCGTTTGACCACATTCTACCTAAAGGAATTCCATTCAAAGGACAAGTCTTAAACCAAGTTGCAACTTATTTTCTGAACGCTACTAAAGACATTGTTCCGAACTGGTTGGTGGCAACTCCAGATCCTTGTGTGGCTGTTGGAATTGCTTGTGAACCGATAAGGGTGGAGATGGTTATTCGCGGCTATCTTGCAGGACATTCAGCACGAGAATACAAAGCAGGAAAAAGAATTTTGTGTGGGGTTACTCTTCCAGAAGGAATGAAAGAAAACGATAAATTTCCTGAACCAATTATAACTCCGGCAACAAAAGCGGAGGAAGGACACGACGAAGATATTTCTCGTGAAGATATTTTGGCAAAGGGAATTGTACCTCAAGCGATTTATGAAAAAATGGAGGCTTACACGCGGGCATTGTTTCAGAGAGGTACAGAAATGGCTGCCGAGCGCGGATTAATTTTAGTGGACACGAAATATGAATTTGGTTTGCACAATGGCGAAGTTGTTTTAATTGATGAAATACACACACCGGATTCGTCGCGTTATTTTTATGCCGATGGTTATGAGGAACGTCAGAAAAACGGCCAACCACAAAAGCAATTATCTAAGGAATTTGTGCGCCAATGGTTGATTGAGAATGGTTTTCAGGGATTAGACGGACAAACGATGCCTTTTATGCCAGATGATTTTGTTGCTGTTGTAACCGACCGTTATATCGAACTTTACGAAAGAATTACCGGACAAACTTTTGAGCGTTCAGCCACAGAAAACATCGCCGCACGCATACAGAAAAATGTGGAGGAGTATTTAGGGTCTGCTGAAAAAGTCAGTGGTGTCCGACGCGGCGGATAGATTCGCAGTAATACTGACGAAAATTCTTTTGTCAGTATCTCTGAGGTGTTTGAAGATGTATACTAATAATGCGAATCAAGGGTAGAATTTCAACAAAAAAATGTTGGTATTTTCTCGTGAAAAACAATAAAAAACAAGGTTTAAAAGCCTGATAATCATTATCTTAGAGGTTAATTACCACACTAA
>Ga0169931_10004679_pt1 | contig 21181 bp, 21 predicted proteins | sample Kivu_15m_20L_FD_129675 | JGI IMG/M metagenome (GOLD analysis project Ga0169931, IMG submission 129675) | Freshwater microbial communities from Lake Kivu, Western Province, Rwanda to study Microbial Dark Matter (Phase II) - Kivu_15m_20L... | ecosystem: Environmental > Aquatic > Freshwater > Lake... | reverse complement strand
CGCGAGCTCCGGCGGCGCCGCCGCGGGGCGCGCCGGCCGCCCCCCGCCCGGCGGCTCCGCACCGCCCCCCACCGGCCCCGCCCGCCCCTCGGCGCCCACCCGCCGCACCAGCGCGGTCATCTGCGCCGTGAACCCCTCCGGCCCGATCGACCCCGCCGACATGCGCGCCTGCAGCCCGGCCGCATCGCGCACCGCACGGCCGACCTGCCCGGGCGTCCACGTCCCGGGCATCCGCCATTGCGCATCCCACCGCTGGAACGCCGCCCCGGCCAGCTGCCACTGGCGCGCATCGATGTCGCGCGGCACCTTCCCCGCGTCCTGCGCCATGCTCAGCTCGCCCGAGCTCGTGAGCAGCCTCAGCAGCGGCAACGACTGCACCAGCAGCCCCACCGCGCCCAGCCGGCCCGCCAGCCCCCCGCCGCCCCCCCGCACGGGCGCTGGCGCCGCGGCAGACCGCGGCGACGGCCGCTGGGCCGCAGGCTGCTCGAAGGCCCGATGCAGCATCGTTCGGGCACGCTCCAGGCCACTCGGCGCGTTCGCAGCGCTCGGGGGTCGGTTCGTCACGGGAGGCATGGTCGTGGGGTCGGCTCGTCGGGCCGCGGCCCGAGCGGGGCCGCGATGCGGGGAACCGCACCGTCCGGAGACCGCTGCGCGTCGCCGCGTACCGCCCTCCGAACCGACCGCGAGCCCCCGCGCGAGGATCGCCGCTCGCCCAACCCCATTCCAGTCCGGGCCGACCCCGGCTGGGGGCGACCCCAGGTCGCCGGCGGCGGGCCCTCGGCACCCCCCCCGATCGGCGCGCCAGACCGCGCGAGCCACGGTCGACGCAGGACCGGCTTGCGCGCACGGGGCGACACCTCCTATCGTCGATGCGCGCGGTCGCCACCGACGCACCAGGACGCGACGCCGATGACCGAACCGATCCCCGACCCGATCCCCGCCGCGGCGCCCGCGGTCGACGTCGCAATCGAGACGCTCGGCGCCGCGCCGATCGCCTCGCCGGTGGCCGGCCACCTCGGGGCGGCGGCGGTCCACTACGTCGGCGCCGCCGATCGCGTGCTGGTCGACGACTCGCTGTCGGCGCTGCGCGCGGCGCGCGGCGCGCTCGACTCGCTGCCTGCCTTCGAGCTCGCCGGCCCGCGCGACCGCATCTTCTTCGATCCGCGGACGCTGCACTGCGGAATCGTCACCTGCGGCGGCCTCGCGCCCGGGCTGAACAACGTGGTCCGGGGCATCGTGCTGGAGTTGTGGAACGGCTACGGGGTGCGCCGCATCTCAGGGTTTCGCCACGGCTACGAGGGGCTGATCGCCCGCTGCGGGCACGACCCGATGGCGCTCACGCCGGAGTCGGTCGCGCACATCCACCACGAAGGCGGCACGGTGCTCGGCACCTCACGCGGCTCGCAGGACCCGGCCGAGGTGGTCGACCACCTGCAGGCGGGCGGCGTGGGCGTGCTGTTCGTGATCGGCGGCGACGGCAGCCTCGCCGGGGCGCTGCGGATCGCCGCCGAGGTGCGGCGTCGCGGCGCGGCGATCGCGGTGGTCGGCGTGCCCAAGACCATCGACAACGACATCGGCTTCATCGACCGCAGCTTCGGCTACCTGTCGGCCTACTCGGCGGCGGTCGATGCGATCCGCGGCGCGCGCATCGAGGCGATGGCCGCGCGCGACGGCATCGGGCTGGTCAAGCTGATGGGCCGCTACTCGGGCTTTCTCGCGTGCCAGGCGGCGCTCGCCTCCACCGAGGTCGACCTGGTGCTGATCCCGGAGGTGCCTCTTCGGATGGACGGCGCGGGCGGGGTGCTCGCCTGCGCGGACCGCGTGCTCGCGCGCAAGGGGCACGCGGTGATCGTGGTCGCCGAGGGCGCGGCACAGGACCTGATCGAGGCCCCGCCGCCCGGGGCCGACCCGCTGGACCGCAGCGGCAACCTGCGGCTGAAGGACGTCGGACCGTTCCTGCGCGACGCGCTGGTTGCGCACCGGCGCGCACTCGGTCGCGAGGCGAACGTCAAGTACATCGACCCGAGCTACACGATCCGCAGCGTGCCGGCCTGCCCGTCCGACAGCGTCTACTGCTGGGACATGGCGCGGCACGCGGTGCACGCGGCGATGGCCGGCAACACCGCGATGCTGATCGGCCGCTGGCACGGCCGCTTCGTGCACGTACCGATCGCGCTCGCGATCCGCCAGCGCCGTCAGGTCGACCCCGACGGCGACCTGTGGATGTCGGTGATCGAGTCGACCGGTCAGCCGCGGCGCTTCGCCTGAACCGGCCCCGCGCCCCCGGTCACTGCAGCACGCCGTTGCGCACGTCCGAGCGGCCGAGCAGGCGGATCGGCACCGGCTCGACCCGCCAGATCCCGGTCGCGTACTCGGCGATCGTGCGGTCCGACGAGAATCCGCCCGAGCGGGCGGTGTTCAGGATCGACATCCGCGTCCAGCGCTCGGGGTCGCGGTAGGCCGCGTCCACCTGCGACTGGCAGGCGACGTACGCGTCGAAGTCGGCCAGCAGCAGGTACGGGTCGTGGTGCACCAGGTTGTCCAGCAGCGGTTGGAACAGCCAGGGGTCGCCCGAGCTGAAGTGGCCGCTGCCGATCAGATCGAGCACCGCGCGCAGCCGCGGGTCCGACTCGACCCGATCCATCGGCCGGTAGCCCTCGCGCCACAGCGCTTCGACCTGCTCGACCGTCTTGCCGAACAGGAAGAAGTTCTCGGCGCCGACCGCCTCGCGGATCTCGATGTTGGCGCCGTCCAGCGTGCCCACGGTCAGCGCGCCGTTCATCGTGAACTTCATGTTCCCGGTGCCCGAGGCCTCCTTGCCGGCGGTGGAGATCTGCTCGGACACGTCGGCGGCCGGATACACGTGGTGGCCGATGCTCACGTTGAAGTTCGGCAGGAACACCACCTTGAGCAGGCCGCGCACCGCCGGGTCGTCGTTGACGACCGCCGCCACCGAGTTGATCAGCTTGATGATCAGCTTGGCCATCCGGTAGCCCGGTGCCGCCTTGCCGCCGAACACGAAGGTCCGCGGCGCGACCTCCAGCCGCGGATCCTCGCGCAGCCTGAGGTACAGGTCGACGATGTTCAGCACCGCCAGATGCTGGCGCTTGTACTCGTGGATGCGCTTGACCTGGACGTCGAAGATCGAGTCCGGGTCGGCCGTCACGCCGGCACGCCGGCGCAGCTGCGCGGCGAGCACCCGCTTGTTCTGCAGCTTGACCTCGCGCCAGTGCGCCCGGAACGCCGCGTCGTCGGCCATCGGTTCGAGCCAGCGCAGCTGCTCGAGCTCGCGTACCCAGCCGTCGCCGATCGCATCGGTCACCAGCGCGGTGAGGCCCGGATTGCTGAGCGCGACGAAGCGGCGCGGCGTCACGCCGTTGGTCTTGTTGCTGAACTTCTCCGGCCACATCGCATGGAAGTCGCGCAGCACGTCGCGCTCGAGCAACCGGGTGTGCAGCTTCGCCACGCCGTTGATCGCGTGACTGCCCACGCAGGCCAGGTGCGCCATGCGCACCGCACGGCCGTTGCCCTCGTCGATCAGCGACATCCGCGCAACCGCCGCGTCGTCCTCGGGGAAGCAGCGCCGCACCTCCTCGAGGAACGCGGCGTTGACCTGGTAGACGATCTCCAGGTGCCTGGGCAGCACGCGGCCGAACAGCTCGAGCGGCCAGCGCTCGAGCGCCTCGGGCAGCAGCGTGTGGTTGGTGTACGAGAGGCTGCGGCGGGTGATCTCCCAGGCCTCGTCCCACGGCACGCCGTGCTCGTCGACCAGCAGCCGCATCAGCTCGGCGACCGCGATCGCCGGGTGCGTGTCGTTCAGCTGGATCGCGAACTTCTCGTGGAAGGCCGACAGCGGCAGCTTCTGCCTGCGCAGGATCCGCAGCATGTCCTGAAGCGCGCACGACACGAAGAAGAACTGCTGCTCGAGCCGCAGCTCCTTGCCCTGCACCGACTCGTCGTTCGGGTAGAGGACCTTGGTGAGGTTCTCGGCGACGATCTTCAGGTTCACCGCGCCCCAGTAGTCGCCGCGGTTGAAACGCTCCAGGTCGAAGGCCTCCGGCGCCTCGGCCCGCCACAGCCGCAGCGTGTTGCAGGTGTGGGTCCGGTAGCCGAGGATCGGCGTGTCGTAGGGCACGCCGTTGGCGACCTTCGCGGGCAGCCAGCGCACCCGCTCCCGCCCGTCGGGCCCGAGCTCGCGCTCGGTGTGGCCGCCGAAGAGCACCTGCACGGTCCACTCGGGGCGGATCAGCTCCCAGGGGTTGCCGTGGCGCAGCCAGCGGTCGGTCTTCTCCACCTGCCAGCCGTCCTCGATCGTCTGGTGCAGGATGCCGAACTCGTAGCGGATGCCGTAGCCGAGCGCGGGCAGCTCGAGCGTCGCCATCGAGTCGAGGAAACAGGCCGCCAGCCGCCCGAGCCCGCCGTTGCCCAGCCCCGGCTCGACCTCGTCGTCGAGCAGGTCGTCGAAGTCCAGTCCGAGCTCGGTCATCGCCTGGCGGGCCTGCCGGTGAATGCCCAGGTTGACCAGGTTGCTGCCCAGGTGCGGCCCCATCAGGAACTCGGCCGACAGGTAGGCGACCGTGCGCACGCCGCGCTTGGTGTACTCCGCGGCGGTGCTGATCCAGCGCTGCAGCAGCCGGTCGCGCACCACGTGGGCGAGCGCGAGGTGGTAGTCGGTCCGGGTCGCCAGCGCGGGAAACTTGCCCTGCACGTAGAACAGGTTGTCGAGGAAGGCGCGCTTGAGCGCCTCCTTGCTGAGCCCGGTGCGATGGTCCTCGGCGTCGCGCCGCGCGGTCTCGCCGGGGTCCTCGGCCCGCTCGTCGACCGACCCCGGACGGGTCGCACGCTGCTCCAAGGTCCGCTGCTCCACAGTGCATCTCCGATGTCCGACCCCCGTGACGCTAGCAAAAACCGGGCAACCCATCAGGAGGCGTGCCACCGACGCGCGGCGCGCGGCGGCATCCCGCCGCCGAACGGCCCCCCGAGCGGGGGGCCCTGCGCCATGGACCCGACAGCGCCCGGCCGGGGCGGGGTGCGGCGCCGGCACCCGGGTCGGGCCGACCGCCGCCAGGCGCGGTATCGTGCCGAGATGCCAGGCTCCAGGCTCGCCGGTTCCCGATGACGTGCGCCCGGTCGCCGGGGCCCGGCGCGGCCGCCGCGCTGCGGGCTGCGCCGCCCGGGTGCGCACCGTCCGGCCGGTTCGGGCGCAAGAGCCGTAACCGCCGGCGCGCCGCCGACGAATGACCGGCGTGGAGCCCGCCGACGCGTTCGAGGCGAGCCTGGCACCGCTGTGGCGGCGTGCGCAGGCCGGCGACGAGGCGGCCTACCGCGACGCGTTGCGGCGGATGGCCGCCCGACTGCGGTCGTACCTGCGACGACGGCTCGCCGAACGGCCGGACGATGTGGAGGACTTGGTGCAGGACATCCTGATCGCGGTGCACGTGCAGCGCCGCACCCATGACCCGGCGCTGCCGGTGAGCCCCTGGCTGCACGCGATCGCGCGCTACCGGCTGGTGGATCACTGGCGTCGTCACGGCCGGCGCGATGCGCTGCACGACGCCGTGGACGACCTCGATGACTGGCCGGCCGAGGACGCACCGCACGAGGCCGCGGCCGCGCGCCGCGACCTGGGCGTGCTGCTCGCCCGACTGCCGGCCGCGCAGCGCCGCGCGATCGAACTCACCCGGCTCGAGGGCATGTCGGTGACCGAGGCTGCGCTGCACACCGGAGCATCGGTCTCGGCGATCAAGGTCCAGGTGCACCGGGGCCTCAAGCGCCTGGCCGCGTGGGTACGGCCGGACGCGGGCGGCCGGCCGCCCGCGGACTGACGACATGGACACCGACGAGCTGATCGGCACGCTCAGCCGTGGCGCGGGTCCGGCGCCCCGGGTGAGTCTGCGGCGCGCGTTCGGGTGGCCGCTCGCCGCCGCCACGGGGGTGTCGCTGGCGGTGGGCGTGTTGCTGCTGGGCGCCGTGCCGGCGGACCAGTTCGCCACGTCGGCGCCGTGGATCAAGCTCGCCTACACCGGGCCGTTGGCCATGGCACTGGGCATCGCCGCCTTCGCCGCCGGTCTGCCCGCGCGGCGACTGCGCCCGGCGCTGAGCGCCGCGGCGATGCTGGTCGCCCTGATGGCCGGGCTCGGACTGACCGCGTGGCTGACCGCCCCGCCCTCGGCGCGCGCCGCCGTGCTGTTGGGCGCCGACGGCAGCTGGGTCGGCTGCGCGCCCCGGGTCGTGCTGCTTGCGCTGCCCGCCTTCGTGGTGGCGATCGCGGCGATGCGCCGACTGGCGCCCGTGCGGCTGCGGGCTGCCGGAGGCCTGGCCGGCGCCACGGCGGGCGCGTGCGGTGCCTTCGCCTACGCGTTCTGCTGTCCGGAATCCTCGGCCGCGTACGTGGCGCTCTGGTACACCGCGGCGGTCGCCGCCTGCGGCGTGGCGGGCGCGCTCGCCGGCCCGCGTCTGCTGCGCTGGTGAGCCCCGCGGCCGCGCCGATGCATCCGCGGGCCGGCCTGCATCGAGTCCATGCCCGAGGCGAGCGCGATCGTGCCCGCCCGCACCGAACCCCCGACCCCCGCGACAGGACGCCCGATGCCGATCGGCTTCGCGCGGGTGCTGCGGGTGCCGTCCTGAAATGCACGGTTCACCCACTGGATGACGCCGCTGGCCCGCGGCGCGCACTGCGCCTCGACCCAAGTCTCGGGCGGCTCGCGGGGCAGCGCGCCGATGCGGGTCGGCGTGCTCGGCCCGGTGCGGAGCCCCTGCTCGGGGCCGCTGCCGGCCTCGGCGCTCACGCGGGTGGCGAGCAAGGGCGGCAGCCTGCGCGGCGGCGCCATCCTGGGCCCGTCCGGGATCGGCGCGGCCGCGCCGCCGCCGCTCGGCCCGGAGGACGCCGTGCGTGCGCGGGGGGGCCGCCCGCCGCCGTCCCGCCCGGGTCACCGGCCGCGGAACAGCCGCCCGAAGCCGGGGGCGGACGGATCCAGCCCGGCCAGCCGCATCACGTCCCAGAACCCGGCCGGCGAGCTCGCGGCCACCGGCACGCCGAGGCGGCGCTCGAGCGGTTCGATCACCTCATGCGTCTGCAGCCCGCCGCACGAGATGAAGATGCCGTCGGCCGACTCGTCGCGCGCGAACACGCGCTCGGCCAGCCCGATCAGCACCGACGGCCCGACGCGCTCGATGTCGGCCGCCTGGGTCATCGACAGGCCCTCGAGCGCGGTGACCTCGAAGCCCTGCCCGTCCAGGTAGTCGCGCAGCCGCTCGTTGAGCGCGTCCACGTACGCGGTGGCCACCGCCACGCGCCGCACGTCCACCGCGCGTAGCGCCGCGACGATCGCGTGGCTCATCGTGGTGCACGGCACGCCGGTGGCCTCGACCATCTGCGCTCGCAGCCGGTCGGTCCACTCGGCGCCGCGGTAGAAGCTGAGCGAGGTGCCCATCAGCGAGATCGCATCGGCACCCTGCCGACGCAACTCGAGCGCGCGCTCGACCACCTGGTCGATCACCGGCGCGAAGCCCTCGGGCGACACCCCGGCGATGCCCAGGCTGCGCGCGACGAAGTCGACCCGGTGGCCGTAGAGCAGCGCCGCGTCGGCGGGCACGTGGTCGCCCGGCGGCGGGACGATCAGGCCGATGCGTGGGACGGCGGATGGCTTCATCGACGAGCGACGGGGCGGGGCTGGGTGCGCGATGCTACCCGGCGCCCGGAGCGCGGCACAAGCCGCGGCAGGGCGGGTCGCTCCCGCCCGCCCGGCGCGAGCCGCACCCGGGCGGCGGGCGGCGCACCGCGCGCCGCGGCGCGACCGGCCGGTGCGGCCGCCTCAGCCGATCCCGATCCCGTGCCCGGCCCGCACGCTCACGTCGCCCGCGACCACGCGCTCCAGTCCACCGCACGGCAGCGCAACCTGCAGCGCACCGTCGGCGTCGATGCCCTGGGCGACGCCGACGGTACGGGTGCCGTCGGGGCGCAGCAGGGTGACCGGCGCGCCCGCGAGCGCATCGAGCGCCGCCCAGCGCGCGGCGAACGCGGCGAGTCCGCCGCGCTCGAACGCATCGACCATCGCGATCAGCCCCGCGGCGAGCGCGCGCGCGAGCGCCTCGCGCGGCGGCGCCGCCCCCGGGCCGAACAGCGCGGCCACCGGCTGCGCGGCCTGCACCGCCGCGAGCGCCGGGCTCGGCGCGAGGTTCAGGCCCACGCCGATCACCACGCGCTGCAGCGGCGCCGCGCTGCGCACCTCGACCAGGATGCCGCCCGCCTTCGCGCGGCCCGCGGGCGCATCCACGAGCAGGTCGTTCGGCCACTTCAGGCGCACCGCCGCGCCGTGCTCGGCGAGCACCTGCGCGACCGCGACGCCGACCGCCAGCGGCAGCCCGAGCAGCGGCGGCGCGCCGACGCGCCGCTCCAGCGCGACCGACAGCGCGAGCGACGCGGACGGATCGGTGGCCCACGCGCGGCCGTTGCGGCCGCGCCCCGCGGTCTGCAGGTCGGCGAGCAGCGCACGCGGGGGCTGCGGCTCGACGCCGAACGGCCGGCGCATCAGCTCGGCGTTGGTCGAGTCGATCCGGTGGACGTGCTCGAAGGTGGGTGCCGGGGCCATGGACGTCGTCGGGCGGTTCGGCCGCCCCTTCGGGTAAGCTCGAACGGGGGACCGCGATGTTTACCATGACCGACGCGTCGCTGCGCGCGCACCGTACCGGGGTGCTGATGCGCGCGCTCGCGTCGCTGCTGGTGGCGGCGGTGGTGGTGGCCTCGTTGTACCCGCTCAGCGGCTGGCGGGCGCCGGCTTCGGGCGCGTTCGCGTTCCTCGGGGCCGGCCTGCCGCGGTACTGGACCGGCTTCGACGTGGCGACCAACGTGCTCGCCTACGCGGTGCTCGCGCTGCTCGCCACGCTCGGCTGGGCGGCGCGGCTCGCGCCGGCGGTCGCGGTCGCCGCGGTGACCGCGGCGGGCGCACTGCTGTCGGTGCTGCTGGAAGCGGCGCAGGGCTACCTGCCGGCGCGGGTACCTTCGCTGCTCGACTGGCTGGCCAACACCGGCGGCTCAGTCGCCGGGGCGTGGCTGGGCGCGATGCTGAACCGCGCGGCCCACCGGTCCGGACGGCTCGATCCGCAGGTGACCGAGCGCTGGTACGAACAGGGCCCGGCGAGCGGCTGGGTGCTGCTGCTGCTGTGGCTGGCGGCCCAGCTCGTGCCCCAGCGCCTGATGTTCGGCACCGGCCACGTCGAACCCGTGCTGCAGCGGCTGCTCGACCGGCTCGGGCCGCTCGATGCCCCCGACCTGTCGCGGCTGATCGACCGGCTGTGGAGCGGCGCGGCACCGCCGGGGGTGGGCGTGGCGATCGAGGCGGCGGTCGTGATCTGCGCGGTCTGCGCGGTCGGCTCGCTCGCCTTCGCGCTCGTGCATGGCTCGCGGCGCCGGCTGGTGCTGGTGGTCGGCATCGCCACCATCGCGATCGGACTGCGCAGCATCGCCTCGCAGATGGTCTACGGCGCCGGCTCACCGCTCGCGTGGCTGACCCCGGGGGTGCAGGGCGGCGCGGTGGTCGGCGCGCTGCTGCTCTACGCGCTGGACACGCTCGGACCGCGGGCACGCGCGGCCTGCGCCGCCGCCGCCGCGCTGCTCGGCATGCTGCTGGTCAACGTCGCGCCGTCGGACGGCTACTTCGCGACGACGCTGTCGGGCACGTCGGCCGGACAGTGGGCGAATCTGCACGGGCTGCTGCGCATCGCCTCGGTACTGTGGCCGATGCTCGCGATCGTCTGGTTCGGCCGGCGGGGACTGGGGCGAACGCCGGCGGGTTAGGGCCGAGTCGGGCCCGACGGCGCGGCGATACGCCCGACGGCGCGGCGATACGCCCGACGGCGCGGCGATGCGGCCGACGGCGCGGGGTCGAGCCGTCCGGTGCGGCCTCGGATCGGCCTGCCGGTCGGGACGTCGGACGGCACAGCCGCGCGGCGGCGGCGCCGGGCCGACGCGCGTACGGGCGCGCGCGCGGCCTCGCTCGTCGAACTGCTAGACTCGCCCGATGCACTATCAGCGCCATGTGTTCTTCTGCCTGAACCGCCGCGACGGCGGCCGCCCGTGCTGCGCCGAGCGCGACGCCGAGTCGCTGCAGGCCTACGCGAAGGACCGCGTGAAGGCGCTCGGTCTGAGCGGTCCCGGCAAGGTCCGGGTCAACAAGGCCGGCTGCCTCGACCGCTGCGAGCTCGGACCCACGGTGGTGGTCTACCCCGAGGGCACCTGGTACACCTACGTCGACCGGCACGACATCGACGAGATCGTCGAGAGCCACCTGCGCGACGGCAAGGTGGTGGAGCGGCTCAAGCTGGACTGAGCATGCAGCCGGGCACTCGCATCGTCGCCGTCGACGGTCCGGCCGGGCGGATCGGCGTCGCGCTCGACCGGCCCGCCGAGGCCGTGCACGGCATCGCGGTCGTCGCGCATCCGCACCCGCTGTACGGCGGCAGCCGCGACAACAAGGTGGTTCAGACGCTGGCGCGCGCGCTGCTCGCACTCGGCTATGCGTGCTGGCGCCCGAACTTCCGCGGGGTCGAGGACAGCGAAGGCACCTACGACGAGGGCCGCGGCGAGACCGAGGACCTGCTCGCGGTGGTGGCCGCCGCGCGCGCCGCCGAGCCCGCGGGCGCGTCGCTGCCGCTGGTGCTCGCCGGATTCTCGTTCGGCAGTGTCGTTCAGTCGCGGGTCGCGCGGCGCCTCGCGCAGGCAGGCACCCCCGCTGCTCGGCTGGTGTTCGTGGGCACGGCCACCACGCGCTTCGCCGTGGAGACCGTACCCGAGGATACGCTGGTGATCCACGGCGAGGTCGACGAGACCGTGCCGCTCGCCTCGGTCCTCGACTGGGCTCGACCGCAGGCGCTGCCGGTGGTCGTGATTCCCGGTGCCGACCACTTCTTCCACCGCAAGCTGACCGGCCTGAAGTCGCTGCTGGTGCGGTCGCTGCGCTCGCCATGACCGCGTCGTTCGACCCGCGTGGCATTTATGCGAGGACCGCCGCGGGTGCGGAAGAGGTCCTCAAGCGCAGCCACGAACTCTCCCCGCCCGCACGGCGCCTGCTGCTGCTGATCAACGGTCGCCGTGCGCTCGGGGAGCTGCCGGCGCGCGTGCGCGTGGGCGAGATGCCGAAACTGCTCGAGCAGCTGCTTGCGGCCGGCCTGATCACGGCGACGGGCAGCGTCGAGCGGATCTCCACCGAGGGGCCCGATCACCGCGACCCGCAGCTCGAGGACTTCAAGCGCCGGCTGACCGGCTGCGTCGAGCGCGAACTGGGCCCCGCGGGTCGCGTGCTCCAGGCCCGGCTCCAGGACTGCGTGAACATGGCGGTGATGCGCTCGGTCACGCGCGAGGTGGTCGAGCTGGTGCGTGCGCGCAAAGACGCGCAGGCCGCGGAGCGCGTCGCTCAGGTCGCGCAGGCCGCTCATCGGGAATGGGCTGCGCGCGGGACCGACGCAAGAGACGGGCCCGTATAATCCGCCGCCGCCGCCGACCACTTTGCCGTCGCGGGTCGGCGAACGACAAGGATCCGAGCCCATGGCGATGCGCCTGATCGCGACCCCGGTGGTCGCGGCCCTGATCGCGATCTGCGCCAGCGCGCCGTCGGCGGTGCTGGCCCAGCCCAAGGGCGGCAAGCCCGCCGCCACCGCCCCGGCCACGCAGCCACCCACCGCGGCGACTCAGGGACTGGCGGTCGGGTCGGCACCGCAGATCGCGGCGCGCTCGTGGCTGCTGGTCGACGTGACCACCGGTCAGCTGCTGGCCGCGAGCGAACCCGATCTGCGCGTCGAGCCGGCCTCGCTCACCAAGCTGATGACCGCGTACCTGGTCTTCAACGCGCTGAAGGAGCGCAAGCTCGCCGCGTCGGACCGCCCGCCGGTGTCGCAGGCCGCATGGAAGGCGATCGGCTCGCGCATGTTCGTCGACCCCGCCAAGCCGGCGAACATCGACGAGCTGCTTCACGGTCTGATCATCCAGTCGGGCAACGACGCGGCGATCATCCTGGCCGAGGCCCTGGGCGGCAGCGAGGCGAACTTCGCGCAGCAGATGACCCGCGAGGCGCAGCGCCTGGGCATGAGGAACACCAGCTTCACCAACGCCTCGGGCCTGCCGGACACGCAGCACTACAGCACCGCGCGCGACCTCGCGATCCTCGCCTCGCGGCTGATCGAGGACCACCCCGACTACTACCGGCTCTACTCGCAGCGCGAGTACCAGTACAACAGCATCCGGCAGCCAAACCGCAACCGATTGCTGTTCGTCGACCCGACCGTGGACGGCGTGAAGACCGGGCACACCGACGCGGCCGGCTTCTGCCTGATCGCCTCGAGCCGGCGCGAGCAGCCGGGCGGTGGCCTCGCGCGGCGGCTGCTGAGCGTGGTGATGGGCACGTCCTCGGAATCGGCGCGCGCGATCGAATCGCAGAAGCTGCTCAACTGGGGCTTCGCGAGCTTCGACGTCGTGCGACTGTACCCGCAGGCTCAGGCCGTGGCGTCGTATCCGGTGTGGAAGGGCAAGGCCGACGAGGTCAAGGCGGGCTTTGCGAGCAGCGTGCTGGTGACGGTCGCGCGCGGCCAGGGCGAGCGCGTGAAGGGCGAGATCGAGCGCGTGCAGCCGCTGCTCGCACCGATCGCGAAGGGGCAGCGGATCGGCACGCTGCGCGTGCGCCTGGACGAGCGCACGATCGCCGAGCACCCGCTGATCGCGCTGGACCCGGTCGAGCAGGCGGGCTGGTTCGGACGGGCGTGGGATACGATGCGGCTGTGGTTCAAGTGAGGCATCGACCGGCATGGGCGCGGACTCGAGCGGCGGCATCGTCTACCTGAACGGCGAGTTCCTGCCGGCCGCCGAGGCGCGCGTGCCGGTACTCGACCGCGGCTTCATCTTCGGCGACGGCGTCTACGAGGTGGTGCCGGTGTACGGGCGTGCGCCGTTCCGCTGGGATCAGCACCGTGCGCGGCTCGCCCGCAGCCTGTCGCGCATCCGGATCGCCGACCCGATGGAGGGCGAAGGCTGGCGCGAGCTGGTCGACGCGCTGGTCGCCCGCCACCCGTGGGACGACCAGTTCGTCTACCTGCAGGTGACCCGCGGCGTCGCCCGACGCGACCACGCGTTCCCGGCCGACGTCGCGCCCACGGTGTTCGCGATGTCCAGCCCGCTCGCACCGGTGCCGGCCGAACTGGTCGAGCGGGGCGTGGCGGCGATCACGCTGCCCGACGAGCGCTGGCTCAACTGCGACGTCAAATCCACCTCGCTGCTCGGCAACGTGCTGGCCAAGCAGGCGGCGGTGGACGCCGGTGCGTTCGAATGCGTGATGTTCCGCGACGGGCTGCTCACCGAGGGCGCCTCCAGCAACATCTGGGTGGTGAGCGAGGGGCGCGTGCTCGCGCCCCCGCCCGACCGCCGGATCCTGCGCGGGGTGCGCTACGAGCTGCTCGAGTCGCTCGCGACCGACGAGGGCCTGCCCTTCGAGCTGCGCCCGGTGACCCGGGCCGAGGTGGATGCGGCCGACGAGCTGATGCTGACCTCGGCCACCCGCGAGGTGCTGCCGATCACGCGGCTGGACGGCCGCCCGGTCGGTGGCGGCACGCCCGGACCGGTGTTCCGCCGGCTGCACGCCGCCTACCAGCGCGCGAAGGCGGCCGGGCGCGCGGCGCGCTGACCGGCGCACGAACTCGCGGCGCTGCGGGGTCCGTCCGATGTCCGGCACCGAGGGTGACGATGGCGCTGGCGACCGCGGCGCTCGGGGCGACTCCGACGGTCGCGCGCCGGGCGACGGCGCGCCCGCCCGCACCGAGCTGCTGCAGTTCCCCACCGACTTCCCGCTGAAGATCCTGGGGCGCCGCGAAGACGGGTTCGCCGACGCGATCGCCGCGGTCGTGCGCCGGCACGCACCGGATTTCGACGCATCGACGCTCGAGATGAGGGTATCCCGCCAAGGCACCTATCTGGGGCTCACCGCGACCATCCGTGCGGTGTCGCGCGAGCAGCTGGACGCGCTGTACCGCGAGCTCACCGCGCATCCGCGGGTCAAGGTGGTGCTGTAGGGCGGCCCCGGCGCTCGCCCTCGGCAGGCAGCCCCGCCGGACCGTCGCAGCCGCGCCGGTCGAGGAGCGCGCCCAGCACCGCGTCGACGGCCCGTGCGGTCACGCGATCGTCGTCCAGCCGCGGGTTGTACTCGACCAGCTCGCAGGCGACCAGCCGCGGGTCGCAGCCCAGCCCGTGCAGCGCGTCGCGCACCGCGGCGATCCGCAGACCGTCGGCGACCTTCACGCCGGTGCCGGGCGCATCGGCCGGATCGAGCGCGTCCAGATCGAAGCTCACGCCCCAGCCGGCGGTGCCGCGCGAGACGCGCTCGCGCGCCTCGGCCACGCACGCGCCGAAGCCGCGGCGCACGACCTCGTCGGCGGCCATCACCCGCACGCCCAGCCGCTCGAGCAGCGCGGCCTCGGCCGGCTCCCAGCTGCGCGGCCCGATCAGCACCACGTGCTCGGGGCGCAGCTTCGGGAAGCCGCCGGCCACGCCGGTGAGCGCCGGCACCCCGTGGCCGAGCAGCGCGGCGAGCGGCATCCCGTGCGGCTGCTGCGACGCGGAGGTCTCGGGCGTGTGCGCGTCCAGGTGCGCGTCGATCCACACCAGGCCGAGCGCGCGCGCGCCGCCTGCGGCCCGCCGCAGCGCGGCGGCCGCCGCGCTCCAGGTGCCGACCGCGCACGAGTGGTCACCGCCGACCACCACCGGCAGGCGGCCGGCGGCGAGCGCCGCACCCACGACCCCGGCGAGGCGCTCAGAGAATTCGCCGACCACGTGCAGCGGCCCGTGGCCGAGCAGCCTGCGGTCGGACGAGACGATCGGCCCCCAGCGCACGTCGCGGCCGCGCGCCGCCAGCCGGCGGCCGAGACCCCAGCGCTTGAGCGACTGCGGCCCGGCGCGGGCGCCGGCATCGGGCGCCCCCTCGCCGATCGCCGCACCGATCAGTTCGACCGCTCGAAGCTCCGTCGCCACCGTCGCGTTCACCCCACTCGGACCGACCGTCCGGGTCCCGCTCCCACCGCCCGACGCCGCGGATCCCCGTCCGGACGCCCGTTCGCCGACCGCACCCGCGCCCTCGGCCGCTACCATCGATGATGCCCGGGTCGGGGCGGCCTGCGTGCGAACGCCCCGGGCCCGGCCCTGCCACGGCACCCCGCCGTGCCCGGCCACCGTGCCTGCCCGCCGTCCCTGCCCACCGTCCGAGCCGCACCGTGATCCGGATCCGACCCTTCACCGCCGCCGACTACCTCCCGACCCTGGAGGCGATGCGGGCGTTCACCAACGCGCGCGAGCCGGACACCGTCGACGAGATCTGGCTGGTCGAGCACCCGCCGGTGTTCACGCAAGGACTTGCCGGACGAGCGGAGCATGTGCTCACACCCGGTGAGATCCCCGTGATCCGGACCGAGCGCGGCGGGCAGGTCACCTACCACGGCCCGGGTCAGGTGGTCGCCTACACGATGATCGACCTGCGCCGGCGCGACGGTGGCGTGCGCGACCTGGTCTGCCGCCTGGAGGCCGCGGCGATCGACACCTGCGCGCGGTGGCAGGTCCGTGCGGTGCGCAAGCCCGGCGCGCCGGGGCTGTACCTGGCGGCGGCCGACGGGACGCCCGGCGCGAAGATCGCCTCGCTCGGCCTGAAGGTGAGCCGTGGCTGCACCTTCCACGGCATCGCGCTGAACGTCGCGATGGATCTTGCGCCGTTTGAACGGATCCATCCCTGCGGGTATCCTGGCCTGCAGGTGACCGACCTGCGGCGAGCCGGCGGCCGGCCGCCGCCCGACCTGGTGCAGGTCGCCGAACGCTTCGGCGACGCCATCGCCGCCCTCCTCGAACGACCATGAACGATCCCGCCCCCCCTCGCGGCGCCGCCGCCGCACCCGCGTCCGCCGCCCACGACCCGACGATCAAGCAGAAGGGCGCCGGCAAGACCGCGCGGATCCCGATCAAGGTCCTGCCCGCCACCGAGACGCTGCGCAAGCCCGAGTGGATCCGCGTGCGGGCCGCCGCGCCGGGCAGCCGGTTCCACGAGATCAAGCGGATCCTGCGCGAGCACCGGCTGCACACGGTGTGCGAGGAGGCCTCGTGCCCGAACATCGGCGAGTGCTTCGGCCGGGCACGGCGACCTTCATGATCATGGGCGACAAGTGCACGCGCCGCTGCCCGTTCTGCGACGTCGGCCACGGCCGCCCCGACCCGCTCGACGCCGACGAGCCGCTCAATCTCGCCCGCACGATCGCCGCGCTCGCGCTGTCGTACGTCGTGATCACCTCGGTGGACCGCGACGACCTGCGCGACGGCGGCGCGCAGCACTTCGTCGACTGCATCCGCGCGGTGCGCGAACACGCGCCGAGCACCCGCATCGAGGTGCTGGTGCCCGATTTCCGGGGGCGGCTCGACCGGGCGCTCGCGATCCTCGAGGCGGCGCCGCCCGACGTGATGAACCACAACCTGGAGACCGTGCCGCGGCTGTACCGGCAGGCGCGTCCGGGGTCGGACTACGCGCACTCGCTGAAGCTGCTCGCCGAGTTCAAGCGCCGGGTGCCGGGCGTGCCGACCAAGTCCGGCCTGATGGTCGGCCTGGGCGAGACCGACGACGAGATCCTGCAGACGATGCGCGACATGCGCGCGCACGACATCGACATGCTGACCGTCGGCCAGTACCTGGCCCCGACCGCGCACCACCTCCCGGTGCAGCGCTACGTGCACCCGGACACGTTCGCGCGCTTCGAGACCGAGGCGCGCGCGATGGGGTTCTCGCACGCTGCGGTCGGCGCGCTGGTGCGCTCGTCCTACCACGCGGATCAGCAGGCGCACGCGGCCGGCGTGGCCTGAGCGCCGAGAGGCGTCGGCCGCCGCGAGCTCACGCAGACGGCGGGGAGCCGCGGGCGACGAGCCCATCGCAGCGGATGCCGGCGGCCGTTGCGAAGCCCGGGACGACCTCGCCGGATCTCGGCGGACTGCGCAACCGGTCGCCCCGCCGCTCAGCCGCCGCTCGGCAGCAGCGCCTCGATGCGCCCGCGCAGCCGCCGCAGGTCGGGCGCGCCGAGCCAGTGCGAGACCACGCGCCCGTCCGGCGCCACCAGCCACGAGGCGGGCGTCGCCCGCACGCCCCCCCACGCGGCCACCGCCTCGCCGAGCGGGTCGAGCGCCACCGCGAACGGCAGCGCGCGGGTTCGTGCGAAGTGCAGCACGTGGTCGGGCCGGTCGTACGGCATCGCGATCGCCAGCAGCTCGAAGCCGCGGGCGCGATAGTCCGCGTGCAGCCGCGCGAGGTCGGGCATCTCGGTCACGCAGACCGCGCAGCCGGTCGCCCAGAAATTCACCAGCACCACGCGGCCCGCGAGGTCGGCCGGCCCCAGCCTGCGCCCGTCGATCAGCCGATAGGACGCCGTGGGCAGCCGGCGGGGGCCGGGCGAGGGCCGAGCGATCCAGGCGAGCGTGCCCAGGGCGCCGAGCGCGGTGAGGCCCGCGCCCGCGACGATCGCACGCCGCCGCGCGGCGAGCGGCGGCGGGACGGGGGCGGATTCGTCGGGCATCGAGCGTGTATGCTGCGTCGTCACCGCGCACGCAGGCGCGGCGCGCATCCGGCGGGTCGGCGCAGTCTATCCGGCGGGGCGTGACCCTGCCGAACCCATGGATCCGATTCGAGCCGACCGCCTGCCAGGCGGCGTCGCCCCCCTGCTGGACCCGATGGCGCTGGCCGGCGCCGACCCGGCCGTGCAGTCCGCGCACCCTGCGCGCGACGATCCGCCGCGCGTGCTGCTGCTGTTCGACCACGACTGGGACGCCGACGGGCACGCGCGCAGCGCGCATCGCTACCGGTTCGTGCGCGACGGCTTCGACCTCTTCCGTCTGCCGAGCGCGCTGCGGCTCGCCACCTTCGACCTGGACCGCTTCGTCGACGCGCTGTGCCGCCGGCACGGCGACGGCCTCGCGGCGGTGGTGTCGAACCACGAGCAGTTCGGCGCGCTCGCCGCGGCGATGGTCGCGCGCCGCCTCGGCCTGCCGGGCACGGCCCCCGAGGCGATCGTCGCCTGCCAGCACAAGCTGCACTGCCGCCAGGTGCTCGAGCGCGTCGCACCCGAGGCGAACCTGCCCTGCTTCCTGCTGCCGTGGACGCTCGGCGAGCCGCCGCCCGAGGGGCTGCGCTACCCGCTGTTCGTCAAGCCGGTGAAGGCCGCGTACTCGGTGCTCGCACGGCGCGTCGACGACCGCGACGCCCTGGCCGGGCACCTGCGCTTCGGCCCGCTGGAGACCGTGCTGATCCGCCGGCTGGTGCGCCCGTTCGACCGCGCCGCGCGGCGGCTGACCAGCATCGAGGTCGACGCGCACCGGATGATCGCCGAGCGCCCGGTGAGCGCGCCGCAGTACAACCTCGACGGCTACGTGCACCGCGGCGAGGTGCGGTGCATCGGCGTGGTCGACGAGGTGATGTACCCGGGCACGCAGGCGTTCCTGCGCTTCCAGTACCCGTCGACGCTCGATCCGGACGTGCAGGCACGCGCGTTCGAGGTGGCGCGCCGCTTCCTGCGCGCGGTCGGCTTCGAGCACGGCTTCTTCAACATGGAGTTCTTCCACGAGCCGGCCGACGGCTCGGTGCGGGTGATCGAGTTCAACCCGCGGCTGGGATCGCAGCTCGCCGATCTGTACCGGCGGGTCGACGGCATCGACCTGCACGCGATGAACCTCGCGCTCGCGTGCGGACGCGACCCGCGCGACCTGCCGCGCGCGGCGTGCCGCGACGGCGCGGCGGCGAGCTTCGTGTTCCGCAGCTTCGACGGCGCGACGCCGCCGCGCCAGCCGGACGCGGCGCGGCGCGACGCGCTGGCACGCACGTTCCCCGACGCGCTGCTGCTGGGCATGCCTCGGCGCGGCCGCGCGCTCGCACGCGAATACAAGTGGCTGGGCAGCCACCGCTACGGCGTGCTGCACCTGGGGGCGGCCGACCCGGCCGCGCTTCGCGAGCGCTACGCGGCAGCGTGCCGCGTGCTCGGCTGGCCCGCCTCGGCCTGAGCGGTCGCGGCGTCGTCGCGCACCCGGCCGCGCGGCGGGAACTGCGGTGGCGGGCAGTCGATCGCCACGCACAGCAGCCGCAGGAAGTCCCGGACTTCACCGCCCGCCTCGGGCGGCAGCAGCGCGACCAGCTGACGCACCAGCAGCGGCCGCTCGAGCGGCGCCAGCCGCGCGGCGCGCCGCAGCGCGCGCTCGAGCGTCTCGGGGGTCAGCGGCCCGGCGGCGCCACCGATCGGTTCGCCGTCCAGCGCCCGGATCGCGGCGTTCGCGGCCCGCTCGGCGCGGGCCTCGCTCACCTGCGCGGCCTGCGCCACCAGCGCGAACAGCACCCGCACGCTGCGCGCATCGATCGGATCGGCGAGCCCCGGCAGTCGCGCCGCCGCAGGCGACGGGGCGAGCCGCAGACGCAGCAGCCCGAAGTAGATCCATTCGCGCAGCGTCACCCCGCGCTCCGCGCGGAGCCGCCCGCGCGCGGTCGCCAGCAGCGACTCGCGCGCCGGGCGCGACAGCGGCCGCAGCCGTGCGACCGCGAGCTCCATCAGCGGCCAGCGCAACGAGCGCATCGCCTCGGGGGGCAGCGCCTCGACCGATGCGCGCAGCGCATCGAAGCGCGTGGCAGCCACCTCCCAGCCCTCCTCCCAGGCCGGCGCCGCGACGACGCCATCGTCGATCAGCGCGACCACCAGCGCCGCGGCGGCGGCCGGCTCGCGCGTCGCCCGCACGAGCCACAGCGACGCGTCGTGCGGCGCGGCCGCGCGCGGCGGCGCGACCTCGGACGCGACCGCATGGCCGGGCTCGTCGGCGACCGCCGTGGCCGCGAACGCGAGCACCGGCAGGTCGGGCTCGTTCGGCTGCGTCGCGTCCAGCACGCAGGCATCCTCGCTCGGGAGCGGCTCGACCGGCCCGCCGTACAGTCGGCGCAGCCGCTCCTCGAGCGGCGGGTGCGTCGAGAAGGGGCCGCGTGCGTCGTTCGGGTCGACCAGCAGCAGGTGTCCGACCGCCGCGGCGAGCGGATGCCGCAGCCCACCCGTCCCCGCCCGGGCGTCGGACGCCGACCGCTGCCCGGCGATCCGGCGCAGCGCACCGCCCAGCCCATCGCGGTCGCGAGCGAGCTCGACCGCTTGCGCATCCGCGAAGAACTCTCGCTGTCGCCCCATCCCGGAGCGCACCGCGCGTGCGGCGAGCTCGCCGATCGCCCCGGCGACCGCCAGCAGCGTGCCGCAGAGGGCGAGCGGCGCGCCGATCAGCGCGCCCGGGCCGCCGCGGGCCGAGGCGCGACAGCGCAGCGTGCGGCCCAGCGCGGCAACCCCCTCCAACCCGTAGCTCAGGCCGGCCAGCCGCGTCTTCAGCCGTACGTCGCCGTTGACCACGTGCGCGACCTCGTGCGCGAGCACGCCCTGCAGCTGCTCGCGGGTCAGCCGCTCGAGCGCGCCGCGGGTCACCGCCACCACCGCGTGGTTCGGGTCCAAACCCACGGTGAACGCGTTGATCGAGGGCTCATCGTGCATCACGAAGGCGCGCGGCACGCCGATACGCGCGGCAATCGACAGCTCCTCGAGCAGGTTCTGCAGGCGCCGCTGCAGCGGGTCGGCGTCGGTGTCGACCGGCACCGCGCCCAGGCGCCGTGCGATCCGAGCGCCGTCGTCGCGCAGCCGCGTGGTCTCGAGCCACGCGCCGCCCAGGATCAGCGCGAGTACCGCACCCGTGGTCGCCGCATAGAGCGCGATCGGTGCAACGGGCTCGAGCAGCAGCTGCCACAGCGCGGCAGCGATCGCATTCGAGGCCAGCACGACCGATACGGTCGCCAGTGCGAACAGCCCGATCAATCGACGCGCGGTGCGCTCGGCCTGGTCTTGGTGTCGGGCGGTATCGTTCATCGGGACGGTCGGTGCGGCACGCCCGGAGTGTCGATGCCGACGCCGCCTGGCCCCACCCTGGGCCGCGCCGACGGACGACCCGGCGGGTCGGGCGGCATCGCAGCGTCCGCGGCGCCGCCGACGGCGAGGCCTCAGAGTCTGTGAACCATTCGTCGGTCGCGCCCCCGATCTTGGGTCACGACCAGCGACGTAGGTGAGCGCCCAGCAGGCGCGGCGCAGGCTGCAGACCGATCCGCAGCCGATTCAGGCCGAT
>Ga0169931_10004678_pt1 | contig 21181 bp, 20 predicted proteins | sample Kivu_15m_20L_FD_129675 | JGI IMG/M metagenome (GOLD analysis project Ga0169931, IMG submission 129675) | Freshwater microbial communities from Lake Kivu, Western Province, Rwanda to study Microbial Dark Matter (Phase II) - Kivu_15m_20L... | ecosystem: Environmental > Aquatic > Freshwater > Lake... | reverse complement strand
GTGTTTATTGGAGATATTAGTGAACATGAGGAAGTTGATTGTTTATTGAATTTTAATTCACTATTTGATTTTTATAAAAGTCAAATAATTGTCTAAAATTATTAGTGTGGTCCAGACCAACAAAAGGTATTTGTAAATATTCGTTAATCACCAATTCGTTGATTTTTAGCTTTAAATAGATTTATTTAAAAATTCTGATTATCTGAAATCGTCAAAAAAATAGATTTTGGTGTGCGGTTTAGTGCACATTTTCTCAATAAATAATTATGTTTCAAATTACTTTAAAAAACGGAAAATCATTCACATGTGATTCTAATACAACAATATTTGAAGCAGCAAAGAGTCATGGAATTATCCTAGAACATTCATGTTTAACAGCAAGATGTAGAAGTTGTGCAGTACAAATCAAATCAGGAACAAAGATTGATAAGTTAGATGATTTGGTATTGTCAGTTGATGAAAAATCAAATAATTGGGCACTATCATGTAATTCAATTCCAACTTCCGATTTGGTTTTGGATGTAGAAGATTTGGGTGATATTCAAATCTTTGAAAAAAAAATTCTTCCAGCTAAAATACAATCGATAAATGAGTTAAATGATTCTGTAATCGAAGTAAGTTTAAGATTGCCACCGAATTCAAATTTTGTATACAACTCTGGGCAGTATGTGAATATTACTAAAGGTGATATCAAAAGAAGTTATTCAATAGCTAATTTTTATGAACAAAATGCATTACTTACTTTTTTTATCAAAAAATATGAAAATGGTTTGATGAGTAAATATTGGTTTGAAATAGCAAAAGTAAACGATTTACTCAGAATAGAGGGTCCATTAGGTTCTTTTTTCCTTCGAGAAAACGAGCAAGAAAATATTATTTTTTTGGCTACAGGTACTGGGGTTGCTCCAATTAAAGCCATTTTAGAGAATTTAAGTAAATGTATTAATCAATTTACGAATAAAAATTTTTGGCTTTTTGTAGGAGCTAGATATGAGAATGACTTATTTTGGAATCCAAGTGTGTTAAGTAGAATCAATAATCTAAAATACATACCGGTCTTGTCTAGAGCTTCAAAGGAATGGGAAGGGGAAAAAGGCTATGTGCAAGATATTGTTATTAAACACAGTATTCCATTAGCAAAATCTCAAGTTTATGCTTGCGGTTCAAACAATATGATTGAAGCAGCAAAAAAGACATTAATTGAAAAGGGATTAAACAAAGTACACTTTTTTTCAGATGCATTCGTGCAATCAAATTAATTAATATGAAGGCGGTAATATTAGCAGGTGGCTTAGGCACTCGATTAAGTGAAGAAACAGTTTCCAAACCAAAGCCAATGGTTGAAATTGGCGGCAAGCCTATATTGTGGCATATAATGAAAACTTATTCATATTATGGCATAAATGATTTTATTATCTGTTGTGGTTACAAAGGCTATGTAATTAAGGAATATTTTCAAAATTATTTTTTACATCAATCAGATGTCACCTTCGATATGAAAGGAAATAAAATGATTGTTCATAAAGATAGAGCAGAACCTTGGTCTGTAACATTAGTTGATACTGGAGACGATTCAATGACGGGAGGAAGATTAAAAAGAGTAGCTTCTTATGTTAGAAATGAAGAATGTTTTTGCTTTACTTATGGTGATGGTGTAGCGGATATTAATATTAAAGATTTAATTGCTTTTCACAAATCTCATGGTAAAGAGGCAACCTTAACAGCAACATATCCTCCTGGAAGATTTGGTGCATTAGAAATTATAGATAATGAAGTAAGACAGTTTCAAGAAAAACCAAGAGGTGATGGTGCCTTAATTAATGGCGGTTATTTTGTGCTTTCTCCAAAAGTTTTTGACAGAATAGATGGTGATGCTTCAGTTTGGGAACAAGATCCGTTAAAGGGACTTGCAAAAGAAAATCAATTAATGGCATACAAGCATGAGGGTTTTTGGCAGCCAATGGATACTTTGAGAGATAAATATTATTTAGAGGAATTATTAGAAACAAATACCGCACCATGGAAAATATGGGAAGATTAAAAGGTAAAGTAAATCCTACGTTTTGGAAGGGTAAAAAGGTCTTTATTACAGGGCATACAGGCTTCAAAGGAAGCTGGTTGTCTTTGTGGTTACAAGACATGGGGGCTGTTGTAAAGGGGTATGCTTTAGAGCCCAACACAAATCCAAACCTTTTTACACAAGCAAATGTTGCTAAAAACATGGATTCTGAAATAGGAGACATAACAGATTTAAATCATATTTCGGAGTCAATGAAGGCATTTGATCCAGAGGTTTTAATTCATATGGCAGCACAACCATTGGTACGACTTTCCTATAAGGATCCAGTTTTAACCTACGCTACTAATGTAATGGGGACAGTTAACGTTTTGGAAGCTGCAAGAAGGTGTACTAATTTAAAAGCAATAGTATCTGTTACAACAGATAAATGTTACGAAAACAAAGAATGGGCCTGGGGTTATCGAGAAAATGAACCCATGGGAGGTCATGACCCATACAGTAGTAGTAAAGGTTGTGCAGAATTAGTAACTGCAGCTTATAGAAAATCGTTTTTTAATGAAAATAATACCGCTTTTTTAGCTTCAGCTAGAGCTGGGAATGTAATTGGTGGTGGAGATTGGGCTGAAGATCGATTAATTCCTGATATTTTGAGAGCGTTTGAAAAAAACGAACCTGTAATTGTTAGAAATCCAATGTCTACAAGGCCTTGGCAACACGTTTTAGAACCACTTTCAGGGTATTTGGTTTTAGCTCAACATTTATTTGATGAAGGTAGTAGCTATGCGGAGGGCTGGAATTTTGGACCCAAAGACGAAGATTGTAAACCAGTAAGCTGGATTTTAGACACAATGGTAGACATTTGGGGAAATGGCGCAAAATGGGAGTTAGATAAGAATAATAATCCACATGAAGCAGGGTTTTTAAAATTAGATTGTTCCAAAGCTGCTATCCATTTAAATTGGTCTCCAAAGTGGAATTTAGAGAATACATTGGAAAGTATAATAAATTGGCATCAAAACTATTTATCTCAAAAAAATATCCAAGAACAATGTTTGTTTGAAATAACAAAATATCAAAACGATTAAAAAATGAGCAATACATTAGAAACTTTAAGGTCAGAAATTGCGGTCTTAGTAAAAGAATATGCAAAAGAACAATATAAGGCAAAAGCATTTGTGCCTGGTGAAACTGTAATTCCACCCTCAGGAAAATTATTAGGAGAAGAAGAATTGCAAAATATGGTGGCTGCTTCCTTAGATGGTTGGCTAACAACCGGAAGGTTTAATGCAGAATTTGAAAAAAAATTAGCTGCTTTTTTAGGAGTAAAATATTGCTTGTCAGTAAATTCAGGGTCATCTGCAAATTTGGTTGCATTTAGTACGCTAACATCACCAAAACTTGGAGAAAGAGCAATCAAAAAAGGAGATGAAGTAATCGGCGTAGCAGCAGGTTTTCCAACGACAGTGAATCCAATTATTCAATTTGGAGCAGTACCTGTATTTGTTGATGTGGATATTAAAACGCATAATGTTAACGCGGATTTGATTGAGGCGGCGATTACTCCCAAGACCAAAGCGATAATGTTAGCCCATGCATTAGGTAATCCTTTTAACTTAGGTAAAGTAGTAGAGTTATGTAAGAAATACAATTTATGGTTAATTGAAGACACATGTGATGCCTTAGGAGCAGAATACAATGGTCAAAAATGTGGAACATTTGGCGACATTGGTACATTAAGTTTTTATCCAGCACATCACATGACTATGGGAGAAGGTGGAGCTGTGTTTATGAATAATCCTGAACTAAAAGTAATTGCTGAATCATTTAGAGATTGGGGTCGTGATTGTTATTGTGCACCTGGTTGTGACAATACCTGTGGTTGTCGTTTTGAACAGAAACATGGAGATTTACCATATGGATATGATCATAAATATGTGTACTCACATTCAGGATATAATTTAAAAATAACTGATATGCAAGCCGCTTGTGGTTTGGCACAGTTAGATAAGTTAGACCTTTTTATTCAACGGAGAAGAGAAAATTACACCTATTTAAGAAGTCGTTTAGAAACTCTAACTGATTTTTTAGAATTACCTGAACCCACACCCAACAGCAATCCTTCATGGTTTGGTTTTCCATTAACGCTTAAGCCTGAAGCAGGTGTAACGAGGGTTGAATTAACACGATTTTTAGACGATAATAAAATTGGCTCTCGCTTATTATTTGCAGGTAATTTATTAAAGCAGCCTTATTTCAACGATGTGGAGCACCGTGTGGTTGGTGAATTAAGAAATACAGACATTACCATGAACTATACCTTTTGGTTAGGGGTACAACCAGCCCTATCCAAGGATCATTTAGATTATGTTGCCGATAAATTAGAAGAATTTTTTGGGTTAAATTTTTAGTTGATGACAGTTGAAAAAACTGATTTAGATGGCGTCTTTATCATTAATAATTTTAATGCCAGTGATGATCGTGGTTTATTTGTTAAAACATTTAATAAAAGATTGTTTCAAGAATTAAACTTAGATTTTGAAATTAGAGAATCTTATTTTTCTATATCTAAAAAAAATGTAATTCGTGGGATGCATTTTCAGTTGCCCCCCTATGAACATGAAAAATTAGTTTTTGTTCCTAAAGGATCAATCTTAGATGTAATTGTGGATTTAAGAAAAAATTCTTCCACTTATAAAAAATACATTTCTGTAGAATTATCAGAGGGTAACAAAAGGTCTATATTTATTCCTAAAGGATTTGCGCATGGTTTTAAATCCATGGATGATAATACTATTACAGTATATAATGTAACTAGTGAATATAATCCGAAAGCGGATAATGGAATCTTATATAACTCATTTGGGTTTGATTGGCAAATTAAAGATCCAACTGTATCACAAAGAGATGCTGGATTTATTGAATTAAATAATTTTTGTGTAGACAACCCATTTTAGCATGATTAACAATAAAATAGTTATTACCGGCGCAACAGGCTTTGTTGGTTCGAATTTAACAACTTTTTTTTTAAATAAAAGCTACGAAGTTTATTTAATTGTAAGACCTAATACAGATCTTTCCAATTTAGATATTAAAAATATTAAATTGAATATTTTTACATATGACAATAATTTAAACAATTTAATTTCTTTTTTCAAAGAAGTAAATCCCCTATGTACTTTTCATTTAGCATCTCAATTTATAGCTGAACACCAACCCTCAGAAATAGACAGTTTAGTAGCTAGCAATATTAGTTTTGGTTTACACTTATTAGAGGCTATGAAGGAGGCTAAAGTAAAAACACTAATAAATACGGGCACCTCTTGGCAACACTACAATAACGAAGATTATAATCCTGTTTGTTTATATGCAGCAACAAAGCAAGCTTTTGAAAGTCTAATTGATTATTATGTGAAAGCAGAAGATTTCAAAGTAATTACTCTAAAATTATATGATACCTATGGTGAGACAGATACGAGACCTAAATTAATTAATTTATTAAATAAATTTGCTCAAAATAATACTGAATTAAAACTTTCTCCTGGTGAGCAAATGATAAATTTAGTTCATATAAATGATGTATGTAGTGCATTTGAAATATCGTTAAGTTTAACTCAGACTATTAAAAATGGAACCCATAATAAATATGTTGTTAAACATCAAAATAGTTATACTCTAAAACAAATAATAAACCTTTTTGAAGAAACAGTAAAAAGAAAGATTAATATAAAATGGGGAGGAAAACCCTACCGAAAAAGAGAAGTAATGCGATTATGGGATAAGGGAGAGATATTGCCAAATTGGGTTGCTAGGATCAGCCTTAAAGAAGGGTTTGGAAAATTTTAAATTATATAACACGTAACTAAAATTTAAAAAATAAAATCACTTTTGTTTTCCAACTTTGTAGCTAGAATAAGTTCCCTAAAATCAATAAGGACATTTTTTAATTATTTTATTAAAAGTTTCAGAAATTTCAAATAATCCGTTTAAAAAGTATATTCAATTCGTTATAATACCTTTAATTGCCATCCTTATTATAAATTCTAAATTAGTACCTCAAATTTAAATTTATTTTACAGGCACAAAAGTCTAATTACTCTATGTTATATTCTAAAATCAATATTTAGGCTAAGATTTTTGTTTACTCAAATTATTTAGTTATATAAAAATTTTGAAATTGCAATATATTTAAACTAAAATCTTTTAAGTTGGAACAAAAGGAAAAAAAGTATTACTCTCTGCAACTATGATTGTGGGCTTTAGAATAAATACGTTTATTTTAAACTTATATTTAATAAATCTTATCAAATAGTGGTTTAATAAGGTTTTGTTAAAACTCGTAAAACTTAGAATATACTTTTAATTGTTTTCACTAAAATTAGAAAAAACTGGAAGTTATTGTCGCAACTTTACTATATATTTAATTGATGTAAATTTATATATAATCCTAAGAACATTAAATATCTAATTTTTGGTATACTAATATTGTCATTTTAGTATACCAAAGCTGAATCAAGCAAAATATTTAAAATCTGTTTATACTTCCAAATTTAACTTAATATAAAATTAAAGTCTATTTAATTTTATTAAAATTATTGTTTAGCGTCAATTGATGTTAACGCAATAGCAAGACATAAATTATATTACTTTTCATGTGTATGGGACTAACTAAAAAAGATATATTATGGAATTTATTGGCTCAAATGTTTTCACTTTTGACGGGGATTTTAACTCTTCCATTAATCCTTAGTAAGTTGACAGTTGAAGAAATTGGTGTCAATTATATCATGTTAACTTTGGGTTCAATTGTAGTTTTATTTGATTTTGGCTTTTCTTCACAATTTGGTAGAAATATAAATTATATTTTTAATGGTGTAAGTGATTTAAAGAAAGAGGGCGTTCAAGTGGTAGAAAAAAACGAAGAAGTTAATTATCAGTTGCTCGCTACTATGATAAAAACAGCAAAATATGTTTATATTAAGATTAGTTCTTTTGCCTTAATCACACTATTAACAATTGGTACCTTATATATTTATAAAATTACAAGCCATTTTGAGACCGTTAATAATATTGGTTTAATTTGGTTACTTTTTTCTATATCTATATTCTTTAATATATATTTTACTTATTTGAATTCATTGTTAATTGGAAAAGGTTTAATTACTCATTCCAATAAGGCTATTTTTTTTTCAAAAATACTTTATGTAATCTTGATATTTACTTTTTTAAACCTTGGCTTTGGTTTATTGGGTGTGGTACTATCAGGGTTAATATCCCCCTTTTTTCAAAGATATTTCTCCTATAAATATTTCTTTAATGAAGAGATTAAAAATTCAATCAAAGATAAAATTGTTACCATTCAACAAAAAAACGATCTATTTAACTCATTATGGTTTAATTCAAAAAAATTAGGCTTAATTGCAATTGGAAGTTATTTTGTAAACAAGTTTAATTTGTTTATCGCTGGGGTTTATCTACCTCTTTCAGAAGTGGCTTCATTAGGTTTATTAATACAATTATTTGCCATTTTAACTATTATTTCAAACACCATTTTTGCCTTATTTCAACCTCGTTTTACAATGTATAGAGTTAAAAATAAAATAAATTTGTTATTATGTGACTTTGCATTCAGTATGATATTTTTTTATTTTATTTATTTTTTAGGTGGGTTGTTTATTATTAAATTTGGACCATATTTATTAACTCTATTAAAGTCTAATGTACAGTTTCCTGAAATAGAAATAGTTCTAATTTTTGCTATTATTTCTCTATTGGAAGCTAATCACTCAAATTTTGCCACCCTTATTCTTACAGAAAACAAAGTACCATTTGTTAAATCTACTATATTTTTAGGCATAGCAATAATAATTGGAAATATTGTTTCTATAAAATATTCAAACTTAGGTATTTTAGGTCTTATACTTGTACAAGGAATTGTTCAAGCTTCTTACGCTAATTGGAAATGGCCAAAAGTTATTTTAAACTTCTTTGGAATTAGCTTTTGGCAATTTTTATTAGTTGGGTTCAATGAATTTAAATTAAAAATTTTAAAGTTTAGTTATGTTAGATAAATTCCCCAATATTTTCATACTAAATAATAATTTTCCTGAAAATGATCATATACGCTCTGTACAAATAACTAAAATAATTGATAATTTTTTAGATCCAATATTAACCATTGCAATTCCAACTTATAAAAGACCTGAACTACTTAAAATTGCTTTGGAAAGTGCAATTAATCAAAATTATTCTGAATATTTTGAAATTATTGTAGTAGATAATAATCCATTAAGAGGGTGTCCTACAGAGGAACTCATGAAAAATTATGAAAATTCTAATGTTTTTTATTTTAAGAATGAACAAAACTTAGGAATGGTAGGAAATTGGAATAGATGTATTCAATTATCAAGGGGAAAATATATAACCATATTAAATGATGATGATTGGCTAGAACCCAATTATATTGAATATTCACTTTCTAAAATACAGGATGAATGTGCTCTGTTTTTTAAAAATGTAATACATGATTTTAGAATAAACGAAATAAAAAAAATATCATTTTTCAGATCTTTTTTAAAGTCAATTATTAAATTATTTAGTTTGAAACAACATAACGTCTCTATTTATGATTTTTTTATGGGTCATATGGCTGCTGGTACCCTAGGTGTATTGTATAAAAGAGAAAATTTAATAAAATTGGGTGGATTCAATGATAGCTTTTATCCAGTTCATGATTATGTTTGTAATTTAAATTATAAAATTAATTTTGGATGTAAATATTTTAAAAAACATTTGTCTAATTACCGGATTTCTAATAATGAAAGTCTAAATGTTGGGGCTGAATTTGCCAAATTAAATTATGAAATCCGGCTTCAAATTTCCCAAAAATATTATAATAATTCATATTTAATTCGCTATTTCACAAAATTGCTATTTGAAATAAATTATTTAGATGGAATAAAATTTTGGAATCTTAATTTGAATTTATTGCAATATGATAATTGTGTTAAAAAGATATTTAGGTTAATCATAAAGCAGTATATGATCTTGAGAAATTTGATTTTATATGTATAAGTATTTTATATGATTGGAAAGACTAATTTAAAATTGTTATTCCTTGTTGTAGTCTTTTTCCAAGTATTAAGTTTAACATATTCATTATTTACAGGTTACTTAACAGGGGACTATATCTCATATGAATTTAAGTTTTCTCATAATCTATTTTGGGCAAGTATTTTCACTATACTTCCTTTTTTTTTACTTAAAGTTGGTTTAGAGAAAACAGATTATAAAAATAATAATAAATATACAGCTATTGATGAGAACAATTTGTTTAAGTATGTTGCTCTATTTCTGCTGTTACTAAATATATTTTTCTCGTTTTTCTTCAATGTAGGCAAGGCAGCTACTGATATTTATGAGGCTCCACTTATCCTTAAACCAATTATTGTATTGGTTAATAGGCTTAATATTAATATAATAGTTGCTTATTTGTTGCTGTCTGATAATATTGGAAAAGGGTTTAAATTTCTTTTACTTTTAGGGATAGTAATTTTAGCTCTATCCAAAGCCTCAATTGCCGTTTTTCTACTTCTCTTCCTTTTATTTCTTATTAGAACTAAAAAGGATAAGAAATCTTCTAATTCGGTCCTTAAAAGTTTCTTCTCATTGTTTTTTTTATCAATTATAGTAATTGCTGCACCAATTATGTATCAATTTAGAGATTCTTATAGATATGGTGAAATAGACTTAAATTACATTGAAATTTTGGAGCGTACTAACTATTTTGATTTTATTTTTGGTAAAGTTATTGGACGAATTTCTAATATTAGTTCTTATGTTTTTTTTATTGAAAATTTAAATATAATGGAGTCGAGCGTAAATAAACTTGATTATTATTCATTTTTTCTCGAATTTTTAAAACCAATTTGGGGAAGTTTTGTCGATTATAGATTCAATTCATACACCTACTATCTAACTAATCTATTTGATTATAATGCTGGTTATGATTACGGAATAATGTATGGTCTTCCGATTGTATTAATACTGTCTTATTTATCTTTGCCTATATTGCCAATATTTATAATTGTTTTTCTTACTTCTATTATTATTTTGACAATAAAAATTTCTAAAAGGTTATTTGGTCATAAGTATAAAGATTTTATTTTTATATTATTGTTCTTCCCAATTACTAGTGGTGTGGCTCCAGAGTTTCTTCAAATTACTATAGATCTTTTATTGCTCTACCTATTAAAAATCCTATTATACTCCATTAATCGAAATAAAACTTCTTTAAATTAAAATCATGAAAAATATTGTAAAAAGAATTGTAATTTTTATCTTATTTAATTTTGGATTTATTTCCAAAATTTTAAGATTTTCTATTACATATATTTATAAAATATCTAAAAATCTAAATTATGATATATATACAAATGGCGAAGCACTTGTCTTAAAAAGAATTTCTTCTCTTAAGTTAGGAATTATTTTTGACGTAGGTGCTAATCAAGGCGAGTGGGCGAAAATGGTAAGTGAGATAAGTAATAGTTCTAATATTTACTCCTTTGAAATTGTACCTAAAACCTTTTTAAAGTTGCAAAATTTAACTAAAAATTCAGACAAAATAAATACTTATAATTTTGGTCTATCCAATTTGACCGGTAAAGTTACAATTAATTTTTCTGATGAAGATGACAAGCTATCTTCTTTAGTCGCTGGTAAAGAAATACATAATATAAATTGGGAAAAAATTGATTGTGATGTAATGAGAGGAGATGATTTTTGTGTACAAAACAAAATAGAATCAATTGATTTTTTGAAAATAGATACTGAAGGGTCAGAAAATTTGGTCCTAGAAGGATTTGATGAAATGTTTAAAAATAATAAAATTGGTATTGTTCAATTTGAATACGGTATGACAAATATCTATTCAAAATTTTTGCTAATTGATTTTTACAAGTATTTCCAAAAATATAATTTCAAAGTTGGTAAAATAATGCCGAATGGTGTTGATTTTTCTGATTATAATCCTGATTTAGAAGATTTTATTGGTCCAAATTTTATCGCAGTTAACCAAAATTTTCCCGAAGTAATTAAATTGCTCTCCATTAAAAAATGACCTTATTTATAGAACCATTTCGTAAACCACATGAGCACATGATGGTTGTACAATCTTTACTAAAATTGGAATCATATCGAAATAAACCTATCTATTTTCTTTCGACACAAAATTATTTCGATAGTATTCCTGAATATTGTAAGAAAAATGTAAACTTTATTGAACTTAAAAATAACAGTAATTCAAGTTTATGGTTAATATTAAAAACCTTATTGGTAGTCTTAAATTATTATTATAAATTAAAGCCTAATAGAATATTTTTACTGTCAACCAAATCTTACTCAAGCCTGCTTCTCAAAATTTGGACTATAATTGCCTTTAATAAAAACTACATTTATATAATACTGCATGGGGAATTACAGTACATCGTTAATGATGAAAATTTGAGCAGAAGGCTCGATGGTTTAATAAATAAATTAAACTTTAAATTAAATAATTATTTAAAATCTAAATTCAAATTCGTTATTTTATCGAATTTAGTCTATGATAATTTATGTAAAATTTTAGGATATAAAATACAAAATATTATTCATTTGGATTTACCTTATGACTACACTGATGTTTCAAAACTAGCCTTTAATGCTGCATTATCTAGTAAAATTATATTATCAACAGTTGGTGTAAATGCTAAAAATAAAAACTCACATTTATTAAATATCCTTGCAGATAATCTTAGAAAAGAATTGGATGAATCATTAATTGAAATAAGGTGTATTGGGCGGGTGCATGATGTAAAATTTAAGGATTCAATTAAATTAGTGGAATTAAATGGCTCTTATTTTGTTGAGCCTGAATTGTTTTCTAAACTAATTCAGGAATCTAGTTTTATTTTATCATTTGTTGATGATTTAAATTATTCTCTGATCTCAAGTGGTAGTTATTTCGATTGTATAAAATATCAAAAACCAATTCTTGCACTTAGAAATAATCAATGGGATTATAATTTTAATAAGTTTGGAGAAATTGGCATGTTATTTACTACGGTTTCTGAAATGACATTATTTATTAAATCTCTTATGTCTAATCCCGACTATATCTCTAAGTTTAATTTAAAACTTAAGGAGGCTAAATTCGTAACTGGGATTGAAAATAACATCGAATACTACAACAATTGTTTTTCATGAAAAAGAAAATATGCTTAATTACAATGGATATTACACTTAAGGGTGGAATTGAAAGGGTCGTTTGTAATATGGCAAATACTCTTGTTTTTGAAAATAATGTTGAAATTATTTCTTTTTTTAAAACAAATAGTAAGGGAACCTACATAATAAATAAAAATGTAAAGTTAAATTATCTTTATAAAAATGTTTCTTTTAGTTATCAATCATATAAAATATGGCTTTTAATAGCATTAATTAGTAATAGAAAGTATTTTCTTAAATGGAACTTTGATAAGATAATAATTATGTATCCAATTATTTCAATCTTGTTAATTATACTCTATCCTAATTTGAGGAATAAAATTATTGTATCTGAACATAGTGAGTATTTTAGTCAGGGATATATTTTGCGGTTTTTTCGAAAATTGATCTATCCTATGGTTAATACAATAGTAACTTTGACTAACTCTGGGAAAAATAATTTTGCTAAAGTGGGTCTTTCAGCAGTTGTTATACCAAATTCTGTTACGGACTTTAAATCTACCTCACAGTGGAATTCAAAAAAAATAGTTGAGAATGAAATAAATTGTCTGTTTGCTGGGAGATTCGAGCCTGTTAAACAGGTAAAACATGTATTACAAGTTGCTCTTAAAACAAAAAATATAAGACATATTAAATATAATCTTTTAGGTGATGGCCCGGAATATGAGAGTTTGAAAAATTATGCCGAAATAAATGTACTTAAAAACGTAAAATTTCACGGTAATGTTTCTAATATTTGTGAGTTCTATGAAAAAAACAGTATTCTAATAGTTACGTCTTTAACAGAGGCTTTTCCAATGGTTGTCATTGAAGCAATGTCATTTGGGTGTGTTGTTATTGGTTATGACAGTCAAGTTGGAACATGTGAAATAATTATTGACGGAAAGAATGGATTTATTGTGCCTTCAGGCGATATCGAAATGGTTTATAAAAAAATTATTTTTTTAGCTAATAATATAAAAGTGTTTGAGTCAATGAGCAAGGAAGCTTTATTAACTTCTTTTAAATATGAAAACGTTAAAGTTATAGAATCGTGGAAAAGTTTAATACAGAGTTAAATAGTTTTTTTTGTACCATCATTATGCCCTGTTATAATTCTTCAAAGTACATTGAAGAAGTTATGGAAAATGTTAAACTACAAATTGAGAATAAAAACATTGAATTGATTGTTGTTGATGATAATAGTATTGATAATACATTTGATTTAATTTCAAGATACAAGTCTTTTCAAATTAGAGTATTTAAAAATAAAATTAATTTGGGTCCTAATTTTTCTAGGAATATCGGCATAAAAAATGCTTTGGGGGAATATATTCTATTTTTGGATAGTGATGATAAGTTTTCAACCGATGCATTTAGTTTATTAGAAGGATTTTGTATTAGCAACTCTTTTGATTTCCTTTCTTTTGGATTTAATTTCATTTCAGGGGAGAAGAAAATTTTGTCTAGGCACAAATTTAATACTGATATTTTACTGGGAAGTAGTATAATTGAGGATTTTTTTGATGGAAAAATTTATTCAGTTTGTTGGAATAAAATATATAAGAGAGATTTTTTGATTAAAAATAATATTAAGTTTATTGAGGATAAAACTCATGGAAGAGATACAATATTTACTTTAGATTGTTGTTATTACGCATCAAAGTATATAAAAACAGATATAATACTTTATTTTTCTAATGTAAGGGATGATAGTTTTTCTAGAAGTTTTTCCTTACGAAATATTTCTTCTCTAGTTAATAACATTTATACTATACAAAACAGGTTGAATTATTATTCTTTAGATAAAAATTTTGCAAATTATTATCTTGCTAAACATGTAAGATACATTCTTTTATATTCAACCTTTAATTTAACAATTTTGGATTATTTTAAAGCTTTAATTAAACTATTAAAAATCAATGTTTTTTCAATACTTTTTAGCAAAATTTCATTAAAAAAATCTAAAATGGTTGAAAATATTATATCAGTTTTAATTTTTATTCCGGTAATAATTCTACCAGTTTCATTTATTTTAAAATTATTCAAATATAAACCTTATTAATTATGTGTGGCATTATAGGCTGTTACTCTAATAATTTTGCAGCTGACAGAAATTGGTTGTTGAAAGCAAGGGATAGGATGAAGTATCGAGGACCCGATAATGCTGGATATTGGGAAAATGAAGAGTTGAACATATTATTCGGGCATCGGAGATTATCTATAATTGATCTTAATGAAGGTTCAAATCAGCCTATGGTTATAAATATAGATGGAAGTTTATATACCATTACTTTCAATGGGGAGATTTATAACTATGAAGCATTAAGGGACAGATTAACAAGTTCGGGAGTGGTGTGTAAAACTTCATCCGATACAGAGGTTTTATTGTTGGCATATATTTATTGGGGATATAATTTTGTAAATGAATTGGAAGGGATGTTTGCCTTCACAATTTTTGATTCCAAAGAAAAAAAATTGTTTTTTGCCAGAGATATTGTCGGTGAAAAGCCTTACTATTATTTCAATAATGAAAAAGGATTTTATTTTTCTTCCGAATTTTTGCCACTTTTAAGTCATCCATCTCTTAATAAAGAAATTTCTTTAAGTTCCATTCATAATTTTTTAAATCTTGGGTATTTAGACGAAAGTCAATCTTTTAATAAAAATGTCAAAAAATTACCAGCGGGTAATTTTGGAGTATTTAATTTAGAATCTCAAAAATTGATAATTAAATCATATTATGTTATTCCCTTTCCAAACAATAATAATATTGGTCTAAATGATTCTATAGAAAAGTTTAATTATTTAATTACAAAATCAATTAAAGATCAATTGAGAAGTGACGTTCCGGTTGGAGTGCTTTTAAGTGGTGGTATAGATTCTAGTATAGTGACTTGCGTTGCAAATTCGTTAAATTCAAATGTAGTAAATTATACTGTTGATTTTGGCAATAATGAAGAGGAATTATTAAATGCGAAAATCATCTCCAATCATTTTGGTTGTGAGCATAAAATTTTCCAATTTAAGGAACTAGAAATCGCAAAATTTGATTCTATAGCAAATAAAATTGATGAACCTATAACTGATTCTTCTTTTTTTCCTACATATCTAATTAGTGAATTAATTTCAGAAAGTGGTGGTAAAGTTGTTTTAGGTGGTGATGGTGCTGATGAACTTTTTGGCGGTTATTCAGTTTATAATAACATTTTAAAGGCTCAGAAATTATTGAATAATTTCCCAAAAACTTTTTCTGAATTCATTTCTGATTTTTTTGATCGTCCTTATAACTTTAATAATATTAAACTAAAAAAGTGGATATTAAATATGGGGATTTTGAGTGATCAAAAAATACCGAATATTAGGCAAGTTTTTACAGCGAACGAGATAAGAGAATTATTTAATACAAAATTTGACTCGTCTATTTCAAAATCAACTTATCAAGATATATTTAATTATAATTACTCGGTTTTATATAATCTTTCTAGTATAGATTTAAGGCAATACCTTGGATCCAATATATTATTAAAGAATGACAGAGCAAGTATGCTAAATAGTATAGAGATGAGAGCTCCTTTTTTGAATAAGGAAATTATCAATTATTCCTTTCAAGAATTAAATGACAATTGTAAAATTAAGGAAGGTCAAAATAAAATATTATTAATTGAATATTCTAAAAAAATATTCCCGACCGGATATTTATATAACAAAAAACGCGGATTTAACTTTACCGATAATTTATTAACAAATCCTTTGTGGTTTAATTACTTTTATGAAGTAATTCTAAAATCTGAATTATTTAACATGAAATATGTGAATTATATACTTCATGAGGCAAATGTGGGTAATAAATTTTTCTTTCAAAGAATTTATTCTCTTTTTATAATTAGTAAATGGATCCAAAATAATAACCTAAAAATTATATAGTGTGAAAAATATTACTCGCTATTTGAACTATTATGGTTTGTTCTCCACTATTGGGTTAGCTTTTGATCTTATTCATACAAAGTTATTTTATACAAAAGCGAAATTAATTAGAAGAGGTCTCGATATTAGAGGCAAAAGGAATGTAAAATTCGGAGTCAATTTTAATTGTGGAAGAAATGTAAGGATTGAAACTAATCCTAATCAAAATAATATTACCCTTTTTATTGGAGATAATGTAGAATTTAATGATAGAGTTCATGTAACCGCATTTTCAAGTGTAACAATTGGTAATAATGTACTATTAGCCAGTAACGTTTATATATCGGATACAATACATGGCTCTTATTTGGGAAACAATCTTGATTCATCACCACTTGTTTCACCCAATTTAAGAAGGTTAAGTTTTAAAAATGTATTTATTTCAGATAATGTATGGATTGGAGAATGTGTCTCGATTTTGCCAGGTGTTAAAATTGGTAAAGGTGCAATAATTGGTTCTAATTCTGTCGTTACAAAGGATATTCCTGATTACAGTATAGCAGTTGGGATACCGGCTAAAGTAATAAAGTTTTATGATTTTGAATATAAAATATGGAAAAGGCTATAATATGAAAAACATTTTAATTACGGGGGGCGCTGGCTTTATTGGAAGCAATTTATCGCTAAAGCTTATTTCAAAGGGATACAATGTCACAGTTCTTGATAATTTATCTGAACAAATACATGGTTCAAATCCAGAAAATGATTCTCCTCTATACCAAAGCATTAAAGGCAAGATTAATTTTATTAAAGGCACAGTAACCGCTAAAGAAGATTGGCGGAAAGCAATTGCCAACCAAGATGTAATTGTACATTATGCAGCTGAAACAGGAACAGGGCAGTCAATGTATGAAATACAGAAATATGTTGATGTAAATATAAATGGTACGGCAATAGTATTGGATTTGTTAGCAAATGAACCGCATCAATTAAAAAAAATGGTAATTGCCTCTTCCCGTTCTATTTATGGAGAAGGTAAATATAAAAGTACCGAATTGGGGGTTGTTTATCCTAAACACCGTACTGCAAACTTTATGGATAAGGGAGATTTTGAAGTAAAAGTTGAAGGGAGTAGCTCATTAGAATTAATGGCTACTGATGAGGAATCTAAAATTCATCCATCATCAGTTTATGGAATAACAAAGCAAAATCAAGAGCAAATGATAATGACTGTTTGTCCAACATTAGGTATTGCCCCTGTAGCATTTCGTTACCAAAATGTATATGGTCCAGGGCAATCTTTAAAAAATCCCTATACAGGTATTCTTTCTATTTTTTCTACACAGATTAAAAATGGAAATGGTATCAATATCTTTGAAGATGGCAAAGAAACTCGTGATTTTGTGTTTGTTGACGATGTCGTTGATGCAACTATTTTAGGTATAGAAAAAGAAGAAGCCAACAACGAAGTATTTAATGTAGGCACAGGCGTACCTACAGATGTAATTACGGTTGCCAATAGTTTAATTGAAAATTACGGCATTGATGTACCAGTTACCATAAGTGGCAATTATAGATTAGGAGATATTCGACACAATTATGCCGATTTAACTAAAATAAAAAACAAATTAGGTTTTGAACCACAATTTTCTTTTGAACAGGGATTAAAACAATTTACCAATTGGGTAAATAAACAAGAAGTGCAACAAGATAATTATGCCAAATCCATAGAAGAAATGAAAGCTAAAGGCCTGTATAAATAATGCTTTTAAAGAAATACTTAGCAAATAAAAAGATATTATTCTTATCTGTACAAACGTTTAACCTCGAAGTTGAAATAAAAAACAAATTAGAGGAATTAGGTGCGCAAGTAACCTATTACGACGAAAGACCTGCAAATAATAATTTTATTAAAGGAATAATTCGCTTAAAACGCAGCTTGGTTCAGAAAAGAATTGATACTTATTATAAAAAAATTCTTACAAACACGGCAAAAATAGAATTTGATTACCTATTTGTTAATAGAGGAGAAATTGTACCCGCGTTTTTTTTGGAAGAACTAAAAAAAACACAGCCCAATTGTCAATTTATTTTTTATACATGGGATTCGTTTACAAACCATGACCATCCAATTACAATCTTAAAATATTTTGATAGAAAATTAACTTTTGACCCCCAAGACGCTATCTTACACAAAATAAATTTTAGGCCACTTTTTTTCTTAGATGCATATAAAAATTTAACTCACGTACCAACAAAATACGACATCTTATTTTTAGGAACAGCACATTCTGATAGGTATAAAATTAGTTCTTTAATAAAAAAGTGGGCTTTGAATAATAATTTAACCTGTTTTTGTTATTATTATATGCATGGGAGATTAGTGTATTTTTTTAAGAAGATTTTTGATAAAACTTTTAAGGAGTTTAAATACAGTCAATTAAGTTTTAAATCGCTAAAAGTTAAACAGGTTGTGGAATTATATCAGCAATCAAACATTATTTTAGATATCAATCATCCCTTCCAAAAAGGATTAACGATGCGAACTTTTGAGTCTATAGGTGCAAAACGAAAATTAATAACCACCAACAAGGAAATTGCCAAATATCCCTTTTACAATGAAAATGATTTTTTAATCATAGATAGAAACGATATTAAGATGAATTTAGATTTTTTTAAAGACAATTATCAACCACTCGACTCAAAATTGTACGAGAAGTTTTCTTTAGAGGGATGGCTTTTTAACATATTTGTTGATGCGGAAGAGTCCTTTTGGAATAAGTGCATATAAATTAAGGCTATGGTTTCTATCATTGGATTTACAGGTTTTGTTGGTCAAAATTTAATAAGTTACTTCAATCTTTACAAAATAGGGTCACAAGGAATTTCCCGCAAAGCTTTAAATGAATCCTTTTTTTGCTTAACTGATGATGCTAATACAATTGTACATTTAGCTGGTAAAGCCCACGATCTTAAAAATACTTCCACACCTGATGAATATTACCAAGTTAACACTGAACTCAATAAAAAAGTATTTGATGCATTTTTAGTTTCTGAAGCGCAGGTTTTCATAACATTAAGCTCAGTAAAGGCAGTAGCGGATGAGGTAGAAAGCGCTTTAACTGAAGAACATATTCCAAAACCAATTACTCATTATGGTAAAAGTAAATTATTGGCAGAGCAATATATTTTATCCAAAGAAATACCAAAAGGTAAAAGAGTGTATATTTTACGTCCATGTATGATTCATGGTCCTGGCAATAAGGGTAACTTGAATTTATTGTTTAGTATTATTTCAAAAGGTTTGCCTTGGCCATTGGGAGCTTTTGATAATAAAAGATCATTCTGCTCTATAGAAAATCTTTGTTTTATTATTAAAGAATTAATAGAACGAGGAGATATTCCTTCAGGGGTATATAATGTAGCAGATGATGAAGCTTTATCTACTAATGAATTGATTGGATTGATTGCACAATCACAAAATAGAAATCCAAAGATTTGGAATATTTCTAAAAGGTTTATTAATATGATAGCTAAAATTGGAGATCAATTGCATTTGCCACTTAATTCTGAGCGTTTACAAAAATTAACCGAAAGTTATATCGTTAGCAATGCTAAAATTAAACATGCTTTAGGAAAAGAATTGCCTATTTCAGCTAAAGATGGTCTTCTTAAGACGTTTAAATCATTTTCTGTACATGCTTAGCCGCCTCTTAGCCTTCCTAATATTCCTACTTTTATCCCCAATTTTCATTTTGGTTGCTTTTGCTATATTTTTAGAAGATGGTTTCCCTGTATTTTTTAAGCAGAAGCGAGTAGGGCAAGATTATTCTTTTTTTCAGATTTATAAGTTTAGGAGTATGAAGAAGAATACCCCTAATGTGGCTACGCATTTACTGGAGAACCCCGGGCAATATTTGCTAAAGATTGGTCGCATTTTGCGGAAATTGAGTTTAGATGAATTGCCTAATTTGATTAATATTATGAAGGGAGAGATGGTGTTTGTGGGTCCGAGGCCGGCGCTCTATAATCAGGATGATTTAATGGCATTACGCGTAGCAGCGGGAGTGGATAAATTGAAACCGGGAATAACGGGATGGGCGCAGGTAAATGGTCGGGATGAGATTTCTATTGAGGAAAAGGTGGCGCTTGAGAAAGAGTATTTAGAGAGAAAGTCGGTTTGGTTTGATATGTTAATCGTGGTAAAGACATTTACGAGTGTGATTGGGGTTAAGGGGGTGGCGCATTGAGGGAGGTTAGTCCCTGAGCTTGTCGAAGGGAAGAATAGAAGATGTTTGAAAAACTATGAATCTTACAAACAATTATTTGGGTCATTCTAAAAGCTTGCATAGCGCGAGCTTTTTTTGTTTTATAGGTTTACTTAATAACAGCTGGAATTTATTCGTAAGTCTGAAGTAAGGTATTCTACAAATAATAAGTTCTTTTGATAATTTGTTAAAATATCAATTTTGCAAAATAAACCTTTGGTTATGTATCTGATAATGGGTGTATATATGAAGTTTTTTTTCGTAAATACACAAGTAATTGGCAGACTTAAATACGACAGCCGACAAATTAAAAATGACCAATGACGAGAATTTTAGACCTTAATCATACAGACGCAAGACAATATTTCCTTAAAGAAGAAAGCTATTTCAACTTTGACCTACCATCATATTTTGTATTTGAAAATCTTTTACAAGCAATTTCAGCACAAATCGCTGGACAGGAACTTCAAACATTTTATTCTACTTACAATAACGCAGAAGGACAACCTAAAAGACACTTACCATCTGAATTTGAAGACGTAAACCATAAATTTCTTAGTAACAAGGACGGAAAATTCGCTTGGCGACCATTTCAACTAATTCATCCAGCACTTTATGTTTCACTAGTGTAAATCGTCAGCATAAAGTGGACAAAATATAGTCTAAATTAGTAGAGTGTTTCCATCATTAACAATTAAACCAATAATGACATGGAACAGAAGCCAAAACAATCTACAGAGAACTTCAT